>Ga0182739_1005392_pt1 | contig 10162 bp, 9 predicted proteins | sample eDN5th30CBELigBY_FD_128873 | JGI IMG/M metagenome (GOLD analysis project Ga0182739, IMG submission 128873) | Enriched backyard soil microbial communities from Emeryville, California, USA - eDNA 5th pass 30_C BE-Lig BY (version 2) (version 2) | ecosystem: Environmental > Terrestrial > Soil >...
AAAAAACTAGTCTTTATTCCTAGTATTATTATAGGTGGATTGATATAATTTACGATGGTAAGGATAAGCATCGTAGGAGGGTATCATGAGAATTAAGACCAGGCTTATAAGTGTAATTGTTTTATTAGTTTTGTCTTTACTGGCTGTTGGAGTTATAGCTATTACGTCTTTACATAAAAATGTAGATGAAAACGAAGATATGGATCGTCTTTCGGAAATCCAATATATATCGAAGCAAATTGAGTTTCGGATGGCGGGACAGTCCAATGATGAGAGAGCTTTACTGCTTACAAAAGATGAAACGTATGCTCAACAAATGCAGGAAAAATCAGATGAGATTTTTCTTCATTTAGAACGATTAAGTCAACTCGCTCCAGCGTCTGATCAAACATTAGTTGCTGAAATTACGCAAAATTATGAAAAATATTGGGCAGTTAGTCAACAGGTCATAGAAACAATAAAAGATGATTCTGCAAAGGCGAATACACTTCATTTTGAAGAAGGTCGTCAGTTGCGTAAAGAAATTTTAGATCCATCTTTTGAGCGTTATATTGAAAAGTTGGATACAGAGATAGTTGAAACAAGAAATCAGTTAAAATCAGACTCAAACCTTAGACAGACATTATTAGTCGTGATTGCAGGGATAGCGACTATAGTAGGAATAGTATTCGGAATTCATTTAATTAAAGCTATTTTGGTTCCATTACATAAGCTGAAAGAGCAAATGAATGATATTTCTGAAGGAGAAGGGGATTTAACGAAAACCATTGAGGTGAAGAATCAGGATGAATTTGGTGAAGTAGCACAATCATTTAATGCATTTGTTGTTTCATTAAGAGAGATGATTTCTCGTATTAGTGTTTCATCCGAACAGGCAGCTTCTTCATCCGAACAGTTTTTAGCTAGTGCGGAGCAGACAACGGCATCAGCTGATCAAATTGCAGACTCTCTTCAACAAATTTCAATGAATATGAATCATCAGAACAAAATTTTAGATGAGAGCTCGTTAGCCGTAAAGGAATCGTTAGATGGAATATTAAACATCGCTGCGAGTGCAGCAAATGTTTCGAGCGCTGCTGAAGTTGTTAGCACGAAAGCGGATAGTGGCGAGAAAAGTGTAGAAAAGATTGTAGATTCTATGGAGTTTATTCATAAGTCAGTCGATGAAGCTGATCAAAGTGTCCGTTCTTTAGCGGAGGATGTGTTAAAAATTAATCACATTACAGAGATTATTAATGATATTGCGAATCAAACGAATTTATTAGCATTGAATGCAGCGATTGAAGCGGCAAGAGCCGGAGAGCATGGAAAAGGCTTTTCCGTTGTAGCGGAGGAAGTGCGCAAATTAGCAGATCAATCGAGTCAATCGGCTAATCAAATTCGAGAGCTGATTGATCATATACAAGTGGAGACAAAAAATACTGTGAATACAATTGTTGTTGTGAAAGATAATGTAAATACGGGAAATGACTTGACGAAAGAAACAGCGGTACAATTTAAGGAAATATTAGATTCGATTGCTAGTGTATCGACGCAAATTCAACAAATTGCAGCAACGACGGAACATCTCGGTACAAGTTTTGAATCTGTTTCTCAAAGAGTAGAAGACGTTTTATCATTATCTGAGGTTATTTCAGGAAGTACGAATGAAATTACATCAACAACAGAAGAGCAGTTAGCGACGATGCAAGAAATCCAAGCGGCGGCTCAGTCTTTAACGGTTATATCAGAATCTCTTTATGAGCTAGTTCATCGATTTAAGATGTAATCATGAAGGTGTCGGCTATGAAACTAAATTTGTAGATTATCCAATATAGGATTAAGATATGGATAAGAACATATTCAGAGATTCACAAAGGAGGGACTCATTATGACCAATCATGTTGACGAACAAGAAGTCATCAATAAGATGCAAAGGTCGGAGAAACACTATTCAGATGATAAGTTTTGGGATAAATTAAAGAAGTTTGGCAAAAAAGCTGGAGCGTCCGTTGTTTATGCTGTTTTACTTTTGTATTACACGTTACAAAAGCCTGAAGTTCCAAAAAAAGCAAAAGCGGTTATTATCGGGGCATTAGGCTATTTTATTCTTCCGGTAGACTTACTTCCAGATATGATGTTAGGAATCGGATTTACAGATGATTTAGGTGCATTAGGCGTGGCGCTATTTCAAGTAGCGATGTATATCGATGATGAGATTAAAGATAAGGCGAAAACCAAGCTTGCAGACTGGTTTGGTCAAGACGTAGATACCGCTGATATTGATGAGAAAATAGGAAGATAAAGAGTACCAGATAAGTTCCAAATGACTTGGAGCTTATCTGGTACTTTTGTTTGTTCAAAAATTCACCGTATAAAATTTACTCTCTTGCAAATACTATAATGACTATTAATGATAGGGGGAAAAAAGAGAATGGATGCCAATCGTGTAAAGCAAATACTCTCTTCTTCAGCAGATATTGAAGTTCAATATAATGGAGTATCTGTGTGGATTGATAAATTGCATGAAGATGGAAAGACGGCTACTGTTGAACTAAGAGGACCTTTAGAAGAAAGATCTGAAGTAGATATTTCTGAGCTTCAGGAATTTTAATACCAAAACAACCACTCTAAATTTAGAGTGGTTGTTTTGGTTTATGAGTCTTAGTATATTTTTTTACCATACAATATTTAATCCTTCAATTAATCTCTTTAATTTGTTTTTATCCTTCGTTAAGAATTAATTTTTGACAATTAGTGAAAGATTGAAAGAGTTTCTACAAAGAGCAAGATTTATATTTTAATTTATGTGATATTAATCGAATGATTTTGAGTTATCTTTATTGCGTGTCATAATTTTTTTCAAAAATTTATCCAAAAACTTTTCAACAAAATTCGTCAATTATCGTCAATTTTCTGTTTTGCCTCTATCTTTTCTAAGAGTTCTTCATATTTTTCTATCACTTCAGGTGTTTGGTTAATGACTGCAAAACTTTCTGTCATGCATTGTCCACAATTGCCCAGACAGTAATCTTCTTCAATCGTTATTTTTGGGTTTTTTTCCGCCATTTCCTTGATTTCATAAGACCCATTGATATAATTTGATGTGCAAAATTTTACTATACATACCATAATTTTTTCCTCCCTTTTAGCTGATATTGGAACCAATTATATTCGGAAAAATATGTAAGTGCAAACGCATACATCAAAGGAAAAACGCTTTAACTCGGTAATGCTTTATCGTTTTTTGGTTTTAACGGAAGTTTTTGCATAATAATATTTTTGACTTTATAATGGCAATGTTGTTACAAAATTCCAAAAAAATTTTAACAATTAAACTAGTAAAAACAAGAGGAGGATATTATGAAAAAACAAACTGGGGTAGAAAAGAATGTATTAGAAAAGGAATTTTTCGCTATAAAGGATATTGATTATATTGAGCTTTACGTTGGTAACGCTAAACAGACAACTTTTTATTTATGCAACGGATATGGTTTTCGTCCCCTTGCTTATTCAGGATTAGAAACAGGTCAAAGAGATAAAGTTTCTTATGTTCTTCAACAAAAAAACATCCGTTTTGTTGTAACTGGTGCTCTTCAATCGGATCATCCGATTGCCGAGTTTGTAAAACTACATGGTGATGGTGTAAAAGATGTCGCTTTACGTGTGGATGATGTTGAAGGCGCTTACAGAGAAGCGGTTTCACGCGGTGGTATTCCAATCATGGAACCTCAAGTGTTGGAAGATGAAAATGGATCAGTTAAAAAAGCAATTATCGGAACATACGGTGATACTATTCACACACTGATTGAAAGAAATGATTATAAGGGTGAATTTTTACCAGGATATCAAAAAGCAGATTTTGATTTTCCTGTTGCTGAAACAGGATTAATTGGAGTGGACCATATTGTTGGGAATGTAGAGCATATGGAAGAATGGGTTTCCTACTACGAAAAGGTAATGGGCTTTAAACAAATGATTCACTTTGATGATGAAGACATCAGCACTGAATACTCTGCTCTTATGTCAAAGGTTATGCATAATGGTGGAAGAATTAAATTCCCTATTAACGAGCCAGCGAATAGTAAACGAAAGTCCCAAATTGAGGAATATCTTGATTATTATAACGGAGCAGGGGTTCAACATGTTGCCGTACTAACGAATGATATCGTTACAACGGTAAATGCATTAAAGGCCAATGGGGTAGAATTCCTTGATACTCCTGACAGCTACTACGATATGCTGACAGAACGAGTAGGCGAAATTGATGAAAGTATTGAGAAATTACGTGAGCTAAAAATCCTTGTAGACCGTGATGATGAAGGATACCTATTGCAGATTTTCACAAAACCAATTATGGATCGTCCAACTTTATTTTTTGAAATTATTCAGAGAAAAGGATCTCGAGGTTTTGGAGAAGGAAACTTTAAAGCATTATTTGAATCTATCGAAAGAGAACAAGAACGCAGAGGGAATTTGTAAGATCTTATTATGAACCAATAAAGGCGGGAATCATATGAAATTAGATGGTAGAATAGATAATTTTAATCAAAATACTAGTCTATATCCCTTTTTGAATCAATTAATCGATTATGCAGGGATTTTCCCACCAACAAGTCTTACTCTAGATGAAGCAATCCGTAACTATGCTTCCTATCAGTTAGACAAGGATTCATGGATGCTTGGGCCGTTTATCGTTCAGGCATCCCGTTTAGATGAGCTGGATCCATATATTACTTTGTTTTCAAACGAACGGCCTTTAACGATTTCGGCAGTAGGAACAAAAACTAGTAATCCAACAGAACATCATAAAATTTTGCTTGCTGATTTGAAAAAAATTGATTTATTTCGGAAGCGCCATGGTCAGGTTGTACAAATAACTACTTTGGAAATGCCATTACTTCCTAATATATCAGACTTAAATCTATTAAATACAATCTCTAAAGAAACAGCGAAACTTGGATTACAAACTTACTGTGAGGTTCCTGCACCTTTAAATGCTGAGTGGGAAAAAACATTACATAAATCTTTAGATGTTATTGCTGCTCATAATAGCAAAAGTTCAGTGACTTTAGGATTTAAACTCCGTACTGGCGGCGTAACAGCTGATGTTTTTCTAAATCCGAGACAGGTAGCATTGGCAATAAAAGGATGTTGTGACCGGAATCTTGCAATGAAATTCACGGCTGGATTACATCATCCAATTCGAATGTATCGAGAAGAGATTGACGCAAAAATGCATGGGTTCATCAATGTATTTGTAGCAGGAATGTTGACCCATCTTCATCATCTTGATTTACCAACGATAGAGAAGATACTCGCTGATGAAGAGGTAAGCAACTTTACTTTTCATCCGAATGGAATTTCCTGGTGTGGTTTAAAAATGACCAGTAACGAAATAAAAAATCTTCGCGACTCAGTATTACGTTCATATGGATGTTGTAGTTTCGATGAACCACGCGAAGATATGAAAGCATTGGATATTTTGTAATATGAGGAGGATACAAATGACTCATTCGTTCATTGAAGTTAAAGCAGATTCCCATTTCCCAATTCAAAACCTTCCTTATGGAGTATTCCAACCTAAAAATGGAGGATATCCTCGTGTTGGTGTAGCGATAGGAGATTTCGTCTTAGATCTTTCGGTTATAGAAGATGCGGGACTTTTAAACATCCCAGAATTACAGGGAAAAGAAGTTTTTAAACAATCCACCCTTAATGCATTTATGACGACGAACCGGAAAGTATGGAGCACAGTTCGTACAAGCCTTCAAAAACTATTAAGTTCTGATGAACCAACTCTTCGGGACAATTCTACCCTTCGCGATCAAGCATTTTATCAACAAAAGGATGTTGAAATGCTTTTGCCTGTAGAAATTGGTGATTACACAGATTTTTATGCTTCAAAAGAACATGCGATGAATGTAGGGGTCATGTTTCGGGGGAAAGAGAATGCATTAATGCCGAACTGGTTGAATTTACCGGTTGGATATCATGGACGTGCTAGCTCAATCGTATCAAGTGGTACAGATGTACGTCGACCACTTGGGCAAATGAAAACGCCAGAAAGTGATACTCCTATATTTGGGCCTTCCCTCCGCTTTGATTTTGAATTAGAAATGGGATGGTTTATCGGCCCTGGTAACGATCTGGGAAAATCGATTCCGGTTGATGAAGCGGAGGATCATATCTTTGGTCTCGTGCTTGTAAATGATTGGAGTGCACGTGATATTCAAGCTTGGGAGTATCAACCACTAGGACCTTTCCTAGGCAAAAACTTTGCTACCTCAATCTCACCTTGGGTTGTACCACTAGAGGCACTAGAGCCTTTCCGAGTAGATGGGCCTAAACCAGAAGTGGAGCAACTCCCATATTTACAACAATCCGGAAAAGGATCCTTTGATATTCAATTAGAAGTACATCTCCGTGGAGAAAGAATGGATTCACCGCAGCGTATTTGTCAAAGTAACTTCCGCTACCTCTACTGGAGTATGGCTCAGCAAATCGCTCATCATACGGTAGGTGGTTGTAATTTACGTACAGGGGACTTGTTAGCTTCGGGAACCATTAGTGGATCAACACCTGAATCACGAGGCAGCTTATTGGAATTAACATGGGGAGGATCTGAACCCATTCAAATGAATAATGGTGAACAGCGAAATTGGTTAGAAGATGGCGATGAATTGACCCTAACTGCATGGTGTCAAGGAGATGGCTATCGCATCGGATTTGGTGAAGTGACTGGATGTATTCTCCCCGCACTAGAATACTCTAAAGTCTAGAAATAACCCTTTTTTCTACTAATCTATCATCCAGGAGGAATTGTTATGCCATTTTATAAAAAACTAGGAAATATTCCAAGAAAGAGACATACTGCTTTTCGAAAAGAAGACGAGACTCTTTATCGTGAGCAAGTCATGGGTACAAAAGGGTTCTCTGGTATGCAATCTATTCTTTATCATCATGATGCTCCTACAGAAATTGTGAAATCTGAACTATATGCAGACTGTCACCTTGAATACGAGGAACAAAAAGATTTATGTCACCGTCATTTTCAAACAGATTTTGAATCCAATCTTGGCGATGCCGTTAGCGGGAGACAGTTCATTCTTGGTAACGACGACTTGCTAATCGGAGTAGCGAAAACAACTAAAAGTATGGACTATTATTACAGGAACAGTGACGGGGATGAACTACTTTTTGTTCACTATGGTACTGGGAAAGTAGAAAGTATGTTTGGGACTATTCACTATGAACCAGGGGACTATATTGTTATTCCGGTTGGAACTATTTATAGAGTATTACCTAATATTAATGAAGAAACTAAGCTTCTAGTAATTGAAACGACCAGCTGGATTACAACACCGAAACGTTATCGAAATGAGCATGGCCAACTTCTTGAACATAGCCCATTCTGTGAAAGGGATATTTTTGGTCCGGAAAAACTTGAAACTTTTTCGGAAAAGGGAAGTTTTGAAGTAAGAACAAAATCAAGAGGATTCCTTCATTCTCATTTTCTAAGCCACCATCCAATGAATGTTGAAGGATGGGATGGATATTTATATCCATGGAAAATTAATATTAGAGATTTCGAGCCAATAACAGGCAGAATTCATATGCCACCACCAATTCATCAAATGTTTGAAGGACATAATTTTGTTATTTGTTCTTTTGTTCCTAGACTATATGACTATCATCCTGATGCGATTCCAGCACCTTACTATCATAGTAATGTGGATAGTGATGAAGTTCTCTATTATGTGGAGGGGAATTTTATGAGTCGAAAAGGAATAAAAGAAGGTTCAATTACTCTACATCCTTCTGGTATTCCTCATGGTCCGCACCCTGGAACCATTGAAGCAAGTATAGGCAAAAAGGAAACAGTCGAATTAGCGGTTATGATTGACACATTCAAACCTTTAAAAGTAGTAAATCAGACCAATATTTTGGAAGACTCCAATTATAAATATAGTTGGGCCCCGAAATAAGTGTCATTCTTTAATTCTGCTAGGCATGAATACTTTCCTTTTTACCACCCAATAAAAATGGGCGATAAAAAGGAAAGCAAAAAAATAATCAATAGAGAATAGAAGTTGCAGTGCAAATAAATTTGTTTCATTGCAAACGATTGCCTTAGAAAGAAGACATTGTAGTCTTTAAGGTACCAGTCCTCATTACAGAAGATAAAGGAGAAGATACATGAAAAAACCTTCATTTCTAGCCTCGATAGTGGTTGTGCTAAGTGTTATTACTTTATTAGGTATAAGTATTCTTCATTATGGTGTCGCACCTCAGATTCCGATTGTCATAGCAGCGATTCTTGTTACTTGTTATGGTCTTACATTAGGTTTTAAATGGAAAGATTTAGAGGCTGCCATGGCAAAAGGGATTTTTTACGGAATCCCATCCATCTTAATTCTCTGTTTAATTGGAATATTAATAGGGGTATGGGTTCTCAATGGAACAGTCCCAACGATTACTTATTATGGTTTGCACATCTTATCTCCTGAATTTTTCCTAATGTCAACAGTGCTGATCTGTGCGATTGTCTCGATTGTCTGTGGAAGTTCATGGAGTGCTATTGGTACTATCGGGGTTTCCTTAATGGGGGTTGCCTACGGTTTAGGCATTTCTCCAGCAATGACAGCTGGTGCCATTGTTTGTGGAGCTATTTTTGGAGATAAAATCTCTCCGCTTTCAGATACTACTAACCTTGCATCGGCAACGGCGAAAGTAAATATTTATGAACATATTAAGCATATGTTATGGACAACCATTCCAAGTTTTATTATTACATTGGTTACATTTACTGCAATTGGATTCTTTATAGATAGGGGTAATACAGATAGTAAACAAATCGAAACACTTATTAATGTTCTAAACGATGAATTCATGATTACACCTATCACACTTCTTTCACCGTTATTGATCATTATATTAGCTATAAAACGTATGAGTCCTATCCCATCGCTTGTGATTGGTTTAGTCGTAGCGATTGCAACCACTTTCTATACGGTTCCAAATGTAGAGATTGGAACCATTTTGAACACAGCACATAATGGCTATGTTGCAGAAACGGGTGTAGAAGCAATTGATAGTTTACTGTCACTTGGCGGGTTAAGCAGTATGTTATTTGGCGTTTCACTCATTTTAATCTCTCTTGCCTTTGGGGGGATCATTCAACATATCGGAATAGCTCATTCCATTATTGAAGGAATCCAACAAATGCTGAAAAGCAGAGGGAATGTTATCACATCAACCGTTATCTCTTGCTTGGGCATTAATCTGACTGTTGGTGAACAGTATCTATCAATTATTTTGCCCGGGCAGTTATTTGAATCAGCTTATAAAAGGGTAAAGCTCCACCCTAAAAATTTATCAAGGACATTGGAAGATGCAGGGACAATCATCCATCCAATGATTCCATGGGGAGTAACAGGAGCCTTTATTATGTCTACTTTAAATATAGGCATGGAATACGTTCCCTATGTCTTTATTAGTATAATCACGCCAATTGTTGCAATTATCTATGGGTATACCGGAATTGGTTTGACACCTTTGGAAGAAGAAAAGGAAATAGCTGAAGACACAATTGAAGTAACAAGAAATGTAATGGAAGGTTAATAACTTACCAACTTACTAGGAGGAAATCAAAATGACATCGACATTACCAATGGAAAATACAACTATACAATCAACAGGTTCATTCGACATGTTTACTAAAATTCAAGGCCATGAGCAAGTAGTATTCTGTAATGATCCGGCGACAGGCTTGAAAGCTATCATTGCAATTCATGATACTACCCTTGGGCCAGCACTAGGCGGTACGAGAATGAGACCTTATCATACATTTGAGGAAGCCTTGGAAGATGCTTTACGATTATCAAAAGGGATGACATACAAAAATGCTGCAGCTGATAATGACTTTGGTGGTGGTAAAGGCGTTATTATTGGCGACCCAACAAAGGATAAAACTCCAGAATTATTCCGTGCATATGGACAATTTATTGATTCCTTACATGGTCGATTTTATACAGGAACAGACATGGGGACCGTCCTAGATGATTTCGTTCATGCACATAAAGAAACAAACTGTATTGCTGGTTTACCAGAGGAGTACGGTGGGGGCGGTGAAACATCAATTCCTACGGCTCTTGGAATTTTATACAGTATTCAAGCCGTT
>Ga0182739_1005394_pt1 | contig 10160 bp, 9 predicted proteins | sample eDN5th30CBELigBY_FD_128873 | JGI IMG/M metagenome (GOLD analysis project Ga0182739, IMG submission 128873) | Enriched backyard soil microbial communities from Emeryville, California, USA - eDNA 5th pass 30_C BE-Lig BY (version 2) (version 2) | ecosystem: Environmental > Terrestrial > Soil >...
AAGGCGGATTCGAGGAACCGTTCCGAACTGGCTTCTTCCGTCAGACGGCTGGCGCACGGAAAAAGGGGACAGGCACCCGGCCGCCACGCCTGTCTGTCGAGTACCGAGGTCGGACCGGGCCGGGAGCCAGTCCCCCTTTTCCTCCGCCTGTGAGCAACCCGAAGGTAAACCGCTCTAAAGTCTATGTTGTGAAGATTTGCTTGGCGGTATTGCAGAGTGCGTCGGATCTTCGGCGTTCTTGGTTCTTTCAAGACCGGCGTTCGAGCTCCTTGAGGGGATTCCAGGTTGCGCCCAGCACGGCCTTGCTGTCGCAGCCCAGCCAGTCGTCGAGCAGGGTCGCGTAGACGGAGCGGAAGTCGGTGTGGAACTTCAGGTCGCCTTCGTCGAGGTCGGCCAGGCTGGGGTGCTTGCCGACGACGCCCCCCTTGACCGAGGGGCCGGCCACGAACAGGCAGGAGCCGGCGCCATGGTCGGTGCCGCGGCTGTCGTTCTCCTTCACGCGACGGCCGAACTCTGAGAAGGTCAAAAGCCGGACCCGGTGGTCGTGGCCGTTGGCCTTCAGCGTTCGGAAGAAGGCGCCCACCGCATTGGACAGGTCGTCGAGCAGGGTCTCGTGGGCGGGCCCTTGCGCCGCGTGGGTGTCGAAACCGCCGAGGCTGACGTAGAAGATCCGCGTGCCAAACCCCTTGGCGATCAGGCCGGCGATCAACTGGAGCCGCTGGCTGAGGCCGCTTCCCTGTCGGGGCACCGCGTTCGGGCCGTCGAGCAACTCGCGGAGCTGCTCGACGGCGGTCAGCGTCTGCAACTGGCGACGCTGCACGAACGAGACCAGGTCGCCCTCTGATGCTTCGCTCGGCGCGGTCGCCAGGGCTTCCAGCAACTCGCGGCGGGCCTTGTGCTGCTCGACCTTGCCTCCGCCCAGCTCGAGCCGGAACGGGTTGGCCTGGTTCACCGTGACCGCTCCGCCACCGGCCGCCCCGGCGAGGGCCAAGGGCAGGCTGGCCGTGCCCAGGTGGAGGATGGGCACCCCGCCCGAGTTGTGGTCGAACTCCGTCGTGGCCCGGCCTAGCCAGCCGGTCTTGAGCGTCCGCCGGGGGTCGGCCGACTGCCAGATGTCCATGGACTCAAAGTGCGAACGCTGCGGGTTCGGATAGCCGACGCCCTGCACGACCGCCAACTGCCCCTGATCCCACATCGATTGCAGGCCCCGCAAGCCGGGATGGAGGCCGACGTGGTCGTCCAGGCGGATGACCCTTTTCTCGACCTGGCGGAGCGTGGGCCGGGCCTTGTGATACAGGTCGTCGGCGTAGGGAACGACCGTGTTGAGGCCGTCATTGCCGCCAGCCATCTCAAGGACGACGAGGATCGTATCCTTGTCCGCCGCGGCGGCCTGTGCGGTGCGGGACACGAACTGGGGGACGATCGCGTTCAGGGCTACCAGCGACGCGCCCTTCAACGTCCGGGTCAGGAACTGCCGACGGTTCCACATGGTGGGCATCCTCGCTTGAACGAATGAGGTGAGTCAGGCCAATTGGTATTCCGCCGTGGTCAGAATCGCGTGGACGGCCTCCCGCACCCGGCGCGACAGAGCCTGTCCCGTGGGAGCCCCGTCGGCCACGAAAGCCGTCAGCCTGGCCTGCAACGCCGGTCGGACGCCGCCAGGGACGTAGAGATCCAGCAGGGTCGAGACGATCTCCTCGGGACGGCTCAGCCCCTCGTCCTCCAGGAGCCGGGCTGGGTCGAAAGCCAAGGGGGGCACTGGGTCCTCGGAGGTATCGACGGGGAAACCCGACTGGCGCAGGTCGGATCGGTCCCGTCCTTCTGGTGCGACGTTCGATCCGCCGGGCGAGTCGGCGCCGAGCAGGCCCATCGCCAGCGCACCGGCGAAGTTGCTCCGCTCCAGCATGGTGGAGGTGTTCAGCCAGGACGGTCCCCCGGGCCAGCCTTTGACGTTGGGCGGGGCGAACAGACACTGGCCCATTGCATTCAACCGGGCCACCAGCGCCCGTTGCGGCAGCGGCCGGTAGTCGGCCTCCTCTTCGCCGTAGCTTCCGTACACCAACCGTACGGCGCCCAGGACGTATTCAACCGGCCCCTTGATGCGCTGGCGGAATGCGTGGGCCGAGTAGAAATGACGCGAGGCGAGGATCGTCCGAACCAGCGCCGCGATGTCGTAGCTGGTCGTGCGAAACGACGCGCAGAGTGGCTCGAGCAGGGCGTCGGGCGGGACGGCCTGCTCATTGACGAGGAATCGGTAGAGCTTGCGGACCAGGAACCGGGCGGCGGCGGGCTGCTCCAGCACGATCCGGATGACGTCGCCGCCGTCCCAACGCCCTGTTTGTCCCAGGATGGACTTGGTGCCCTCGTCGTGCAGGCGGGGGTCGAACGCGAAGCCGCCGGCTTCGTCGGGCCTCCAGCCGGTGAAGGCGCGGGCGGCCTCGCGGACGTCCTGCTCGTTGTAATGACCGACGCCCAGGCTGAACAGTTCCATCAACTCGCGGGCATAGTTCTCATTCGGCTTTCCCTTGAGGTTGCGGCTCGCGTCGAGCCAGATCATCATGGCCGCGTCGCGGCTGATGGCCTGGAGCAGCGGCTCGAACCGTCCCAGGGCGTGGCTCCGCAGCAGGCTGTTCTGGCGGAACATCAGAGGCGGGCTTTGCACCTTGTCGAGGCTCGTGGCGAAATGATCGTGCCAGAACAGGGTGAGCTTCTCGCGCAAGGGGTGGCCCGAGTGGAGCATGGCATAGAGCCACCAGCCACGAATCTGCTCGCCGTTATCGTCGGCGGCGGCCGCGACGTCGCCGACGTCGACCAGGGTCGCCGTCATGTCCTCCGCGTTCGGCCGGCCCCCGAGCAGCAGGTCGAGCGTGCCCTGGGGGCCGAGACGCTCGGCCTCGATGAGGTCGGCGCGGCTGGGGCCGAAGGCCGCACGCCGGTAGAGGTGGGCCGCCCACTTGCGGTTCCAGGGAGCGCCGGCGGTGGGCTGCCAGGGGGCCCAGGCCTCGGACGGGTCGAGTTGATCCAGGGTCGGAATCGAAAGGGGCATGGTCATTGGGTCGTCCCATTGGCCGTCTCGTCGTTCCCCCTCCTCCCCGCGGCCCGGCCGGGGAGAACGGGCTCGGTGCGGAACGTCCTTCAATCAATGCCGGAGGGTCACCTCAAAGTGGGCGCGGGAGCCTTGATCCGCTTCATCGGTCCGAGCCGAGCGACCGCGTAGGTGGGCGGTCGTTCCCTCGGCCTCGTATTCGAACGGCTGGCCGGTGAACGGGTCGTTGGGAAGGGGGACGCCGACCTCGGACAGGGCCGTGGGCAGGTGACCGGAGTGACCTGCGGCGTGGAGGCGGAGCGCCTCGACGTGTCGCAGCAGCGCGATCTCCTGCTCGAGTGCCCCTTGGGCCCGGCGGAGTTCGACGACAGTCGGCAACAGGTCGTCGAAGAGGCCATCCCCGCTCGGCGACGACCCGTCGTGTCCGGTCAATGAGTCCATTCTCCAGAGAGGCACGACCAGGAGCCTGATGCGGGCATCCCGCTTGATCTCGAAGGCGAGCTTTTCGTCCAGCAAGATCTGCTGCGAGGAGGGAAGTTTGGAGACGAGGTCGGCAGCGGTACCCAACTCGGCCAGTCGCTGACGGGCGCCCTCGAGTTGCTCCGGATCGTTCGCCCGCGCGGCGAGCCGGGTGCGCAGGCTTCGGGGGGCGTGCCCTGTTTGTTCGCGGGCGAATCCGAGCACACCGGACAAGGGACCTACGCACGCTTCGATCTCGGCATCGGTCATGGGGGCGTCGCCGCGGATCGGCCGTAGGTGGGCGGCGGCCTGGGCCCGGTCCCCCTGCGCGCCTTTCCGCAAATCGACCAGGGGGCAGGGGAGGTCGGTCAGGGCCCAGTAGAGGTTCGGACATCCTGGCTGCTGCACCATCTCCTCCAAGCTGCCGAGGGCGAGTTGGGCGACCCAGAGGCCCACCCGGTTCGCGAGCCCCGAGGGGTACTCGCCCAGGTGGCGGCCGAGCGCGAACATCGTCTTGGCGGTTCCGACCGCGTCCTCGTAATGGTGGTCGGACACCTCGGCCCGGAGCCGCACGTTGAGCGCCAGCGCCAGCACCTCGAGCGGGCCGAGCTCGGCCGGTGTTTCCTCGAGGTGGCCGGCCTGGACGAGCGGTCCGGATTGCCAGTCGATCCCCTCCATCCGGGCCGCCCGGTCCGCCTGCCGGAGCGCATTTCCCCCGTATCCGCGGATCTTGGCCGCCGAGATTTCGGCCAGCGTCATCGACTGATAACGGGTGCGTTCGGTGGTCGCCTGCTTACTGAAGAAGAAGAACTTCTGTTCCATAAAGCACTTCAAATACTCCTGCGCGGCGTTGCCGGTGTTCAGCTCTCGCACTTCGGGCAGGAGCTGGAACTTGAGGGCGGGTTTCGGTTCCGGCATCGGGTCGACCAGGAGCCGGACCTCGGCGGCCCCGGCCTTCACCCCGGGGGAGAGCGCGACCAGTGTCATGGCGGCGAACAGGACATGAGTCATCGCAGAGTCCTCCGGCCTTCGTGTTGATCACCTGGGGCCCATCGTCTCGACTCGGCGCCGCGCTAGGGACGAGGGGCAGGGCGCTATTTTTGGAGCGTGATCTCGAAGTGAATGTTGAAGCTTGGATTGGAACCCTCGCCCTTGGGGTGGCCGCCGCGAAGGTGAACTGTGCCGTCCTCTAACTCGTAGCGGAAGGGCTTGCCGGTGAACGGGTCGTTGGGCAGTGGTACCGCGATCTCCGTGAGCTTGGTGGGGATTGCGCCATGGTTCTCGGCGGCGTGGAGGCGGAGTGCTTCGACGTGCCGGAGCAGGGCAATCCGCTGCTCCAGCCGTTCCTGCGCCCGGCGTGGCTGCACGATCCCCGGCAACACGTCATCGGCGAGTAGGGCGGGCGGCTTGTTCCGAGCGAGGTCGGCGAGCCGCGAATCGATCTGCCAGTAGGGCAGAGACATCAGTTTCATGACCTCGTCGAATCGGCCCAGGCATTCTTGCTTCTCGTTCAACAAGAGCACCTGTTCGGCCGGGAACCGTCGCAGCCGCTCTTCCGGCAGGCCGCTTTCGACCAGGCGACGGCGCACCGATTCGAGGAGGCGTTCATCCTTGGTCCGAGCGTCGAGCCACGCCCGAATTCGTTTGCCCGACCTGGCGGCTTCCCCGTTCCCGAACGCCTGGTCCCAGCGCACGGCGAACCGTTTGATTCGATCCGCGTCCATCGGAGCCTCGTCGTCCAAGTCGCGGAACTCTGCCAGGAGCAACACCCGCTCCCCTTCCATTCCCATGGCCAGGGGTTTGAAAGGACTGGGCAAGGTCGTGAGCGCCCAGAAAAGGTTCGGGCATCCCGGCTGCTCCAGCATCTCCTCGAGAGGCTCGATCGCCTGATACGCGATGGCGATGCCCACCAGATTGCCGATGAGTGTGGGATGCTCACCCAGGTGGTGCGCCATCGCGAACAGCGTCTTGGCCGTTCCGATGGCGCTTTCGAAGTGGCCCATGGCGACCTCGGCGCGAAACCGCACCGCCAGGGCCCTGGCCAGTGACCGCACCTGCTGCACGTCGGGGAGCAGGAGGTGGAAGCCCTCGGTCTTCAGCCTCGGCAGGATCTGCCAATCGGGTCGATCGAGTCGGGCGGCACGATCGACCTGGGCTAACACAAGTCGGCCATAGTCCCGAATCTCCTCCGCCGGCAGCGCCTTGAGCGGCATCGCCAGTCGCATTTCCCGGCGTTTGGTGGCCGCGTCGTCGACGAAAAACTTCTCATGGACCATGAACGCCCTGAAATAGCCCTGGATCGGGTTGCCAGGCATCATCTCCTGGAGCTCGGGCAGGAGCCGGTGTCGGAGTGCCGGCGTCGGCGCGGGGGCCGGCGCCACGCTGAGCCGGACCAGCGTTTCCGACCCCGAAAGCTGCGTCCCAGCCTGGCAAGGCGGTGCGAGGACCGCGAAGGCGCTGATGCAAAGCAGGATTCGAGACACGGGACGACTCCTGACGACCAGTAACCGACCGCCCAAGAGGCAGGGAATACCACCCCTCCGGTTCAGCAACGACAATCGTAAAACAGTGGTCCTACAGTTGTCAAGTGGTCGTTGAGAGCACCACTACCCCCATCGGTTTCTCATAACGGGGGTCGGGCCCCTGTGAAGGCCTGACTCCTGGAGTTGGCAGGGCAGGAGGGTGTGAGGGCAGACTCATCTCCAGAACGATCGTGACCAAGTGCTTGGAACGGGGCGGGCTTCGGGAACACTTCGGCCATCGAAACAGCGGGGAGATCGTCGGCTTCCCGCCGGACTTTGATTCTCCACCTCGCCGTTGATTTGACAGGGCTCATTCCCCCCTTCCGCGGGGGTGAATGGGATCAGAAGGACGAGAGGGTCGCCGACGTTTCCCAGGACGAGGTCAGGTCGGTCTCCGACCTCGTATTCTCACGGCCCCTGGACCAAAGAAAGGGGGGGCCGGCCAACGCCGCCACGTCGATGAGCTGTAGCTCGGCGAACTCGGGGCGCAGGCGCATACCGTGACCCGGATTGTCGAAATGCTGAAGGGGAAAAAGTTCTGGTGTTAGCAGGGGATCTTATGTGGGGTTATTGTTGAATTCCTGCTCATTCCCCGGTTCGAGGGTCCGCTGGATCCCAAGTAGGCCTTCCAGCGCTCCCAGCGGGAGGTTGACATGGCCTCTCGGGACCTCGGGCTCGCGTGGGTTGATTCTGATCAGGGTGCCCTTGAGTTCCCGGGCAAGTTCCTCGCACGCGTTGCGCACCGTGGGAATTGCCGTGCCGGCCCCGCATTCCACCACGACGAATCGGCGTCCTCGTAGGGTCTCCAGCCACGAGAGCAAGCGATTGCATTGCTCGCTCGTGGTTGAATCGTCCCACTGAGGATCGCCGAACATCAGGATATTCGGCCTCGCCATCTCGCCGCAGTTCGGACACGTCGGCAGTGGCCGCTTGGCCCGCATGGTCTTCTCGTCGACTGTCACCTCGACGGAATCCGCCGGAAAGATGCCGATTCCACATTCGATGGTGCATTGGAGCCGATCGATGGCCCCATGGACCTCGACGATCCGGTTGGGATCGTAGCCCGCCCGCTGGAACTGGCCGTCCACGTTCGAGGTGTAGACGAACGATCCCTGTGGCATGCGATCGGCCCATCGGCGCAGGATGTTGAATCCTCGGTGGGGTTCCGTACCTCGGTAGAGGGTGAGGCGATGCCCGTAGAAGCCCCACGCGTCGAGCGGATCTTCGCGGAACCGTTGCGGGCTGGCCAATTCCCGGAAGTCGAGCCCTCGCTCCTTATAGGGAGGATAGGCTCGCCAGAATCCCTCGCGGCCCCGGAAGTCGGGCAACCCGCTATCGACGCCCATCCCCGCCCCGGCCCCGATCAGTATCGCCTCCGCTCGGTCGATCGCATCGGCCGCACGTCTGAACGCCAAATCTATCGCATTCGGCATCGCGACCTCGTCGGGTTGGTGGAGCCGCCCAAGGTGGATGAGGGGATCGCCCTAACCGATTCAAGCCGTCTGTCATCTGGGAGTGAGCGGGCGGACCGAAACCTCCTTGAAGAAGACGACCGAGTCCTTGTCGTGGTTCTGCAGGCCGATGTAACCCTTCTCCGGCCTTGGCCCACGCGCGGGGTCGCCCTTGCCGTTCTTCTCCGTGGCCTGAGGCTTCAACTCGCCGGCATCGAATTCCGCGACCGGCGTGCCGTTGATCGCGGTGGACACCCGGTTCCCCTTGAGCGTGATTTCGAGCGTATTCCAGTCGAGCGGTTTGCCGGGCTGGCTCTTGGCGTCGGCAAAGGTGTAGATCGAGCCCGTGCCACGCGCCGACTTGCCGCCGTCGGCGATTTGTACCTCGAATCCGTGGTGGACCGCGTACCACGGATCGGTCGGCTTGTCCGCGATCCGGATGTAGACGCCCGAATTCGATCGCGGGGTCCCGGTCTTGTAGCGGACGCGGATGACGCAGTCGCCCAGCTTCTCTCGCGAGTACCAGAGCAGTCCCATCCCGCCCTCGGTGCGGAGCTGCCCATCCTTGACCACGAATTGCCCCGGCCCGACATGCTCCCATCCGTTGAGGCTCTTGCCGTCGAACAGAGGTTTCCAATCGGTCGGCGCGTCTGCGAAGGCGGGCAGGCTGCACGCAAGCGTCAAGGACAGGATGGCGGCATTCCATACTCGGCAAATCATCGGGGGAGCCTCGCTTTATCGGGTCGGGAAGGCATCGGCCCGAGACTAACGCGCGGGGCTGGGCCGATCAATCTTCAGGATGTTCGCGAGGAGCGTGCGGTTGCTGGCCGGACGCTCGGGTCGCATCAATGTCCTGTTGCGTCATGAGATTCCTCGTCTCGCCCCGACGGGCGACCCGCCTTCGGCTCCGCAAGGAACGCGAGCCGCTTCTGGGCAAATGCTTCGACCCACCCTTCAACCCGCTCGACACCGACGCGGTGACGCCTGGCGACCTCTTCGATAGGCCGTCCTTCGTCGAGCTCGAGCAACGCCTCAGCGTGGTAGAGCTGCTTACGACTGCGGGGCCGCTTGACCATGCTCCGCATCTGGCTCCGCTCGGAGGCGGTGAGTCGTATCTCCATAGCACCCTCCAAATCATAGACGCGTGCATTCTTTGTTGCGGTAAGAGGTTTATCGTGCATCTTCCTTGCCGTACCGCGACTACAGGCTTCGATTCGGCTATCCTGACAGTGGTGTGAGTTGTTCGCCGAAGAGCCACTCGCCGCATGGCCGTGAGTCTGTCCGGCCTGTGCCGGCGACCCTCCGGACTTCGCTCGTCTTGCTCACCTGTTGCTTATGCCGAGGCGGATGATGAAACGCATCCCGTTGGAAGGTTCTTGGGTTCTTGCCGTCGTCCTGGCGTTCGCTTCGATACCGGGCTCAGCGCTGGCCCAGTCCGGTGAGAAGGCCTCGGACAAGGTCATTGTGGGCTATTTGTATGGCCCTCCGCGCGATGTCGCGTTCCCGCTCTACACTCATCTCTGCCATGCGTTCGTCACGGCCGATGACGATGGCTTCCTGAACCCGGGACGGGGCGTCCCCAGTCGCGAACTGACCACTGAGGCGCACCGGGCGGGGGTCAAGGTGCTCCTGTCGCTGGGGGGCTGGGGCTGGGACGATGAATTCGCGTCGATGGCGATGAAGCCCGAGGCCGAGGATCGCTACGTCAAGGCGGTGCTGAAGATGGTTGACGACTTCGACTACGACGGGATCGACCTCGACTGGGAGTATCCCGACACGACCAAGGAGGTCGTCGGCTTCGAGCGGCTCTGCCGCCGGCTTCGCAAAGGACTGGACGCGCTGGGCGCGAAGAAGGGGAGGCCGTTGGCGTTGACGATGGCCGCCTCGTCGAATCACGGCACCCTGCGGTGGCTCAACAAGGACTTCCTGGTCGGCACGATGGACTGGGTGAACGTCATGACGTATGACTTCACCGGCGACTGGACCGACTACGCCGGCCATCACTCACCCCTCTTCGGCTCGTCGAAGCAGCCGGGGGGAAGCCCTCGCTCCACGGAGGCGACCTTGAAGTACCTGGTAGAAGAGCGAGGCGTGCCCGCCAACAAGCTGGCGGTGGGCATCCCTCTCTACGGTAAGGGCTTTGCCGTCAAGGCGCCGTATGCTTCGACGAAGGGGGCCCCGAAGGTTCGGATGCCGAATGGGGATTACCGCAACCTCCACAAGCTGCAAGCGGAGAAGAACTGGACGCGGCACTGGGACGACGAGACCAAGAACCCCTGGCTGATCTCTCCCGACCAGACGGTGGTCATTGGCTATGACGACGCCGAATCGGCGGCCTTGAAGGCGGAGTGGGCCAAGAAGCAAGGGTTCCGGGGCCTCTTCTTCTGGCAGGTCGCCGGCGATCGCCTGCCCGACGGCTCGAACCCGGTCCAGGAGGCGGCCCGCAAGGCGTGGGGGGCTGGACGCTGACGGCGCGGTCTCCGGGAGGGTCGAACCGAACCGAGTCGGTTCGACCCCACGGCCGGGAGGAGCGGGAGGACGTCCGGTGAAAGAGCGGAGGCGTTACGACCACGGAGCCATTCAGCGCGGGCCTTGGGCCAGGGCGTTGTGGTAGACCTGGATATAGCGGTCGATGTTGCGCTCCATGCCGAAATACTCTTCGGCGACCGGTCGGGCGGCGGC
>Ga0182739_1005396_pt1 | contig 10158 bp, 9 predicted proteins | sample eDN5th30CBELigBY_FD_128873 | JGI IMG/M metagenome (GOLD analysis project Ga0182739, IMG submission 128873) | Enriched backyard soil microbial communities from Emeryville, California, USA - eDNA 5th pass 30_C BE-Lig BY (version 2) (version 2) | ecosystem: Environmental > Terrestrial > Soil >...
CTCGGGCGGGCGATGCGTGAGACCGGGGTCCAGGCGCTCATCGCCGCGCCCCTGCATCACGAAGACGACGTGTTCGGGCTGTTCGTGTGCTTCTTCCGGCACCCGCGCGAGTTCGACGACGAAGCCGCCCCGCTGGCCGACGCCCTGGCCGGTCAGGCCGCGCAGACCCTGACCGGGCTGCGGCTTCAGCGCCGGCTGCAGCACGCCGCGCTGCACGACGAGACCACCGGGCTGCCCAACCGCCGGCTGCTGGAGCAGCGCTCGCAGGCCACCGAGTCGCCCGCCGCCGTCGTCTTCGTCGACCTCGACGGCTTCAAGGCCGTCAACGACCAGCTCGGGCACGAACGCGGCGACGAGCTGCTGGCCGAGGTGGGTCGCCGGCTGCTCGCCACCGTCCGCGACAGCGACGTCGTGGCGCGCTACGGCGGAGACGAGTTCGTCGTCATCTGCCACTCCGCCGACGAGGGGATCGCGCTCGATGTTGCCGAACGGATCCGCGCGACGATCGGAGAGCCGTACGAGTTCCTGCCGGGCTCGATCCCGCTCGCGGCGAGCGTCGGCGTCGCGGTGGCAGACCCGGACGACCCGTTCGAGCTCGCGCCGATGGACGCGCTCATCCGCGCCGCCGACCTCGCGATGTACCGCGCGAAGGCCGAGGGCGGCGACCGCGTGGTGGTCGGGCGCAGCCGGCTCTACTGACTTCGGGGATACCGTGGTCCCGTGCGGGGATCCGGACCGGTCGGCGTCATAGCGGCCGTCGCCGTGCTCGCGGTGCTCTCCGGGTGCGCCGCCGCGCCGCCCGGGCGGACCGAGGTGGGGACGCGGCCGGGAACCGTGCACGCCGCTGCTCAGCTTGCCGCCGCCCGCGAGGCGAGCGATGCCGTAGTCGCCGAGCGGGTGCCCGCAGCAGAACCCGGGTGCTCGGCCGCGGTCGCCCGCAAGGGCGTCGTGCTCTGGGCGGGCGCGGGCGGGATGGCGGATCTGAAGCACAAGATCCCCGACACGATCGAGACCCGCTTCGACATCGCATCCGTGTCGAAGCAGTTCACGGCGATCTCGATCCTCATGCTGCAGCGCGAGGGGAAGCTGAAGGTGAGCGACCCGATCGCCCGATACGTCGGCGGTCTGCCGCCGTGGGGCGCCAGCGTCACCCTCGATCAGCTGATCCACCACACCAGCCGGATCCCGGACTACTGGGTCGAGCTCGACGAGATCGGCATCGGCTTCTCGGACCCGGCCGATCAGGCCGCGACCCTGGATGCGATCCGGCGCGCCACCCGGCTGGAACCGGGTTCGGGCTTCCTGTACTCGAACTCCAACTACGTCCTGCTCGCCGAGGTGGTGCGCAAGACGAGCGGCCTGACGCTGCCGCAGTTCCTCGACGAGCGCATCTTCACCCCCCTCGGCCTCGACATGGTGCTCGCCCCGACCCTGCACGCCGACGACATCGCCCTGTCGTACGACGACGACCTGAACCGCCAGGAGGCCGGCTGGACCTCGTACGGGCACACCGGCATCATCACCACGGCCTCGGAGCTGGTCCGCTGGGGGGACCAGTACCGCAAGAGCGACATCATCCAGCAGGACTTCTTCGACGGCGCCGTGTACGAGGCCGCCGGCGAGTACTACGCCGCGGGGATGGACATCGAGGTCGACGGGGACCTGAACCACACCGGCCGGATGGGCGGCTTCGTCTCCGACTTCACGGTGTCGGCCGACCGCGAGACGACGATCGCGGTGATGTGCAACGGGCACCTGTCGGACCGGTTCGGCATCGCCAAAGACCTGTGGGCGATCTGGGGTCGGCCGCTCGCGGAGTAGCGTGCACGGCGCGGTCCAGCCAGATTTGACACTGGTCTATACCATCCCTACCGTCGTTCTCGACGGGCGCTCGAAGCCCGGAAAGGCAGCACATGACCGACCACGCCATCTCGACCCCCGACGCTCCCGCCCCGGCGCACGCATTCGTGCAGGGGGTGCGCAGAGGCCCCTTCCTCCAGGTCTCCGGTCAGGGTCCGGTCGACCCGCGCACCGGCGAGTTCGTCGGGCACGGGGACGTGGCGGCGCAGACCCTGCGCACGCTGCAGAACGTCGAGGCGATCCTCGCCGCGGGCGGGGCCGGCTTCGCCGACGTGCTGCAGGTGCGGGTGTACCTCACCACCCGGGAGGATTTCGCCGCCATGAACGCGGTCTACGACGACTACCTGCGGGCGCGCATCGGTGACGGCGTGCTGCCCGCGCGCACGACGGTCATGACCGGGCTGCCCTACGAGCCGATGCTCGTCGAGATCGACGCACTCGCCCTCAGCCGAGAAGGCTGAGCACCGCGCCGGCCACCTGTGCGACTTCGTCGTCGGCGAGGCACTGCGGGTTGAGCACCAGCTCGTCGCCCGACACCGATGCAATGACCGAGGGCTCACCGGCGCGCAGACCGGCCAGCAGCTGCTCCGCGGTGCCGCGGGCGGGGCGGAGGTAGACGCGCGGGATGCTCGCGGGCTGGACGCCCGGCTCGACCGGGAACCCCCGGCGCACGGTGCAGCCGGGGTGAGCGGAGAGGGCGTCGACCAGCTGCGCGACCATGGCTTCCCACCTGCGCTGGTCGGCATCCTCGTCGCGGGCGACGAAGAGCCGCACGGCGGTGACGAGGCCCGCGATGGTCTCCTTATCGGTCTTCATCGCGCGACCGATGCCGTAGTTCGGGAACGCGTTCGCGGCGCAGGCGGCGATCAGGTCGGGGCGTCCGAGGATCACCCCGGAGGACTGGGGACCGCGCAGCTCCTTGCCGCCGCTGAACACCACGAGATCGGCGCCGTCGTCGAGGAAAGCCCTCAGGTTGCTCATCGGCGGGAGCTCGGCGGCGGCGTCGACGACGACCGGGACCCCGGTGCCGCGCAGTGCCGCCGTGATCTGACGAAGCGGCAGCGACCCGCGCAACGGGATCGCCTCCGCCACGTAGAGCACCATCGCCGTGCGGTCGGTGATCGCCGCGAGCACCTGCTCGATGCCGGCCGCCGAGGTGACGCCGACCTCGACGAACCGCGCGCCCGCCAGGAGCACGGCCTGGTCGTAGAGGATGCGGTGCGACTTGAGCACGACGACCTCTTCGCGCAGGCCCGCGGCCTGCGGCAGACGCAGGATGGCCGCCGGATCGGACCCGGCCATGCACGCGGCGGCCGCGATCGCCAGACCAGCGGCCGCCCCGCAGGTGATGCACGCGGCCTCGGCGCCGAGCAGCCGGGCGACCTCGGCGCTCGCCGCCTCGTGCAGCTCTCCCATGTCGACGAAGCTGCGCGCGGCGTCCTCCATGGCCGCCAGCACGGCGGGGTCCATCCGCGAGCCGCCGACCCGGGTGACGGTCCCCCAGGCGTTGAGGACGGGGCGAACCCCGAGGTCGCTGTAGACGCTCATGCGCCGGCTCCGATCCGGTGGAAGAGCTCGACGTGCGCGAACCCGTAGTCCCCGCCGGCATCGTCGAGGACGCGGGTGGCGACGAACTCGTCGTAGCCGATGTCGTCGCCGGGGTGCAGGTCGAGGTGGGTGCGCCACATGTTGTCGAGCGGTGTGCGATGCAGGGCGAGCGCGGCGCGCTTGCGGTCGGCCGCGGGAGAGATGTCCACGACCAGGTTGGTCAGCTGGGGGCCGCGCGCGACGTAGTACTTGTCGCGCACGGTGAGCGGCTCGAGGCCGAGATCGGCCAGCTCGGGCAGGTCGCGCCGGCGTCCGGCCATCCAGCAGGCCGCCTCGACGGCCTGCGCCGTGATGACGTGGTCGGGGTTCTCTTCGTAGTGGCCCCACGGGTCGTAGCCGATGACGGTGTCGACCCGCAGGTACCGGAACAGGGTGATGAGGCGGTGCCTCAGCTCGATCAGCTCGGAAGCGCCGAGGTGGTGGTTCTGGTAGTCGAAGCGATAGAGCTTGGTCAGCCCGAGCAGATCGGCGACCCGGCGTGATTCCTCGTCGTTGCGCAGCGCCGTCTCGGCCGACGACAGGTCGTAGGAGTCCTTGTCGTCGTCGGTGGTGAGGATGAGATAGCCGGTGTAGCCCTCGTGCAGCAGCTTCAGCGCCGTGCCGGAGGCGAAGATCGTCAGATCGTCGGCGTGCGGGAACACGGCGGCGAACACCCGCCCCGCGTGCGGTCGCCCATCCGACCAGGTCTCGACGGCCGGCTGCCCCTCGGAGGTCACAGCGCGCCCACGGTGTCGCGGTCGACCCGCTCCGCGGCGCTCAGCCAGAGGTTGTGCAGGTCGTCGTCGACGACGTCGAGCGCGGCGCGGACGGCACCGATCGCCGTCGCCTCGGTGCCGAGCCCGGACGCCCGCATCTCGGGGACCTTGAGCACCAGCGGGGTCAGGTTGCGCTCGACGGCCGGCACCAGCAGCGAGCCCGCACGGGCGAGCGCCCCGCCGAGCACGACGCAGCCGGGATTGAGGCTCAGCACCACACCGCTCAGGCCGCGGGCGATCGACCCGGCGAGCTTGTCGATGGACGCCACGGCCGCGGTGTTGCCCCGGAGGGCGCCCTCGACGATCGCGTCCGCCTCCGCAGCCTCGGGTCGCCCGGTGGCGCCGTAGAAGCTGAGCGGGTGCTCGCGCACCTCGCCCCACGGTCCGCCCTGCAGCCCGATCTCGCCGGCGGCCCCGTCGCTTCCGCGGTAGAGCCGGCCGTCGATGATGATGCCCATGCTGGTGCGGCGGCCGGTGAGCAGCCACACCGCGTTGTCGAAGCCGGCCGAGGTGCCCTGCCAGCGTTCGCCGATCGCGGAGAGGTTGGTGTCGTTGTTGACTCGCACATCACACGCGTACTCGGCCGCGATCTCGGAGGCGAGATCGAACTCCGACCACTCCGGCAGCGCCGTGCAGCTGCTGATGTAGCCGCTCGGCTCCACGATTCCGGGGGTGCCGACGGAGATGAGCCGCAGCTTCTCGCGCGGAAACCGGGCGCTCGCGATCGCCCGGTCGACCGCCGTGTGCAATGCCTGCAGACGGCCCTTGCGCGGGGTGGTGGATCGCACCTCCTGTGCGGCCTTGCCGATGACCGCGCCGTTCAGGTCGGTGACCGTCGCGAACACCTCGTGTGCGGCGATCTGCACGCCGACAAGAGCGCCGGACTCGGCGACGAACCGGAAGCTGCGGGCAGGGCGGCCCGCCCCGCGGGGTGCCGCGTCGTCGCTGACCTCCTCGACGAGACTGTCGGACTTGAGCGAGTCGAGGATCGACTCGATGGTGCGGCGCGAGAGCCCGGTCGAGGCCGACAGGGCGGTCAGGGTCATCACGCCCTTCCGGCGCAGGTCCTGGACGATCGACACCGCATTGATGCGCCGCAGCAGCCCGGGATCGGTGCCGGGCGGCATCCGGTCGCCTGGGTTCACTGCCGCCTCCTCGGGGGTCGATGTCGCATCACTGTAGCCGTGCAGGCAAAATATTATCAAGTTAGTTCCGTAAATGGCGACACTCGATTCGGGATGCGAAATCGCCGCCTGCGGCCCGTTCCGGCCTGTATTTCCGGGCATCGCATCCGCAACAGGAGCCCACCGCCGCGGCGCCCGACGCGCCACGCCGCAGATCGGCCGCGCTTGACAGGGGTATTTATGCGAGGTTATACATATATTCACGACCAGATCGTCAACAGGCTGCTCCCCCTCGCGCACTCCCCGTCACGCACGGCCGGGCACGAGGGCGCAGACGTCGGGTCCGCACCACAGGTCGACGGAACCCCGTACCGGCCTCACGACAAAGGAGTGTGGAATGGCAAAGCAACCACGGTGGAGGAACGCGCGCATCGGCGCTGTCCTCGCTGTCGCGTCGGTCGCTCTCGCGGGCTGCATCGGCGGCACCTCGGGACCCGGATCGGACGGCAACGGCGGTCCGGTCAGCACGAACATCCCGGACGAGCCGATCGAGCTGACGCTGACGGACAGCACGTCGCTCACCGCGCCGGCGCTGATCGAGGCGTTCGAGGCCAAGTACCCGAACGTCACCATCAACTACGAGCCCGAGCAGTTCAACGACTACATCAAGAACATCCGGCTCAAGATGACCTCGAACGACCCGCCGGACATCGCGGCGTTCCAGGGCCCGGTCAACGAGCTGATCCCCGGTGGATACCTGCTCGACCTGACCCCGTACGAGGAGCTCTACAACTGGGACGACTCCGTCTCGAAGGCCGCGCTCGACCAGTGGCGCCTCACCTCCGACGCGAAGACCTATGGCGAGGGCGAGCTGTACGCCGTCCCCGGCGCCGGTCTGTCGATCGTCGGAACCTGGTTCAACCGCGCGCAGCTGAAGCAGGCCGGCATCGCCAAGCCGCCGACCACGCTCGATGAGCTCGAGGCCGACCTCGCCAAGGCGAAGGCCGCCGGCCTGCAGGGCATCGAGGTCGGGGCGCTCGACACGGGTGCGCAGCAGATGCTGTACGTGCTGCTGAACGCGCTCTGCCCGACCGCCGACATCCAGGCCTGGGTCTTCGGACACGACGGCGCGACGATCGACACCGACTGCGCTCGCGCGGCCGCGCAGAAGATCCTCGACTGGAGCAAGGCCGGTTACCTGCCCAGCACCCTCACCGGCATCGGCCACGACGACGCCGCCGTGGCGTGGGCCGAGGGCAACGGCCTGTTCCACTTCAACGGCAACTGGAACACGCCCGCCGCGCTCGAAGGGCTCGGGGACGACGCCGGCTTCACCCTCGTGCAGGGTGAGAACGCGGCGGCCACCGGCGCGAGCGGCGGCTACGCCGCGTCGTCGAAGACGAAGTACCCCGACGTGGTCGCGGCCTTCCTCAACTTCATGACGACGAAGGATGCGGCCAAGATCCAGATCGAGGGCGGCCTGCTGCCCGTCGACTCGGGATCGGCCGCGTCGGAGACGCCCCTGCAGCAGGAGATCGGCACCGCCTACCAGGCTGTCAACCAGGCCAACGGCCTCGTGCAGTTCCTGGAGTACGCGACGCCCGACATGCAGGACGCGCTGACCGCCGGTGTCCAGTCGCTCATCCTCCAGCGGATGACGGCGGACGAGTTCGTGAAGTCCCTGCAGGACCTCTGGGACGCTCAGCACGGATGACCACCAGCCTGACCCCGCGCGCCGCGACGGTTCCCCGTCGCGGCGCGCGGCCCGGCACCGGGAGGCGACTCTCGCGCCGACTGCTCGCTCTGGTCTTCGTGCTCCCGGCACTCGCGCTGTACGCGGCGTTCGTGCTGGTGCCCGCCGGCCAGACGTTCTACCTCTCGTTCTTCAGCTGGGACGGCATCACCCAGGCCATCCCCGTCGGGTTCGAGAACTACCTCGAGGTGGTCACCAACCCGCTGCTGCTGCGGTCGATCACCAACGCGATGGTCCTCATCGTGTACTTCGCGGTGATCCCCATCGCGGCCGGACTGCTCATCGTGGCTCTCGCCGGACGCCGGCAGATCCGCGGCATGGGATTCTTCCGCGCCATCATCTTCCTGCCCCAGGTGCTGCCCATGGTCGCCATCGGCATCATCTGGCGGTGGATGTACGAGCCCGACGGGCTCGTGAACCAGGCGCTCCAGGGCGCCGGGCTCGCCGAACTGACCCGCGCCTGGCTGGGCGATCCCGACTGGGCGCTCATCGCCGTCGGCCTCGTCGGCACCTGGGCCCTCACCGGGCTGTGCATGACCCTGTTCTTCGCCGGCATGTACAAGATCGACACCGAGCTCTACGACGCCGTGTCGCTCGACGGCGGCGGCCGCTACCGCCAGTTCCTCAGCGTCACCCTGCCGGGACTCTCCCGCGAGATCCGGGTCGCGCTCACCCTGACCATCATCGCCGCGCTGGCCAGCTTCGACCTCGTCTACGTCACGACCAACGGCAGCCCCGCGAACCTCACCGTCGTACCCGGGCTGCTGGTCTACCGGCTCGCCTTCAACTCCGGCCAGATCGGGGCCGCATCCGCCCTCGCGGTCGTGCTCATGGCCCTGGTGCTGCTCGTGCTGCTGCTGGCCGGCCGCCTCGGATCGAAGGCGAGGGACTGACCATGGCCTCACGTGCCGTCACCATCGGATTCCGCGACACGGGTCGCTACCTCCTGCTCAGCCTGTTCGCGCTCGCCGTGCTCGTGCCGTTCGCGAGCATCGTCACGAGCTCGTTCAACCCGCCGTTCTCGCTGATCAAGGGCCTGCAGGCTCCCGACCCGTTCACGTTCGAGAGCTACATCAACGTCTGGACGACGGCCAGCTTCGGCCGGCTGCTGCTCACCAGCCTCACGGTCGCCGCCGGCGTCGTCCCGCTCGCCGCCGTGGTGTCGATCCTCGCCGGATTCGCCATCGCGCACCTGCAGGTGTTCGCCGGAAAGTTCCTGCTCGGGCTGTTCGTGTTCGGCCTGGTGCTGCCGGCCGAGCTGACCATCATCCCGCTGTACTTCAACATGCGCTCGGTCGGCCTGACCGACACGATGCTGGGGGTGATCCTGGCCGAGACGGCGGCGTTCGTGCCGTTCGGCGTGTACTGGATGCATGCCAGCTTCGCGGGATTCCCGCGCGAGCTGATCGAGGCCGCACGCGTCGACGGCGCGTCGAACTTCACGATCCTGTTCCGCATCCTGCTGCCGCTGTCACGGCCCTCGATCGTGACGATGTGCGTGCTGTTCTTCATGTGGTCCTGGAACCAGTTCCTGCTGATCCTGATCCTCATCTCGAGCCCCGCGAACCGCACGGCACCCGCCGCGCTCGGGTTCTTCGTGCTCGCCCACACGCGCGACGTCGCCGGGCTCTGCGCCGCGACGATCCTCGTGATCCTCCCCATCCTGATCGTCTACCTGATCTTCCAGCGCAGCTTCATCTCGGGGATGCTGCAGGGCGCCGTCAAGGCCTGACCGTACGAAAGAGAGACACACCATGGCAACTGAGACGCTCGCGCTGCGCGGCGGAACCCCCGTGCGGCAGACCCCGTTCCCCAGCTGGCCCCCGGTCACCGAGTCGACGGTCCGGGTGGTGACCGACGCGCTCTATGAGGGGGTCTGGAGCGACGTCGCCGGGGAGCGCAAGCTCGCCTTCGAGCGGGCGTTCGCCGACGCCCACGACGCCCGGCACGGCCTCGCGGTCTCGAACGGCACGGTATCGCTGCAGATCGCGCTCGCCGCACTCGGGGTCGGCAGCGGCGACGAGGTGATCGTGCCGGCCTACACCTTCCTGGCCACCGCGACCTCGGTGCTCAACGTCAACGCCGCGCCGGTGTTCGTCGATGTGCTGCCCGCGAGCGGGACCATCGATCCCGCCGCCGTCGAGGCGGCGATCACCCCGCGCACCAAGGCGATCATGCCCGTGCACTTCGGAGGCCACCCGGCCGACCTCGATGCCCTCATGGACATCGCGACCCGCCACGGCATCCCCGTCGTCGAGGATGCCGCCCAGGCCCACGGCGCCCGCTGGCGCGGCAAGGCGGTCGGCTCGTTCGGCGCGTACGGCAGCTTCTCGTTCCAGGCCTCGAAGAACATGACGGCCGGCGAGGGCGGGGCGCTGACCACCAACGACGACGAGCTCGCCGAGCTCGCCTGGACCCTGCATCACTGCGGCCGAGTCCGCGGACAGGCCTGGTACAACCACGTGGTCAACGGCGGCAACCACCGCCTCGGCGAACTGCAGTGCGCGATCCTGCTCGATCAGCTCACCGTCGCCGAGGAGCGCATGCAGAACCGGACCACCTCGGCCCGGATCCTCGACGAGGCGTTCGCGCAGATCGAGGGCATCACGCCGCTGGTCACCGACGAGCGCGTCACCCGCCACGCGTACCACATCTACTGCATGCGCTACGACCCGGCGGCGTTCGGAGGTCTCGACCGCGCGACGTTCATGGAGGCGATGCGGGCCGAGGGCGTGCCCACCTCCAGCGGCTACATCAGCCCCCTCAACCGGCAGCCGGTGTTCGCGGAGCACAACTTCGACGTCCGGGCCGTCGGGCTCGACACCTCCGACCCGCGGTTCGCCTACGGCGACTACCGGCTGCCGGTCAGCGAGGCGCTCTGCGAGCAGATGGTGATGTTCCCGCAGTACGTGCTGCTCGGCGACGAGGACGCCGTCCGGTCGATCCCGGAGGCCGTCCTCAAGATCCAGCGCGACGCCGCGTCACTGCGATGAGCGGCATCCGGGTCGGGGTCGTCGGGAGCGGCTTCATCGCCCAGCAGCACCTGCGCTCCTGGCGC
>Ga0182739_1005397_pt1 | contig 10156 bp, 8 predicted proteins | sample eDN5th30CBELigBY_FD_128873 | JGI IMG/M metagenome (GOLD analysis project Ga0182739, IMG submission 128873) | Enriched backyard soil microbial communities from Emeryville, California, USA - eDNA 5th pass 30_C BE-Lig BY (version 2) (version 2) | ecosystem: Environmental > Terrestrial > Soil >...
CCAGCAGCGCCAGCGCGGCGATCTTCATGCGCCGCAGCTGTGCGCGGCGCGCATCGGAAGCCAGCTCGGAATGCGTGGCGGCGAAATGGGGCGTGTCTGTCATGGGCTCTCCGGCGTGGACAGCCCCAGCATAACAATAGAGGCCGGCCGCCGGCCGGGCTGGATCAGCCCAGGGGCGGCAGCAGGTTGAACAGCAGGACCATGATGAGGCCCACCACGGAGACGATGGACTGCACTACCGAGATCGTCTTGGTGGCTTCGCCCATGGTCATGCCGAAGGACTCCTTCACCATCCAGAAGCCCGCGTGATTGGCATAGTTGAAGAACAGCGAACCGCAGCCGATCGACAGGGCGAGCAGCGGCAGGTTCAGGCTGGGGTCGGCGCCCGCCAGCGGCGCCAGCAGGCCCGCGGCGCCGACGATGCCGACGGTGGCCGAGCCGGTGGACACGGACAGCAGCATCGCGATCAGCCAGCCCAGGATCAGCGGCGGGAACGCAAACTGATGGGTCAGGTGCACGATGGCGTCGCCGACCTTGGCGCTCGTCAATACCTGCTGGAATGCGCCGCCGCCCGCGATGATGAGCATGATGCCGGCGATCGGCTTGAGGCTTTGCCCTAGCGCGCCGCGCAGCTTTTCCGGATCACCGCCGCGCATGAAGACCAGCGTCACGGCCGCGAACAGCACGCCGAGCAGCATCGCGACCACCGGGTTGCCCAGGAAGGCGGCCACGTGCGTCACGCTGGAATCCTTGGGCAGCAGCATCTCGGCCAGCGCGTGCACCAGCATCAGCAAGGCAGGCAGCAGGGCCGCCAGGACGCCCAGGCCGACGCTGGGCGCGTCCTGGCCCGCGCCGCGTTCAGTGCCGGAGGTGAACTGTTCCAGCAGCGCCTCGTCCGGGCGCGTCGTCATGCGCGGCGCGATGAAAGCGCCATACAGCGGTCCGCCGAAGATCATGGCGGGCAGCGCGGCGATGAAGCCGTAGATCATGGTCGGCCCGACCGTGGTCTTCAGCGTGGCGATCGCGGTCAGCGGACCGGGATGCGGCGGCACCATGCCGTGCATCGCGGCCAAGGCCGAGATCACCGGCACGCCCACATAGACATAGGCGGACCCCTTGAAGCGTTCCTGGCTTTCCAGCTTGCGCGCCACGCTGAAGATCAGCGGCAGCATCACCACCAGGCCCACTTCGAAGAACATGGGAATGCCGATGACGAATGCCACCAGCGTCATCGCCCAGGGAATCATGCGGGGCGAGGTGTGGCGCAGGATCGCATTGGCCAGCCGCTCGGTCGTGCCGGAATCCGCCAGGATCTTGCCCAGCATGGCGCCCAACGCAATCACCACGCCGACGGCGCCCAGCGTCTTACCGGCGCCGTCCGTCAGATTCTTGACGATGGCGACCGGAGCCATCCCGGTTGCGAAGCCGACGCCGATGGACACGATCAGCAGCGCCAGCAAAGGATGCATGCGGATACGGGAGACGATCAGCCCGACCAGGACCAGAACGCTCACCAAGGCGGTGAGCAGCAATTGAATGTCGAACGAAGACATGGTTGAACCCAGAAAAATCGAGAGAGGTCGCGAGCCTTTCCGGGGCCATGATACGGGATCAGCTTGACGCCCGGCTGGCAAGCGCGGGTGCCGAAGCATCGGAGCGGGATCTGCGCAGGCGCATCGCGCCCGTTCCCTACAGACCGCTGAACGCGACGCCGTCGTTCGCGGGTCGTCGCGTGCGCGGCTTGCCTATTCGCGTGCCTCAGTCCGGCTTGATCCCGGCGGCCTTGATGATCGCCACGTTGCGCTCGAGCTCGGATTCCACCTTGCGGCGGAACGTCGCCGGGTCGGAAAAGGTGGCGTCAAAGCCCAGTTCCCGCAGCTTGGCGCGCGTGTCGGGTTCGGCCATGACCGCTTCGATCTCCTTGGACAGCCGCGCCACGACGGGCGCCGGCGTGCCGTGCGGCATGACCACCCCGAACCACGTCTCGAAGTCGTAGCCCGCGACGCCGCTTTCGGCGACCGTGGGCACGTCCGGCACCAAGGACGAACGCACGTTGCCCGTCAGCGCCACCGCGCGCGCCTTGCCTGCCTTGATCTGCGGAAGACTGGCCACCAGCGTGTCGATCGACAAGGGAATCTGGTTGCCGATCAGGTCCGTCATCGCGGGTGCGCTGCCGCGGTAGGGCACGTGCAGCAGCTTGGCGCCCGTGCGCTGGGCCAGGGATTCGCCCGCGATGTGCGGCGTGGATCCGTTGCCGAAGGATCCGAAGCTGAGCGGCTGCGACGCCGATTTGCTGGTGATGTCGGCCACGGTGCCGATGCCGGTCTGCGGATTGGTCAGGATCACGAACGGCGTGCTGCCCGCGATCGCGACGTACTCGTAGCTCTTGAGCGGGTTGTAGTTGAGGTTGGAATAGAGCAGCGGGTTCAGCGTGAAGGTGGGCGCGCCCGTGATCATGAAGGTATAGCCATCGGGTGCGGCGCGGGCGACGGCCGTTGCGCCGATGCTGGTGTTGGCGCCCGGCTTGTTCTCGACCACCACGGTCTGGCCCATTCGCGCGCCCAGCTTGGCGGCGAACAGGCGGCCGATGACGTCCGTCGATCCGCCCGGCGGGAAGGGCACGACCATGGTGATCGGCTTGCTGGGATAGTCCTGCGCCAGGGCCAGCACCGGCGCGGCGGCCAGTGCGCACAGCGCGATCGCGCGAGCGATGGGTTTGCTCATTGAAATTCCCCTTGTGTGGTTTGTCAGGTGTTCAGTTGGGCAGCACGGGCGCTTGGCGCCAGTACTGCGTGGCCTGTTCGAATGCGTGGGCCAGTTGCAGCAGGGCGCGCTCTTGCCGATAGCGGCCGACGATCTGAATGCCGACGGGCAGGCCGGTCTCGGTAAAGCCACAGGGCACCGAGATCGCGGGGTGGCCCGTCAACGACAGGTAATAGCCCGAGCGCATCCAGTCGATGTAGTTCTGCATCGGCGTGTCTCCGATGCGCTGCACGGTTTCCTGCTCCACCGGGAAGGGCAGCACCTGGCTGACCGGCCCGATCATGAACTCATACGTCTGCATGAACGCATGCATGCGGGCGAACAGGGCGGCGCGGTCGCGCTCGGCCTGCACGACGGCGGTTGCCGGCTGCGTGAGCCCCAGTTCGATGTTCCAGATCACCGAGTCCTTGAGCAGATGACGATGCTCGCGCAGCGCGGCCTCGTAGCCCACGGCGAAGGTCTGCGCGCGCAGCGCCTGGAACGACGCGTCCGCGCCGGTGAAGTCGGGGCAGGCGGGTTCCACGACGGCGCCCAGGTCGGCAAAGCCCGGCAGATGGCGCTCCAATGCGCGCTCGACGGCGGGCTCGACGGGCAGGCCGCCCCATGTCGGCGCATAGGCGATGCGCACGCCCTTGAAATCGCGCGCCAGGCTGTCCAGGAATCGATTTGGGTCCTGGTCGATGGCCAGCGGGTCGCGCGCGTCGACACCGGCCGTGGCGGCGAGCAGGAGCGCCACATCGGCAACGGTACGCGCCATCGGCCCGGCGACCGTCAGGGTGTTGTACGGGCTGGCGGTGGGCCATTGCGGCACGCGTCCCGGAGACGGGCGCAGCCCCACCACGTTGCAGAACGAGGCCGGATTGCGCAGGGATCCGCCCATGTCCGTTCCGTCGGCCAGCGGCGCCATGCGTGCGGCCAGGGCGGCAGCCGCGCCGCCGCTGCTGCCGCCGGCGGTCATGCGCGGATCGTAGGGGTTGCGCGTGGGTCCGAAGACCGTGTTGAAGGTTTGCGAACCGGCCCCGAATTCCGGCAGGTTGGTCTTGCCCAGCGTGATCGCGCCAGCCGCGCGCTCACGGCTCACGATGAGGCTGTCGCGGTCCGGCACGAAATCGCGGTAGAGCGGCGACCCATAGGTAGTGCGCATGCCGGCGGTCAGGAACGAATCCTTGTGGACGATGGGCAGGCCGTGCAGCAGGCCCAGCGGACGGCCGGCGGCCTGGTGCGCATCGGCCTGCGCGGCGCGTGCCATGGCGCCTTCGGCGTCCAGCGTGACCACGGCGTTCACCGCGGGATTCCAGGCCGCGATGCGGTCCAGGTGCGCGGCCATCACGTCGCGGGCACTGACGCGGCCGGCGGCGATGTCATTGCGCAGCGCGACAGCGCTGAGGTCGCAAAGCGTCGACGTCGCGGGCCGGGTGGGGGTCGAAAATTCCATGTGTATTGCTATGCGATACAAAGTATTGAATAATCGACTTTATAGTTGGTATTCCCCGCGCCAACAATCCGGGGAAACTAGCGCTTCCCTGGGCCGGTGGGCATCGCCGGCCGCCCGATTCCTCGCCACGAGCCGCCATGACAACGCCCTCGCCAGACAATCCAGCCGCCTCATCGCAGGACGGCCCCGACCCCGCGGACGACCCGCTGTTCGTCGCATCGCTGGAGAAGGGCATGCGCGTGCTGGAGGCGTTCCGCGACGCCACCGACACGCTCGGGCTGACCGAGATCGCCGCGCTGACCCGCCTGGGCAAGAGCGCCGCGCAGCGCTTCGTACACACCTGGGAACGGCTGGGCTACCTGAGCAAGGACGCCGCCTCGCGCCGCTACCGGCTCGGTCCGCGCGTCGTCGAGCTGGGTTACTTCTTCCTGCGCACCGACCGCCTGGTGTCCATGGCCGCCCCGCATCTGGTCGCGCTGCGCGACCGCTGCGGCCTGGCGGTGCACATGAGCGTGCTGGCGGGCGGCGACATGATCTACCTGCTGCGCCTGCCCAGCCGGCAGCTCACGCTGGCCGAAATGCTGCCGGGCCGCCGCATGCCGGCCTGGTGCAACAGCGGCGGCCGCATGCTGCTGAGCCAGCTCGACGACGACGCGATTCGCCAGACGCTGTTGCGCGCGCCCCCGCGCGCCTTCACCCCGCGCACCGTGATCGAGCCACAGGCGCTGCTGACCCTGATTCAGCAGGCTCGCGACGAGGGCTACGCGCTGACCGAGGACCAGGTGCTGCAGAACCAGGTCGGCGCCGCCGTGCTGCTGCGCGACGCGCGGGACGTGCCCCTGGCCGCCATCAGCGTCAGCGCCCCACGCCACGACTATCCCGCCGACCGCCTGCTGCGCGACATCGTGCCGCAGCTGTTCCGCACCGCGCATGCGATCCAGCACGGGTGACCGCGCAATTTATCGACCCGTTTTGCATTCTTTCGATTTTTTGTGCATAATTCGGCCCCTCTACCTGTTCCCCGATAGCTCAGTCGGTAGAGCGACGGACTGTTAATCCGCAGGTCGCTGGTTCGAGCCCAGCTCGGGGAGCCAAGAATTTGCAGTACCGCAGTACCCTTAAAAAAGCCCGCAACGTGTTTGCGGGCTTTTTGCATTGGCGCCCGCGCAGCCGGGTGGGCGTTCACCCGCATGGCGTAGCATGGCCAGGTCCGCTTCAACCCGATGCCCGCCATGCGTTCCACCCGATCCCTGCCGCCCCTGATCTCCCTGCGCGCCTTCGAGGCGACCGCGCGGCGCCTGAGCTTCTCGCAGGCTGCAGAGGAGCTCTACGTCACGCAGAGCGCCGTCAGCCATCACATCCAGCGCCTGGAATCGGAACTGGGCATCGCGCTCTTTGAGCGGCGCACGCGCGCCATCGCGCTCACCGCCCAGGGCCAGGCCTATTACGAACGCGTGCATGCGGCGTTCGAACTGCTGCGCCAAGGCACGGACGAAGCCCGCGCGCATGATCCGGCCCGCAAAACGCTTCAGAAGCCGCTGCGGATCGGATTGCTGGCGTCGTTTGCCACGCGTTGGCTCGCGCCGCGCCTGCCGGCCTTTGCCGCCGTGCATCCCGGCATCGATCTGCAGCTGCAGCCCGATATCGCGTTGGCGGACGTGGCGGGCGGCGAGGTCGACGCCGCGATCCGCTATGGGCGCGGCGGCTGGCCCGGGGTGCGGTCCACGCTGCTGATGACCGAGCGCCTGTCCGTCGTATGCGCGCCCGCGCTGGTCGCCGGCCGGAAGCGGCCGAGGTCGGCGGTCGATCTGCTGCGTCACCCGCTCCTGGTCTCGCACGCCAAACAACCCTTTGAATGGGACGCGTGGGCGCGCCTGCAGGGCCTGGACTTGAGCCGCGCAGGGACGGTGCGCCTGCACGACTACAACATCGTCGTGGAAGCCGCGCTCGCGGGGCAGGGGCTTGCCATGGGCCGCGAGCGCCTGATCGCCGCGCATCTGGCCAGCGGCGCGCTGGTGCAGGCGCTGCCGGGCGCCGTGCTGGAGGATCCACGCATCGGCTGGTGGTTCGTCACGCCGCGCGGCGTGTCCAGCGAGCCTGTCCAGGCCTTGCGCGACTGGCTGGCGGAAACGGCGGCCCAGGCGTCCCGCCGCCCCGTCGGCACGCATTAGTTTTACTCATACGTGCAATGCAAGAATTGATTGGTCACGCGACGCCGCGACCGATAGCATCGATAGCATCGGGGTAGCTTCCCGAATCGCTTCTCATCAACTCTCAGGTGATCCGATATGACCCGCAGCATTTCCGCCCGCGTTGCCGAACTTGGCTTGACCCTGGACGCCGCCGCCGCGCCAGCCGCCAATTACGTGCCCTTCGTCCTGGAAGGCAACCTGCTTTATATCTCCGGCCAGATTTCCCGCAAGGACGGCAAGGCGGCCTACCTGGGCCGGCTGGGCGACCAGGTGTCGGATGCCGACGGCGTGGCGGCCGCGCGCGCCTCGGCGCTGGGCATCCTGGCGCAGATCGCCGCCGCCACGGGCGACCGCCTGGACCGCGTGGCCCGCGTGGTCCGCTTGGGCGTGTTCGTGGCCAGCGCCCCCGACTTCAACCGCCAGAGCGCGATCGCGAACGGCGCCTCGGACCTGATGGTCGACGTGTTCGGCGACGCCGGCCGCCATGCGCGCAGCGCCGTCGGCGTGGCGTCCCTGCCGCAAGGCGTGGCGGTGGAGGTCGAAGCCGTCATCGCGCTGACCCAGACCTGATCCCGGCCGCCTAAAAGGAGCCGCCATGACTGCCCCCCTCTCGCCGAGCACCGTGCAGGCGCTGCGCGCCATGGCGCCCGGCACGCAAAGCTCGGTGCACTTCAACCATGCCGGCGCGTCGTTGCCGTCCACCGCCACGCTGCAGGCGATCCATGCGCATCTGAAGCGCGAAGCGGCGCAAGGTCCGATGGAGGCCGGCGTCGCGGCGCGCGATCTGACCGAAGCGGCGCGCACGCTGGCGGCGCAACTGCTCAACGCCCAGGTCGATGAAATCGCGCTGACGGGAGGCAATTCGGCCGGGTGGGGCGCGGCTTTCGCGGCGCTGCCGGCGTGGCGGCCCGGCGACCGCATCCTGGTCGGCCGCCACGAATGGGGCGGCAACCTGGCCACCATGCGGCTCCATGCGGCGCGCGCCGGCGCCACGCTGGAGACCATTGCGTCGGACGACAGCGGATGCGTGGACGCGCAGGCGCTGGAGGCCATGCTGGACGATCGCGTGCGGCTGATCGCGCTGACCTGGCTGCCCGCCAACGGCGGTCTCATCAACCCGGCCGCCGCCATCGGACAGGTCGCGCGCCAGCACGGCATTCCCTATTTCGTCGATGCCGCGCAGGCAATCGGACAGATCCCCATCGATGTGGAGCAGGTCGGCTGCGACGTGCTCAGCGGACCTGGCCGCAAGGCCTTGCGCGGGCCGCGCGGAACCGGAATCCTGTACGTGCGGCGCGCCTTCCTGGACCGCCTCACGCCCGCCTTCGTCGATACGCATTCCGCGCCGCTCGATGCGGACGGCCAGCCCGTCCTGCGCCCGGACGCCGCGCGCCTGGAGTCCGCCGAGAACTCGCTGGCGCTGCGCTGTGGCCTCGCCAACGCCTTGCGCGAGGCGCTGGATCTGGGGCTGGACACGATCCGAGCCAGCATCGACGCCAACGCCCAGGCGCTGCGCGCCGAACTGGCGGCGATTCACGGCGTCACCGTGCTGGACCAGGGCCGCGAAAAATCCGGGCTGGTTGCGTTCAACGTGGCGGGCCAGGACGCCGCGGACGTGCAGCGCAGGCTGTCGGCGCAGGGCATCACGATCGGCAGCAACGGCGTGCCCTACACGCCGCTGGACATGCAGGCCCGCGGCCTGGACCGGATCGCGCGCGCGTCGGTCAGTTACCTGACGAGCAGCGCCGAGATCGACCGCTTGCTGGAAGCCTTGCGCGCGCTGGCCGGCCAAACCTGCGGTGGGCGCGAAGCAGCGGGCTAGGCCCGCCCCGCCATCGCGCCGCGCCTGGCAAACGGCGACCACTTCGTGAAGACGAGCAGGTTGCCCAGCATCACCAATGCCAGCCCCGACAGCGCCTGGGGCGTCCACCGGTATCCCTCGACGGCGGTGGACACGCTCAGCGCGACGACCGGGAACAACACCGTGCAGTACGCCGCCCGGGCGGGTCCCATGCGGCCCACGAGCGTCAGGTAGGCGGTGAAACCGACGATCGACCCCGCCACGGCCAGGTACAGCAGCGCGCCCACGTAGGCCGGCGAAGGATCGAAGTCGAACGGCAGCCCCGTGGCCACGCAGCCGGCCAGCAGGATCGCCGCGCCGTAGAGCATGCTGTAGGCGTTGCCGGTGAGCGGCCGGATGCCGGCGCGCTGCTGCAGCGACGACAGCATGTTGCCCGTCGAAAAGCACAGCGTGCCCAGCAGCGCAAACCCCAGGCCCAGCAGGGTTTCATGGCTGGCCTCCTGGCTCGCCAGCTCCGGCCAGAACAGCAGCGCCAGGCCGCAAAACCCCAGCGCCCCCGCCGCCATGACGCGCGCCGTGATGCGGGTGCCGAACCACAACCGCGCATTGACGGCGTTCCAGAGCGTCGCGGCGGAAAACACCACCGACACCAGGCCGCTGGGAATCCACTGCGTGGCCGAATAGAAGCACAGGAAATTCAGGCAGAACAGGCACAGGCCCTGGCCTACGCACAGCCAATGGCCACGCCGGTCCAGCTTCTGCAGTTTGCGCATCAGCCGCAGCGCCGCGAACAGCAGCAGCCCCGCCAGCGCGAAGCGGTAGAAGATCGACACGGGAATGGCGACCACGCCGAGCTGCAGCTTGATGGCGATCCAGGTCGTGCCCCAGATCAGGACGGTGAGCAGATAGAGGGAAAGATTCATGATGCGGCGTGCGCCGGGCTGCTGCGCAAAGATCGAATACGGACGCCGGCGGCCGCCCCGGTCGCCGGGCATCCAGTGTGCGCCGGGCCGCCGCGCCGCGATTGCCGGTTCTTGCGCTTTTGTCCGAATCGGGCGCGTCGCGCGCGCGGGATCGCAGTAGCATGCCTTCCCATGGGCAACACCGCTACGGCCCCGGCCGATTTCTCCGTCTTTCGCACCCTGTCGCGCTCCACCGCGACGCTGCAGCGCGCCGCGTCGCTGGGTGAAGGCATTGCGATCTCGCAATGGTCGCGCACCGCCCGCGAAACGCTGGCCTACGACACGCCCGGCCATCACACGCTGTCGCTCTACCTGCAAGGCGGCGACAAGTCGTTCCGGGTCGGCCAGGACGCGCTGCATGGCGGCGCGGACAAGTTCTGCGTGCTGCCCGCCGAGCACCATTCCCGCTGGTGCATGAACGACAACGTGCATTTCCTGCACCTGTACATCGCGCCGCAGCGCCTGGCCCGCGAAGCCGTCATGCGGCTGGACTGCGAACCGCGCACGCTGGAGCTGCGCGACCGCACCTACATCCACGACGACTCGCTGATCGACGTCTGCCGCCGGCTGCTGGGCACCGACTGGAGCCAGCCGGCCGACCGCCTGGCCGCGAGCAGCGCGGCCGAGACCGTGCTGCACCACCTGCTGGGGCAGGGCGTCGCGCGCAAGACGCCGCAGCCCGCCCGCGGCGGGCTCGCCCCCGGCGTGCGCCGCCGCGTCATGGACTACGTGGACGCCCATCTGGCCGAGCCCCTGACGCTGGACGAACTCGCCGGCGTCGCGGCGCTGTCCACCTATCATTTCGCCCGCATGTTCCACGCCTCGTTCGGCGAGCCGCCTCACGCCTGGGTGCGCGGCCGGCGCCTCGCCCGCGCCAGAAGCCTGCTGGCGACGGGCAAGGGCGACCTGGCAGGCATCGCGCAAGCCTGCGGCTTCGGCAGCGCCAGCCACCTCGCGCGCGTCTTTCGCGACGCCATCGGCGTCACCCCCGGCCAGTACCGCA
>Ga0182739_1005398_pt1 | contig 10156 bp, 11 predicted proteins | sample eDN5th30CBELigBY_FD_128873 | JGI IMG/M metagenome (GOLD analysis project Ga0182739, IMG submission 128873) | Enriched backyard soil microbial communities from Emeryville, California, USA - eDNA 5th pass 30_C BE-Lig BY (version 2) (version 2) | ecosystem: Environmental > Terrestrial > Soil >...
CATTTGGGGGACAGCCGCGCCGCGGCGGACCACCCACCATGCCCAATGACGGACACCTGCAGAGAGGAAACGCGTTGATCGCGCTTGCGCTTCCGGCGGAAACTGAAAATGGCAGCTTCGAGGCCCCCAGTCTAGAAGACCTGCACCTGCCCAACATCATTCCGTGGATGGGGGAAGGCGCGGGCTTCAGCAAGCAGATGCTGCTGGTCCTGCTGTCCGTCGTACTGATCTCCTGGTTCTTCGTCGCGGCCGCGCGCCGCGGCAAGCTGGTTCCCGGCAAGTTCCAGTTCCTCGGCGAATTCGGCTACGGCTTCGTCCGCAACTCCGTGGGCAAGGACGTCATCGGCGAACGCGACTTCAAGCCGTTCGTGCCGCTGCTGGTCTCCCTCTTCTTCTTCATCCTGGTGAACAACCTCTTCGGTTCGATCCCGCTGATCCAGCTGCCGACCACCTCGCACGTCGGCACCTGCTACGCGCTGGCCGGCATCGTGTACGTCTTCTGGATCGGCCTGGGCCTCCGGAAGCACGGCCTGCGCTACTTCAAGGTCGCCACCGTGCCCTCCGGCGTGCCGAAGGCCATCCTGCCGCTGATCGTGCTCATCGAGATCATCTCCACCTTCTTCGTCCGCCCGATCACTCACAGCCTCCGTCTGTTCGCGACCATGCTGTCGGGCCACCTGATCATCGCCCTCTCGGCCGCCGGCACCGCCTACCTCTTCCTTGACGCGGACGGGCCGCTGAAGGCCCTGGGCGTGCTGACCTTCGCCGGCGGCGTCGGAATGTACCTGTTCGAAATCCTGATCCAGGTCCTGCAGGCCTACGTGTTCGTCCTGCTGACCGCGATCTACATCCAAGGCTCCCTGGCCGAGGACCACTAGACCATCCCCTTGCGGGGATCGATGCAAAACCAGCAACCTGTCGCGGGCCAGTAAGGCGCTCGGCATCTTGAAAGGAAAACAATGGAAGTTCACGGCTCTCTCAACCTCATCGGCTACGGTCTGTCCGCCATCGGTGGTGGTGTCGGTGTGGGTCTCGTCTTCGCCGCGTACATCAACGGTGTGGCCCGCCAGCCGGAAGCCCAGCGCGTCCTGCAGCCGATCGCCTTCCTGGGCCTGGCCCTGACCGAAGCCCTCGCCATCCTCGGCCTGGTGTTCTCCTTCGTTATCGGCGCCTAACGGCACCCCTTCCATAACGCAGGCTCTGGTTATAGAAAGACGGGTGAAATATGAACAACGCAGTTATCCTCGCAGCTGAAGGCGCCAACCCGCTGATTCCCAACGTGTGGGAAATCGTGGTGACGGTCGTCGGCTTCGCCATCCTGCTGTTCATCGTCAGCAAGTTTGTCGTTCCGGCATTCGAGAAGACCTATGAAGAGCGTTCGGCGGCGATCGAAGGCGGCATCGCCAAGGCGGAGGCCGCGCAGGCCGAGGCCAATGCCGCACTCGAGTCGTACAAGCAGCAGCTGACCGACGCACGCACCGAGGCAAACCGCATCCGCGAGGAAGCGCGCGCCGAAGGTGCACAGATCCTGGCCGACCTCAAGGAGAAGGCGGCGGCTGAGTCCGCGCGCATCACCGAGCAGGCCCACGTCCAGATCGAGGCGGAGCGCCAGGCGGCCGTTGCCTCCCTGCGCAACGAGGTCGGTACCCTGGCCACCGCGCTGGCCGGCAAGATCGTTGGCGAGTCCCTCGCTGACGACGCCCGCTCCGCACGTGTGGTGGACCGCTTCCTGTCCGACCTCGAGTCCCAGCAGAGCGCAGGTGCATCGAAATAATGGCAGGTGTATCGAGCGAGTCATTGTCCGCGGCGCAGGCCGCGCTGGAGGCCAAGCTGCCGACGGCGACCCTGTCCCTGGCGGAGGACCTCTTTGGCATCCTTGGCATTCTGGACGGCAACCCCGGACTGCTCCGCGCCCTGACTGATCCGGCTCGCGAGGGCAAGGACAAGGCTGCGCTGGTTTCGCAGCTGCTGGCGGGAAAGGTCTCGGCCGACGCCGTGGCCATCGCCGCCAACCTTGCTTCCGCGCGCTGGGGCTCGGCACGTGACATTGTGGACGCACTGGAGACCCTGGCCGCCTCGGTGGCGATCGCCGTCGCCGAGAACCAGGGGCTCGGCCCCGCGGGCCTCGAGGCCCTTGAAGAGGACCTTTTCCGGTTCAACCGAGTGGTCGGGTCCAACCACGAGCTGCAGCGCGCGCTCGACGATTCGCGGGCGTCCGCCGAGGCGCGCAGCGCCCTGGCCCTGGGCGTCGTTCCCGGGATCGGCGAGGTTGCCCGCTTGCTGGTGGCCCAGGCTGTTGCCGCCCCGCGCGGCCTCAAGCCGGTGGCACTGGTGCAGCGCTTCCTGGAACTTGTTGCCAAGCGGCAGCAGCGGTGGATCGCACAGGTCAGCGTCACCCGTCCGCTGACGGCGGAGCAGAGCCACCGCCTGCAGGCCGGCCTGGACAGACTCTACGGGCGCAAGCTGAAGATCAATGTCACCGTCGACCCGACACTAGTTGGCGGCGTCCGCGTGGCCGTGGGGGACGAGGTTGTTGACGCAACCGCCGCCACCCGCCTCGCGGAACTCCGCCGGAGGCTGGCAGGCTAGGACCCTCCGGGGTCCTGGCCTGGCGCCGAGAAAGACATCACACACCGGTCGTCGCTGCGAAACAAGGCGATGATCACAACTTAGGAGAGCAGGGACTGCAGATGGCCGAATTGACCATCAACGCCGATGACGTCCGCAATGCCTTGAACGAATTCGCGGCGTCCTATGAACCGGGCACCGCGGAGCGCGTCGAGGTCGGCCACGTCACCACGGCAGGCGACGGCATCGCCAAGGTGGAGGGTCTTCCCTCCGTCATGGCCAACGAGCTGATCCGTTTCGAAGACGGCACCCTGGGCCTGGCCCAGAACCTCGACACCCGCGAGATCGGCGTCGTCGTGCTTGGCGACTTCACCGGCATCGAAGAAGGCCAGGAAGTCTACCGCACCGGGGAGATCCTCTCCGTTCCGGTCGGCGACGCCTTCCTCGGCCGCGTGGTCGATCCGCTGGGCCAGCCCATCGACGACCTCGGCGCCATCGAGGCGGAAGGCCGCCGCGCCCTGGAGCTCCAGGCTCCGGGCGTCACCCAGCGCAAGTCGGTCCACGAGCCGCTGCAGACCGGCCTCAAGGCCATCGACGCGATGATCCCGATCGGCCGCGGGCAGCGCCAGCTGATCATTGGCGACCGCCAGACCGGCAAGACCGCCATCGCGGTGGACACCATCATCAACCAGAAGGCCAACTGGGCCACGGGCGATGTCACCAAGCAGGTCCGCTGCATCTACGTCGCGATCGGCCAGAAGGCCTCCACCATCGCGGCCGTGCGCCAGACCCTCGAGGACAACGGCGCGCTGGAGTACACCACCATCGTGGCCTCCCCGGCGTCCGACTCCGCGGGCTTCAAGTACCTGGCCCCGTACGCCGGCTCGGCGATCGGCCAGCACTGGATGTACGGCGGCAAGCACGTCCTGATCGTGTTCGATGACCTGTCCAAGCAGGCCGAGGCCTACCGTGCGGTGTCCCTGCTGCTCCGCCGTCCGCCGGGACGCGAAGCCTACCCGGGCGACGTGTTCTACCTGCACTCCCGCCTCCTGGAGCGTTGTGCCAAGCTCTCCGACGAGCTCGGCGCCGGCTCGATGACCGGCCTGCCGCTCATCGAGACCAAGGCCAATGACGTCTCGGCCTACATCCCGACCAACGTCATCTCCATCACCGACGGCCAGATCTTCCTGCAGTCGGACCTGTTCAACGCCAACCAGCGTCCGGCCGTCGACGTGGGCATCTCGGTGTCCCGCGTTGGTGGTGCCGCCCAGGTCAAGGCCATGAAGAAGGTTTCCGGCACGCTGAAGCTGGAGCTGGCCCAGTACCGCGACATGCAGGCCTTCGCCATGTTCGCCTCGGACCTGGACGCCGCTTCCAAGCAGCAGCTGACCCGCGGCGCGCGCCTGATGGAACTGCTCAAGCAGGGCCAGTACGCGCCGTTCCCCGTCGAGGAGCAGGTCGTCTCCGTGTGGGCCGGCACCAACGGCTACCTTGACGATGTCCCGGTCGAGGACGTCCGCCGCTTCGAGGCCGAATTCCTGGACTACCTGCGCCACCGCACCCAGGTGCTGACCACGCTGGCCCAGACCAACGTCCTCGAGGACTCCACGGTGGACGCGCTCAAGGCCGGCATCGCCGACTTCAAGCAGGGCTTCTTCGGGGTGGGCGACAACCAGCTCGTCGCCGCGGGCCACGAGGAGTTCTCGGCACTGGGCGAAGAGAACGTCGACCAGGAAAAGATCGTCAAGCAGAAGCGCTGACCCCCATCCGCAACGCGGTGCCGGCCCCTTAGCCGGCACCGCGTCCAGCGGATAAGGAAAGGAAAAACATGGGAGCCCAGATCCGGGTCTACCGCCAGAAGATCTCCTCGACGTCGTCGATGCGCAAGATCTTCAAGGCGATGGAACTGATCGCCACTTCCCGCATCGGCAAGGCGCGCAGCCGCGTTGCGGCGTCCGCGCCGTATGCCAATGCGATCACCCGTGCCGTTTCTGCCGTGTCGTCCCAGTCCGAGATCGACCACCCGCTGACGACCGAGCCGGAGCAGATCCGCCGCTCGGCCGTCCTGGTGATGACCTCGGACCGCGGCCTTGCCGGTTCCTACTCCGCCAGCGTGCTTAAGCAGGCGGAGCAGCTCGTCGAACTCCTTTGCGAAGAAGGCAAGGAAGTCAAGGTGTACCTCAGCGGCCGCAAGGCGCAGGCGTACTTCGACTTCCGCTCGCGCGAGTACGCGAAGGTCTGGACCGGGGGCACCGACAACCCCGAGTTCTCCGTCGCGCAGGAAATCGGGAAGACCCTGCTCGAGGACTTCAGCACCGCCTACGAGGACGGGGGAGTCGACGAGATCCACGTCGTCTACACCCAGTTCAAGTCGATGGTCGTGCAGGAACCCACCGTGATCCGCCTGCTGCCGCTCGAGGTGGTCGAGGAAGAGGTCACCGACCAGGCCGAACTGCTGCCGCTCTACGAGTACGAGCCGGAGCCCGAACGGGTGCTGGATGCGCTGCTGCCGCGCTACATCGAGTCCCGCATCTTTGCGGCGCTCCTGCAGGCCGCCGCCTCCGAACTGGCCGCACGCCAGCGCGCGATGAAGTCCGCGGGAGACAACGCCACCGAGTTGATCAAGAAGTACACGCGACTTCGCAACAACGCGCGCCAGGCGGAGATCACCCAGGAACTCACCGAGATCGTCGGTGGCGCCGACGCCCTCAGCGCGTCCTAGCCACCCGAGCACAACGCAACCCACGCTATAAACACAAGCGAAGTGAGAGACATGACTGCCCAACTGAATGAGCAGGGAACCGCCGCCGCGGCGTCCGGTGCCATCGGCCGCATCGCGCGCGTCATCGGCCCGGTCGTCGACGTGGAATTCCCGGCTGACGCCCTCCCCGAAATCTACAACGCCCTCGCCACCGAGGTCACGCTCAACGGTGAGACCAAGACCATCACGTTCGAGACCGCCCTGCACCTGGGCGACAACCTCGTGCGCGCCATTTCCCTCCAGGCGACCGACGGCCTCGTCCGCGGCACCCAGGTGCGGGACACCGGCGCCCCGATCTCCGTCCCCGTCGGCGACGGCGTCAAGGGCCACATCTTCAACGTCCTCGGCAAGCCGCTGGACGTCGAGGAGTCCGAACTCCAGGTGACCGAGCGCTGGCCGATCCACCGCAAGGCCCCGCACTTCGCGACGCTGGAAGGCTCCACCGAGATGCTGGAGACCGGCATCAAGGTGATCGACCTGCTGACCCCGTACATCAAGGGCGGCAAGATCGGCCTCTTCGGCGGCGCAGGCGTCGGCAAGACCGTGCTGATCCAGGAAATGATCACCCGCGTGGCGCGCAACTTCGGCGGCACCTCGGTGTTTGCCGGCGTCGGCGAGCGTACCCGCGAGGGCAACGACCTCTGGGTCGAAATGGAAGAGGCCGGCGTCCTGAAGGACACCGCGCTCGTGTTCGGCCAGATGGACGAGCCGCCGGGAACGCGTCTGCGCGTGGCCCTGTCCGCGCTGACCATGGCGGAGTACTTCCGCGATGTGCAGAACCAGGACGTGCTGCTCTTCATCGACAACATCTTCCGCTTCACCCAGGCCGGTTCCGAGGTTTCCACGCTGCTGGGCCGCATGCCCTCGGCCGTGGGCTACCAGCCGAACCTGGCCGACGAGATGGGCCTCCTGCAGGAGCGCATCACCTCGACGAAGGGCCACTCGATCACCTCCATGCAGGCGATCTACGTCCCCGCCGACGACTACACCGACCCGGCTCCGGCGACGACCTTCGCCCACCTGGACGCGACCACGGAACTTTCCCGTGAAATCGCTTCCCGTGGCCTGTACCCGGCCGTGGATCCGCTGACCTCCACCTCGCGCATCCTCGACCCGCAGTACGTCGGCCAGGACCACTACGACACCGCCGTGCGCGTCAAGCAGATCCTCCAGAAGAACAAGGAACTGCAGGACATCATCGCCATCCTCGGTGTCGACGAACTGTCCGAAGAGGACAAGATCGTCGTGGCCCGCGCCCGCCGCATCCAGCAGTTCCTGTCCCAGAACACCTACACCGCCAAGCAGTTCACCGGTGTCGAGGGCTCGACCGTGTCCATCAAGGACACCATCGAGGGCTTCAAGGCCATCTGCGACGGCGACCTCGACCACATCGCGGAGCAGGCGTTCTTCAACGTCGGCGGCCTCGACGACGTCGAGCGCCAGTGGGCCAAGATCCAGGAATCGACCAAGTAGCCATGGCTGAGCTCGAAGTCGAGATCGTTGCGGCGGACCACTTCGTGTGGTCCGGCGCGGCGAGCAAGGTCAACGCACGCACCAGCGACGGCGAGATCGGCGTCCTGCCGGGCCACAGCCCCGTGCTGGCCGTCCTTGCCGCCGGTGAGCTGTCGATCGAACCGGTCGAGGGCTCCCGCTTCACGCTCCAGGCGGACGGGGGTTTCTTCTCCGTCGACAAGGACCGGGTCGTGATCGTCGCCGACAATGCCAAGCTGGACGACACCGTCACGGCAGGGAACCGCTAGTCCCGCCTTGAACGAGGTCGGCATCCCCCTAATCGCCCTGGCCGCGGCGCTGCTGCTGGTCCTGGCGGTGCTGGCTGCCATGGGGGTGCGCCGCATGACCCTGCGGCGCGCCCTGGGCACCTTCGACGCCTCCATCTCCTCCGCGGGTACGCGGTGGACGATGGGGGTTTGTCGTTATGCGGACCATGAGCTGGAGTTCCTGCGGCTGTTCACCCTGTCCCCGCTCCCGGCACGGCGCTTCCTGCGCAGTTCGCTGGAGATGCGCGGCTGGCGGGCGCCGGAGGAGAACGAGATCCGCCGGGTGCCTCCGGGCAGCGTGGTGGTCACGCTCGGCTACCGGGACGAGACCATCCTGCTGGCGATGGACTACGGCGCCTACACCGGGCTGAGCTCCTGGCTGGAGGCGGGTCCCGTGGCCGGCATCGGCATCTGGCGCTGAGTCCGCACGGGCCGCCGCGGCGCTCCCCGCACGCGCAAGGGGCCGCATCCCTCACGGGATGCGGCCCCTTGTCCGTGCCGCTGCCGCGGCCGGATCGGACGAACCTAGAGGGCGACGACGCCGGTGGCCTGCGGCCCCTTGGCGCCCTGGCCGATCTCGAACTCCACCCGCTGGTTTTCCTCAAGCGTGCGGAAGCCGTTGGACTGGATCTCCGAGTAGTGGACGAAGACGTCGCCTTCGGCTCCGTCGGGGGTGATGAAGCCGAAGCCCTTTTCGGCGTTGAACCACTTCACGGTGCCCTGAGCCATATGTTTCTCCTCCGGTCTGGACGATACGTCCGGCGCACCGTGCGCCGGACGGGCGGTGCCCAAGTGAGAAGAACTGCCCCCATGTGTGGAGCGGCGACTTCACACCCGCAACCTGCTTTGCGGGTATTACAATCACCAACACAAAGACTGAGAACAGCATCACACAGGGGTGTTGGCAGGTCAACGACCTTTTTCCGAAATGGCCGAATGTAACGCGGAATTCATCCAACGTCACGAAAAACGCCGGCAATGTTGCGCGGCGTTGGTCGCGGCCGGATCAGTTGTCGGCTTCCGCGCCCAGCTCCACCCCGCGGCGGTAGACCGCGCGCAGGCGCAGGTCGGGGGAGAGCACCAGCAGGTCGGCCCGGAAGCCCACGTGCAGCGCGCCCACCTCGTCCGCCAGTCCCAGCACGGTGGCCGGGACGGAGGTGGCGGAGACCAGGGCGTCGGCCAGCGGCACGCCGGCCTCCACCGTGGAGCGCAGGACCTCCAGCAGGGTGGCGGTTCCCCCCGCAAGGGGCCCGTCGGTGCCCAGCCGGGCCTGCCCGTCGCGGACCACCACCTCCGCCGGACCCAGCCGGTAGTCGCCGTCGGGCAGGCCGGTGGCCGCCATCGAGTCGGTGACCAGGGCGATTGCTCCGGCCCCCACCAGGGCGAAGACCGCGCGGACGGTCGCCGGGTCCAGGTGGTGGCCGTCCGCGATGAGTTCGACGACGGCCCCGCCGGTGGCCGCCGCCTCGAGGCTGGCGGTGACGGAGCCGGGGCTGCGGTGGTGCGGCGGCGTCATGGCGTTGTACAGGTGGGTTACGGTGGGCCGCTCGGTGAAGCCGTCGAAGCCGGCCGACGCGAGCTCCTCGCGGGCCAGCCGCAGCGAGGCCGCGGTGGTGTCGGCGTCGGCGTCGGTGTGGCCGATGGAGGGAATGACGCCGTGCTGGGCCAGCTGCTCCACCAGGGCGTCGGCGTCGGGCAGCTCGGGGGCGTAGGTCATGGTGCGCAGCTGGCCGCGGGCGACCGCGACCAGCTCGTCCACGAAATCGGGGTCCGGCTCGGTGAGGAAGGAGGGGTCCTGCGCGCCGCAGCGGGCGGCGGCCAGGAAGGGCCCCTCCGCGTGGATGCCCTCGATCAGGCCGTCCTCGGCCAGCCCGGCCAGCGTGCCGGCGGCCTCCAGCATGGAGTCCGGGGCGGCGGAGACCAGGCTCGCCAGCAGCGTGGTGGTGCCGGCCCGGTGCAGGAAGTCCACCGCGCGGCGCACCGCCTCCGGGTCCGCGGACGGGAAGTCCCCGCCGGCGGCGCCGTGGCAGTGGAGGTCCACCAGGCCGGGCAGCAGCAGCGAACCGGCCGGCACGTCCACGGCCGCGTAGCTGCCGGCGTCGGGCTGCCCGGCGAACTCCGCGGCGGGCCCGGCAAAAGCGATCCGGTCCCCGTCGAAGGCCACCGCGGCGTCCTCGATGCTGCGGTCGTCGCTGATCAGGTGGCCGCGGATGACCAGGCGGCCGGAAGCTTCGCTGGTAGTCATGCCCCCATCATAGGCATCGACCCCTAGAACAGGCGGGCGTCGCTGTCGTCGACGCCGCGCATGGCGTCGTAGTCCAGCAGCAGGCACTCGATGCCGCGGTCGGTGGCCAGCGTGCGCGCCTGCGGCTTGATCTGCTGGGCCGCGAAGATGCCGCGGACCGGGGCCAGCAGGGGATCGCGGTTCATCAGCTCCAGGTAGCGGGTGAGCTGCTCGACGCCGTCGATGTCACCGCGGCGCTTCAGCTCCACCGCCACGGTCCCGCCGGCCGCGTCGCGGGCCAGGATGTCCACCGGGCCGATCGGGGTCATGTATTCGCGGCGCACCAGGGTGAACCCCGCCCCGAGCAGGGTGATCTGCTCGGCGAGCAGGCGCTGCAGGTCAGCCTCGACGCCGTCCTTGATCAGGCCCGGGTCGATGCCCAGTTCGTGGCGGGTGTCGTGCAGGGTTTCGTGGATGCGGATGACCAGCCGGTCGTCGGACTTGGCGTGCTGGACGTGCCACACGTCCTGGACGCCGGCCTCGCGTTCGTCCTCGTCGGGGGCGAGCGCACGCATCGAGGCGGGCGGACTCATCCAGTTCAGCGGCTTGTAGGAACCGCCGTCGGAATGGACCAGGACGGAACCGTCCGCCTTGACCATCAGCAGGCGGGTCGCCAGCGGCAGGTGGGCACGCAGGCGGCCCTCATAGTCGACGGAGCACCGGGCAATCACTAAACGCACGGGAGTCCACTGTACCGGCACCGGCGGGCGGGTGCGGCACAATGGAGGGCATGCCCCGCTCCAACCGTCCCCGCCGCCCGGCCGC
>Ga0182739_1005399_pt1 | contig 10154 bp, 10 predicted proteins | sample eDN5th30CBELigBY_FD_128873 | JGI IMG/M metagenome (GOLD analysis project Ga0182739, IMG submission 128873) | Enriched backyard soil microbial communities from Emeryville, California, USA - eDNA 5th pass 30_C BE-Lig BY (version 2) (version 2) | ecosystem: Environmental > Terrestrial > Soil >...
AAGTTAAATCAAGTCGGGTTTTTTAAGATAAGTTTCACATATAAATAGGATACACTCATGACTTCATCAAATCATAACCTAGATCAGGCTAAAATAGCCGAGCATTACCGTTCAATTTTATTGAATTTAGGCGAGGATCCTAACCGGCAAGGTCTTATTGATACACCAGCGCGAGCGGCGAAAGCCATGCAATATTTAACCAAGGGTTATCATGAAAATCTTGATGAAATCATTAACGGAGCTATCTTTGACTCCGAGATTAGCGAAATGGTGATTGTAAAAGACATTGAACTTTACTCCTTGTGCGAGCATCACCTGCTACCTTTTATCGGTCAATGTCATGTGGGATACATTCCTAATGGCAAAGTGTTAGGCTTATCGAAAATAGGGCGGATTGTAGACGTATTTGCCAGACGGTTACAGATTCAAGAAAACCTGACTCAACAAATTGCCAACTGCATTCAAGAAGTTACAAAGGCCAAGGGCGTAGGCGTTGTAGTAAAAGCTAAACACCTCTGTATGATGATGCGAGGCATTGAAAAACAAAACTCCTCTATGGTTACCTCGGTTATGCTAGGCGAGTTTCGTCATCATGAAAGAACCCGGCTCGAATTTTTAAACTTAACCAAGTAGTGATACCCATCTGCCGCATAACAGCCATAAGGAACAGGAGATTATTAAAAATAAACCCTATTCCTTATGGCTGTTATTCAACGGCTTTAACACATTAGAGTTCTTGCAAAACTCCCATTAGCGGCCAATCTCTATGAAAAAAGGCTTTTAAGCGGTTAAGTAGCTAGCTACTATACCGACAAATATAATGAATCCAACCCATTGGTTATTGAGAAAGGCTTTAAAGCATAGGGCAGGGTCTTTGTCTTTAGTAAGATACTGCTGATAGCCAAATAACAGAGCCGCTACACCTAAGCTAATAAAAAACCAGCTATTTAGCTCAAGTTTGATGCCAATCAAGCTCATTAATCCTATTACCATTAATTGTAGTATGGCAATTATGAGTCGATCATAACGACCAAATAAAATGGCGGTGGATTTAATCCCTATTTGCAAATCGTCTTGTCTATCCGTCATGGCATATTGAGTGTCATAGGCTAAGGGCCAAATGACGCCCACGGCATATAACCACCAGGTTATTGCAGGTAAGTGGTTAAGCGTTGCAGCAAAAGCCATGGGAATACCCCAGGCAAAAGCCATGCCCAAAACCAACTGCGGCCAATGCGTAAAACGTTTCATGAAGGGATAGATAATAGCCAATCCTAAAGCCACGATGGAAAGTAAGAGGGTAAAGCCATTGAGTTGTAGAACTAATAGCAGAGCCACGGCACATAGCAAGCCAAATAAAACCAGAGCCTGTTTTACCGTGATTTGTCCCGTGACCAGTGGCCTCGTTTTAGTGCGCGTCACAAAACCATCGAAACGCCTATCGGCCAGATCATTGATTACACAACCGGCAGAGCGCATCACCCATACCCCCATAGTAAAGACTATTAGCAATTTAACAGAAGGCTGGCCCGCACCGGCAAACCATAAGGCCCATAAGGTAGGCCATAATAATAATAGGCTGCCAATAGGCCGATGTAAGCGCATTAACTCAATATAAGGTCGTAATTGCATTTAATTTACCAGCGTCTCATCTACTACGTTTAATACAGAACCTGCTTCATACATGTGCTGACCTAAGAATGTGGGCTGTTGGTAATAATAAATATTACTTTGTCCTACCGCCTGGGCCTCTAGAATTTGCCTGGCCGCAATATCAGCTCGTGCCTGTTGAGCCGTTCTAATATAGGCCTTGGCGGTGGATAAATATCGTGCATTTAATGAGCCCGATCCAGTCAAAGTAGCATGTAAAGTATTCACCTTTCCACCTAAAATTATCTTAGTATAATCACTCGCGTTTATACTAAGCTCCGAGGTATTTAGCCAATAGATATTCACTGTCCCGGCACCTTGAGCGATTAAATTTTTTAATCCTACCATGCCTTGAATCTCGATATTCCCTTGATTTGAACTAAATAGGCTAAAATCCGAGGTGTGCAACTGAGTAACTTTTACTTCATTACTCCCCTCTACCGTCAAGGCGGTTAAGCTTGGCGCATGAATGATTAATTTTGGCTTGGCGGCTTTATAATTAGCCGACTGCTGAATGATTAAGGCTCCATTTTTTACCATTAGTTTTATTTTGCCATGTTGTTGATCAGGGGTCTCAAGGTATAATTTGGGCTCAGTTTTTCCAGCTTGAATGTCTACCTGCATCGCCCCCTTAAGCTGTATTTGGTTAAAGGTTTGCAATGGAATAACCTTAGCCGCCCACCCATTGCAAGACGCTAACAATAATAAAATCGTCCAAATCCTGGATTTTTTTATAAGCATTAATATTTCTCCTCATATCCCGAAGTTCAACCCGGCACAGGTAACCATTCAAATACGGCCGCAATCTGCAATATTACTATTAAACCAGAGCCGGCCAATGCAATTAATAATACCGGTTTTCCACCGGGTACTCGGTAAACACCCTCTAATTTTTCAACATAACGGCCGCGCCAAACCATCAATACAGGCAATATACCAAATAGAATGGCTACTAATACTCCTGCATAGCTAAGCGCGATAATAAAACCATGTGGAAAAAATAGTGCAAACAACAGAGGAGGTAAAACGGTTTGGCCCAAAATTATTAGGCGCCCCGTTAAATTTTTATTAATCGAAAATCCATCCGCTAAAAAATCAGACAAGCTTAAGATAACGCCCACAAAAGAGGTTGCAAGCGCAAAAAAAGAAAAATAGCTGACCGTAATAGCAATCCAGGTCAAGCCTAAATTGCCTTGTAACATCTCAGTTAATTCGGCAATGGGATGTTCATTCGTCGCTAAAACCAATAGATTATGATAAGGTACGACACCTAAAATGACGGTTTGCCATAAAATGTAGAAGGCCAGGGGAATTAAGCTACCATACCACAATACTTTAGTTAAAGCCCGAACATCGCTTTGTAAATAAGTGCGTAAACTCGGTAAAATAATGTGTGAGGTAAACGATAACACCACTACCGGTATAGCGGCCCATAAGTAACGAGGTTGGCCACTGGTTAAATTTTGCGCTTGTAAGGATGGAACAACTACTATAATCAGAATGACATAAGAAACCAATAAACCGGTCATCAAGACTCGATTAATATAGTCTATATAGCGAGTACCAAAAAATGCCAATAAACCAAATAAGCAAGCAAAAACCAGTATACCTAGTTGAGTCGGTAATAGCGCCTGATAGTTGGCCGGCAAGACTTTCATCAATAAAGAGCCTCCGCCCGAGATATAAGCAGCAGCGACGGAATATAGCAGCAACAAAAAACTAAACCATGCCACAACTTGTCCACCATAGCCCAATCTTTCCTTAGCAATAGTTACAAAATTAGCCGAAGGTTTGACCGCCCAGAGAGTAGCTTCTAATAATAAAAACAACGATAGCAACATAAATAAAAAGCAGGCTAGAAATAATAATAAGGTATAGCCATAACCTCCCACTCCGGTGGTAATGGGTAAGGCTAACATTCCGGCACCGATGGAGGTACCGGCTACTAGCATAATGCTGCCGTAAGTTTTTTTCGCTATAGAATTTTTAGGGCACTTGCCAAAACCTTCTGCCATTCTTATTGATTCCTAATCTAAACACCTATAGGACTTAAGCAAAATGCGCCATGCTTTGTTAAAAACTCGCTCAAAATCCTCATTTACTCAGGTAAACTCCGGTTTCTCGCTCGTTTTTGCCGTGCCTAGCATCATTTTGCGTAAGTCCTGACTTATAGTTTAAAAATGCAGCTCTTAGCAATGCCCATCCCCCGGAAAAGCTCGATGGCAGTGAGAATAGTTTCGCATTAATTATCTACTTTTCCAAAATACATAAATAGCTACTCACCGGTTGCCCATCTTGATAACGAGCCGTCATTACTTTAAGTTGGTGCAATTTAAAATGGGTCTGGTTTGCAAGCTTCGTTAAATAGTGCTTATTATGGGCATAACGGCCTGTTTCTTGCAATTGATAATCGGTTTGCTCGGTAATTTCCGTAGTAAATGCAAATAAACCACCGGGGGCTAGGGCCTGGTATATCATTGAACAGAGGGTAGTTAAATTACCGAAATAAACTAAAACATCGGCTGCAATAATTAAATCCCATTCGGCAAATTGGTGGGCTAAAAAGTTAATGAGGTCGGCCTCAATTAGTTCATCATAAAAATTTTTAGCGCGCGCCATTTCAAGCATTTTGGGCGATAAATCTATCCCAATTAATTTAGCCGCCTGCTCACGGAAAAATGGACCACAAAGCCCCGTACCACAACCTAAATCCAGAATACGCCATTTTTCTTTAGCCGCGAGTAAACTTTTAAGTGCGGCATGAAGTTCTTTAGGCGTTTGATATTGTAACTCCTTAGTTAAATGTTTATCAAAAAACCCCGCATAATTATCAAAGAGGTCCTTTACATAAGCACTTGGCGCATTATCGGGCTGGGTTTGTCCGGTTAAGGCGCTTAGCATATAATCAGCGGTTGGTTGTCCGGGCTGAATACGGATTGCCGCTTGATAATGCGTTATGGCTAAAGTGCGCTGGCGTAATTTGAGATAAATTGCACCTAGATTAATATGAGCTGCCAGATGTTCTGGTTGTAACTTTAGAATAAAATGAAAATGTTCTATGGCTTTTTCTAATTGTCCCAGTGCCATCAATGCCACACCTAAATTGTAATGAGCCTCAATATCTTGCGAATTCAATTCCAGTAGCTGCTGATAATAATTCATGGCATCTTCAAAGCGATCCAGTTGCAGAAAAGTTGCAGCCAAGTTATTTAAGGCACTTTGATGGTTAGGCGCAAATTTTAACACCTCCGCAAATTGCTTAAGCGCATTTTGAAACTGGTTTAATTTTAAATAAATGACACCTAAATTATTCAGCACCTCCAAGTTATCAGGCTGCGCCTGTAAAATAGTGGCATAATGCCGTTCGGCTTGCTCTAATTTATCAAACTGTAAATAAATATTGGCTAAATGCTCTCTAGCCCTAAGGTTAGCCGAATTTAAGTTAAGCACATTGCTAAATTGCTTTTCGGCAGCGGCAAGGTTATTCTCGCGCAAAAATACCAAACCTAAATTATAGTGAGCCTCTACATAGCCGGGTTCTAATTGCAGCGCTTTATGATACTGTACAACAGCCTGGTGCAATTGATTTTGCTTATAATATAATTTACCTAAATTATTATAAGCCTCGGCATAATCGGGATTTAAACGAATGGCGGTTTGATAATGCTCCTGCGCCAAATTCACCTGCCCAAGCCCGGCATAGCTATTGGCTAAATTGTTATGATAAACCGCATTATTAGGTTGTAAATTGACGGCTTTCGCTAACCAAACTTTAGCCTGCTCAGGCTCTCCCTGCTGAGCCAGCAATATGCCTAGCAAGTGCATGGCTTCTACCTGTGTGGGCGCTTGCTGTAAAATTTCTAAATAATATTTTTTAGCTTGAGGATAGGCCAAGTCACGATGGGCTTGAATAGCCTGTGCTAATAATGATTCAATAGATTGATTTACCACTTACTGCTCTCTTAGACTAATTTTATTAATTGTACAAATTTCATAGTCGATGTGAAACACCTTATACCAACCCCATTAAATAACCTACCTTATGCGAACAACTAGGTAGCAGGATGGTACAAGATTGAATTAAAGTACCACTTACTTTACTTGTATTAGCTCGTAAACCTGTTATGATACCGCCTCTTGCGATTATAAGTTATCCAGCGCTAATATCATGCAATCTACCCTATCTCATACCCGTCTTTATTTTTTATTTGCTGCTATTATTCTAATTTGGGGGCTTAGTTGGCCAATTAGCAAAATAGGCGTTGGCTACATACCGCCACTTTGGTTCGCCGCCGCCCGTTTAACCATTGGCTCAATCAGTATTTTTGCCTTTTTACTTATAAAAAAACAGTTGGTGATGCCCAAGCTCAAAGACCTACCCTTGATCATTAGCCTTGGGCTTTTGCAAATGGGTATCTTTTTAGCATTAGTCAATGTCGGATTATATTATACGGGTGCAGGACATGCGGCCATTATAGTTTACTCGACTCCACTTTGGGTTACCCCAGTGGCCGTTTTATTCTTTGGCGAGCAACTACGTCCCTTAAAATTAATGGGTTTATTACTGGGTTTGATGGGTATCTTTTTTTTAATCAACCCGTGGGAATTGGATTGGCATAATAAACAAGTTGTTTTAGGAAATAGCCTCTTGCTACTGGCATCCATCTGTTGGGCAAGTGCCATGTTGATCACTCGTTATGCAACTTGGCATAATTCGGCACTCAACTTAGTTCCTTGGCAATTGCTGGTAGGCGCCGTTCCCGTGATAATAGCAGCCCTTTATCTTGAGCCCAACCCAAAGATCGCATGGGATTTTAGCCTGATAGCCATTCTATTATACATCGGCATACTCGTCACCGCATTAGGCTATTGGGGCACCCTAATCATTAGTAAAACCCTACCCGTTATGACAACCTCACTTTGTTTTCTTGCTGCGCCTGTCATTGGTTTATTATCATCAACTTACTTCTTAAAAGAACCCCTAAGCTATACTCTCGTTTGCGCTATGATATTTATTATTATGGGGCTTATTTGCATAGCCTTAAGTAACCATAAAACCTTTAAAAAACTAAAAAGGTGAGTCTTAAAAATTAAACCGCTCAGCTAAATTTACCGAGCGGTATTTTTATCATCATTTAGCTTTAACCTTCGCGCCCACGGCCTTCTTTTTTCCTTCTACCACCGCCGTGTGAAGTTTTACCACCTTTAGCACCCATTTCACGAAAAGCATTGGGATTATTGGCTTTACGTGTTGCTGCAGCTTTTTGGGCAATACGAGATTCTTCTTCAGGACTTTTTGCATGACGAGCCTCCGCACCTCTGCGGCCAGCTTCAGAGCGACTCATGACCATAATACACCTCCTGGACTCTGATTTAACGGATAGGTTTTTTTAAATCAACTCCGGAGTTAACATACACCTTACAGAATAACGCCAGGAGTTTTTTTTTACAAGCTTAAATTTAAATCTTTAATAAAAAACATTTATAAAACAAGCACATAGCAATGTTCATTTTACTAATAGATTAAAAAATGCTAAATTATGAAAGATAAATATCCTTAGTTTATTCATTTTTACCCGACCCTGGTTTGTTAATTTGAGTCTCTTGTTTTCATCATTAATGGAGGAAACATATGAGCCATCAGCCCCCGCAACATCAAAAACAGCAACCCGGCGTTGAAAGTCAAATGACGCCTAAACCTAAAGCCGAGCATCCCAAATATCGGGGCAGTGACAAATTAAAAAATAAAGTGGCTATTATTACGGGTGGTGATAGTGGTATTGGCCGTGCCGTAGCTCTAGCCTTTGCCAAAGAAGGAGCCAATATCACCATCGCTTATTTGAATGAAAAAAAAGATGCCGAACAAACCCAACGAAGAATTGAAGAGCTAGGCTCTCGTTGTTTATTGGTTGCCGGCGATATAGGTGATAAAAAACTTTGTTTTAAAATTGCGGAGCAAACCGTAGCTAGCTTTGGCAAAATTGATATCTTAGTCAATAATGCTGCCGAGCAACATCCTACAGAAAATATTCAAGAAATCAGTGAACAACAATTAGAAAGAACATTTCGCACTAATATTTTTTCTTATTTTTATATGGTGCAAGCTACGCTGCCTCATTTATCCGAGGGTAGTTGTATTATTAACTCCACTTCGGTGACAGCCTATAAGGGCAGCCATCATTTACTTGATTACTCTGCAACTAAGGGAGCCATCGTTGCTTTTACGCGCTCTCTTGCCATTAATTTAATTAAACAAGGCATTAGAGTTAATGCAGTCGCTCCAGGCCCCATCTGGACCCCCTTAATCCCGGCTTCTTTTTCAGCCCAAGAAGTCGAAAAATTTGGTGAGCAAGTGCCTATGGAACGCCCTGGGCAACCTGAAGAAATAGCTCCAAGCTATGTGTTTTTGGCATCGGATGATGCTTCCTATATGTCGGGTCAAGTCCTTCATCCTAATGGAGGGGTTGTAGTTAATGGCTAAAACAGGAGTAAAATAATGGATATTTTTGAGCTATTGAAAAAAGATCATGTCAAGGTAAAACAAATCCTGCAAGAGATGTGCGAAACCACCTCTCGCGCCATAAAAAAGCGTCAGGAGTTGCTACAACAACTTATTACAGAATTACAGATGCACGAAAAAATTGAGGAAAGTATTTTTTACCCACCCTTAAAAAATAATAATAACACTAAACAATTAACCTTAGAGGCTTACGAAGAGCATCATGCCGTAGATGATTTGATAGAAAAGCTGGTTAAACTTGAACCCAGCGATGAACGTTGGCTGGCTATTCTATCCGTCATTAAAGAAAACCTTCATCATCATATTCAAGAAGAAGAAAATCGCTTATTTTTGAAAGCCCAAGAAGAAATAGATGAACAGGAACTCAGTAGTATGGCCCAATCGGCACAGGCCATGAAACAGCAGGAAACTAGGGCTTAATTTTTCTAAGTTTTGCACTAAAGGCAAAATTTGTAATTTTATTAATAGTAGGAGGTGCAATATGTCAGTTGGCAAACATTTTACTTGCGAAGTTGTCACCATTGATAAAAATGAAGCCTTAAAAGCCGCGGCTCAACTCATGTTTGAAAAAAACACGGGTTCGGTGGTAGTTATAGAAGACCAAAAACCCGTAGGCGTTTTAACCGATAGAGATTTGGCCCGCTGCTACTTAGAGGGTGAAAGCATTGATGAGCTTTCGATAGATCAAGTGATAGACACCGATGTGCTAAAAATTAGTAATCAAGATGGTATGCAAGAAGCCTTAGCAGCCATGGCAGAGAAAGGAGTACGCCGCGCTCCGGTAATTGATGAGCAAGGTAAATTAGTAGGCATTGTAACTACCGATGATGTCGTTAAAATTTTAGCCGATGAGTTCAATAGTCTATCCGAAATCGTTCATCAGCAATCGACTATTACTCATTAAAGATTTGGAATCATGCTTTTATAGCGCATTACCTCCATTTTGTAATTATGCCAAAAACATGCTCTGTTTATGTCATGCCTAAACATCTCGCCGGTCATCTTTATTATGATTTCCGGCTTGAGTTTAATGGCATCCTAAAAAGTTGGGCCATCCCTAAAGGGCCTAGCTTAAACCTAAAAGACTAGCCATTGCGGTTGAAGATCAAGCGCTTGCTCATGCTCATTTTGAAGAAATAACACCTGCTAGCTCTGAGGCCGGTATTGTAATGCTATGGGATCAAGGTTATTGGCAAGCGACAAATTCTACTCTCTGCTTATAATACGGGACCATTAATTTTTAAATTAGAAGGCATAAAATTAAAAGGGCTGCGGAAATTGACTCACCTGCCAGATAAAATTTAAAACGCTGGTTTTGGGTAAAATTATTCGACGAATTTGCCGCAAAGGATAGAGATAAAGTCCTACTTATAACTCCAAGCTTGCATAGTGGCTTTTATTTATAGGTAATACTTAAAAGACCGTTAAGCGCTTGCCACAATGTTAATTTCAACGGCAGGGCTTAATAAAATTTTGAGCAGGCTATTTTTAGAGGAATTCGGTTTAGTTAAGCTTTAAGGTAATAAAGCAAGCAGTTAATTTTGCAGGCTAGAATAAACTTTATAGTATTCAAAATTAATTTAACCCGAGGCTTAAAAATTTTTTAAGCCTCGGGATTGGGTAAGGATTTAGTCTACCCAAATTTGAGCTAGCTCATACAAAATGATAGGTTACATTAATGCCAAAGGTAGCCCGCCTTGGATCAACGCTTCCCCCGTTATTGGGAAAATCAATAGATTTATAATTAGCATAGCTCAATTTAGCCCCTATTTGCCAGTTACAATCAATAGCTAAATTCATGCCAATGCTAGGTACAAAACCCCATTTGTGAGTATCTACAAGATCCCCGTTAAACCCAGGCGTAGCATCTGTACTAGGAATATTGGCTGATAATCTGAATTTAGTATTTTCCGCACCTAATCCAACGTATACTAAAGCTTGTGGGCTAACTAAATAACCTAGTTTTGCGGTAGCGCCATAGGTA
>Ga0182739_1005400_pt1 | contig 10153 bp, 9 predicted proteins | sample eDN5th30CBELigBY_FD_128873 | JGI IMG/M metagenome (GOLD analysis project Ga0182739, IMG submission 128873) | Enriched backyard soil microbial communities from Emeryville, California, USA - eDNA 5th pass 30_C BE-Lig BY (version 2) (version 2) | ecosystem: Environmental > Terrestrial > Soil >...
CGCTGCGCGCCTTCAGCTCCAACTCCGGCCAGGCCTGCACCGCCGGGACCCGGCTGCTGGTGCACCGCAGCATCCACGACGCATTCGTGGGCCGGCTTGCCGCCACGACCGCACAGCTGCGACTGGGCAGCGACCTGGGCCCGATGACCACCGCCGCCCAGCGGGACAAGGTCCTGGAGTACTTCGCCATCGCCGAGGCCGAGGGCGCCGTCGCGGTCCAGGGCGGCACCCCAGTCACCGACCCGGAGCTCGCAGGAGGCCACTACGTGGCCCCTACCATCTACACCGGGGTGGACAACTCCATGCGCATTGCCCGCGAGGAGATCTTCGGGCCGGTGCTTTCCGTGATCCCGTTCGGCGACGAGGCCGAGGCGGTGCGGATTGCCAACGACTCCGACTACGGCCTGGCCGCTGCCGTGTGGACGCGGGACATTTCCCGCGCGCTGCGCCTGGCCGGGCAGCTGGACTCCGGCCAGGTCTACGTCAACGTCTGGATGGGCCCGACCATCGAGACCCCGTTCGGCGGCTTCAAGATGAGCGGCTACGGGCGGGAGAAGGGCCTCGAGGCGCTCGCCCACTACACGCACACGAAGTCGGTCACGGTGGCGCTCTAGGAGCGCCGGTCCGTCGATCGCCCACGAAGGGAAACCCCATGAAGTTTTCACGCACCAAGACCCGAAGCACTGCCTCATCCACCGCCAGGGCCGGGGGGTGCTCCCTCCTGGCCGTCGGCGTCCTGCTGCTCTCGGCCTGTGCCACCACCGCCCCGGCGGCCACCCCGCCGACGCCCGCCGCATCGGGCACCGCCTCCTCGGCGGACGCCGCGCTCCGGGCCCTGCTGCCGGAACGGATCACGTCCTCGGGCAAGATCCGCGTGGCGATGTCGCCGACGGGCAATCCCTTCTCGATGAAACCGGCTGACACGTTCGAGGGGATGCTGCCGGAGATGTCCGAGGCGGTCGGAAACGTCCTCGGCGTCGAGATGGAAATCGTCGAGACCAGCTACGCCAGCTATGTTCCCGCGCTGCAGGCAGGCCGTGTCGACATGATTTGGGGAGCCCTCGGGGACACCGTGGAGCGCGAGAAGACCATCGACTTCGTCTCCTATCTCCGGTCCTCGAGCAGCCCCATGGTCTCCGCGGCACGCCCCGTGGAGATCAATACGGCCGAAGACCTCTGCGGCCTGGTGGCCGGGACCGTCAAGGGCGGGGATATCCAGACCTTCCTCGAGGCGCAGCAGAAGGAGTGCACCGACAAGGGCCTGGCGCCCATGGAACTGAACCTCTACGATTCAGCGTCCGCCGCAACCGCACAGCTCCAGGCCGGAAAGGTCGCCACCTTCCTGGGCGTCACCACCATGCAGCGGTACATCGCCAAAACCGCCGGCGACGGGAAAACCTTCGACGTCCTGGACCTGAAGGTGATCCCCACGATCTACGGCATGGGGTTCTCCAAGAACGATCCGGACCTGCAAAAGGCAATGGCCGGTGCGCTCCAGAAACTCATCAACGACGGCACGTACGCCTCCATCCTGGACAAGTACGACGCGCGGGACGCCGCCCTCGAGGCGGACGACGTCATGATCAACGGCGTCGGGGCGGGCAGGCTCCCATGACGGGCACACCCGCGGCCCCCGCGAATGTGACCGGCCGGACCCCGGGCCCGCCGACCTCCTTTGTCCCGCTGGACGCCGTTCCGGTGCGGCGCTACGGGCAGTGGTGCACGGCGGCGGTGGCGGTGGTGCTCCTGGCCTCCCTAGCCTTCGCCCTGGCGGACAACGAGAACATCGACTACGCAACGATCGCGGAATACTTTTCCTCCGCGGCGATCCTGAAGGGCCTGCTGACCACCTTCCAAATGTCGATCATCGGCATGGTCGCGGGCATCCTGATTGGCGTGCTCATTGCCGTGGCCCGCATGTCCGACAACGCGGTCCTCAGGTCGATGGCGGGAGGCTACATCTGGCTCTTCCGCGGCGTTCCCCTGCTGGTCCAGATTCTGGTCTGGGGCAACTTCGCGCTCCTGTTTCCCCGGCTGGGAGTGGGTATCCCGTTCACCGATACCCTCTTCTTCAGCGTCGATACGAATACCGTCATCACCACGTTCGTCGCGGCGTGCCTCGGCCTCTCCCTCCACGAGGGTGCTTACATGGCCGAAATCGTCCGCGGCGGCATCCTCGGCATCGATTCGGGGCAGCGGGAGGCGGCGACCGCGCTGGGCATGTCGGGGCCGCTGGCAATGCGGAGGGTGGTCCTGCCCCAGGCCTTGCGGATCATCATTCCCCCGACCGGCAACCAGTTCATCTCGCTACTCAAGGCAAGTTCGCTGGTCGCCATCATCGCCGGGCACGACCTCATGAGCACGGCGCAGAACATTGCAGCCCAGAACTACCGCACCATCGAAATGCTGCTGGTGGCGTCGTTGTGGTACCTGCTCATCGTGTCGGTCCTCAATGTCCTTCAGCGGATGCTTGAACAGCGCCTTGGCCGCAGCGTCAACCGGTAATCCGATCCGCCCAACCCTAGGATGGAATTTTCGATGAACGACCCGATAGTCAGTGTTCGGGGCCTCCACAAGTCCTTTGGATCGATGCCGGTCCTGCAGGGAATTGACCTGGACGTCCGGCCGAGCGAGGTCATGTGCCTGCTGGGGCCGTCCGGCTCCGGCAAGTCCACGCTCCTGAGGTGCATCAACCGGCTGGAGGAGATCGACGGCGGGCGCATCCATTTCGACGGCCAACTGATCGGCTACCGGGAAGCCGGCGGCAGGCTGCACCAGATGCGCAGCCGTGAATTGGCCCGGCAGCGCCGGGACATCGGCATGGTCTTCCAGCGCTTCAACCTGTTCGGGCACATGACAGCCCTGCAGAACATCATGGAGGCGCCCGTCCACGTCCGGCGGAGGAAGCCCGCCGAGGTCCGCCAGGCCGCCCTGGAAGCACTGGAACGGGTGGGGCTGGCCAGCCACGCCCACCACTATCCCGCCCAGCTCTCCGGCGGCCAGCAGCAACGCGTGGCCATTGCCCGGGCCCTGGCCATGGAACCCAAGCTCATGCTCTTCGACGAGCCGACCTCGGCGCTGGACCCGGAGCTGGTCGGTGAAGTCCTGGACGTCATGCGGGAACTGGCCCGGTCCGGCATGACCATGATCGTGGTGACGCATGAGATCGGATTTGCCCGCGAAGTCGGGGATTCCCTGGTCTTTATGGCGGACGGGTGCATCGTCGAAAAGGGCCATCCCGCGGCGGTCATCGATGACCCGCAACACCCCCGGACCCGGCAGTTCCTCGCCGTCCGGTAGCCGCCGCACCCGGCCCGAAGACACCGCACGACGCCGGCGCCCGGGTTCCGTTCCCACGGACCCCGGGCGCCGGCGTCGTTCACGTAAACCGCAGGTGCGGACGGCGGCTAGGCTGCTTCGGTGACCCGGCCCGCGTTGATCCGCAGCCGGCGCTCGGCGCGGCGGGCCACCGCCGAATCGTGCGTGACCATGATGATGGTCAGCCCCGCCTGCCACAGGCCCTCGAGCAGGCCCATGATGTCGTCGCGGGTGGCCTCGTCCAGGTTGCCGGTGGGTTCGTCGGCGAGCAACACCTTGGGGCGCTTGGCCAGGGCCCGTGCGATCGCCACGCGCTGCTGCTGCCCGCCGGACAGCTCCCCCGGCAGGTGGGAGGCACGGTCCGCCAGCCCCACGGAGGCCAGCGCGGCCGCCGCGCGGGAGGCCCGCTCCTCGGCCGGGACGTCCAGCGGGGCCAGCCCCATCTCCACGTTCTCCTGCGCGGTGAGCGTGGGGATCAGGTTGTAGTGCTGGAACACGAACCCGATGTCCCTGGCCCGGATCCGGGCCAGGGCGCGGTCCCCGAGCGTGGAGATCTCCTGCCCCGCCAGCGTCACCGTGCCGGTGGTGGGCCGGTCCAGCGCGCCGAGCATCTGCAGCAGCGTGGACTTGCCGCCGCCGGTGGAGCCCTGGATGGCGACCAACTGCCCGGCCGGGATCGTCAGGTCCACCCGGTGCAGCGCATGCACGGTGCGCTTCTTCTGCGTGTAGACCTTGTCCACGCCGGCCAGCCGGAACATCGGCACCGGCTCGGCCGCGGTGGTCCCTTGGTCCGCGCCGGCAGCCGGTTCGGTGCCGGCAGCCGGTGCCGTGCCCGGCGTTGATGTTCCCAATACGGTGGTCGCGTTGGTGGTTGCCTGTTCTGCCATCTCGATTGTCTCCTTGTTCATGTCCATGAATCCGCCCCATGCTGCGCTGTGCCGGTCGCTGCGCTGTGCCGGTCGCTGCGCTGTGCCGGTCGCTGCACCCTGCCCACTTGCTACGCCACGCTCCGCAGCGCTTCCGCCGGACGCAGGCGCGCGGCACGCCAGCCGCCCAGGATGCCCGCCAGCAGGCCGCCGACGATGGCGATGCCGACCGCGATCAGCATGATCGCCGGGGTCAGCGGGGCGTTCAGCACGACGTCGGCCGCGGCGCTGGCCTGCTGGGCCAGGCCCCCGGGGCCGCCTGCGCCCATCGGGCCGCCTGACTGGCCGCCCGGGCCCATGCCCTGGGCGCTCGCCGAAGCGGTCAGCGTCGGGGAGAACGCGTTGACCAGCAGGATGCCCACCAGGCCCACCGCCAGGCCGGCGGCACCGCCGATCAGCGACTGCACCAGGGATTCTCCGGCCACCTGCTTGACGATGCTGCCGTTGCGCCAGCCGATCGCCTTCAGCGTGCCGAATTCACGGGTGCGGCGGGAGACGCCGGAGATGGTCAGCAGGATGGCCAGCAGGAACGCGACGGCCAGCACGGCCACGGAAAGCCAGGTGCCGAGGCTGGAAACCAGGCCGGACGCGGTGGAGAGGGAGCCGGAGACGGAGGACGCTAGGTCATCCTGGGTGTTGACGGTGTTGTCCGGCAGGGCGCCCTCAAGGGCGGTCTTCAGCGTGGCGATCCGGTCGGAGGAGGCGGCCTGCACGTACACGGTGCTGACCAGGCCGGCGGAGTCGGAGAGTTCCTGGGCCACATCCAAGGGGATGTAGACGTTGGAGGCGGTTTCGGCGTCGGAGCCGGAGCCGGCGACGATGCCGACGACCTCGAACTCCTGGTCCGCCACGGTGATCTTGTCGCCCACGGCCAGTTCCTCGGTGGTCGCGTAGGCGGAATCGAGGACGGCGGTGTAAGTGCCGGCGTCGGAAGCCTCCAGCGTGCGGCCGCCCTGAAGGGTGGCGGAGGCCAGCGGCCCCACGCTTGCGGCGTTGCCGTCCACGCCCATCACGGTGAATGAGTTGACGTCGAAGGACCCGCCGCCCTGCGGAGGACCTGCCTGGCCCTGCGTGGCGTCGGATCCGGTGGTCCCGGAGCCGGTGGTGCCGCCGGCCTGGGGCAGTTCGCCGTCAAAGGTCATGTTGGTCAGCGACAGCACGCCGGAGGCGGCCTTCACGCCGTCCTGCGCGGTGACGGTATCCACCGCGGCCGCATCGAAGGTGGCCGATCCCCGGCCCGTGGTCAGGCGGGACTGGGAAACCGCGGTGGTGCCGTCCCCGGTGTCGCTGCCGTCCTCGGCGTCGAAATCGAAGCGCGGGCCGCGTTCGCCCTCGGCCGGCGGGGTCGGGGCGGCGGTGACGGTGACGTCGGTTCCCACGCCGTAGACGGATTCGAGCGCGCTGGCCTGGGCATTCTTGACGCCTGCGGAGAGCGAGTTGACGATGATGACCAGGCCGATGGCCAGTGCCATGGCGATGGCAATGATGGCGGTTTGTTTCCGCCGGCCCGACAGCTCCCGCCGCAGGTATCGTGCAAACATTGTGGGTCCCTTCATGCCCCGGTCCCTCGCCGCGGCTTCCACCCCAACCTATGGAGGGGCTCTATGGCCGGGCTTGGCCGGGACTATGCCTGGCCTGTGCGGCGGGAAGCGGCGCGGCGGCGCGTCCGGGCCCGGCCTCTCCGCTCCTCCGACGAGCAGGATTCTCACGCTTCCAACCCCGCCGTCGGGGCGGTTGCCGCCCGATGCCGCTGGCGGTACGTGCGGACCAGGGAATGAAAACCCACAATCGACCAGGCGAGGTTGGAAACCACGCTTGGCCATGCCCCATAGAGGAGGCACGAGACCCCGCCCACCAGGCCACCGGCTGTGTTCAGGGCCGCATACAGATAGGACTCCGGCGTAAGGCGCCCCCTCCACAACATGGCATAGGCGACGAAGACTCCGATCGTGCCCACCCAACCCAAAGCCGCAGCCAGCATCCCGTTCCCTTCCGATGCGCACGTATGGTGTCCACCACAGTCTCAGGGACGGAGTGCATTAAGAACAGTTTCATGGTCCTGCATAAGGGGTTTATAACTGATGAACACGGGAGCACCACCCGCCGAGAGCGTGCTTGCCGCCCCGCCACGGCCCGGAGGCCGGGAACCACCCGGGGCCGCCCTTCAGGAGGAACTACGGCCGAGCACATCTACAAGGTCACGGAAATCGTCGGATCCCTCGCCCGATCCAGCCGTGATGAGGGCGCCGAACGCGATGCGTTCGGCGCCCTCTCCGTGCCGCGCAGGAATCCTGTCCCGTGCGGCGCAGTGCCGCCCCTACTTCAGGACAGCGCCGCTGGCGGAGTCGATGCGGACTTCCGAACTACCCTGGTTATCGACGTCGAGTTCGATCTTCCACACCACGACGCCGTTCTCGTCGTCGATCTCGGCCTCGTCGATGTCCTTTCCGGGAACTTCCGTGCGTGCGGTTTCGAGCGCATCGGCCAGCGGGACGGTGGCTCCCTTGAGCCGGTCCAGTTCGGCGGCGTCGGCCGTTTCCTTCGTCCGCTGGCCCGGGTTCATGCCGGAGGCATCCACCTCCACCTCGAAGAGTTCGTTGCCGTCGAGGACGACGAGCTCGTATCCGCCCGCGCCGTCGTCCTGCCGGTCGATACCGACGACCTTGCCTCCATCCGCCTCGACGGTGGAGATGGCCGTGAACGCCGCGTCGTCGCCGCCGGCGGTTGGGCTGGGTGAGGCCGACAGGCTGGCCGAACTCGATGCGGCTTCGGACGACGGAATGGCGGTGGGACCGCCTTGCGCACCGTCGTCGGCAGCGTCGGAACCGCCGTTGTTGCACCCTGTCAGCAGGGCGGTTGCCAGCGTTCCGAGGGCTAGGGTTGTCAAGGTCTTGGAAGCGATGCTCTTCATGAACCCTGACTACCACGGATCCGGGGCGCAAAAAAAGGGGGGCAGGGTCCGCGGGACCGCGCCCCGGCACATCGCCGCTGCCCCGCCATCCGGGGCCTGCGGGGCCCGGAAGGGGTTGGCCCCGCCTGCCGGCCGGGCTAGGCTCGGCGGCGGGCGGCTGGCCGCCCATGGAAACACCACCGACCCAACGGGAGGGACCGCCATGGACCAGGAATTCGGCTCGAACCGGGAATTCAACGCGGGACAGAATCTCGACTCGACCCCAGACACGCCCGCCGAGTTCGGGATCCACGACCTGCAGGATGCGACGGTGTGGGATGCGGCGGACACGAAGCTCGGCACGGTGAGCCAGGTGGCAGTGGACGCCTTCGGCAGGCCCGTATGGATTTCGGTGCCGCTGGGGCTGATGGAAACCCGCGAGAAGTTCGTGCCCCTGACCGGGGCCCGGCTGGTGCAGGGCGCGCAGGTGCCCGACCTCCATGTCGCCTACAGCTCCGACACGATCAAGGAGGCCCCCGACGCCGAGCGCGGCGATACGCTCAACCCCGCGGAGGAAGAGCTCCTGCGCCGGCACTACGGCCTCTAGCCGCCGGACTGCCCGGCGTCCCCGTTTCCGCTCCCGGAGGCACGGGCGCCGGGGTTGCGGGGTTGTCCGGTCCGGGATCCGGGCCAAACAGGGGCTTGCGGGCCCGAGGTGGCTACGATTGCACCGTGACTGCCAACCCCTCCGAAACCAAGTCCGCTTCCCGCACTGCCGGCTCCCAGACCCTGGCCCGGGGCCTGGAGGTGCTGCGGGCCGTCACCGCGGCCCGCGACGGGCTGAGCGTTGCCGAGGTCGCCGAACGGATCGGCATCCACCGCACCATCGCCTACCGTGCCCTGAACACCCTGGCCGACGCGCACATGGTCCACCGCGGCGAGGACGGACGCTACAGGGGCTCCACGGGGCTGCTGTCCCTGGCCTCGGCGGCGCACCAGTCGCTGCGCGCGGCCGCGCTGCCGGTGCTCACCGACACCGCCGATCGCCTCGGCGCCACGGTGGCCCTGATCGTACGGGAGGGCAACGACGCCGTCGCGCTCGCCGTGGTCTCGCCGACCGGGGGCACCTACCACGTCGGGTTCTCCGAGGGCAGCCGGCACCCACTGGGCCGCGGCGCGGCCGGGCACGCGATCATGGCCTCCTCCCCCGCGCTTCCCGGTGAACCGGAGATCGTCGCCAACGCCCGCCGGGACGGGTATGCGCAGACCTTCGGCGAGGTGGAGCCGAACATGTACGGGCTGGCGGTGCCCGTCCCCGAAGAGGTCGCCGGCGTGCCGGCCTGCCTGAACATCATCACCGTGCGCCAGGACCTGGCCACCACCGCCGTCGAACCCCTGCAGGAAGCCGCCGCGCGCATCACGGCGCGGCTGGCCTAGCCCCAGGCTTTCCGGAGACGCCCCATTCCCGACCATTCGGTCGAAAAGTTTCCTCCCCTTGACCTGCCGCATTGACATGGGTCACATGCGGGTGGTCGAATATATCCCAAGCGTTGCAAATAACGACGTCATGGTGCGATATATACACAAGCATCAAAGGCACTGTCGCGAGGAGACCCATGGACACCACCCAGGACACCGAAGTCCTCATTGTCGGCGCGGGCCCGGCCGGGCTCATGCTGGCGAACCTGCTGGGCATGTACGGCCGTAAGGTCACCGTGCTCGAGGCGCGCGAGGAGCTGATCGACTACCCGCGCGGGGTGGGCCTGGACGACGAGTCCTTCCGCACCATCCAGACCGTGGGCCTGGTGGAGGCCGTCTCCCCGCACACCACCCCGCAGCACATCATGCGGCTGGTCAACGGCGCCGGAAAGACGATCCTCATCAACAACCCGAAGACCGACGAGTTCAGCTGGGACCGCAAGCACGGCTTCATCCAGCCGGAGGTGGACAAGGCCCTCCATGCCGGGCTGTCCCGCTTCGAGAACGTCCGGGTGCTCTTCGGCCATGAGGTCGTGGACGTTGAGGAGACCGCGGACGCGGTGACCGCGATCGCCCGTGTCGCCGGGCCGGACGGCACCACCGAGGAACGCCGCTTCACCGGCCTCTACCTGGTGGGATGCGAGGGCGGCAAGTCCCCGACGCGCAAGCGCCTGGGCGTGTCTTTCGAGGGCGAATCCCCCTCCACCCGCTGGCTGGTGGTGGACGTGAACAACGACCCGCTGGGCACCCCGAACGTGTTCCTGGGCGCGGACCCGAAGCGTCCCTACGTCTCCATCGGCCTGCCGCACGCGGTGCGCCGATGGGAGTTCATGCTCCGCGACGACGAGTCGGACGAGTTGGCCACCGATCCGGCCTGGGTCAACGCGATGCTCAAGGAGCACGTGCCGAACCCGGAAAACCTGGATTTCATCCGCCGCCGTGTCTTCACCCACCACGCCCGCGTCGCCGGGTCCTTCCGCAAGGGCCGCCAGCTGATCGCCGGCGACGCCGCCCACCTGATGCCGGTGTGGATGGGCCAGGGCTGGAACTCCGGCATGCGCGACGCCACCAACCTGGCCTGGAAGCTGGCCTCAGTGCTCTCCGGGCAGGCCGGCGACGCCCTGCTGGACACCTTCACCGACGAGCGCACCGAGCACGCCAAGTCGATGGTGGACCTGTCCCTGACCATGGGCAAGGTCATCAAGATCACCAACCCGGTGCTGGCCGCCGGCCGCGACACCGCCGCCTCCGTGCTGAACCTCTTCCCCTCGGTGAAGAGCTACTTTGCGGACATGCGGTTCAAGCCCATGCCCCGCTACACCAAGGGCGTGCTCGCGGACCCGAACACGCAGGCCTCCGGCACCGCGTTCGGCAAGCTGACCAGCAAGCTCATCCCGGTCGCGACCGCGAACACCAAGGTCTCCCCGGTGGGCGTCCAGTTCCCCCAGCCGCGGGTGAACAGCAAGGACGCGCAGAACGAGCGCCTCGACGACGTCATCGGCAACTGGTGGACCGTGCTGGTCTGGGGCAACAACCCCAA
>Ga0182739_1005401_pt1 | contig 10152 bp, 9 predicted proteins | sample eDN5th30CBELigBY_FD_128873 | JGI IMG/M metagenome (GOLD analysis project Ga0182739, IMG submission 128873) | Enriched backyard soil microbial communities from Emeryville, California, USA - eDNA 5th pass 30_C BE-Lig BY (version 2) (version 2) | ecosystem: Environmental > Terrestrial > Soil >...
GTCTTTTTCATCATCACCGTGGCGGCGGCCGAGGTCGCCGTCGGGCTGGCGATCATCGTCGCCCTCTACCGGGCGCGCCAGACGACCCACGTTGAAGACATCAACCGCATGAAGTTTTAAGGTATGTCGCTTACCCTGCTTGTTTTCATCCTTCTTTTTGCCCCGCTGGTCAGCGCCGCCGTCATCGGCCTTTTGACCAAGCGCTCCGGTGGCCTGAGCGCCGCGATCTCGGTCGTCGCCGTACTGGTCGCGCTGGCGGCAAGCCTCCTGATCTACCAGGCCCCGCTCCCGGAAACGGGTTCCATCGCGCTCCCGTGGCTCGACTTCGGCACGCTCTTCAAAGCCGACATCGGCTTCACCATCGACCCGCTCTCCAAGGCGATGATGCTGATCGTCACGATCATCGGCACGCTCGTCCATCTCTTCTCGCTCGCCTACATGGCCGATGACGACGGCAAGGGGCGCTACTTCGGCGGCCTCTCGCTCTTCATGTTCTCGATGCTCGGCATTGTCTTTGCCGACAACTTCGTGATGATGTTCATCTTCTGGGAACTGGTCGGCGTCTCCTCGTTCCTGCTGATCGGCCACTGGTATCATCGCAACGCCCCGCCCGCCGCCGCAAACAAGGCGTTCCTCGCCAACCGCATCGGTGACTTCGGGTTCATGTTCGGCATCCTGCTGATCTGGGTGACGACCGGTTCGATCCACTTCGGCGGCATCCAGGAAAACGTCGGCCAGCTTGCGGCCAACTCCGCGCTCGCCACCACCGCCGCGCTCCTGATCTTCTGCGGCGCGGTCGGCAAATCGGCGCAGTTCCCGCTCCACGTCTGGTTGCCCGACGCGATGGAGGGGCCGACCCCCGTCTCCGCCCTGATCCACGCCGCCACCATGGTCGCCGCCGGGGTCTACATGCTCGCCCGGGTCTTCTTCATTCTGGAAATTGCTCCCGATGCGCTGACCGTCATCATGTGGATCGGCGCGATCACCGCCCTGCTCGCCGCGCTCATCGCCACCCAGCAGAACGACATCAAGAAAGTGCTCGCCTACTCGACCCTTTCGCAGCTCGGCTACATGGTCATGGCCGTCGGTCTTGCCGCCGCCGATGCCGCGATGTTCCACCTGATCACCCACGCGTTTTTCAAGGCGCTTCTCTTCCTCGGTTCCGGCGCGGTCATCTACGCCTGCCACCACGAACAGAACATCTGGAAGATGGGCGGTTTGAAAAAGCTGCCGATCACGATGATCACCTTCCTGGTCGGCTCCCTCGCGCTGATGGGCTTCCCCTACCTGAGCGGCTACTTCAGCAAGGACGCCATCCTGATCGCCGCCCACCATCACAGCCAGCCGGTCTTCTGGATCGGCCTCGGGGCCGCCTTCCTCACGGCGTTCTACATGACCCGCCTGCTGGTCGTCGTCTTCTTCGGCAAGGAACGCTCGGAGGAAGCCGAAAAAGCGCACGAAGTGCCGGTGCTGATGTGGCTGCCGCTGGTTTTGCTCGCGATTCCCTCCGCCATCGCCGGTTACGGGTTCTTCATCAAATATTTCCTGACGCTCGCGCCGCATGAAGCGTCGGCCGTCCCGATGATCGCCACCGGAGTCTTCGTGCTGGGAGTGATCGCCGGGGGGTTCCTCTACTGGGGCCGCAAGTCCGACCCGCTCTACATCGAACCGTTTGCCAGGAAGTTCTACTTCGACGAATTCTACGCCTTCCTCATCCGCAACACACAGGATCTGCTGGCCCGCCTTAGCGGCTTTCTCGACCGCTGGGTCATCGGCCTGACCGTCCGGCTGGTGAGCGGCGGCACCTGGGGCGCCGGGTTCCTCCTCCGCTGCTTCCAGGTCGGCAACCTTCAGGGATATGCGCTCCTCTTCGGAGCGGGTGTCGTGGCTCTCTTCTATTTCGTCATCTTTCACTAACCGTGCTTAACCTCCTCATTGCCATTCCCATTGTCGCGGCGATCGCCGTCGCCGTCGGCGCGCCTGCCAAGAAAAGCGCCCTCGCGGCCGCCGTGGCCAACCTCGCGCTGACCTTCTGGTTCCTCTTCGGGTACGACCACGCCGCCAGCGGCTTCCAGTTCCGCTCCTCGGCTCCGATCGTCCCCGACTGGGGGTTGAGCTACTCCCTCGGCGTCGACGGTCTCGGCCTGCTGATGCTCCTTTTGACCGCGCTGGTCACCGTCGCCGCCATCTGGATCGCGCCGAAGGTGGAGAAACGCGAGGGGCTTTATTATGCCTCGCTCCTCCTCATCTCCGCCGGGGCGACCGGGGCGTTTGTCTCACTCGACCTCTTCTTCTTCTACGCCTTCCACGAACTGGCGCTGATCCCGACCTTCCTGATGATCGGCATCTGGGGTTCGGGCGACCGGGCCACCGCCGCCTGGAAAGCGACGATCTACCTCGCCGTCGGCAGCATCGTCCTGCTCGTCGGCCTGCTGGCGCTTTACCTCAGCATCGCCGCGCCGTCGCGCACGTTCGACATCGTCCAGCTCCAGGCGCTCGCCGCACAGGGGGCCATCCCGCAGCTTTCGTGGGTCTACCTCCTTCTGCTGATCGGCTTCGGCGTCCTGATTTCGCTCTTTCCCTTCCATAGCTGGGCTCCGGACGCCTACGCCTGCGCCCCGGCCCCCGCCGCGATGCTGCACGCCGGGGTGCTCAAGAAGTTCGGGCTTTACGGGCTGCTCCGCGTCGCCCTGCCGCTCCTGCCGGAAGCCGCGCAGGGGTGGACCTCGCTGCTGCTCGTGCTGCTGGTCGGCAATATCCTCTTCATCGGGCTGGCGACCATCGCCCAGAAGGAACTCGACCGGACGATCGCCTACTCCAGCGTAATGCACATGGGGTACATTTTCCTCGGGATCGCCTCCCTCAATATCCTCGGTCTGAGCGGCGCGGCGCTCCTGATCTTTTCCCACGGCCTTTCGGTCGCGGTGCTTTTCGCGATCAGCGGCAAGGTCCGGGAACGGACCGGCACGCTGGAATACGCCCGGCTCGGCGGCCTTGCCAAGCCGATGCCGTTCCTCGGGTTCACCTTCGGGCTGGCGACCTTCGCCTCCATCGGCCTTCCCGGGTTCGGCAATTTCGCCTCGGAAATCCTCGTTTTCTTCGGTGCATTCCGCCACGCGGGCGAGGGGCTGAGCTTCTCGCCCTTCCAGATCACGACCATCATCGCCCTCTGGGGGGTCGTCATCTCCGCCGTCTACATGTTGCGCGCCTACCGCGCCACCTTTCTGGGTGAAATCAACGAGCGCTGGAAAGCGCTGCCCGACCTGAGCTGCGCGCTACGCCCCGCCGTCATCGTGCTGCTGGCCGCGCTGCTCGTCGCCGGCTTCCGCCCGCAAATGTTCGTGAACCTTGTCACACCTGTTGTGAAGACCTTAACTGCCGCCAAATGACCTCGCCGCTCCCCATCCTGCTCGATATCACCGTCCTCGCCGTCGGGTTGATTTTGCTCCTCTGGGAGGCTTTTGCCGACGACCGGGAGAAGACCTTCCTGGGCTGGTTTGCCATTCTCGGGATCGGGGCCGCTTTCGCGTTCTCGTTTTTCGTCAAGCCGTACGACTTTTCCGACATGCCGCAACTGGCGCAGTTCTACTCCGGTGACGCGCTGGCGATCTTCTACAAACGCTTCGCCCTCGGCGCGACGCTGATCGTGCTGATCATGGCGGTGGAGTTTCGCCCCCTGCTGGCGAAGGCGATCCCCGGCGTCGGCCAGAACGCGGGAACCGGCGAGTTTTTCGCGATCCCCGTGCTGACCTGCCTCGGGTTGATGTGGATGGCTTCCGCCGTCGACTTCATCATGATCTTCGTCTCCCTCGAACTGGTGACGATCTCCTTCTACATCCTCGTCAGCTACATGCGCCGGAATGCCTTCTCCCTGGAAGCCGGCGTGAAGTACCTGATCCTCGGCGCATTTTCCACCGGGTTCCTCGTTTACGGGATCACCTGGATCTTCGGGATCACCGGCCAGACCAACCTGCACCGTATCGCTGAAGTGGTCGCGGTCCTGCCGCCCGAACAGCACGTGCCGCTCCTCTTCGGGATGGCGCTGGTCCTCGTCGGGCTCGGCTTCAAGGTCGCGGCGGTGCCGTTCCAGCTCTGGATTCCCGACGTTTATCAGGGCGCGCCGACGCCGATCACCGCCTTCCTTTCCGTCGGCTCCAAGGCAGCCGGGTTCATCGTCCTCCTCCGGGTGATCGAGCCGTTCCTCGCCTCTCCCGTCATCGGCGCCAAACTGCTCGCCGTGCTCGGCGGCATCGCCCTGTTGACCCTCCTTTACGGCAACCTCGCCGCCATGCCGCAGGACAACCTCAAGCGGCTGCTCGCCTACTCGAGCATCGCCCACGCCGGTTACCTCCTGATGGCGGTCGCCAGTTGGCGCAACGGGACCGTGGCGGTCACCGTCTCGTACTACCTCGCCGGTTATCTGCTGATGACGCTGCTCGCCTTCCTGGTGATGGTCGTCCTCAACAAGGCCGTCGGAGGCGATGCCCTTTCCGACTTCAACGGGCTGGGACAGCGCTCCCCCATCCTCGCCTTCGGGATGTTGATGGCAATGCTTTCGCTGGCCGGGATTCCGTTCACCGCCGGGTTCCTCGGCAAATTCATGGTCTTCCGCGACGCCATCGCGCAACAACACTGGGCGCTGGTCGTCGTCGGGGTTCTCACCGTCGGCGCAGGGTTCTACTACTACCTGAAGGTCGTCCGCGCCATGTACTGGAACGCCCCGAGCGATGCCTCCGCGATCACGACCACCCCGCTGGTCAAGACCACCATCGGCGTCCTGGTCGCGCTGATCATCGTGCTGGGGGTCTACCCGCAACCGATCTTCAAGATGCTCCGCCAGCCGGTCCCGTCGGCAAAGCCGGTCGCGTCGCTCACCTCCACGCCGACGGTCGCGAAGCATTTCTAGCTTCGCCTGCCTCGGGCCTCAAACCCCGTGGCGGACGCAGAGATCCGCCCTCCAGGCGCTCCCGCGCCAAGGTTATTCTTATGTGAACCGAGGTCAGTCACGAGGTCAGTCACCCGCCGCAGGAGGGTTGGCTGCACTATCCTGTTCGGTTTTTTCCGGTCATTCCGCATCCAGTCGCTTGAGAATCTTCTTTGCCAGCGGTTCCTTGATCTCATTGTGTCGTGGAACTGTTTCGACAATGCCGTTTTTGGGATTCGTCCAGATGGAATGGTTGCCGCCCTCCCTTTTCAAAAAGCAGCCTGCAATGCGGAGTCGGCGCTCCAAGTCCCTGCGCTTCATCCCACAAGTATTTTTTCTTGGATGGCATCATCGGGAAGTCCCCGCAGAATGTCCAAACGACGATCTTCAAAGATCAATTCTATGGCTTCAACCAGATTTTGTTTCGTCTCATCAATCGTATCTCCTTGCCCATTGGCCCCAGGAACCTCGGGGCAGATTGCCCAGTAGCCGCCCTCTGGTGCGGCCTCAATGATGGCGGTCAATTCTGCTTTCATGGGGAGAAATTAACCTGCTGTAACGACGATTGCGAGTCTGTTTCTCCGAACGTCCTGTTGCCGAAGCCGTCTCCCCGGTAGTGGTTGAGCGCTTCGGGAAGGACGGCGAGGTCCGCCCCCTGCGCCGCGGCAAAACGGACCCAGCGGGCCGCCTCCTCCAGCTTGGCGTCGAGGTTCGGGTAATCCCGGTTATGAAGGGAAATGGCGGCGATGGTTTTGCAGTTCATGGACGTTCCGGTCTTTTCAGAGTCCCACTTCCGCTTCCTCCACCCGGAGGTCGCGCGGGATGACGGTGCCGGGGGATGCCTGGGCGGGGATGATTTCCGCCTCCGGCTCGCCCGCTTCGCACATTTTAGCTTTGAGAAGCGCGCGCATCCGCTGCCGCACGGCTTCGTGGGCTGGGGAATAAAGCCGGTTGTCGAGTTCGTACGGGTCGGCCTCCAGATCGTAGAGGTGCGTTTCCGTGTAACGACTCGCCTGGTCGCTCTCCGAGCCTTCCCCCCAGACGCAGTATTTCCAGCGCCCGGTGCGCACGCAACGGCCCACGCCCCGTTCGGTAATCTGGACATAAAGCGCCTCGGCAGGCGGAGCCTCCCCGCGCAGCACGGGAAGGAGCGAACGCCCGTCCAGCCCTTCCGGCACCGGCACTCCCGCAGCGTCGAGGACGGTCGGCATCAGGTCGATCAGGGAAACCAGACCGGCAAACTCCCCCCTGCCCTTGAAGCCGGGGCCGCTGATGACGCCGGGCACCCGGATGGAGGCTTCATGACAGGAGCGCTTGTATTCGGCATTACGCGTCCTGAAATGGCAGCCATGGTCGGAAGTAAAGACCACGATGGTATTTTCCAGAAGACCGAGGCTCCGGAGGGCGTCGAGCAACCGGCCATAGGCTTCATCCAGCCGCCGGACCATCCCCCAATACCCGCCCAGATGGCGTGCGGTCGAGCCGCCGAGAGCCTGCAAATCCGGCGGCGTCCAGCGGCCCTGATAGCGTTCCGTGTAGCCGGTGGGGGCGGGAAAATCGTCCCGGTGGTTTTGCTGATGAGGCTCCAGAAAGGAGAGGAAAAGGAGGAACGGATGGTCCCGCTGCTTTTCCACGTAGCGGATGGCGGCGTCCGTAAGGGCATCCACCCGGTAGCCCGGCAGCAGCACTTCCTCGCCGCTCTGGCCGTAGACGCGACAATGATACGCGTCGGAAACGCTCTCCAGTGCGTTGGCGCCAAGCCACGTTTCATAACCGCCCCGGCGATCCGGCGCGACCGGACCGCGCGGGCTGTCCGCTCCTGCAAGGTGCCACTTGCCGACGTAGCCGGTGGCATATCCGGCGCTTTGGAAACAGCTTGCCAGGGTGGGCAGGGTGACGGGGAGGCGGCGACCATTGCGGGTGCAGCCGGTGGCGGTGGCGTAACGGCCCGTCTGGAGGCAGGCGCGCGCCGGTGTGCAGACCGGCTGCGGCGTAAAACAGCGGGAGATATGCAAGTTTTCCCGCGCCACGCGGTCGAGATTGGGCGTCAGGCCGAGCGGGTTGCCGTGAAGACCGGTGGAATCCCACCGCTGCTGGTCGGTAAAAAAGAAGATGACGTTGGGTTGTTTCATAAAAAAGAAGGGATACGGCTCATCAAGGCATTCGGCGATGCGTGGCTCAAAGCCCGTCTTCGTTGAGCGGGGTTTCCGCGAGGTCGGGGCGGCCTGCGGGACTGGCGCGCTTGACTTCGAGGTAATGGGCGGCTTCCCCCCAGACGACGTGGAGCGGTGTCACCTTTGCGCGGAAGGCTTCGAGTTCCCGCGCCTTGGCCCGGAATGCCGCGCGTTGTTCCGGTGTCGGGTGCGCTCCGGCTGCGAAGCCGAGGATCACGGCGTCGCGGTTGAGCACGAGGTGTTCCAGCCCGAGTTGCAGGAAACGGACCCGGTCGCGAAATTCCGCGTCGTCCTCCTTCACGGCGTTGGCTGCTTTTTCGAGGATGGCGCGCGCGGGGGCGATGATCTCATCCGGGTAGAGATAGGCGAGCGCCCGGTGACTGCCGCCCAGCGCGTTGGTGGGAAGCCCCTTTTCCCGAACGGCCTGTTCATAGAGCCCGTTGGGGTCGATGGAAAAAGGGCCGCCCGCAGAGACCGGGTAGGCGCATTTTTTGGAGTACGCTTCCCAATAGTCGAGGTATTCGCGGATGAGCGGCTTTGCCTTGCCGAAGGCGACGGTGTATTCGCCGATGACTTCGTCCATCGTCAACTCCGGGTATTGGGTGAGCCGGGCCATGACATAGTAATTGATCCCCTGGGTGGCCCAGTAGCCGGGAAGGTTGTCGAACGAATACCCTTCGCAACCGTTTTGCGCGCTCCAGCGGATGAATTCCCCGATGCCGTGCGGGTGGATGTACGGCGCGCCCGCGCCGAGGTGGCCCCAGTTGGGCCGCAGGATGAGGCTCGCGCCCGCCGTGCGCCAGGCCGCCCAGCTTTCCTTCGCCGGTTCCGTCCACGAGTGGATGAATGTGCCGAGCAGCCCGTTGAGCTTCACCCCGGCGGGCGGCGGATTTCTGTACGCGCTGTAAATCAGCGTTCTGAGCCGGGTGTCCGGTTTCTCCTTATGCATCCGCTGGAGAAGGCCTTCCCAGAATCTGGCGTAGCGGGCGGAGAGATTGGCGGTGCCTTTCCAGATGGCTTCGACGGGCTGCCCGGCGGGTTCGTCCATGGCGAGGGTTTCGGGAGAGATGTCGAATCCGGTGCCGTCATTGGGCGAAATGGAATAGAGCTCGGGCCGCCCGGCTTCGCGCCATTCCTCCATGATCCGGTCGGCCACCGCCGGATTCCCCAGCCGCAGTTTGACGCCGACTTCCTTGGGAAACGGTTGCCGGACACCCTCCGGCGACTGGGCGAAATAGTCCGGGTGGCTGGCGTGGTATTTGAACCACCAGTCCTGAAAGGCGTGGACGCGTCCATCGCTGTGCCTCCGGCCGAACCGGTGGAAGCGCAGCCAGTCGAGCGCCGCCTTCATTTCGGCTTCAGGGATCATGATGCGCACGCTCTTTGGATCGACCTTGCCGTCTTTTCCCATCGTGCGCCGGGTCGGCAGGGAAAAGAACCGGCTGGCCGTCCGGGGCCGGTATTCCTTGTCACCGACCGGCAGGGAGACGGTTTCGGTTTTCGGGATAAAGAAGCCGTTGGGGCCGGGCCAGAGCCAGTGTCCCTTCCACGCGCTCTCCACGATTTCCGCCGCGGCGAAGGTGCAAGTGGGCACGGAGTCTTCGAAATAGCGGTTGAGAACGGGGGCGATTTCCTCGCTGTTCCCGTAGACCACGCACCGGTCGGGCTGCGTGACGACGCGGTAGCCCTCGGTCGGCAGCGGGCGCAGTTCGATGCCGGTGGCGCGACCCAACGCGCCGCCGCCCACCAGCACGAGGGCGGTTTCCGGAGTTGCGGCTTTGGCTTCCTCGGGGGTGAGGAGTTTCAGGTGGACGCCGGTGGCCCGTTCCACGGCCATTTGCATCAAGCCGCACGCCTTGCGGATGTCGGCGGCCTGGGGGGCGGTGGCGTCGGCGGGAATGTCGGCCACCAGCGCGGCGCGCGGTTGGCCGTTTTCCACGAGGGTCAGACGGGCTTCATCGGCAAAGCCGGAGGTGGCGGTGAAGGTGAGGAAAACGGCTTGCGTGAGGGCGAGAAGGGTGCGGGTGGGTTTCATGAAGGAGGTTGGAATGGCAAAAGTTTACCGATCGAGGACGGGATCGCGCCACGGGTCGAAGTAAAGGTTGACGGTTTTGGGGAGAGAGCCGTTGGCGGGTTGGATGAAGGTTTCCAGCGGCAGCCACTGGATGTGGCCGTCGAAGAAAAGGATGTTGCCGCCGCCGTGATGGCGGGTGAAAGCCTGGCGGGGCCAGTTTTCCTCGTACTCCTCGCGGGGCTTCCAGCGCTCGGGGGTGACATTGAGTTGAGAGGGCATTGGAGCATCCATCAGCCACGCTTTGCTGGCCGGGTACGGGATGTCCGCCAGCCGGTTCGGATAAACCGGCGTTCCGTCTGGGTAGATCACCGCGCGTTCCGTCTGGCGGAGTTTGAGGCTGGGGGCATAGCTGACGGGGCATTGAGAAGGGAAGGTCATCGGGTGGGGAAGCCAGAGGCGGGTCGATTCATCGGTCCGGTGTGCCGGGCAGGTAAAGACGCACGGAGCGCCGATGCGCTCTTCCGGCGTGCCGAGTCTCACGCGCTCCGAACTGGCGCGGACCGGGTCCAGCCCCTCCACTCGCGGCACACCGACGTACGGGGCGAGATTGTAGTACCATGTTCCGGTCAACGTACCGCTCCCGGCTCCGCCAAGGTCATTCTGGTAATAATAATAGGGAAGCTCCCCGCGGTGATCCGCCACGTACGCCAGGGTGGCGGCCCCGAGCTGGCGCAAATTGGTGACGCATTGGGCGTCGGCGGTCCGTTCCCGCAAATGACGAAACCCGGAAAACCCGAAGAGCGCGATCACCGCCACCACGGTGATGGCCAGCAACAGCTCCAGCAGGCTGAAAGCGCGGCAGGTAAGGAGCTTTTTCATGGGTGGAGAGAATCCCGGATAACGGCTAGTACCTTGTGACAAAGAAAATTGCGGATGGAGCGCAGGAATTTTGGTTCAGGGCAAGGCGGAGGCCCAAGTGGCTATCCGAAGATAACCACTTCGGGCTGACAACGCAGCCCTGGGCCAAAAGGACAAGCTCA
>Ga0182739_1005402_pt1 | contig 10151 bp, 9 predicted proteins | sample eDN5th30CBELigBY_FD_128873 | JGI IMG/M metagenome (GOLD analysis project Ga0182739, IMG submission 128873) | Enriched backyard soil microbial communities from Emeryville, California, USA - eDNA 5th pass 30_C BE-Lig BY (version 2) (version 2) | ecosystem: Environmental > Terrestrial > Soil >...
CTTGCCGACCTGCAGCGTGCCGCGATCGGCGGCCATGCCCAGCGCCCGCGCGGCATGGGCGGTCATGCCGAGCAGGGCCTCGTAGGGCGTGAGCCCGAACAGGACGCAGGCCAGGTTCATGGCGAGCAGCGGCGAGAGCAGGGGCGAGCTGCCGGGATTGGCATCGGTCGCGACCGCCATGGGCACGCCGTGGCGGCGGAACAGCTCGACCGGCGGGCGCTGCCGCTCGCGCAGCAGGTAGAAGGCGCCCGGCAGCAGCACCGCGACCGTGCCGGCCGCTGCCATGGCCCGGACGCCCGCCTCGCTCGTGTACTCGACATGATCGCAGGAGAGCGCACCGTAGCGGGCCGCCAGCGCCGCACCGCCGCTGTCGGAGATCTGGTCGGCATGGAGCTTGACCGGCAGGCCCTTGGCCCCTGCCGCCTGGAACACCCGCTCAGTCTCTTCGGGGGAGAAGGCGATCGTCTCGCAGAACGCGTCCACCGCGTCGGCCAGACCCTCCTCCGCTACCCGGTCCAGCATCGGCCCGCAGACCAGCTCGACATAGGCGGCGCGATCCATGTCGGCCGGGAAGGCATGGGCGCCCAGGAAGCTGGTCACCACCGAGATGCCGCCGTCCCGTCCGAGCGAGCGCGCCACCCGCAGCATCCGGAGCTCGGTCTCGATATCGAGCCCGTAGCCCGACTTGATCTCGACCGTGGTCACGCCTTCATCGGCAAGACGCCGGAGGCGGGCGCTGGCCAGGCGGCGCAGTTCCTCCTCCGAGGCGGCACGCGTGCCGTCCACCGTGCGCCGGATCCCCCCGCCCCGCCGGGCGATCTCGGCATAGGGGACGCCTTCCAGCCGCTCCTCGAACTCGCCGCAGCGCTCGCCGGCGAACACCAGATGGGTGTGGCAGTCGATCAGCCCCGGCAGGATCCAGCCGCCGGCGCCGTCATGGGTCTCGGGCGCCGTCCCCGGCAACTGGTCGCGCGGCCCCAGCCAGGCGATCCTGCCATCCCGTACCGCCAGGGCGCCGTCGCGGATCTCGCCACGGTCCGGTGCGCCCGGTACCATGGTCGCGAGCTGTACGTTCACCCATATCCGGTCGAAGCGTTCCATCTGCCGGCTCCGGCCGCTGCTCTTCAGGAATGCTCCCTAGCAGGAAGTTCCGAGGCTGGCCAAACCGGGCGCGATCATGGGGGGACGAAGGCGGCGGATCGGGCTTGCTACCCTGCGCCTGTGGTCGGGCGCATTCCTGTTCCTGTTTGTCGCCACCCATCTGCTCAACCATGCGCTGGGGCTGGTCTCGCTCGATGCGATGGAGACCGGCCGCACGGTGTTCGTCGCGTTCTGGCGCTCGCCGGTCGAACTCGTCCTGCTGGCAGCATTGCTGCTCCACCCGGCCGTCGCGATCGTCCGGCTGCTCCAGCGGCGCACGTTCCGCCTGCCGCCCATGGACTGGCTGCAGGTGGGCCTGGGCCTGCTCATCCCCTACTACCTGACCATCCACGTGCTTGGCACCGGCGTGCTGCACAAGGTCCAGGGGCTCGATGACAGCTACGCCTACCTGCTCAACCTGATCTGGCCGGGCGGGATGCAGCGGCAGACCGAACTGATGCTGGTGGTCTGGGGCCATGGCTGCATGGGGATGTACCACCGCCTGAAGCTGGAGCCCTGGTTTCGGAGTGCCACGCCGGTCCTGCTCACGCTCGCCGTACTGCTGCCCACGCTGGCCTTCTTCGGCATGCTGAACGGTGCACGCGAGCTGGCGGCGTGGGCAGCGGCCGATCCCGCCGGGATCGCGGCCCTGGCGGCGGCCGAAAACTGGCGGGAGCCGGCGGAACGTGCCTGGATCTATGTCCTGGAGAGCCGGCTGCTCCTCCTGTTCTACGGCACGATCGCGCTCCTGTTCCTGGCACGGCTGGCGCGTCAGGCGATCGTGGCGCGTACCGGGCCGGTCGCGATCGAGTTCCCGGGCAACCTGCTGGTGCGGGTCCCGCGCGGCACCTCCGTGCTGGAGGCGGCCGAACAGGCGCGGCTGCCCCATGCCTCGGTATGCGGCGGGCGCGGGCGCTGCTCGACCTGCCGGGTCCGGGTCGGCCGGGGCAGCGACCACCTGCCGCCGCCTTCGGCCCAGGAGGAGCGGGTGCTGCGCCGGATCCAGGCCAAGCCCGACGTGCGCCTCGCCTGCCAGCTCCGGCCGACCCATGCGCTGCAGGTGACGCCGCTGGTCGCGGCCGGTCACGCTACGGAGGAGGTCAGCCGGCCGATGTTCCCCAGGCACGGCGTGGAGCGCGAGCTGGTCGTGCTGTTCGCCGACCTGCGCGGCTTCACCATGCTGGCCGAGCACCGGCTGCCCTATGACGTGGTATTCCTGCTGAACCGCTGGTTCGCTTTGTCCGGCCAGGCGATCGAGCAGGCCGGCGGCCGGGTCGACAAGTTCATCGGCGACGGGGTCATGGCCCTGTTCGGGCTGGACCACGGGCCGGAGGAAGGGGCGCGCAACGCGCTGAAGGCGGCGCAGGCGATGGCCGTGGGCCTGAGCCAGCTCTCCTACGAGATGCGCGGCGAGCTGGGGCAGGCGACGCTCCGGATGGGAGTGGGCATCCATGCCGGCAGCGCCATCGTGGGCCAGCTCGGCTGGGGCCATGCGGCCGGCCTCACCGCGATCGGCGACGTGGTCAACGTCGCGAGCCGGCTGGAGACCGCCTGCAAGGAGCTGGCGGCCGAGGCGGTGATCTCGGCGGAAATGTTCCGCCTGGCCGGCCTGGAGCCGCCGAGCACCCCGGTCCCGCTCGAGCTGCGCGGTCGTCGCCGGCCCCTGCCGGTGGTGGCGGTGCCGCGGCTGGCCGAGCTGCGCCAGACGAACCTGGCCAGCGCCTAGGCGAAGGCCGGCTGCGCCGGGGCTGCCCCGACTTCCTCCAGGCCAGGAAGATCCGGCATGGCGCACCGCCCGTACTGCGCATCCCACCAGGCGAGCAGGAGATAGGTGGCAAGGGCATCCCGGAAGAACTGCGGCAGCGTGTCGGTGGCGACGCGGATCGTCCGGGCGTTGGCAGCCGGGGGATGATCCTCGACCAGGTATGGCAGGCCCTGGCGCTCCGCATAGGCGATCGCCGAGGCGAGCGTGGGAAAGGTCAGCTCGACCTGGGCCAGGGGTTCGGGAACGGGATTGCTGTCCGCCTCGCCCGGCAGGTCGGAAGATGGACGCTCGAGCATCAGGTGCCAGCGCTGCCGGCCGGAATGAATCGGTACCGGACGAGGCGGAAGCGGCTGGAAGATCCGCGCGATCGTGCCCGGCGGGAAAGGCCGGCGCTGGTCATCGGGTCTGAACAGATGGTCGGTGACTTCGATCTCCATGGCTGGCTCCTCCCGAAGAAGGTGCGGGCGCGGCGGCCGCCGCGCCCGCTGGCCATCAGTGCCTGGTCTCGGCCTCGGATGCCGCGTTGATGGCGATCCGCTTGGTCCTCGCCTGGGCCTGGGCAGTCTTCGGCAGGGTGATGGTGAGCAGGCCGTTCTTGAAGCTGGCGCTCACCTTGTCCTCCTCGACCTCGTAGCCCAGCGGGATCCGGCGCTCGAACCGGCCATAGTAGCGCTCGCTGAACTGGCGCTCCTTGTCCTCGGTCTCCGAGCGCTTCTCGCCGCGCAGGGTCAGCATGTCGCCGTCGAGCAGGACCTCGATGTCCTTCTCCTCGAGGCCGGGCATCTCGGCCACCACCCGGATGTCACCGTCGGTTTCCGAGACCTCCACGCTCGGCCAGGCTGTGGCCCAGCCTGTCATCCGGCCGAGCGAACGCGGCAGCTCGAAGCCACGGAAGGCCTCGTCGAACAGCCGGTTCATCTCCCGGTGCAGCGTGGAGAAGGGGTTCTGCTCCTGGTCGCGGTAGAGGGTCGGGGCCTGGTTCATGGTGCGGCCCCAGGGGATGAGATCGCGCATGTTCATGGCTCTTCTCCTTCTTTGCAGCAGGAAGCAGGTCGGGCGTCAGGCTGCCTGACGCTGGTTCTCGATCTGCTTGGACTCGGGCTTCGGCAGTGCCTCGCTCCCGATCTCGATCCGCCGCGGCTTCATCGCCTCGGGCAGCTCGCGGACGAGCTCGATCGTGAGCAGGCCGTTCTCCAGGGTCGCCGACTTCACCTCGACATGGTCGGCCAGTTCGAAGCGACGCTGGAAGGCGCGGCCGGCGATGCCGCGATGCAGGTACTGCCCGTCATCCGGACCGGACTTCGTGCCGCTGACGACCAGGAGGTTCGGCTCCAGGGTCAGGTCGAGTTCGTCCCTTGAGAACCCGGCAACCGCCATGCTGATGCGGTAGGCATCCTCGCCGGTCTTGACGATGTCATACGGCGGCCAGTTGTCGATCGCCTGCAGACGGCTGGCGCTGTCGAGCAGATCGAAGACCCGGTCGAAGCCGATGGTCGACCGGAAGAGTGGCGTGAAGTCGAGTGCTGTTCTCATAGCCATATCCTCCACTGAGCAACATGGGTACGAGAGGCGCCCAAGTACTGGCGCCCTTGGGTCTGCCGGCCCCGCATGGGCGTCCGGCACCCGGCCATCTGGGCATTCTCCCATCGTTTTCAAGAGGTTGCCGAGGCGCATGACGACCGATTCCGGGCGAACGGCTTGACGCCGGCATCCCCGCCCACCAAAGCTGCTGGCAGCATCGAGAAAGGCGACATCCCGTCGATGAGCGGACCCGCACACGCCCTGGTCGCCGACGACATCCACAAGACCTTCGGCTCCCTCGAAGTCCTCAAAGGCGTCTCGGTGACCGCCGACAAGGGCGACGTGATCGCGATGCTGGGTTCCTCGGGATCGGGCAAGAGCACCTTCCTGCGCTGCCTGAACCTCCTGGAGATGCCGGACCAGGGGCGGATCGTGGTGGCCGGCGAGGAGATGCGCCTCGTCCCGGACCGCGCGGGCAAGCTCAAGGCAGGTGACCGTCGGCAGATCGAGCGGCTGCGCACCCGCCTGGGCATGGTGTTCCAGCAGTTCAACCTGTGGTCGCACATGACCATCCTGGACAACGTGATCGAGGCGCCGGTCCATGTGCTGAAGCTCGGCCGGGCCGAAGCGCTGGCCCGGGCCGAGGCGCTGCTCAACAAGGTCGGGATCTGGGACAAGCGCGATGCCTACCCGGCGCACCTGTCCGGCGGGCAGCAGCAGCGCGCCGCGATCGCCCGGGCGCTCGCCATGGAGCCGGATGTGCTCCTGTTCGACGAGCCGACCTCGGCGCTGGATCCGGAGCTGGTCGGCGAGGTGCTGCGGGTGATGCGCGACCTGGCGGTGGAAGGGCGCACCATGATCGTGGTCACCCACGAGATGGGCTTCGCCCGCGAGGTGGCCGATCATGTGATCTTTCTGCATCAGGGACGCATCGAAGATCAGGGGCCGCCCGACCAATTCTTCGGCGCGCCAAGGTCTGAGCGGGTCAGGCAGTTCCTGTCGGGCAAGCTGAAGGGTTGACCCGGATGCCCGATCGGGGCATCGCTGCATACTCAACCAGTTAGCGGGTTTCGCTCATGCGCCGACCAACCATCGCTGCGTTCGTCGTGGCTCTCGGCCTGGCCTTCTCGGCCACCGCCTTCGCGCAGCCCCAGGCCATCCTGCGGGTCGCGGTCGACGGGAGCTACCCGCCCTACAGCATGGTCGACAAGAAGGGCCGGCTGTCCGGCTTCGACATCGAGATGGCCGACGAGATCTGCAAGCGGCTCGCGGCCAAGTGCACCAAGGTGCAGTTCACCTGGGACCAGATCCTGGACGCAGTGAAGTCGCAGCGCGCCGACATCGTGGTCGCCTCCACCTCGATCACCGATGGGCGGCGCCGGCGCGGCATCGCGTTCAGCCAGCGCTACTACCATACGCCTGCCATGTTCGTGCGCCGCAAGGGCGATTCGGTGGAAGGGGTCTGGAAGGCGCTGCGCGGCAAGACGATCGGTGTGCAGGCGAACACCACCCACGACCAGTTCGTGACCTCCGAATTCACCGCATCTGCCAAGATCGCGCGGTTCAAGACGCTGCCGCAGATGGTGGACGCGCTCGTGAAGGGGCAGGTCGACGTCATCCTGGCCGATGCCTGGGCGCTCGACCAGACCGCGATCAAGGGCAAGTACGGCAAGAAGCTGGAGTTCACCGGCCCGGCCTATAACGACCGGCGCTGGTTCGGCGAGGGGATCGGGGTGATCCTGCCGCAGGACGACCCGGCGCTGAAGGCGCGGATCGACGAGGCGATCGTCGCGATGCGCGAGGACGGCACCTACATGAAGATCGCCGGCAAGTATTTCTCGTTCGACCCGTACGGGAACTGAACCTGGCCCCAGCAGAACCTGGCCCCAGCAGAACCGGGCCGCCTGCAGTACGGCCCGGCCCCTGCTACTTGATGATCGGCAGGGACTGCTTCTGGAAGGTGAAGCTGTCGAAGCCGTCCCAGTAGTTGATGGTCAGGAACTTGGTGCCATGGCAGACCGCCGCGGTTGGACCGTACTGGCGGGCAACCATGACGCCGCCGTCGGAGAAGATGTCGAGCGCCACCTTCTCCGCCTGTCTGACATCGAAGTTCTGGTCCAGCGTGCAGAACTGGTTGGGCCCCGGCTGGTTGCGGCAGAAGGTACGGTCGCTGAAGGTGCGGGTTGCCTCGCCCGATAGGGCCGGGAAGCGTATGTTGAGACTGGTCGTGAATGGCGGCCGGCCGCCGCCGCTGCTGGGCAGGTAGATGATCTTGCCTTTGCCGAGCGAGCCGGTGCCGTAGTTCACCGTCCATCGGCCGTTGGCCTGGTAGTTCATCGCCCATTTGAACGCGACCGTGTTGCCGGGGTAGGCGTTCACCCAGGCGACCAGGTCGTTCACGAGTGGCGCGCACGGATCAGCCTGGGCGGCGGCGGGCAGTGCCAGCCCTGCTGCCAGCACCGCTGTCGCCAGTCGTGCGGACGTGCGGGTTCGACATGAGCTCGTTCGAGTGCTCATCTTGGTATCCCCTGAATGTCGATTGGCCGGAACGGATCCGGCGTCGAATTCATTAGATACGATACTTGGTCTTGTCTGTGATGCGCAGCACTACTTGTTGAAGTTCCGTCAGTGTGCGTCGGGCGACGGCCCTGCGGCCTTCGGCTTGTGCACCAGCGGCATCAGCAGGAGTGCGAGGAAAAACACCGCCGACATCAGCAGGAAGGCATCGGCATAGGTGAGCACGCTGGCCTCGCGCTCGGCCATGTTGAAGAGCGTGCGCAGCGCGGCCTGGTCGGGATCGCCGCCGAGCAGGTCGCCCATCCGGCCGCTCATCGATTCCAGGGTCGAGGTCACGATCCCGCGCGACAGGCTGAGCTGGTCCAGGAGGTGGCGCATGTGGTGCGCCATCCGGTGGTCGATCGCCGTGTTGATCAGGGCGAGGCCGATGGCCCCGCCCAGGTTGCGCATCAGGTTGTAGAGGCCGGACGCGTTCTTGATCCGGTCGGGCGGCAGGGTGCCGAGTGCCAGTGTGTTGATCGGCAGGAAGCACAGCATCAGCGACACGCCGCGGATCGCCTGCGGGAGGAACAATTCGGCCAGCGAGCTCTGGTTGGTTACCTCGTGGTTCAGGTAGACGCCCAGACCGAACAGGATCAGGCCCAGCGCCAGCATCGCGCGCAGATCCATCTTCTTGCTGAGCATCCCGGCCAGCGGGGCGGAAAGGAACTGGAACAGGCCGGTGACGAACATGATCTGGCCGATCTGCAGCGCGTTGTAGCCGCGCACGCTGGCCAGAAAGAGCGGCAGCAGATAGACCGAGCCATAGAGGCCGATGCCCAGGACGAAGCTCAGCACGCAGCCGATCGCGAAGTTGCGGTCCCGGAACGCGCGCAGCTCCACGATCGGCTGGCGGTAGCTGAGCACCCGCCAGAAGAACAGGACCCCGGCCACCGCCGCGATCACTGCTGCGTAGCGCACGCCGGTATCGTCCAGCCAGTCCCAGCGCGGCCCCTCGTCGAACACGTATTCGAGCGAACCCAGGAACGCCGCCATCGCGGCCAGGCCCAGCCAGTCGAAGCCCTTCATCAGGCCGAGGTCCGGCTTGTCGATGTCCACCGTGCGCCAGACCAGGACCGTCACGATGATGCCGGGCGGCACGTTGGCCAGGAACAGCCAATGCCAGGAAAAGGTCTCGGTGAGCCAGCCCCCCAGCGTGGGCCCGATGGTCGGCGCCATGGTGGCGACCAGGCCGATCAGCACCGAGATGCCGGCGCGGCGTTCGGGCGGGAACAGGATGAAGCTGGTGGCGAACACGGTCGGGATCATCGCCCCGCCGAGAAAGCCCTGCAGCACCCGCCAGATGATCATCTCCTCGATCGAGCCCGCGGTGGAGCACAGGAACGAGGCGAGGGTGAAGGTGCCGCAGGAGACGGCGAACAGGATCCGGGTCGAGAGCACCCGGGACAGCATGCCGGACAGCGGGATCATCACGACCTCCGCGATCAGGTAGCTGGTCTGCACCCAGGCGATCTCGTCCGAGCTGGCGGCGAGGCCAGCCTGGATCTCGCGCAAGGACGAGCTGACGATCTGGATGTCCAGGATCGCCATGAACATCCCGAACACCATGGCGAAGAAGCCCAGCACCGCTATCGGGCGCGGCCCTGCCGGTGCTCGGGCTGGCGCTGCCGTCGCTACTGCCGCGGTGCTGGCCATCGTGCGTCAGAGCCGGTCGGCGAGCGATCCGCCGGCCAGGCCGGCCGGACGGGCAGCGCCGAACACGCCCTCGGCCAGCTGCGCCCCGTCAGCCTCGCCGCGCGTGTCGACACTGACCTCGACCGAGAGGCCCGGGCGCAGCAGGCCGGCCAGCGCGTTGCCCTGTTCCAGGTCGATGCGGACCGGCACGCGCTGGACGATCTTGGTGAAGTTGCCGGTGGCGTTCTCGGCCGGCAACAGGCTGAACTCGGCACCGCTGGCCGGCGCCAGGCTGGAGATCACGCCTTCGATCTCCCGGTCCGGCCAGGCATCCACCGCCAGGCGCACGGTCTGCCCGATCCGCATCCGTCCGATCTGGGTTTCCTTGAAGTTGGCGACGATGTGCACGTCAGGCAGCGGCACCACCAGCATGGCCTGGCTGCCGGCGCGCAGATACTGGCCGACCTGCACCGACTTGCCGCCCACCACCCCGTCGACCGGCGCGCGCACTTCCGTCGCCGCGAGGTCGGCGCGGGCGGCGGCGAGCCGCGCTTCGGCCTCGTGCAGGGCCGCATGGGCCTCCGTGCGCTGGGCCTGGAGCACGTCGAGCTGACCCTCGGCGCTGGCGAGGTCGGCCTCGGCCTGGCGCAGCATGGCCGCGGCACGGGTCGCCTCGGAGGTCGCGCGCTCCAGGGTCTCGCGGCTGGTCCACTTCTGCTCGGCGAGCTTGGTGGAGCGCTCGGATTCGGAGCGGGCCAGCTCCAGCTGCGCCCGTGCCGCCTCGATGCCGGCATGCGCCCGGTCGATCACGACCCGTTGCAGCTCGATCTGGGTGCCGATCGTGGCGATGCGCGCCGTCTGCGCCTCCACGGCCGCCGTGGCGGCCGCCTCGGCCGCGGCATAGTCGACCGGGTCGATGCGGAACAGGAGGTCGCCGGCATGGACCCGCTGGTCGTCGACCACGCGCACCTCCTGGACCAGGCCCGCGACCTTGGGCGCGATCGGCGCAGTGTCGGCCTGGACATAGGCGTTGTCGGTGGATTCGACGAAGCGCCATTCATGCCAGTACTGCCAGCCGGCCCAGCCGCCCCCGGCGATCGCGGCCGCCGCGAGGCTGCCCAGCACGAGTTTCTTTACGCCTGCCATGACCGCAACCTTCGGACCGTTACCGGCAACGCCGGCACGCAACAGAACGAACGTCCCGCAGATGCGCTCCCGGCGCTGCAGGATCAAGTAGGAAACTGAACCGTTCAGTTCTGGGGCTATGCAAGCCTGACTTGCGCGGTTTGCCTAGCTCCCTTCTTGTCGCGGCGACACTCATGCTCCATCTTTGTGCAGAACCGAACCGTTCAGTTCTAGCACCGCCCGTGATCATGCTGCCTCTGTCCGAACTCCAGGATTTCCAGCCCCCCGGCGAAGCTGCCGGCAAGCCGCAGGCAGTGCTGCACGCGGCCAGGCAGCTGTTCGCGGAAAAGGGCTATGCCGCCACCAGCATGGACGACATCGCCCGCAAGGCGAAGGTCGGCAAGGCCAC
>Ga0182739_1005403_pt1 | contig 10149 bp, 7 predicted proteins | sample eDN5th30CBELigBY_FD_128873 | JGI IMG/M metagenome (GOLD analysis project Ga0182739, IMG submission 128873) | Enriched backyard soil microbial communities from Emeryville, California, USA - eDNA 5th pass 30_C BE-Lig BY (version 2) (version 2) | ecosystem: Environmental > Terrestrial > Soil >...
CGGGCGCCCGGATCCGTGGCGTTGACTAGGTAGCCGGCGCGGGCGAAGACGACGGCGAAGGCGACGCCGATGCTGCCCATGCCGGTGATGGCGATGGTCCCGCCCGCGGTTTGGGGGTGGGCCTGCTCAGACACGGGACAGCCCCACCGTCACGCCGCCGCATACGTAGTGCGTCTGGCCGGTGACGAAGCCGGACCGCTCGTCCAGCAGGTACGCGGCCGCATGGGCCACGTCCTCGGGAGTGCCGATCCGCTTCACCGGCACACCGTCGATGATCGCTTGGGTGCGCGGGCTGTCCGCCGGGTTGGCCTTCTCGAAGAGCTCGGTGGAGATCGGGCCGGGAGCCACGGCGTTGGCGGTGATCCCGTACTCGCCCAGCTCCAGCGCCCAGACCCGGGTGAGCCCGAGCAGCCCGGCCTTGGTGGCCGCGTATGCCGAGCGCAGTTCCTTGCCCAGCGCTGCCCGGGAGGAAATGGTCACGATGCGGCCGAAGCCGGCTTCCTTCATGGACGGCAGCAGCGCCTGCGTGCACTGCATCGCCGAGCGCAGGTTCAGCTCCCACGCCGCGGCCAGCTCGGCCAGACTCTGTTCCTCGGCCGCGGCAGGGAACACCGCGCCCACGTTGTTCACGATGCTGGTGATCGGCCCGCCGGCGAGCGCCACCTCAAGGGCGGCTGCGGTGGACTCCACGTCGCTCAGGTCGGCGATGATGCCCTCGCCGGCCCGGTCGATCACCACGGGCTCCAGGCCGTCGGCCCGGCAGCGTGCTGCAATCGCGGCACCGATTCCCGCCGCCCCCCCGGTGACCAGGACGCGTCGGGCAGGGATGGTTGTTTCAGTCATTACACAGTTCCTATGGGGGTAACCGGGGATCCTGTCGCCCCCGGAAGATTCAGCGGCGGCGCGGTCAGCAGGAAGCGGCTGCGCCTGTGTTCCCGCAGCCAGCCAGCCAACGGTCCCAGCCGCCACAGTTCGCCTAGGTGGATGCCCAGCTTGAACAGGCAGTGCTCGTGCAGCGGCAGGATGGACGCCGGCGCCGGCGCCGGAGCGGCCGGGTACATTTCGACGGCGTAATTGTCCGCGGCGATCGCGGCCAGGCCCGAGTCGGTGATCCACTGCAGCAGGGCCGGATCCCGTCCGTCCAGCACGGCCCCAAAGCCGTGTAGCACCTCCGGATCCGGCTCCCCGCCCATCTCCAGCACCTTCTCGGCATAGCCGGTGTGGAAACAGACAATGTCGCCCTCTTCCACCACCACGTTGTCGGCGGCCATGATGGCGGCGATGGTCTCGAAGCCGACGATCGCGTGGGTATCGCCCAGGTGGGCGTGCAGGTCGATCATCACTGCGCGGCCCTGGACCGGCTTCTCCGCCATGTGGCTGATCCCCAGCGCGCCGGCCGAGGATGTGCTCTTTCCGTGCAGTGTCGCGAACCCGGCACCGTCCGTGGAGGAAGGTCCGTTCACCTCGACTCCGGCGCGGAAGCCGTTGTAGTAGACAGGCTCCGGGACGCCGTCGCCGTCGGCGTCGAACAGCGCGCCCACGTGCGCCAGCGAATCCCACTGGGTCGAATACTGCAGGTGCAGCACCGCCAGGTCATCGTTCATCACGTCGCTGGATCCGGCATGGATGCCATCCAGCCGGCAGTTGAAGTTCACCATGCCCTGGCGGAGGTTCGGCCGCAGCACCGGCGGCAGCCGGTTCGCGTTCAGCGCACTGCCGCCGGGGTAGTCCAGCGGCAGGCTCAGCGCGAAGGCCCGGCCCTCGCGCACCTCGGCGATACCCTGACGGATCTTCTCCGCGGTGAGCAGGTTCAGCCGGCCCAGGTTGTCGTCGGTTCCGAAGTGGCCCCAGTTGGACCCCTCGGGGCGGTTGACCCAACGCTTGGGGGCAACGTGACCAGCCTTCATCGCCGGTTCCTTTCCGTAGGGGCGGCACCGTCACGGTGCCGCTGGACGTGCCGGCGCCCACAGGACTTCGTTGCGTACGCCACAGTTAAGATCGCACCAGTACCCGATTAGCGTCCAATAAAGAACCGACAGTTGACCGATAAGGAAAGCGTTATAGATTGGGTGTGTGGACCTCAAATACCTCAAGGCCTTCGCCATGGTGGCCGACGAACTGCACTTCGGCCGGGCCGCCGAAAGGCTCGGCGTCGCCCAACCCCAGCTCAGCGTCTGGATCCGCAAGCTGGAGCAGGAACTTGGCGTCGAGCTCTTCGACCGCAGCAACCGCGCCATCCGCCTCACCGAGGCAGGCCACGCCGTCCGCGAACCCGTCCGTCAGACCCTGCTCGCCCTGCAACAGGTCAACCGCGCCGCGCTGCTGGGTGGCACCGGCGTCGTCGGCCAAGTCACGATCGGGTACGCCGGCGCCAGCAGCCGCGAAGTCCTGCCGCCCATTGCCCGCGCAGTCCGCACGGAACAGCCAGGCATCGAACTCAAGCTACAGTCCATGGTCTACGGCGGCTACGCGCCGGCCCAGGTCGCCGCCGGCACATTGGACATCGGCTTTTCCCGCCTGCCCGTCCGCAATAACGAGGTCAGCACCCGCATCTTCACCTACGAACGCATTGTCGCCGCCCTGCCCGCGGACCACCCCCTCGCCGCGCAGGATACCGTCGCCCTGCAGGACCTCGCCGGCGAGCCCTTCGTCAGCTTCCCCGCCACCCAAGGCTCCACCGTGCGCGATGCCGTCCTGCGCCTCACCGCCGAAGCCGGCTTCACGCCCCGCATCCTGCAGGAAGCCCCCGACTCCTACGCCATTCTTGGCCTCGTCGCTGCCGCCGTCGGCGTCACCCTCACCGTCTCGTCCGTGCAGCACATCAGCACTCCCGGCCTCGTCTACCGCGAACTCGCCGGCGAACCCACCCATCTCGCCGCCGTCGTCGTGTGGCCCAACCACAACATCAGCCGTGCCACCCAAGCGGTACTGGACATCATGGAGCAGGTCCTCCCCACTCCTGACAAGCCCCAAGGGAAAGTCCTGGACTAACGCTCACCGCGGAGGCGGCCAGGAGCCTTTGCGCCGCTTCCTCGGCGGAAGCTATTTTGGCGGGTCTTTCCCGACGCCTCGGGGAAGGCCTGGAAGAACTCTGCCGCAGCCTTGGCCCAGCGGGAGGGACGGTTCGTAGGGTGCTCCCGGCGTTGATGGGCTCCCTGACCGGCCCCAGGCGGCCACGGAAATAAACGTAACCGTAGTACTAGCCGATCAGGCTGCGCCGGCCCTCGAAGGCGCGGCCCAGGGTGACCTCGTCGGCGTACTCCAGGTCCCCGCCGACCGGCAGCCCGGAGGCAAGGCGGGTCACCTTGATGCCGAGGCTCTTCAGCAGGCGGGCCAGGTACGTGGCCGTGGCCTCGCCCTCCAGGTTCGGATCGGTGGCGATGATGATCTCCTCGATCTTGTCATCGGAGAGGCGGTTGAGCAGCTCGCGGATGTGCAGCTGGTCGGGGCCGATGCCGGCGATCGGATTGATGGAGCCGCCGAGCACGTGGTAGCGGCCGCGGAAGGAGCGGGTCCGCTCCACGGCCATGACGTCCTTGGATTCCTCGACCACGCACAGCACGGTCTCGTCGCGCCGCGGATCACGGCAGATCGCGCACGTCTCCTGCTCGGAGACGTTGAAGCAGATCGAGCAGAACTTCACCCGCTCCTTGACCGCACGGATCGCGTCGGAGAGGCGCTTCATGTCCTCGGGGTCCGCCTCGAGGATATGGAACGCGATGCGCTGCGCGGACTTGGGCCCCACGCCGGGCAGCCGGCCGAGCTCGTCGATCAGTTCCTGGACTGCACCCTCGTACACAAAACCTCACCCTGCTTGAAACGGGACATCTTCGGTCGCCCACCCGGCCGGCACGCCGGCTAGTAGGCAGGTTTGCCGACGACGTTGCCCTCGTGGTCGCGCTCCTCGATGAGGCGCCCGTTCAGGAGCCGTTCGATCGCGGGGCGTCCGACCAGGCCGGATTCCTCGATGGCGATGTCGTCGTCGCTGGGGATGTCCTCAACGTACTTCGAGTCTACGGCGTTCGGGGCCGCCGGGCTCCCCGCGGACGGGGCACTTCCCCAGCCGGGGGCCGCGACGCTTGGCTGGCCGGAGCCTCCCTGCCGTGCCGCGGCACCCTGTGGGCCCCCGGGCTGCCCGCCGGCCTGGTTCATCAGCTGCTGGTAACGGCTTATCCGCTGACCCGGGCCCGCGGTCTGGGGCGGGGAAGCAGCCGCCGCGGGGGCCTGGGCGGCGGGCTTTCCCCACGTGGGAGCGGCCACGGGGGCGCCGGGGGCGGGAGCAGCCGCGGCTTCCCCGGGCGCCGGGGGAGAGAACGACGCCGGCCGCGCCGCTTCGCCGCGCCCGCTTGGCTGGGGTGCGGCTGTCTGGGGCGCCGGTGCTGCGGGGACCGGCGCCTGCGATGCTGGCGTCTGAGGCGCGGACGGGCCAGGGCGGGCGGGGGAGTGCGGTTGCGCCGGCGAACCGGTGGGCCCTGCCGGCGGGAGTTCCCAGTCGGGGACCGGAACGCTGTCCGCGTTCCAGTCGTAGGCGCCGTCGTCGAAAGGCTCCGGACCGAAGTCCGGTTCCGGACCGTAGCCGGGATCCTCGTCCTCGGCCGGCGGGCCGGCAGGCAGGGAGCGGCCGCGGGCCGGCGCCGCGGGGGCGGCACGGCCGGGCGCCGGTGCCGCCGGGGCCGGCGACGCGGGACGGTTTCCAGGGGGCATGGGTGCAACCGGGCGCTCCCCGGCAGGAGCCGGCGCAGCGGGTGCGGGCCCTTCGGCCGGTGCGGGAGACGCAGGAGCGGGCGCTGCAGGGCGTTCACCGGTCGGAGCCGGGGCTGCGGGTCTGTTCCCTTCGGCTGGTGCCGGAGCTGCGGGCCGGATGTCCCCGGGAGCAGGCGCGACAGGGCGCTCGCCGGTCGGCGCCGGTGCAGCCGGACGGTCTCCGCCAGGCATGGGCGCAGCCGGACGTTCACCGGGCGAAGCCGATACGGTCACTGACCGCTCGGGCGCCGGAGCCGGCGCAGCGGGCGCGTGGGCCGCGGACCGGGGCGCCCCTGCGGACGTGGATTCCGCCGGCGCCGTGGCAGGACGCGCGGCAGCGGCGGCAGGCTCGGCCGGGCGGGGTGCTGCGGACGGAGTGTCTGCCGGCCCGGGCCGGCGTTCAGCTTTTGGGCCCGAACCACCCGCCGGAGCGGACCCTCCGGCCGTCACGACGATCTGGCACTGGACGCCCAGCACCTTGTGGATGCACTGGGCGAGCAGGTTGATGTTGTCCTGGCTACGGGTGAACGCCGTCATCGCACCCTGGTGCGCGAAGGAGACGGTGAGGCTGCGGCCGTCGTACCCGGTGACGGAAGCGTTGGGCTGGACCGTCATCCACAGGAACTTCTTTACCGACTGGAGTTCGTTCATGATCTCCGGCCAGGCGCGGCGGAACATTTCGACGCTGCCGCCTGCGGCAGCCTGCGCTGGCGCCGCTGGTTGCGCCGGCGCTGCCGCAGGCTGGCCCTGCGGACCCGGCTGGCCTGCCGGGGGCGCGGACTGCGGTGCCCGCTGCTGCTGGGCGGAATGCTGCTGCATCGGTTGCTGGCGCGCACCCTGCTGGCGGGCGTCCTGCTGGTGGGCAGGGGCCTCGGGGCCCTGCGCCTCCGGGGATTCCGTGCGATTCGGGGCCGGAACGCGCTGGGTGTCCCGGGCCTCCGCCGCGGGCCGGCCGGAAGCCTGCGCCGGAGCGTTGTCCTGTGCCTGTGCCTGTGCCTGTGCCTGTGCCTGTGCCGCGGCGGGTGCGGGCGCCGCGGCAGCCGCGGGCACCTTGGGCTTTTCCGGTTCGGGCATGGCGCCCCACGATCCGCCCCAGTCGGGGGAAACCACGGGGGCGGGCGCGGCTGCCTGCGCCGGGGGCGCCGCGGCGGGAGCCGGCGCAGCAGTTTCCCGGGCCGCTGTGTCTTGGGCCGCTGTGTCTTGGGCCGCCGGTTCAATGGGCTCGTCCCACCCGGCGGCATCTCCCCACACCGGTTCCCCGTCGACCGGGGCCGGGCTCTCCGCGCTCGGAGCGCTCTCCTCGGCCGGCGACGCCGCGGAAGGGACCGGGGACACGGGCGCAACCTGCGCGGCCGGCTCGGATGCCGGGACGGGAGAAACGGGGTCCGCTGTGGCAAAGCCCGCGGAAACGGGCGCCTCCGTTGCGGGAGCCGGCCCACCCTGTTGCGCTTGCCCACTCTGCTGCACTTGCCCGCCCTGCGGGACCGCCGGGGCTTCCGCGCCGGCGGGCTCCTGGCCGCGGCGGGCCGCACGCAACGCCTCGCGGACCTGGGCGGCACCCTGCTCGCGCGGGGAGTCGAAGCCGCCCGCGGAGTCCGTGGCCGGCGCGCCGCCGCCGTCGTACGCGGGAAGGGCCGTGCCCGTCGGCAGCTCGCCGGCGTAGGCGACCCGCCGCTCCAGGCGGTCCACGCGCGCATTGATGCCGCGCTCGGTCGGGTCCGAGGCCGGCAGCAAGAGCCGCGCGCAGAGCAGCTCAAGGTGCAGGCGCGGCGACGTGGCGCCGGTCATCTCCGTCAGCGCCTGGTTGGTGATGTCCGCCGAGCGGCTCAGCTCCGACTGGCCCAGCAGCGCCGCCTGCGTGCGCATCCGGTTCAGCTGGTCCTCGGGCAGGCCGCGAATGATCTGCCCCGCGGTGTCCGGCATGGCTTTGGCGATGATCAGGTCGCGGAAGCGCTCCAGCAGGTCCTCGACGAAGCGGCGCGGGTCGTGCCCGGTCTGGATGATCCGGTCCACCGCGCCGAACACGGTCGCGGCGTCCTGGGCGGCCATCGCGTCCACCACGTCATCGAGCAGCGACGCGTGCGTATAGCCCAGCAGCGACACGGCGAGCTCGTAGTCCAGGCCCTCCGGCCCGGCGCCGGCGATCAGCTGGTCCAGCACGGAGAGCGAGTCGCGCACCGAGCCGCCGCCGGCGCGGATCACCAGGGACAGCACGCCCGGGGCCACCGGGACGCCCTCGGCCTCGCACAGCTGCTCCAGGTACGCGATCAGCGGCTCCGGCGGAACCAGCCGGAACGGGTAGTGGTGGGTGCGCGAACGGATGGTGCCGATGACCTTGTCCGGCTCCGTGGTCGCGAAGATGAACTTGATGTGTTCCGGCGGCTCCTCGACGATCTTCAGGAGCGCGTTGAAGCCCGCCGAGGTCACCATGTGCGCCTCGTCGATGATGAAGATCTTGTAGCGGTCGCGCACCGGGGCAAAGGTGGCGCGTTCGCGCAGGTCGCGGGCGTCGTCGACGCCACCGTGGGAGGCGGCGTCGATCTCGATGACGTCCAGCGAGCCCGGGCCGCCGCGGCCCAGCTCCACGCAGGACGGGCAGGTGCCGCACGGGGTGGGCGTGGGGCCCTGCTCGCAGTTCAGGCAGCGGGCCAGGATGCGCGCGGAGGTGGTCTTGCCGCACCCGCGCGGGCCGGAGAACAGGTAGGCGTGGCTGACGCGGTTCTTCTGCAGTGCCGCCATGAGCGGCACGGTGACATGCTCCTGCCCGATCACGTCCGCGAAAGTGTCCGGACGGTAGCGACGGTAAAGGGCTGTACTCACCCTATAGAGCCTACCTTTCGGGAGGTGCCCGCCGCATTTCTAGAGGTCAGTTGTGAGGGGCGAGTGGATCCACGGTTCGCGCGGCAGCCGGGCGGGATCGAATGCCTCCAGAGCCTCTGCCAGCGCCCCGCCGGGCAGCCCCAAAGAGGCGAGGATCGCGGCCCGCACCCTCTCCGGCCCGACGCCGGCCTGCGCCAGCGCGCCCAGCGTCACCGCGCCGTCGCGCTTGGCCAGCCGCCTGCCCTCGCGGTTGAGCACCAGGGGAACGTGCGCGTACTCGGGCACGGCGGCCCCCAGCAGCGTCGCCAGGTACGCCTGGCGCGGAGCGGAACTGAGCAGGTCATCGCCCCGGACCACCTGGTCCACGCCCTGCAAATGGTCATCCACCACCACCGCCAGGTTGTAGGCGGGCACGCCGTCGTTGCGCACCACCACGAAGTCGTCCACGGCGGCCGTGTACTGCCCGTGCAGCGCGTCCGAAATCGTGTACTGCCCGACGCCGGCGCGCAGGCGCAGGGCGGCCGGCCGCCCTGCGCGGCGCACCGCCCGCTCCGCCTCGGTGAGGTCGCGGCAGGTTCCGGGGTAGGCGCCGGGGGCGGCGTGCGGGGCGGAGGGGGCCTCGGCGATGTCGCGGCGGGTGCAGTAGCACTCGTAGAGCAGGCCGCGGCCGCGCAGGTCCTCGACGGCGGCGGCGAAGCCGTCCAGGCGGTCCGTCTGGCGCTCGATCGGCCCGTCCCAGTCCAGCCCGATCGTGGCGAGGTCGCGGATCTGGGCCTCCTCGGAGCCGGCGCGGGCGCGGTCCAGGTCCTCGATGCGCAGCAGGAAGTCGCGGCCGGTGGAGCGGGCGAACAGCCAGGCCAGGATGGCGGTGCGCAGGTTCCCCAGGTGCAGTTCCCCGGAGGGGCTCGGTGCGAACCGGCCTGCGCCCATCTGCTGCCTCCCGGCGGAACGTCGGAGAAAGTAAAGACCCCTCATGCACCTGCCAGAGCCCGTCTACCCTTGCTACCTTCCGGTCCTGGGGGAGTTCAACAGGATGACACCACATGAGGGGCCGTCGAAAACTATACCCGATCTTCCGGGGCCCGTGCACCGCTCGACCACCGGCACTTCCCCAGCAGTGTTGTCCCCGGCAGCGTTGTCCCGGCCCCGCGGATCGAAGCGCGTCCCGGGCCCCGAAAAAGCTCCGGTCCGCGGTGGGGAAAGCGGGCCACGTGGCCCCGATTGGGAACTTTCCCAAAACTCCGCTAGGCTATTACTCGCGCTTTGAAGCGTATCTGGAGGATTCGCCTAGCGGCCTATGGCGCACGCCTGGAACGCGTGTTGGGTTAACAGCCCTCGGGGGTTCAAATCCCCCATCCTCCGCAGGCAGGACCCCCGGAAACCCAACGGTTTCCGGGGGTCCTTTCCATTGGTGCCGGCTTCTTGCTGTTGCTGCTGACGCGGGCCGCCGGGCAGGACGCGCGGCCCGGGCCCTACAATGTGCCCAAACCCACCCGACGGCAGGAGTCCGGTATGAGCGAGTCCCGAACAGGCACCGTGCACAACATCCCGATCACCTTCAACGACGGCACCGAGGCTGTCCTCGGCGAACGCTTCGCGGGCAAGGTCCTGCTGGTGGTCAATGTCGCCTCCAGGTGTGGCCTGACCCCGCAGTACGAGGGCCTCGAGGAGCTCTACCGGACCTTCCGCGCTGAGGGCCTGGAAATCCTGGGCGTGCCCTGCAACCAGTTCATGGGGCAGGAGCCGGGCACGGACGCCGAGATCGTGGAGTTCTGCCAGGTCAACTACGGGGTGAGCTTCCCGCTCGCCGCCAAGGCCGAGGTCAACGGCGAGGACGCCCACCCGCTGTACCGGATCCTGACCACCTACCCGAACGGCGAAACCGAGGACATCTCCTGGAACTTCGAGAAGTTCCTGGTCGGCCGCGACGGCGCCGTGCTGGCCCGCTTCGCCCCACGCACCGAGCCGCTCTCGGCGGAGGTCACGGCGGCGGTCCGCGCCGCGCTGTAATTTCCGCGGGCCGGGCTTGCCCTGTTGCCCTGCCCTGTTCCCGGGCGCCTGTTCGTCCTAGCGTGTGTCGTGCAGGGCTGGTTGGGGACGGGCGAGGACAGGGAGGTCCTGATGGCGACGTACGGCTGGATCGGACTGGGGCACATGGGGGCGCCGATGACGGCGAACCTGGTCAAGGCGGGACACGCCGTGCGCGGCTACGACCCGAGCGCAGCGGCCTGCGCGGAGGCCGAGCGCGGGGGAGTGGAGGTGGTCGGGTCGCTGGCCGCCGTGGTGGCCGGTGCCGAGGCCGTGTTCACGAGCCTGCCCACCGGAGCGCACGTGCTGCAGGTGTACGAGGCGCCCGACGGGGTATGGGCCAACGCCGCCCCCGGCACGCTGCTGCTGGACGCCTCCACCTCGGACATGTCCTCCTCGCGCCGCTGCCACGAGGAATCCGCCAGGCGCGGGTTCCGGTTCGTGGACTCCCCGGTCTCCGGGGGGATCGCCGGGGCCGCGGCCGGGACGCTGACGTTCATGCTCGGCGGGGAGCCTGACGCCGTCGCCGACGCCCGGCGCTTCATCGAGCCCATGGCC
>Ga0182739_1005408_pt1 | contig 10145 bp, 11 predicted proteins | sample eDN5th30CBELigBY_FD_128873 | JGI IMG/M metagenome (GOLD analysis project Ga0182739, IMG submission 128873) | Enriched backyard soil microbial communities from Emeryville, California, USA - eDNA 5th pass 30_C BE-Lig BY (version 2) (version 2) | ecosystem: Environmental > Terrestrial > Soil >...
CCGCCGGATCCTGCGCGCCTGCCTCCCCGGCGGCACTGGCGCGCAGGATCCGGCGGCGGATCTCGACACGCGCGGCCTCGGCCTGGTCCGGCGGGATCAGGCCGCGCGCCTGATCGCGATCCACCTCGGCCAGCTGGTCGCGATAAACGGCCAGGTCGTGCCGGCCGCGCGGGGCGACACCCCGTCGCGCCAGCAGCGGCCAGAGCAGGCAGAGGGCGGCCACGGCCAGGACCGGCACGGCCGCGAGCAGGAACAAAGTGTCGATCATCCGGCGGACGGCCGCCCACCGGGGCCAGACAGCGGCGCATCAGGGCCGGATTCCGCCAGCATCCGGTCGAGCCGGCGCTCCTCCTCCGGGCTCAGGCCGGGCTCCTGTTCCACCACCGAGCGGCGCCGCCACAGGAACGCGGTGGCCCCCGCTGCCAGCAGCAGCAGCGGGGGACCGAACCACAGCAGCCAGGTGGCGGCGGTGACCGGCGGTCGCAGCAGAACGAATTCCCCGTAGCGGTCGGTCAGATAGGCCAGGATCGCCTGGTCGTCGTCACCGGCGGCGATCCGCTCGCGCACGATCCGGCGCAGGTCCCGGGCCAGATCGGCATCGCTGTCGTCGATCGACTGGTTCTGGCAGACGAGGCAGCGCAGCTCCCGGCCGAGCTCGCGCGCCCGCGCCTCCTGCGCCGGGTCGGCCATCTGCTCGTCCGGGGTCACCGCCAGGAGCGGTGTTCCGCCGCCCGGTGCCAAGGCCAGCAGGCAGACCAGGAGTGCCGTCGCGATCCACCGGGTCATCCCCCGGCTCCCGCGAGTGCCGGCAGGATGCGGTCCCGAACGATCTCCGGCGACAGCGGCCCCGGGAAGCGCAGCACGATCTTGCCCTCCCGGTCGATCACGAAGGTCTCGGGAACCCCGTATACCCCCCAGTCGATCGCGACGCGCCCATCCCGGTCCGCGCCGATCCGGCTGTAGGGATCGCCCAGCTGGCCGATGAAGGCCAGTGCCTTGGCCGGCTCGTCCTTGTAGTTGATTCCGGCCACCGGGATGCCCTGGCGCTGCAGGTCCATCAGGACCGGATGCTCGATCCGGCACGGCACGCACCAGGAGGCGAACACGTTCACGAGCTTCGGCTGGCCGTCGCGCAGGTCGGCGGCGGCCAGCCCGTCGGTGCGCCCGGGCAAGGGCGGCAGGTCGAAGTCCGGCACCGGCTTGCCGACCAGGGCAGACGGCAGCTCGGCCGGGTCCTTGCCCATGTTCAGCCAGAACACGCTGCCCAGCACCAGCATCAGGACGAGCGGCAGGAAGGCCAGCCAGCGCCACCTACGGCGCGCTCCCATGCGCGTCGCCGACGCTTGCGCCATGGCCGGTTTATCGGCGGACGGCGTGGACGATGGCGTACCAATGGCCCCCGGCTGTTCGCTGGCGTTCACGCCGCCACCCCCTCACCAGCCGGCAGCCGCCGCCTCGCCGGGCTGGGTGCTCCCACCCGCAGGCGACGGTCGGACAGGCTGACCAGGCCGCCCAGGCCGGTGACCGCCGCACCCCACCAGATCCACACCACCAGGGGCTCGCGATACAGCCGCACGGCCCAGCGCCCATCCGCAGCCTGGTCACCCAGCACATAGTAGTGGTCGGCCCAGGGCGAGGTCAGGATGCCGGGCTTGGTGGTCGGCATGCCTTCCACCGGGAAGAACCGCTTCTCCGAGCGGATCCGGTGCAGGGATTCCCCATCCCGCTCGGCCTGGAACTCCCCGACCGTGGCAACATAGTTCGGCCCCTGCTCCTGGTGCACCTCGACCAGCCGGACCTGCAGGGAACCCAGCGCCGTCGCCTCGCCCACGGCGAGTGCTGCGATCCGCTCCTCGCGCAGGGCGGTGGCACCGGTGACGCCCAGCACCAGCAGGCCCACCCCGGCATGGGCCAGGGCGGCCCCCAGCGCCGAGCGCGGCAGGCCGCGCAGCCGGCGCAGCGACTGCGCCGGGGCCAGGCGGAACAGGGCGATGCGCTCCGCCAGGTCGACCAGCGCTCCCAGCACCAGCCACAGGGCGAGGCCGAAGCCCAGGGCAGCACCCAGATGCTGCCAGCCCAGCAGGAGCAGCGCCAGGCCGACAGCCAGGAGCGACGCCAGGAACGCCAGGCGCAGGCGCTGGAGCACGCCCGGCAGATCGCCCCGCTTCCAGGCCAGCAGGCTGCCGACCGGCATGGCCAGCAGCAGCGGCACCATCAGGGGCACGAAGGTCGCATCGAAATAGGGCGGGCCCACCGAGATCTTCGGCCCGCCGACCGTGTCGAGGAACAATGGATAGAGCGTGCCGAGCAGCACGGTGCCGACCGCCGTGGCCAGCAGCACGTTGTTCAGGAGCAGCCCGCTTTCCCGGCTGATCGGGGCGAAGCTGCCGCCCGGGCGCAGCATCGGGGCCCGCCAGGCGAACATGGCGAAGGCGCCACCGATCGCCAGCACCAGCAGGGCCAGGATGAAGACACCGCGGGTCGGATCGGACGCGAAGGCATGCACCGAGGTCAGCACGCCCGAGCGCACCAGGAAGGTGCCCAGCAGCGACAGGGCGAAGGACAGGATCGCCAGCAGGATGGTCCAGGCCTTCAGCGTGTCGCGCTTTTCCACCACCACCGCAGAGTGCAGCAAAGCGGTGGCGGCCAGCCACGGCATGAACGAGGCGTTCTCCACCGGGTCCCAGAACCACCAGCCGCCCCAGCCCAGCGTGTAGTAGGCCCACCATGAGCCCAGGGCGATGCCGAAGGTCAGCGCCGCCCAGGCGACCAGTACCCAGGGCCGCAGCCAGCGGGCCCAGGCGGCATCCACCCGCCCCTCGATCAGGGCGGCCATGGCGAAGCTGAAGGCCGTCGATAGGCCGACATAGCCCAGGTAGAGCATGGGCGGGTGCATGGCGAGGCCGGGATCCTGCAGGATCGGGTTCAGGCCGTTGCCGTCCAAAGGCGCCGGGTCCAGGCGCAGGAACGGGTTGGAGGTGAACAGGACGAAGGCGAGGAAGCCCGCCCCGATCAGGCCCTGCACCGCCAGCACGCGCGCCTTGAACGGCAGCGGCAGGTTCGCACCCAGCGCTGCCACGGCCGCACCGAAGATCGCCAGGATCCAGACCCAGAGCAGCAGGGACCCCTCGTGATTCCCCCAGACCCCGCTGATCTTGTAGATGAGCGGCTTGGCGGAATGGCTGTTGGTGGCGACGTTGGCCACGGAGAAGTCGGAGGCCACATAGGCCCAGGTCAGCGCGCCGAACGCCAGGCTCACCATCACGAACTGGCCCACCGCCCCGCTCACCGCCAGACGCATGCCGACCGGGTCGCCGCGGGCAGCCGACCAGAGCGGCAGCGTGCCCTGCAGCAGGGCCAGGACCAGCGCCAGGACCAGCGCCAGATGGCCGAGCTCGGGGATCATTGGGTGGGCACCCCGCTGCCGTCATGCTGCCAGACGCCTGCGTCTTTCAGCGAGTCCACCACCTCCTTGGGCATGTAGCTCTCGTCGTGCTTGGCCAGCACCTCGATGGCGCGGAAGGTCCCGTCCGGCTCCAGCTCGCCCTGGGCCACGATCCCCTGCCCTTCCCGGAACAGGTCGGGCAGCACCCCCGCATACTGGACCGGCACCTCCTCCTTGGTGTCGGTGAGCCGGAAGCGGACCATGCCGTCACCGGCATGCTCGATGCTGCCGGCGACCACCAGGCCGCCGATCCGGAAGTTGCGGGCTTCGGGCACCTCGCGGGCCGCCACCTGGCTGGGGGTCACGAAGAACGCGACGTTCTGCTCGAGTGCGGTCAGCACCAGGGCGGCGGCACCGCCCAGGAGCACGAGGCTGCCCAGGACCAGATAGAGACGCTGCTTCTTTCTAAGGCGCATAAGACTGGTTCGAGAATCCGATGGTGCCCCGGCCCGGTCGGGATCGTCGTGGAGGTAGCCAGGGAAACCGTCGATGGAATGCCCTGTCCGCCCCGCTGCGACACCCAGCCGCGCCAGCAATTCGAGTATGCTGCCAGGGTCGGCGCAGACGGAGCCTGCGTCAAGACGCATGCTCGCTCCTGCTCCGGAAGTCTTATCGCACCTATTCCTGAAGACTTGGTGAAGAGGTCAGCCCGGCTCCGCCACCCTGGCCAGCGCCCGGGCGTTGCAGGCGGGGATCCCGATCGGCTGATGCGGCAGGCGCCAGGGCAGGCCGCCCAGGTCCAGCAAGGTCGCTGCGACCTCGTCCACGCCTAGTCCGTTCTTGATCTGGGCGAACACGAATGGCCGCTTGCCGCGCATCCGGGCCGCATCCCGGTCCATCACCTCGAGCGAGGCGCCGACCAGCGGCGCCAGATCAGTCTTGTTGATGACCAGCAGATCCGCCCGGGTGATCCCCGGGCCGCCCTTGCGCGGGATCTTCTCGCCGGCGGCCACGTCGATCACGTAGATCGTGACGTCGGCCAGCTCGGGGCTGAAGGTGGCGGCTAGGTTGTCGCCGCCGCTCTCGATGAACAGCACCTCCAGGTCGGGGAAGCGCTGGCCCATCTCGTCGATGGCGCGGAGGTTGATCGAGGCATCCTCGCGGATCGCGGTATGCGGGCAGCCGCCCGTTTCCACGCCCATGATCCGTTCAGGTTCCAGCGCCCCGGAACGGGTCAGGATCTCGGCATCCTCCTTGGTGTAGATGTCGTTGGTGATCGCGGCGATCGCGTAATGGTCGCGCAGCAGCTTGCAGAGCTGCTCGGTGAGCGCGGTCTTGCCCGAGCCTACCGGCCCGCCGATGCCGACGCGCAATGGGCCATGGCCACTCATGAACGGAACAACCTCGTGTACTGGGTTTCATGGGCGATCGACAGGAGGTCGATCATGGGCGCTGCAGGGTAGAGGTCGCTCAGCGCGGTGCCTGGCGCGCTTGCGGCGAGCTCGGCCAGCAATGGCTCCAGTGCGGCCGTGACGCGCTGGCCATCGGTCTGCCCCAGCGGCACGAGGCGCACCCCTGCGGACACCAGGCAGGCGGCGAAGGCGGCGAGCTGGCCGAGGCAGGCCTGTTCGACCGGGATGCCATGAGCGGCAGCGGCGACGCCCAGGACCACCGGAAGGGGCGGCAAGATTCCGGACGTGGCGGCGAGGCCCGCCAGGCGGTCGAGCTGCGGTGCCGGCCAGGCCGCGCGCAGGGTGCGCAGCGCGGCATCGCCCTGCATGCCGGTCTCGAGCGCCAGCTCGGCCGTGCCGCGCAGGGCATGGGCCTGGTCGAGGAGCTCGGCCAAGCCATCAGGGTCATCCGTCAGCGCGTGAGCGCGTACCAGGATCACCGCGTCGGCATATCCCGCGCCATGGCGGCAGGCCTGGCGCACATAGGCCAGCAGCGAGCCCATGTCCCGCACCAGCCCTTCCTCGACCGCGGTCTCCAGGCCGTGGCTGAAGGCGAAGCCGCCGATCGGGAAGGCCGGCGAGGTCCAGGCGAGCAGGCGCAGCAGGGACAGCGCCGAGCGGTCCTCAGCCATGGTCGTGGCGGTGATAGGCGCCGCGTTCCGGGGAGAACGGCACCACCAGCCGGCGGGTGCTGCCGCCCAGGCCGTTCAGCATCGCCTCCAGCACGTGGTCCTGGCGGACTCGCAGCGCATCGGCACGGATCTCGGTCGGCGTGTGGCGGTTGCCCAGATGCCAGGCGAGCCGCGCCAGATGGGCGCTGTCGCGGCCGGCCACCTCCAGCACCGGCTCGGCCGCGGCGACCACCCGGTACCAGCCGCCGAGCTCGCAGCGCAGCCCGTCGTCCTCCTCCAGCGCCACCGCGCGCGGCAGGTCGAGCAGCAGCTCGGCACCCTGGTCCGAGGTCAGCCGGACCCGGCGCCGGTGACGGTCGTCATAGGCCAGCGTCAGCGTCCCGACCTCGTCGTTCCGCGGCCATTCACCCAGGGGAGCATGCTCTACCAGACGCCGTGCCAAACCGACCTCGCGACAATGGACGAAGATGGGGGATGAAGATGGGAGGGCGAGCCACCCCAAGGTGGCTCAGTACAGGAAATAGCGCTGCGCCATCGGCAGCACCGCCAGGGGCCGGCAGGTCAGGAGCTCGCCGTCGGCGCGGACCTCGTAGGTTTCGGGATCGATCTCGATGGCCGGGGTCGCATCGTTCAGCTTCATGGCCGCCTTGCCGATCCCGCTGCGGGTGTCCTCGACCGGCAGGCAGGTCTTGGCCAGACCCAGCCGGTCCGGCAGGCCGGCCTCGATGGCCGCCCTGGACAGGAAGGTGACCGCACTCTCGGTGCGGGCGCGGCCGAACGAACCGAACATCGGCCGGGTGTGCGTCGGCTGCGGAGTCGGGATGGAGGCGTTGGGATCGCCCATCATCGCGGCCGCGATCGTGCCGGATTTCAGCACCATGTCCGGCTTCACGCCGAAGAAGGCCGGCTTCCAGATCACCAGGTCGGCGAGCTTGCCGACCTCGACCGAGCCCACATGCTTGCCGATGCCCTGCGCGATCGCCGGGTTGATCGTGTATTTCGCGACGTAGCGCTTCACCCGCAGATTGTCGTTGTCGCCGGTCTCGCCGGGCAGGCGGCCGCGCTGGACCTTCATCTTGTGCGCGGTCTGCCAGGTGCGGGTGATCACCTCGCCGACCCGGCCCATGGCCTGGCTGTCCGAGGAGATGATCGAGAGCGCGCCCAGGTCGTGGAGGATGTCCTCCGCGGCGATGGTCTCCTTGCGGATCCGGCTCTCGGCGAACGCCACGTCCTCGGGGATGCGCTTGTCCAGGTGATGGCAGACCATGAGCATGTCGAGATGCTCGTCCAGCGTGTTCACCGTGTAGGGGCGGGTCGGGTTGGTCGAGCTCGGGATGACGTTGGCAAAGCTCGCCACCTTCATGATGTCCGGCGCATGGCCGCCGCCGGCACCCTCGGTGTGGAAGGTGTGGATCGTGCGGCCCTTGAACGCCGCGATCGTGTCCTCGACGAAGCCGCTCTCGTTCAGCGTGTCGGTGTGGATCAGGACCTGGACGTCCAGCTCGTCTGCCACGGAGAGGCAGCAGTCGATCGCGGCCGGCGTGGTGCCCCAGTCCTCGTGCAGCTTGAGCCCGCACGCACCGGCCAGCACCTGCTCGCGCAGGGCGTCCGGCCGGGACGCGTTACCCTTGCCGAACAGGCCCACGTTCATCGGGAAGGCATCCATCGCCTGGAGCATCCGCCCCAGATGCCAGGGACCGGGCGTGCAGGTGGTGGCATTGGTGCCGGCCGCCGGGCCGGTGCCGCCGCCCAGCATGGTGGTCAGGCCGGAATGGAGCGCGTCGTCGATCTGCTGCGGGCAGATCCAGTGAATGTGGACGTCGATCCCGCCCGCGGTGACGATCTTGTTCTCGCCGGCGATCACCTCGGTGCCGGGACCGACCACGATGTCCACGCCCGGCTGGGTGTCGGGGTTGCCGGCCTTGCCGATCGCGTGGATCCGGCCGTCGCGCAGGCCGATGTCCGCCTTGATGATCCCGGTCCAGTCGACGATCAGCGCGTTGGTGATCACCGTGTCGACGGCACCCTCGGCCCGGGTCGCCTGGGACTGGCCCATGCCATCGCGGATCACCTTGCCGCCGCCGAACTTCACCTCCTCGCCAGGAATGGTGAAATCCTTCTCGACCTCGATGAACAGTTCGGTGTCGGCGAGGCGCACCTTATCGCCCACGGTCGGACCATACATGCCGGCATAGGCCTGGCGGTCGATGCGGTAGGCCATCAGTCGATCCCGCCCATGATCTCGCCCCGGAAGCCCTGCACCACCCGCCGGCCGCGCAGCGGCACCAGCGTCACGCTGCGGGTCTGGCCGGGCTCGAAGCGCACCGCGGTGCCGGCCGGGATGTCCAGGCGCATGCCCCTGGCCGCCTCCCGGTCGAACCGCAGGCCCGGGTTCGTTTCGTAGAAATGGTAGTGCGAGCCGACCTGCACCGGCCGGTCGCCGGTGTTGGCCACCTCGACCGTGGCCACCGGCTGGCCGGCATTCAGCTCGATCTCGCCAGGGGCAACGATGTATTCGCCGGGAATCATGGGGCCTCCGCGCCGGCCATCGTCCTGGAACCCGGATCCTGCCGGCCGGCTGCCGGATCCGATGGCGCCCAACGCATCAGCGGATCGGCTGATGCACGGTGACGAGCTTGGTGCCGTCGGGGAAGGTCGCCTCGACCTGGACCTCGTGGATCATTTCCGGAATGCCTTCCATGACCTGCTCCCGGGTCAGGACGCTGGCGCCATCCGCCATCAGGTCCGCGACCGAGCGGCCATCACGTGCCCCTTCCAGGACATGATCGGTGATGAGCGCCACCGCTTCCGGGTAGTTCAGCTTCACGCCACGCTCCAGGCGGCGCCTGGCGACCATCGCGGCCACCGCCACCAGGAGCTTGTCCTTCTCGCGCGGAGACAGTTCCAAGTTAAGCCGCCCTCCCGAGCCTCGCTGCCGATGCCACCCGGCCCAGCAGCGGGGAAGCAACGCGTGTGCCAGCCATGCTCCGGCGATTACCGGAAATGGCGTGGCCGGATCATATCGCCCAGAGCCGCGGGAGGCTCGCGGATTCGCCGAGCAGCACGTCGCGCCAGGCGCAGAGCGTGGCGGCCAGCGAGCGGCGCACGGCGAGCGGATCCGGGCCCAGGAGCCGGCCGACCAGCAGCCCGTTGACCGCCGTCACCCCGCCGCGCGCCGTGCCCTGGACCACCATGGCGGCGCGCGCGGCGTCCAGGGCTGCCGCAGCACCGGGGCCGGCATGGACGACCGTGGCGAGCGCCCTGGCGCCGCCGCCAAGGGTTGGGGCGTCGAGGATCTCCAGGCAGGGCGGGGTGATGCCGAAGCGCTCCATCCAGGTCAGCCGGCCGCCGATCCGCACCTCCCAGGCCTCGCGCAGACGGGCGTTCTGCAGGAGCTCGCCGCGCGCGACCCGCCCGAACACCAGCATCTCCGCAGCGAGCAGGCGCCCGCCGGGATCGAGATCCACCTCCAGGAGGCGGTGGAGACGCGCGCCCTCGAACAGGATGGTTTCCTGCGGCACCCAGGTCAGGCAGGCGCCGGCACCGACCCGGAGCGTCGTGCGCAGCTCTGCGACCGGCCCGGCGGAGCGATAGACCTTCTCGGCTGCCTGACTCGTGACCAGAGCGCGCGTGTCGCGGCCGAGCGTGATCTCGACCGTCAGCCGGTCACCGCCGAGCACACCTCCGCCAGTGTTGACCACGACGGCGTCGGCCCCATCCGTTTCCCGCGGAAACAAGGCCCGCAGGGGAGCTTCCTGCCGCAGCTCGGCCAGCCGATGGCTCCTGCCGCCGTCCCAGCCGATGCGCAGCAGGCCGCTGCGCAAGTTTTCACCGCCTGCCTCATCAATAGGCAGAGGCGCGACTTCGGCCTGGGGCAGCCCAGCTGATTCGGCGCCACATCCCGTTTCGTAACCGTTTCGCAAACGTGGCACCCATCTTGCTGCGGAGATCCCCGGACGGCCGAGGCGGCCGGTCGAGCACATTTTGCGGGGGATCAACCAGATGAATTGGAGCTGCAGCAAGCGGCATCTTCTCGGCCTGTTCGCCGGTACCGCCATCGGCCTGGCCGCCGGCCTTCCGGCCCTGGCCCAGGAGGAGACGATCAAGGTCGGCGTCCTGCACTCCCTGTCCGGCACCATGGCGATCAGCGAGACCACGCTGAAGGACGTCATGCTGATGCTGATCGAGGAGCAGAACGCCAAGGGCGGCCTGCTCGGCAAGAAGCTGGAAGCCGTGGTGGTCGACCCCGCCTCCGACTGGCCGCTGTTCGCCGAGAAGGCCCGCCAGCTGATCGCTTCCGACAAGGTCGCCGCCACGTTCGGCTGCTGGACCTCGGTCAGCCGCAAGTCGGTGCTGCCGGTGTTCGAGGAGCTGAACGGCCTGCTGTTCTACCCGGTGCAGTACGAGGGCGAGGAGAGCTCGCGCAACGTCTTCTATACCGGTGCCGCACCGAACCAACAGGCGATCCCGGCGGTCGAGTACCTGATGAGCGAGGATGGCGGGGGTGCCACCCGCTTCGTGCTGCTCGGCACCGACTACGTGTATCCGCGCACCACCAACAAGATCCTGCGCGCGTTCCTCCACTCCAAGGGTGTGGCCGATGCCGACATCATGGAGGAGTACACGCCGTTCGGGCACAGCGACTGGCAGACCATCGTCACCCAGGTGAAGGCGTTC
>Ga0182739_1005412_pt1 | contig 10139 bp, 13 predicted proteins | sample eDN5th30CBELigBY_FD_128873 | JGI IMG/M metagenome (GOLD analysis project Ga0182739, IMG submission 128873) | Enriched backyard soil microbial communities from Emeryville, California, USA - eDNA 5th pass 30_C BE-Lig BY (version 2) (version 2) | ecosystem: Environmental > Terrestrial > Soil >...
CTAGCGGCCACGATACCACTATGCGCTCCATCATGGCCATAAGCCGCCCAAAACGAATGCGGCCGCCCTGCCCAGGATGAACGAATACTGCGGCTCCTCTCTCCGGCATACGCTTAGCTAGACGGCCCTCGAACCCTCGGACGCACCAAACACCCCGGAACTTGTTTTACATGTTCCGGGGTGGGGCTGTCCTGTGTACCGCAGCGGCCAATCCGCAAGCTAAGTGCGGCCCGTGCTATACCCGCTCCACGACCGCATAGGCCATGGCCGTCGTATCCGTATGCGTAATGCTGAGATGCACCTTCACCGCTCCCGCGTCTGAGTCAAGCTGCAGACGGGCCAGCGCGGCCTCGGAAATGCGGCAGACGGGCTTGCCGAGCGCATCCGGCAGCACCTCCATATCCTGCAGCGACAGCTGCTTGCCGATCCCGCAGCCAAACGCTTTGCTTACGGCCTCCTTGGCCGCGAAACGGCCGGAGACAAACTCGGCAAGCCTGCCTTGGCGGCGGGCGGCAAGCTCCCTTTCCCCGGGCGTCAGCACCCGCTTCAGGAAGCGGTCCGCCGACGACTGGGACAAAATCGAGCGAATGCGCTCAATTGCCAGCAGGTCGGTTCCTATTCCAATAATCATCGTGCAGGGCTACCCCATTTCGGTTCCATTCATACAATTCACGAATTTCATTACAGCTTTCATTAAATTCCCGGGATTCCCGCGCGCTTATGCTCGGTCTTCAGGTACTGCTTCTCCAGCTTCTCTTTGGCAGCGGCATCAATGTCTTTGCCTTCGAGGTAGGCACTGTTCGCATCGTATGTAATGCCAAGCTCCGACTCGTCCGTCTGCCCTTCCCATAAGCCCGCCGTAGGCGCCTTATCCAATATGCTTTGCGGAACGCCCAGCTTCGCGGCGAGCAAACGCACCTGCCGCTTGTTCAAGGTGCTCAGCGGAGTAATATCGACCGCTCCGTCGCCGTATTTGGTAAAAAAGCCCGTAATAGCTTCCGATGCATGATCCGTTCCGACGACAAGTAAATTAAGCTCGAAAGCCAACGCATATTGCAGCACCATGCGCGTTCTTGCTTTTACGTTGCCTTTGCCTCCGCGGCTCAGATGACGATGCTCTCCGATCGACTTCAGACCGTATTCGGCCTCCAGCGCGATTTCATTGACCGCTTCTTCGATGTTCGTTTCGATTTTATATTTCAGCTTGAACGCTTCCGCCACTGCATAGCTGTCCGCGATGTCCACCTGCTCGCCATAGGGCTGGAAGACACCGACGGTTTTGTATTCTCTGCCCTTCTCTTCCGTCAGCTCATTGGTGGCTTGAACACACAGCCCTGTCGCTACCGCGCTGTCAATCCCGCCGCTGATGGCAATCAGCAGCCCGTCCACTCCGGCTTTAAGCGTGTACTCTTTCAAAAAATCGACGCGCTTGCGGATTTCCTCATCTACATTGATATCCGGCTTCACGCCAAGCTTCGCAATAATCTCCTGCTGTAAGCTCATGTTTGGGCCACCTTTCCCATCGTTTTCCTTTAAGTATAGAGAACTCCGCTATGCCATTGCAAGACCTTTGAACAAAGTCTCCCAAAAGTGAAAATAAGCCCCCAAGGCTTGTTCCGGTTCCTTTCCGGAGGTCCCCGTTTCGTTTCCATGGAATTACCATGCACATCGTTTCGCGCATCACTTCTTAAACAACAAAAAACTCCCGCTCTCATCCAAGCAGCAAGCCAGGACGAGCGGGAGTCGATCTTGTAAGCTTATTATTTACAATGAGCTTCGAAAGCGGCGATCAGATCGCCGGCAATCATTTCCGCGGAACGGTCTTCGATCTGATGGCGCTGAATGAAATGCACCAGTTGACCGTCCTTGAACAGTGCGATCGAAGGCGAAGACGGAGGATAAGGCGCCAAGTACTCACGCGCTTTAGCCGTTGCTTCTTTATCCTGCCCCGCAAACACAGTGTACAGGTGGTCCGGCTTCACTTCATGCTGCAGTGCTTTGGCCACGCCTGGACGGCATTGACCGGCTGCACAGCCGCACACGGAATTGATAACGAGCAGCGCCGTTCCTTTGGAGTCCTCCAGATTCTCAACGACTTCCTCCGGGGTACGAAGCTCTGTAATGCCGATACGGGTCAAATCATCGCGCATCGGTTGAACCATATCTCTCATGTATGAATCAAATTGAAATTGCATAACTGTCTTTCACTCCTTTACCTACATAAGGGTATACAAACTATCATATGTTCCATTATACATCGGCTTGGAATGAAAGCAAAGCATGTAGCACGAAAAAGACACTCCTATTTTTTTGGAGATTTCATCTTCTTTTTCGTAGCCTCGTTCGGAGCATTGTAGGCCGGGTACGCAGCATCCTTATCCGGGTGCGTGAACATACCGCCCTGCGGCGCTATCCCTTTCTCGAACAGATCCAGGTTTTCGCTTGTATGAAATCCGATATCCTTGTAAGGATGAACCCACTCATCTCCTGCCATCACGACCGGATCGACATCCTTGGACCAATTCTCCAGCGGAGACTGCGGCGATTCATAGACATGATCCCCAATCACAACACCTTGGGAATTAACGAAGGGCTCCTTAGGCTCCGGTCCTTCCTTAAACTGCGGCAAAAAATTAATTTCGAACGGATCCAGCTCGCTGTTATCTTTACTACCGGCTACGGGCTGCACCGGTTTCCCCTGTTCATGACGGTCCATGCTTGACTTCCTCCTTCCATTCCTTAGTACCCAAAGGCTTAGACGGACGGACGGTTCGGTCCGCGCAGCTTCTTGTCGGTGCCTGCCGTTTCGGCGGCCTGGCTTGATTTTTGTTTATTTTGCTGAGCTTGCTGTTGTTGTTCCTTGGATGCCGAAATGTTATTTTCCATAAGTAAGCTCCTTTCTTCTTTTAACACGTAGTATGCTTCTAACGTTCATTTCCAACCGCAGCTTCAAAAATTGGCAGCAGGAAAGCACGGCTTCCCTCTCTTTATTATGACCTGCCGCTTTCTAGGCATTCGCCGTGCCCCGGAGATAGGCATTCACATAGACTAAAGGATAAATGCCTATCCGAAGAGGTGATTTCCATGCGAATTGCAGTCAATAGAAATCTGCTCAAGCTGCATGGCCGCTTTTACGTCGTTCAGTTCAGCGACTCCCTATACTTAATTTCACAAAGATTCGGCGTCAGCGTATCCGATCTGCTCACTTACAATGATCAATTGTCGGGATCGAGCACCATCTTTCCCGGCGAGGTGTTGTATATTCCTGAGCCCATGTCCAAGACGCTGAATCAAGAGGCCGACAAACAGCGGAGCAGACAAAGAAGCAGGCGTCAGCGGGCCCAAGCCGGCCATCTGGCAAGCAAGCACCAAAGCGCCAAGAAACGTCCTCCAAGATCTTGAACAGAGCGACGAAGGCGATTTCGTAAAAATGCTCGCGCCCGGCAGACAGCTGCCGGGTTCTTTGACTTTGTCTGCGTCTCAGAGCAAACAATCTTCAGAATGAATTAAGAATTTCCCCCGCTTGTTCCTAAGAGTTTTCCGGTACGATAAAAATCGTTGCAAGCAGGAGCTTCTGCTTCCAACAAGCTGTACCACGTCAAGAAGGGGGACTCTACAGGATGAATTATGAAACACTGCTGTCCATGATCGGACATTTCGGATATGCCGCGCTTTTCTTCTCGCTGTGGCTGGGGATCGTTGGTATGCCGATTCCCGATGAGGTCATTGTTATGACCGGAGGAGGAGTTACGACGAGCGGCCTGCTGCAGCCGCTGCCCGCTTTTATAATGACGTACCTGGGTGTCGTCACCGGCTTGTCGCTCGGTTACGTGCTGGGACGGTGGATCGGGGCACCTGTCCTCGGCCGGCTCCGCCGCAAGAAGAATCTGGGCCGCTATATCCAAATTTCAGAGCGGCTCGTACACACATACGGGAGCTTCGCTCTCTGCCTCAGCTACTTTTTCCCGGTAGTCCGCCATGTTATGCCTTATCTCGTCGGAGTGAATCGGATGACCTTTCGCCGCTACGCGCTGATCTCTTACAGCACCGGCTTTGTGTGGACGCTAATATTTTTCACCGTGGGACGTTATGTCGGCGATCACGCCGAGGCTGTGGGCACGCTCCTGTATACTTACGGCTTGAAGCTTCTCTGGCTTCCCAGCGTTTTAGCCGCCGTCTTCTTCATCTTAAAGCATACGAGGAAAAACCGGTCCGCCGATACGGGTTCTGTGAACTAGGCCCCTATCCCTATCAACGGTACGTTTTCTCGTAAAAAGCACGCACGTATACTTGCGGAGATGTGCTGGCTGGTGCAGGCTTGAGAGCTTCGAGATTTGGGGAACCATTCTTTCTCTGCTTGATTTTATTAAAAAAACGGCTATAATTACGTTTAAGAGATTAAACAAATGAACTAAGAGGTGGAACCTATGAGCCGGCAAACCGAGGATATTTTACAGCAATTTAAAGATTGTATCCCACTACTGGAAGTGCTGACCGATGAAAACCGTCAAGCTGTTATTATGCTGCTGGCACAGAACAAACCGGGGCTTAACGTTAATACAATAGCAGGCCATATAAATTTGTCCAGACCGGCTGTATCTCATCACTTAAAGGTGTTGAAACAGTCCGGTTTTATTAAATCCGAAAAAAAAGGCGTAGAAAACTATTACGTTCTGACGGTCCGTAAACCACTTGAACAACTCAAATCATTAATTACTGCCGTTGAAGACGAATGCAACCGGGCTCAGTGATTACCAAGAGACTTAAGCGAATACTGCAGTCAAATTTTTTTCGCCATTTGGTTCGTCTGTTTAAACTAATAACCAGATATGGAGTGATATTTAATGAAGGCTATGATCATTGAGAAATACGGAAAAAATGTCCCCTTAGTGATGGCAGAACGACCCCTGCCGAATATCGGAGAACATGATGTGCTGGTGGAAATTCACGCAGCCAGCTTAAATCCTATTGACTATAAAATTAAGGAAGGAAAAATGAAATTCCTATTGAATTACAAGTTTCCTCTAATTTTGGGCAATGATTTCTCCGGAGTTGTAGTCAAGGTTGGCGATCGAGTGAATACATTTAAACCTGGAGATGAAGTGTACGGAAGACCCCGCAAAAACCGGATCGGAACATTGGCAGAATTTATTGCTGTTCATGAGGAAGATATTGGGCTGAAGCCGCACAATCTCACCTTTGAAGAGGCGGCATCGATACCGCTGATTGGCCTTACGACTTACCAAGCCTTTGTTGATCTATTAAATCTTCGCAAGGGCCAAAAAATTCTGATTCACGCAGGTTCGGGAGGCGTAGGAACCTTTGCCATCCAATTGGCTAAGCTGATGGGTGCTTATGTTGCCACCACAGCAAGCGAAAAAGGCTATGAATTGGTCAAATCGCTAGGGGCCGATCTCATTATTAATTATAAAACAGAAAATTTTGAAGACATGCTTACCGGATATGACGCAGTTTTCGATACTTTGGGCGGAGAAGCCTTGGAAAAATCATTCCGCATACTGAAACCGGGCGGACAAATCGTATCCATCTCCGGCATACCGAACGCCAGATTCGGAAAAGAAGCGCAGTTGGGTTGGATGAAGACAGCCATCTTGTCCCTCGCGAGCCGTAAGATCAAAGCCCTGGAGGAGAAGAGCCAAACGAAGTATCACTTCCTTTTTATGAAACCGAGCGGAGAGCAACTGAAGGTTTTAAAGGAATTTATGGAAGGATGTCTCATTAAACCTATTGTGGATAAGGTGTATCCTTTGAAGGAAGCCGGGCAAGCATTTAATTACCTGGAAAGTGGCAGAGCCAAGGGAAAGGTCGTCATTAGAATAAAGTAATGCCAGGAAAAAATCCAACCGTTCCGCAGATCATTGAACTCCTGCGAAATGATTCAGTTCCCGAACGTGGAACCGAAAAGCTATGCAGAACCAGCAAAATCAAGTCTAAAGCTTTAATTCTCTATAGACACTAGCGGAGTCACGAGTTGCTGCGTCTGACAGCTTCTGCGGGCTCTCGTTTGCTTCCCCTAAGCCAAAAAGAGTAAGATGGGAGAAGCTGAACCTGCCCAAGCGGGGCGGGCAGCTGCAAGCATACAGCCTACAAGGAGTTATCCAATATGTCTTACGATGTTATCGTTATCGGCGGCGGGCCCTCCGGCCTAATGTCCTGTATTGCCGCCGCATCGCACGGCGCGAGTGTCCTGCTGATCGACAAGGGGGACAAGCTCGGACGCAAGCTGGGCATCTCCGGAGGCGGCCGCTGTAACGTTACGAATGCCAAGGAAATCGACGAGCTGATCCGGCATATTCCCGGCAACGGGCGTTTTCTGCACAGCGCTTTCGCCAACTTCAGCAACAAGGACATTATCGCGTTTTTTGAAGGGCTCGGCATTGCCCTCAAGGAAGAAGACCGGGGCCGCATGTTTCCCGTCAGCGATAAGGCCAAAACCGTGGTTGACGCCCTGATCGGGAAGGTGAAAAGTCTAGGCGTGGAAATCCGGATCAACCAGCCGGTTCGCCGGGTGCTGTACGGGGAGGAACAAGTGCTGGGCATCGAGCTTCATAACGGCCGGCGGATCGAATCGCGCACCGTTATTATCGCCACCGGCGGCAAATCGGTGCCGCATACGGGCTCTACAGGCGACGGATACCCTTGGGCCGAAGAGGCCGGCCACACCATCACGGAGCTGTACCCGACCGAGGTGCCGATCACCTCGCGGGAGCCTTTCATCCGCAGTAAAGAGCTGCAAGGGCTCGCCCTGCGCAGCATTACGCTCGCCGTCTGGAACGGCAAAGGGAAGAAGCTGATCGAGCATGAAGGCGATATGCTCTTTACGCATTTCGGCATCTCCGGCCCGGCCGTCCTCCGCTGCAGCCAGTTTGTCGTCAAGGCGCTGAAGCAGCAAGGAGGAGGAACCGTGCGGATGACTGTGGACCTGTTCCCTGAACAGTCTGCGGACGAGCTGTATCAGTCCACCCTCCGTCTGGCCCAGGAGGATCCGCGCAAGCAGATTAAAAACGTGCTGAAATCGGCAGTGTCCGAAAGGCTCGTTCCCCTGCTTCTGGAGAAAGCCGGCCTGCCCGGCGACATCACGTTCGATCATATTCCGAAGCAGCCGTGGATGGATCTCGCCAAGCTGCTGAAGGCGTTTCCGATCGAGGTCAACGGGACGCTGTCCATAGAAGAAGCGTTCGTCACCGGCGGCGGCATTAATCTGAAGGAAATCGATCCGAAGACCATGATGTCCAAGCGGAAGCATGGGTTATTCTTCTGCGGCGAAATTCTTGATATTCACGGCTATACAGGCGGATACAACATTACGGCCGCCTTTACGACGGGCTATACCGCAGGCATGAGCGCGGCCGCGGCAGCCTCCGGCGATTTGCAGGGTTAACCTTTCACCTGATGAACCAAAAGTCTCTTGGTCTTAGCTGGCAGCAGCACATTTATGGTGCATCACGTCCCGGGAGCCAGGAGGAATTCGAACCTCTGGCCGATGGACGGACGGGGCGGCGGTTCAGAAGGCCGCTGCTCTATCCAGCTGCCATGTGTTAGCGCTCGTTAGCACGACAAAAGCCGCAATAGCTAATTCCAGCTATTGCGGCTTTCTGCGCTTTTGATTATACTCCCTAGGGCCTGCCTGCTGCCAGACTCCTCTATCCCCGTTCGTGCAAATAAGGCTCGATATGGACATGAACGTTATCGATGCTGTGCTTCGTATGCATCCGGCGTTCGATATCGTCGCTGATATTGTGGCTCTGCTCTACGCTAAGCTCTGCGCTCACTTCCACGACAACATCCAGCAGCACGCTGCTGCCGTGCACGCGGGCCCGGATGTCCTTAATTCCTTTGACGCCGGGAGTCTGCCGGACCGTCTCTTGAAACACCTGCAGCTTCTGCTCGTCGAAGCCGTCGGTCAGCGCATGTGTCGCATCCGAGAAGATGTCCCAAGCCGTCTTACAAATGACTACACCGACAGCAAACGCTGCGATCGAATCAAGCATCGGAAAACCGAAGCGGGAACCGAAAATACCGACGGCCGCCCCAATACTGACCAAGGCGTCCGAACGGTTGTCATAGGCCGCTGCCATCAGCGACTGGTTGTTAATCCGCTCTGCCAGGCGCCGGTTATATATGTACACGCCCCACATGCATACCGCGGCGATGAGCGCGACCCAGCCAGCAAGCATGTCCGGCGCCTGACGATCCGGCGACAGAAAGCTTTTGCCTGCCTGCACCAGCACTTGAATGCCTGCCGCGAACATAATGAACGACGCGACCAGCGAAGCGATCGTCTCCGCCCGCAGATGACCGTAGGGATGATCCTCATCCGGCGGCTTCCGGGAAATACGGAGGCCGATCAGGACGGCCAGGGAAACGATAATGTCCGTCGTATTGTTTACACCATCCGCAGTTAATGCCTCGGAGCCCGTAAAATAGCCCATGCTAATTTTGAACGCAGAAAGGACGATATACGCTACAATACTAACCCAAGCGCCTCTCTCTCCCTGCTTCAGATTATCATATGTGTCCACGTGCGGCACTCCTCCAACTCCATGTTTCAAACAAGCTGTCTGTAAAGCCGACCTCATCATAACAAATGAATCCGTTGTGGGTCTAGAGAAACAGTTTTACCCTTGCAACGAAGTTTAGGCAGGGGGAAACTTTGTTTTCCGCGGTCAATCCTTTGGCTGCAGCGCTACATTCAGGCAGGGGTTCAAAAGCAGCTTTGCAGCTGAATTTTCTTCTGCAGGCCGCAAACCCATCCAGGGAAAAAAGAATCAGCGGTCCGCCCTCGGCATTCCGCTGATTCTGCTTTCGTCTGCCTTTATAGATGCACACCGGCATCAAAATAGTCATAATCTTCACCTGATGGGTCAAAAGCTTGTCCGGCTGCGCCATCCGCCGAGCTGGCCGCCTCCGTTCCGGCGACCGCTGTACCTGCAGCGTAGCTCTCCTCCCAATCCTCGTTCACCACATGCGCGGGAATCCGGATGTAGTCGGCTTCTTCGTATGCCATAGCATACGTGTCGGACTCGCTTGCTCCATAAGTCTGCTCTACAAGCGTCCCTCCATGCGCCTGGGCGATTTCAAGCGCTGACGTCAAATCGCTGTGGTCGACCTGGATATGAAGCGTCGGATGCCGCATCTCCGTGTGCATACCTGCCTGATAGCCGAGCTCCTCCAACGTTTCTCTCGCCAAAGCGGCCGATTGTTCATTCTCGAATTCAAAAAATATCGGTGCCGAGCTCATACGGATTCGTCCTTTCGTATCCTTGTACAGGAATTGTCTGGATTAGAATACCCGGTTACGGCTGATTTATTCGAGGACGAGCCTAGTACCCGCGGCCTCTTATTCCTTCCTATCTGACATACGGCACCGGACCTGAGCATAGGATGATACCAAGAGATATGATTCAGGTGGTTCCCCACTCTGCAGAAAAAGAGGTGAACGCTGTGGCCCCTTACGGTGAAGAACCGAATGACGGCACCCAAGCCATTCCAGCCGCCGATCCGTCGGACGTATCCGAGAACAAATGGATTGCGGTGATTGCTTACATCTTGTTCTTTCTCCCGCTGCTTGCAGCCAGACAGTCCCGATTCGCCATGTATCATGCCAACCAGGGATTGGTGCTGCTTATCTTCTCCATAGCAGCCAACATCGTACTCGGACTGATTCCTCTCATAGGCTGGATCCTGCTTCCGATTGCCAATCTGGCTACGCTGGTGCTGGCGATCATCGGCATCATTCAAGCGGCGAACGGCCAATTGAAACCGCTGCCGGTTCTCGGTACGATCTCCATTATCAAGACGCCGTAGACGCGGACAAAAAGAATAAGCCGTTCCTTCGCTTGCTGGAAGGACGGCTTATTTTATTGAGGACCCGGCTTAGCCGAACCTTGCCTCGCCAAAGACGGGGTCCAAAGGAAGCGGCTCGCAGCTCAGCAGCCTTCCCTCACGGAAAAGGCAGCGGTAATCCCAGCATTCAGAAGAGCCCAGCATAGGGGCCAGAAAATGACGCACATGCGCAGGAACCCCCTGGTTATCGGCCCGGGTAACCCATTCGACGGCCTTCCAGGCGAGCAGTCCTTCCGCTGTTTCGACCGGAGCGGGGAACGCCGAACGGTCAG
>Ga0182739_1005415_pt1 | contig 10137 bp, 10 predicted proteins | sample eDN5th30CBELigBY_FD_128873 | JGI IMG/M metagenome (GOLD analysis project Ga0182739, IMG submission 128873) | Enriched backyard soil microbial communities from Emeryville, California, USA - eDNA 5th pass 30_C BE-Lig BY (version 2) (version 2) | ecosystem: Environmental > Terrestrial > Soil >...
ACCCTGGGGCCCATCATGACCATGGGCTACCTGGCCGGGCGCACCATCGCCGGGCAGCCGGCGTCATACCGGGACGCGGCACTCGCCGGAACCGGCGCGCCCGCGGCGGGAGCCGGCGCGTGATCCGGCACGTGGTCCTGTTCAAGTTCCGCCCGGACTTCGATCCGGCGCTGAGGGCGCAGTGGGAGGACGGCGTGCGCGGACTTCTCGGCCGCGTTCCGGGCCTGCTGGAGCTGGAACTCGCGTGGGACGAACTCGGCTCCCCGCGCTCCCACGACGCCTCGCTGATCGCCGACTTCGAGTCCCTGGAGGCGGTCCGGGCGTATGCGGTCCATCCGCTGCACCTGCCGCTGATCGGGATCTCCGGCCCCAACGCGGAGAGCATCGCCTCCGTCGACTACACCGTCGCAGCCCGGTCCTGATTCCCGGGCCACATCCCAGGCACCACCCCTTCCACCCAAAGGAGACGTCATGTCCACCGTTGCGCATGACACCCCGCGGCAGATGCCGCGCAAGGCAGCCCTCGCCGCGTTCCTCGGCAGCGCCCTCGAATACTACGACTTCTTCATCTACGGCTCCGCCGCCGCGCTGGTCTTCGGCACCATCTTCTTCCCCCAAGGGGATCCGACGGTGGCGACCATCGGGGCCCTGGCCACGTTCGGCGTCGGCTATGTGGCCCGCCCGCTGGGCGGGATCGTGCTGGGCCACTTCGGCGACAAGCTGGGACGCAAGCGGATCCTGCTGATCACCCTGGTCATCATGGGAGCGGCCTCGCTGGCGATCGGCTTCCTGCCCACGTTCGAACGGATCGGCTACTGGGCCCCGGCCCTGCTGGTCCTCTGCCGGCTGGCGCAGGGCTTTTCCGCCGGCGGCGAGGCCGCCGGCGCGTCCTCGCTGACGCTGGAGCACTCCCCCGAAGGGCGCCGCGGGTTTTTCACCTCCTTCACGATGACCGGCTACGCGGCGGGCATGGTGCTGGCCACGCTGGTGTTCATCCCGGTGGCCGCGCTGCCGGCCGAGGCCCTGTACTCCTGGGGCTGGCGGGTGCCTTTCTGGTTCTCCGTCGTGGTGCTCGCCGTCGCCTACTGGGTGCGCTCCAAGCTTGACGAAACCCCGGTCTTTGCCGAGGCGATGGAGGCCGACGAGGTCTCCCGGGTGCCGGCGCTGCGGGTGCTGCGCACCCAGCCGACGGACCTGCTGCGCGTGGCGTTCTGCGCCCTGTTCGCGGTGACACAGACCGTGTTCACCGTCTTCGGCCTGGCCTATGCCACCAGCGAGCACGTGGGCCTGGACCGCACCACCATGCTGTGGGTGCAGACGGTGGCGATCGGCGGGTCCATCGTCGCGATTCCGCTGCTGGCCCGGCTCTCGGACCGGGTGGGGCGCCGCCCCGTGTGGGTGGCGGGCGCGCTGGGGTGCCTGGGCACGGTGTTCCTGTACTTCTGGGCGATCTCCACGGCCAACATCGCCCTGGTCTTCGTCGGAGCCATCCTGCACATGACACTCTTCTACTCCATGCTCAACGGGCTCTGGCCGTCCTTCTTCACCGAGATGTTCGCCGCGCCGGTGCGCTACACCGGCTTCGCCATCGGCACGCAGGTCGGCTTCCTGGCGGCCGGATTCGCGCCGGCGATCGGGTACGCGATCCAGGGCAGCGGGGCGGACGGCTGGGTGCCGGTGGCCGTGATGACCGCGGCCTGCCTGCTCCTGTGCGGCGCGGCGGGGTTCTCGGCCAGGGAGACCGCGTTCACCCGGCTGGAGGAGCTGGGACGCACCCGGGCGGGCCGTGCCGCGGCGCGGCGGGCACCGGTTTCCGTCCGCTAGGACAACCCCGACGGCGGGCAGCCGGCGGTCACACCGGCAGCTGCCCGCCGTCCTTCACGTTCTTCATGACGATGGTGGAGGTCAGCTTCTCCACCCCCGGCAGGCCCACCAGCACCCCGTCGTAGAAGCGCTGGTACGCGGCCAGGTCCGCGGCCCGCACGCGCAGCAGGAAATCCGGTTCGCCGAACAGGCGCACCGCCTCCACCACTTGCGGGATCCCGGCGACCTCCTCCTCGAACCGCAGCATGTGCTGGCGGTCCCGCAGCGTCACGAACACCATGGCCTCGAACGCCAGCCCCACCTTCGCCGCGTCCACCACCGCGCGGTAGCCCTGGATCACCCCGGAGGACTCCAGCTCCTTGAGGCGGCGGTGGCAGGGGGCGACGGTCAGCCCCACCTCGGCGGCCAGGGCGGTGGCAGTGATTCGCCCATCTCTCTGGAGTCGGCGCAAGATTTCTCGGTCAATTGGATCGATCACGCAAAAAACATACGCCCATGGGGGCTTTTTCGGCCAAATTGGGTCAGCACTTTTCGCGCCCGTTTTCCTACGCTGGAGGCATCATCCGCGCAGCACCAGGAGAACCCATGGACCCGCAGGCCCTCGCCGGCTTCGCCGCCGTCTCGATCGCCCTCGCCTTCACGCCCGGAGCGGACTGGGCCTACTGCATCGCCGCCGGGCTCGGCCGCGCCCGGATCTTCCCCGCCATCGCGGGCCTGATCGCCGGCTACGGGATCCATACCCTGCTGCTCGTAGCCGGCATGGCCGCACTGGTGGCCAGCCTGCCCGGCCTCCTGGCTTGGATGACCGTTTTAGGAGCCGGCTACCTGCTCTGGCTCGGCGTGGCCACCGCCCGCGGCTGGCGGCGGGCCGGCTTCACGGCCGAGGCCCCCGCTACTGACGTCGCGGTCCTTGCCCCTGCGGCGACGCAGCCCGCGGAGCCGGCGCCCGCCGTCGTGCCCCTGGGGGGCGCAACGGCGCTGCTCGCCCCGCCGGCGGTGGAGGCGCCGGCCCCCTCGCCAGCCCATCGGGACCGGGGCGAGGACGGGCGCGCCTTCCTGCGCGGGCTGGGCACCAGCGGCACCAATCCCAAGGCGCTGCTGCTGTATTTGGCGCTGATCCCGCAGTTCGTCTCCTCCGCGGCGGCGGTCCCGCCGGTGGCGCAGACCGCGGCCTATGGGGTGGGGCACCTGGCCCTGTCCGCCGTGGTGTATTCGGCGGTGGCGGCGGGTGCGCGGCGGCTGCTGCGCTCGCGTCCGGCGGCGGCGCGGATCATCACCCTGGCCAGCGGCATCATCATGGTGGTCCTCGGTGCGGTGCTGCTGTCCGAACAGCTGCCGTGGCTGGGGAGCCTGTTGGGCAGCCTGGCGGGCGCTCCGGCCTAGGGTTCGGGCTCCGCGCGGCGGGTGCCGCCGGCGCCGCGGCCCGGGATGCCCTCCAGCACGACGGCGCGCCGGATGAGGTCGGCGAACCAGCGCTGCTCCTCGGTGGCCATGTGGTCGGGACGGCAGTACAGCGCCACCTCCACCGGCGGCACCTCGAACGGCAGGGCCGCGGTCCCCAGCCCAAAGTCCGCCGCGAAGATCCGCGCAATGTCCTCGGGCAGCACCGCCACCAGGTCCGACCCGCGCACCAGCGTCGGCAGCACGGCGAAGTGCCCCACCCGCGCCAGGACCCGGCGGCGGATGCCGAGCCGCTCGACGACGGCCTCCGGCACCCCCTGCCCCGAGGCCGTGGCGACCACGACGTGCCGGGCGGCCTCGAACGCGGCAACGGCCGGTTCGGCCCCGATGATCGGGTTCGCGGCGTCGGCCAGCAGCGCGTACCCGGTGCGGAAAAGCGGGGTGCGCGCAACCCCCGCGGACGGCAGTTCGACCGACCCGAAGGCGGCGTCCACGCTGCCGGAGAGCAACTGTTCCACCGCCGCCTCCCGGTCAAGGCCCACGGATTCCACGCGCACCCCGGGCGCCTCGGTGGCCAGCAGTTCAACGACGCTGGGCAGGAAGCGGACCTCGCCCAGGGAGGACATCGCCACGGTGAAGGTCGCCTCCGAGGTCGCCGGGTCGAAGTGGCGGGTCCGGGACAGGGCCTGGTCCACGTTCTGCAGCGCGTCGCGCAGGGGCGCGTAGAGGCGGCGTGCGGCGCGGGTGGGGACCAGCACGCGGCCTTCGCGGGTGAAGAGCGGATCGTCGAACAGGCGCCGCAGCCTGCCCAGGGAGTGGCTGACCGTCGGCTGCCTGACGCCCAGGTATTCCGCGGTGCGCGTGACGCTGAGGGTTTCGTGGAGCAGCACGAAAGCGCGGACCAGGTTGAGGTCGAACGCCGGATCCAGCGCCCCGGCGGGGGTGCCGTCCGTGCGCACCCCGTCCGGAGCCGTGGGCTCGATGCCGTTTCGCCGTCGGCTTTCCGCGTCATCCATAGATGGAGTCTATGGTTTGGCGGCCCCCCGTCTATTGGACTGGAGCCGTGATCGCCCGCACACTAGCGGGTAACACCCGCCATACCGGTGATGCCTGACACTCCCCTTGGTATCTCCGGCCACAAGCTAGGACCGCTTTACCCATGCAACCCAATCGCGCTTGGATCGTCGCCCTGTGCTGGCTGACGGTCGTTTTCGAAGGCTTCGACATCGTGGCCCTCGGCGCTTCCATCCCCACCCTGCTCAACACCGCCCATGCGGGCATGACCGCCCTCGACGCGACGTTCATCGCCACGCTCTCCCTGGTCGGCGTGGGCCTGGGGGCCGCCCTGATCGGCCCGATCTCCGACCGCTTCGGCCGCCGCGTGCCGCTGATGGCCTGCGTGCTGGTCTTCTCCATCTTCACGTTCCTGTTCCCGCTCATGCCCACCGTCGCCCTGCTGGCGCTGGTGCGGTTCGCCGCCGGGCTTGGCCTGGGCGCGTGCATGCCGGTCTCGCTGACCATGATGCAGGAGGCCGCCCCCTCCAGCGGCAAGGCCCACTCCAGCACGCTGACCATGACCGGCTACCACGCCGGCGCTGTCACCGCCGCCCTGGTGGCCCTGCTGGCCGGGGCCCACTGGGAATGGCTCTTCTACGGCGGCGGCATCCTGGGCCTGGTCATGATTCCGGTCATGTGGGCCAAGCTGCCGGAGACGCACCGCGCCGTCGCCGCCAAGCCCGCCGGCGCCGCGGCGTCCGCCGCCCCGGCGGTCCGCGGCCGCGACCTGCTGCGCAAGCCGTACCTTCCGGTCACGCTGGGACTGTGGGTGGCCGCGTTCATGGGCCTGCTGCTGGTCTACGGCCTGAACACCTGGCTGCCCAAGCTCATGGGCGAGGCCGGCTACAACGTCTCCGATTCCCTGGTCATGCTGCTGATCCTGAACGTCGGCGCCATCGCCGGCCTGCTGGTGGGCGGCCGCGTCGCCGACCGGGTGGGCGTGAAGAAGATCGCCACCATCTGGTTCCTGATCGCCGCCGTCATGCTCGCCACGCTGAGCATCCGCATGGAGAGCCAGCTGGTCCTGAACGTGGCGGTGCTGTTCACGGGCATCTTCGTCTTCAGCGCCCAGGTGCTGGTCTATGGCTTCGTCGGCTACCTCTACCCGAGCAACGTGGTCGGCACCGGCATGGGCCTGGTGGCCGGCGTGGGCCGCCTCGGGGCCATCGTGGGTCCCATGGCCACCGGCGCCCTGGTCAGCGCCGGCGTCGCCTACCCCTGGGGCTTCTACTTCTTCTCCGCCGTTGCCGTGCTCGGCGCCCTGGCGGTCCTGATGATCCCGCAGGCGCGCTCCCGCAAGCAGGCCGCCGCAGCAGCCCAGGCCTCCGGCGCCGGAGCGTAGCCTCCCCCTCTCCCAAGGTCCCGGCGTCCCCAGGGCCCCGCAGCGGTCGATTTCCGTCCGCCGCGGGGCCCTGGTGCATGATCCAGGTGTTCTGAGGCAGGATCCGAGTATCCGCCCCCCTGTTGTCGACCGGCCGCTGCGGTGTACAGTCCCAGCAATTGTTTGGGGACAATTACTTGGGGGAATTCTGATGGACCACTATGCCCTGCTTGGGGTGCGACCCGATGCCCACGCGGAGGAAATCGACCGGGCGGCCCGCCATGCCTTGTGGCGCCCGTCCCTGACGCGCGACGAGGCGGCCGGGATCAGCCGGGCCTGGTTCGCGCTGCGCGATCCGGCCCGCCGGCGCGACTACGACGCCGGAATCACGGCCTTCGCCCCGCTGCGGCTGGAGGCCCGCGATGCAAACTGAGGCCGGCCCCGCACCCGCCGTCCACGCCGGGTCCACCGCGCACCACGCGCCCGGTGGACTCGTGGAAAGCCTGGGGCCCGACCTGCGGTGGTTGCGGTTCGTGGCCGGGGCGGCCGCCGCCCTGCTGGCGCTGGCCGGCTTCGCCCTGGCCGGCCTGCTGCCCGATCCGTGGGGCCCGGCCCCGCAGGGCCCGCCGGCATGGCCGGGCTTCCGGTCAAGCCTGGGCCTGCCGGAGCGGGCCGAACCCTGGCTGCTGCCCGTGGCCGTGGGAGTGGCCACGGGGCTGCTGGCCACGGGCGCGGCCCTGGCCCTGCCGGTCCGTTCCGTTTCGCGGCGCGTCGCCTTGCGTCCCGTCCACGGACGCCGCCGCGGCGCGGCGGACGCAGGACCGGCAGCGGAACGCACGGGCGCGGCGGACACCGCGGCGGCGCTGGAATCGCTGGTGGCGGTGCCGGGAACCCGCATCTTCCACGGGCTGCGCATCCCGGGAGAACCGGACATCCACGTGGACCACGCAGTCCTCAACGGCGGACGGCTGGTCCTGGTGGAGTCGGTGGTCTGGCCGGCCGGGCGGTACCGCTGGGTCAACGACCGCGAGATGGCCCAGACCCCGTCCCGGAGGGCCACCGTCCGGCCCGTCCGCGTGGCCGACCTGCACGGGAACCGGACCGTGGCGAAGCTGTGCAAGGAACTGCGCGTACAGATCGCGGTGTGGCCGGAATCCGCCGGGACCGTGGAGTTCACCCCGGGCGCGGAGGTCTCTCCCACCGGCGTGCACGTCGGTGGGGCCGGCGAGTCGGTGGCGCAGATCCGCGCCTGGCTGGCCGCGGGTGAGTTGGCGGGGCACGTGGACCGGGCCATCGTCGCCCGGCTGCGCCGGATGCTCGAGTAGCCGCTCCGGGCCCGTGGGTCAGGCGCGCGGTTCAGGCCGGCATCGGAACCGCGGGGCGGACGGGCAGCGCGACGACGGTCCAGCGCATGAAGAACTGCGTCAGCGGGCCGATCAGCAGCGCGTACGCCACCGTTCCGACGCCCACCGGTCCGCCCAGCAGCCAGCCGGCAAGCAGGACGGCGGCCTCCAGCCCGGTCCGGATCAGCCTCAGGCTCACGCCGGTGCGCAGGTGCAGTCCCGTCATGAGGCCGTCGCGCGGACCCGCCCCCAGCTGGCTGCCGATGTACAGCGCTCCGCCGAGTCCGTTGGCCACCAGCGCCACCGCGAAGAGGCCCGTCCGCGCCGGGAGCCCCTCGAATTCGGGGAGCACGGCCAACGTGAGGTCCATTGCGATCCCGAGCCAGAGGACGTTCGCCACCGTTCCGAGCCCGGGCCACTGGCGCAGCGGGATCCAGAGCAGGAGCACGCATGCGCCCACCAGGATCACCAGGGTCCCCAGGCTCAGGCCGGTGTGCAGGGCCAGGCCGTAGTGGAACACGCCCCACGGCTCCAGTCCCACCCCGGCCCGGACGAAGCAGGCGCCGGCCGCCCCGAAGAGGGTCAGCCCGACGAAGAGCCGGACCAGGCGCAGCGGGAGGCGGCCGGCGCGCACCTGCCCCCAGGAGGTGAGGTTGGCCAGGGCGGGGGAAACGGAAGTCGTGGGAACCATACGGCCATCCTCCGCCGAATTGGCCTTTGAAAAAATAGCCAATTCAGGAAGACTGGCCCCATGTCCCCCACACGCACCCTCTCCGCCTCCGGACTGCGCCGCATGCTCGGCTCCCCGCACGGGGACGGGCCCGCCTACGCCTGGCTGGCCTCCGGAATCAGGAACCTGGTCGCCAACGGGCGGGTCCTGCACGGCACCACCCTGCCCAGCGAGCGCGAACTCACCGCGGCCCTGGGACTGAGCCGCACCACCGTCTCGCGGGCCTACGCCGAACTGCGCGACCGCGGCTTCGCCGCCGCCCGGCGCGGATCCGGAACGGTGGTCCAGGTTCCCGGAGGCCCCGCGGCGGGAGGTTCCGAACCGCTGCCGCTTGGCGGCTTCGGCCCGGCCGAGGGCAACACCGCCGTCGACCTCACCTGCGCCGCGCCCGCCGCCCCGGAAGGCCTGGCCGACGTGTTCCAGGCGGCGCTGGACCGCCTGCCGGCCTACATCGGCGGCATGGGCTACTTCCCGCTGGGCCTGCCCGGACTGCGCGAGGCGATCGCCGAGCGCTACACCCAGCGCGGCGCCGCCACCTCCCCCGACCAGATCATCGTCACCAGCGGCGCGCTGGCCGGCGTCGCGGCGATCATTCGCGCCGTGCTTCCGGCCGGTGCGCGGGTGCTCGCCGAAAGCCCGACCTACCCGAACTCGGTGGTCTCGCTGCGCCACCACGGGGCGCGGGTGGCGCCGGTGCCGATCGGTACCGAGGGGACGGACCTGGACGCGGTCGCCCGGGCCCTGGACGCCGTCCGCCCGGCCGCCATGCTCTGCCTTCCCGACTTCCACAACCCCACGGGCACGCTGGTGGACGACGCCGGACGCGAACGCTGGGCGCGCGAACTCGCCGGGCGCGGGAGCATCGGGATCGTGGACGAGACCTCCGCGGAACTGTGGTGGGACCGCGCCCCCGACACGTGGCCGATGGCGGCGTTCTCCGACACCGCGGTGAGCGTGGGATCGGCCAGCAAATCCCACTGGGGCGGACTGCGGCTGGGGTGGATCCGCGCCCCGCACGCGCTGGTGAACGGACTGGCCCGGGTGCGCATGACCCTGGACCTCGGCGCCCCGGTGCTGGAGCAACTGGTGCTGGAGGACCTGCTGCGCGAGCGCCCCGGACTGCACCCCCAGACGCGGACCGCCGGACGCGCCAACCGCGACTGGCTGCACTCCACGCTGGCCGGGGCCTTGCCCGGATGGAGGGCCGAGGTGCCCGCCGGCGGGCTGTCGCTGTGGTGGAACCTGCCCGCACCGCGCTCGACCGCGCTGGCCGCGGCGGCCGCGCGGCACGGGGTGCTGCTGGCGCCGGGTTCCGCGTTCGCCGTCGAGGACCACGGCCTGGAGCACTGGATCCGCACGCCGTTCGCGCTGCCGCGGGCGGAACTGGAACGGGCGGTGCCGGGGATCGTGGCGGCCTGGTCCGAGGTGGCTTCCTAGCCGCCACGGGGCACACGTCCCTCCGCCGCATTTGCCCTTCCAGCCGCCGCCTGCGGGCTGAATTGGGCAAACGCGTTTTTGCACAGGTCTAGTCACGCTGCAATCAAAATTGTATGTTGCCTGTGGGTCGCGTCACAACGGCGTGAATGCGGCCCCCTCGCACCACAGGCTCGGCAACGGTTCGCTCACTTATGCACTCAACAGTTCACTCAGCACTGCACTCAACGATGAGGAGAATGAATTGGCACTTGATCAGGCAACCCTCGCATTCCTCCAGGCCGGCGCGGAGGCCGCCGGCCCCAACGCCCTTCCGCTGTGGAAGATGACCCCCGCCGACGCGCGCGCCGCGGCCGCCGCGATGAACGCCGGTTTCGGCAGCGGCCCGGCAATGCACGCCACCGAGGAGCACCGCCTGGCCGGCTGGGACGGAGGCACGTTCCGCATCCGCGTCCACGTCCCCACCCCCGCGCCGCACTCGGTCTTCGTCTACCTGCACGGCGGCGGCTGGGTGCTCGGCGACCTGGAAGGCTACGACACGCTCGGGCGCCAACTGGCGGACAAGTCGGGGGCCGCCGTCGTCCTGGTCGAGTACCGCAAGGCCCCGGAGCACCGCTTCCCGGCCGCGGTGGAGGATGCCTGGACCGCCCTGCAGTGGGCGGCCGCCAATGCCGGGCGCCTGGCGGGCCCCGGTGCCCCGCTGTTCGTCGGCGGGGACAGCGCCGGCGGGAACCTCGGCGCCGTCATGGCGCTGCGGGCCAAGGAGCGTGGCGGTCCCGCGATCGCGCGCCAGTTCCTGATCTACCCGGTCACCGACGCCGACTTCGGCCGCGGCAGCTACGCGGAACCGGAGAACCAGACGCTGCTGACCGGCGAATTCATGGAGTGGTTCTGGAACCACTACGTCCCGGATGCCCGGCACCGCACCCACCCCGAAGCCTCGCCGCTGCGCGCGGCCGACCTGACCGGCCTGGCGCCGGCGTTCGTGGTGACGGCCGAACACGACGTGCTGCGCGACGAGGGCGAGG
>Ga0182739_1005416_pt1 | contig 10136 bp, 10 predicted proteins | sample eDN5th30CBELigBY_FD_128873 | JGI IMG/M metagenome (GOLD analysis project Ga0182739, IMG submission 128873) | Enriched backyard soil microbial communities from Emeryville, California, USA - eDNA 5th pass 30_C BE-Lig BY (version 2) (version 2) | ecosystem: Environmental > Terrestrial > Soil >...
TAAGAAACTTCTATCGGTGGGGTTTTATTGCCCGATAAGAGTTATATAAATATAGTGTAGGTATCCCAATTTCTTAGGATACCTACAAATTAAATTCGTAATAATCTTGAGAATGGTAGCTTTTAAATCCACAAGACTCATAAAGCTTAAGCGCACGAGCATTTTTGGCTTCTACTTCTAAAAAAATCGGCAAACCCTTTGCTTCTTCCATTTTTACCACTTTAGTTAAAGCCCTTCTGCCAATTCCTTGCCCGCGAAGCTCTGGAAATATCACAAAACCATAAATCCAAGCTTCTCCATCTAATTCAGAAACTCTGATTTTTCCGACTGCTTTTCCATCTATCTCAATAATCATTCGCTGATTATCATTTTGTTCTTTTAGTGTTTCCACATACTCTCGAGCATCCTCTTCCGCCATACCAAATCCTAAAACATCAAGCTGAATTTCTATTTCTTTGTCTCGAGCATAATCATATGCTCTTAGCGAAATCGTTGTATCCTCCATTAACTCTGTCTGATGCCATTTCATTTGATGTTCAGAAAAAGCATAAATACATGGAATACTTACTAGAAAATCCTTTCCACTCTGCGATGCAGCAGGGGCATTAAATAAGATGTTCTGTGCGCCTCTCTTTCTTGCCTCTTCCAATCCTTGATTTAACAAATTCGTAAATATCCCTTTTCTTCGATAATTTGGATGGATCATTCCACAGTACTCTACTTTTCTACCAAAGTAGTAACTTCCCAAAAACCCAACTAGTTTACCGTCTTCATAATGGAAAAAATCCTCTTTATTATCCTCATTTCGGTTTTCTAGCATATCGAAGTTAAGCTTTAATTCATAGCCTTCCTTTTTCTCACAAACGTCCTTTAGCTCTTTAATTTCTGAAATTTGTTCTTTTGACAGCATGTTTATTTCCTCCTCTGCTTTGGGGGATCTATCTCTTATTCCGAAAAGAATAAATCTAAAAATAAGCTGCTCTTCGTTGAGGAAGAGTCATTTCACTAAATTGGTCCATAGGTTATCCATATTCTTGTTCCATTCCTGCGATATAATCGTATACTTACAATCACCACTGTTTAAATATTTATAAATAATATTAGCTTCGTCCATTTCTTCTTTTTCCAATGTACTGATATGTTGAATGTCCATCGAAAGGAGTGAGTTTATCTTCCGCACTACATCTTGCCTATTAACATTATTTGCTATATATATTTCCCGGTCGATAATTTCATTTCGTCTAATGAAAAACACCTTTATACGAAAATCACCTAAGTACTCTGCTGCAATTATTAGTTGATTTTTCTTCATAAAATGGATGACTGTTTCTGTTTGTAAAATTGCCTTAATTTTTGCTATCGTATCTCTAATTTCCGCTGCCTTCTCAAACTCAACATTACTGGAAGCCTCAATCATTTTTGTGGACATCTCTTCTAGTACACTATTACTCTTTTTATTAAATAAAGCGATAAGCCGATGAATAATTTGTTGGTGAGCTTCTTTGGCTATTGGGTCAAAACAAATACCCATACACTTTCCGATGGAATAATTCAAGCACGGACTTTGACTCCACTTCTCTTGGGAGCAATCCATTTTATAAAATGCTTTTATTCCATTTATCACATTTTCTACTGTTCCTTTACTAGTGAAAGGGCCAAAGTAATAATGAACGTCGTCCTTATCCATCTCATTAGCAATCTCCATATGGTAGATGCCCTTCTTCCAGCGAAAAACGATGTAATTATAAGCCTTTGTCGTTTTCATCATCCTATTGTACATAGGTTGAATTTCCTTTATTAGTTTACATTCCAGCATCAATGCCTCAAATTCCGTATCTGTTAGGATAAAGTCGAAATCCTTTATATGCTTTACAAGCTTTTCCACTTTACCCAGTCGATTTTTCGAATGCTGAAAATAAGAGGAAACTCTGTTTTTTAATTTTTTTGATTTGCCAACATAAATGATGTGACCAGAGGAGTCTTTCATTAAATACACCCCTGAAGATGTTGGCAGATTTTTTATTTTTTCTTTAAGCTCCAAGTCGATTCCTCCTCTGGATCGTTTAAAAAGTAGTTATCTTCATTCCATGTGTCATCGTATCAATCTCTACTTCTCCTCCAATTGGAAAAGTAAAGAATGGTTGAATATGGCCAAAATCAACATTATATAGAACAGGAATTTTTTTCAAACTAGGATGCTTATCTAGGATGAATAGGAGCTGCTCCTCTGACATTTTTGAAGCTTTTTGAAATCTCCCAATTACTAGCGCTTTTATGGAGCCAGCAGTCTGTAATAAAGAAGTTAAGTCTCTTGCAAACGTTTCTGGAATGGTTAATTCATCATCTTCTACAAATAGGATACTATCTGCAAGATTCGGCATATATTCTGTTCCCTGCAGCAAATTTAAAGTACAAAGATTTCCACCAAACAATTGCCCTTTCACTTCCCCCTCTTGATATACATTCCATCCCCCTGGTTCGAATTGGCGATTCTCTTGATCCAAATACCATGCATCATCTGTCCATACATCAGAAGGCTCTACAATAAATTCCTGTGATTCCATCAAGCATTTCTGGAAATACTCCGTTTGGTATTCCTGTAACTTATCCATTTGAAAGCTAGAAAAGTGCGGTCCTGAATATGTAATAAAATCAGCCTTTGTTGTGATGGCTGTTGCTAAAGCAGTAATATCACTATACCCACAAAGTATCTTTGGATTGGCTTTTATTAAATCATAATCCAAATAAGGCAATAACTCATTGCTGTTAAAACCACCAATTACAGTTAAAATCCCTTTCACCTTTTTATCCCGAAAAGCATCATGAATATCTTCAACCCGATGCTCAATTGTCGCTGAAAACTGTAAATCTGATTCGAAAATATGTTTGCCAAACGTAACCATAAATCCAAGGTCTTCTAATCTTTTCTTGGCTTGCGCTATTCCCTCTTCGGATAAAATTGTCGCACTTCGACTAGGGGCTATTACTCTAATCTCATCACCTTTTTGTAGCTTATCAGGTATTCTCATGTCCATTCCTCCTCTTTATTCTAATTAAAGCATAAATAATCATATATTTCTGTAACTTTTAGGTGGAGGAAAACGTATATTTTGAAAAGAACTGCACGATTTGGAATGGGGGAAAAACATGTTTAACTTTTTTCTGATAGTTGGCATCATTGCTATATTCATTTCTGGTATTTTTATTGGGGCCTGGACAGATGGACGTCAGCATAGAATCAATTATTCTACTGAAATAAAAAAGGATCGTACTTTAAAAGTGAAACTTTCGACAATAACTGGTTTAACTGGTATTGTCTCACTAGCAATAGCAGCGATTATTTATTATTTAACAAATTAAATTCCTTTGAACTGTAATTATGATATATACCAAAGTTTCGTTTTATTGTCCTAACCTCCCCACTCACAATCCATCCTAAATCCAAAAAAAGTGGGACAAGGAGATTTCCTCCTCATCCCACCATAAATAGTCTTTACAACTCCTTTAATTGCCTTGTCAATTCAAGAAACTTTCGATCTAATTCTTCATAGTCTTTATCCTTCGGAGTCATAAAGCTTAATTTCCCTAAAACTTCTTGTCTTTCTGTCTCTAGTTTTAGGCGAAGTTCTTCTTTATTATCTCTTTCCTGTTTTGGAGACTCCGTCCATTGTCTTTGGATTGTACCTTCCGCTATGACTAACTTAGTCGTTGTCGTTTTTTCTAGAAAATAACGGTCATGGGATACAATGATAAGCGTTCCGTTATATTGAGATAATGTTTCTTCTAATTGTTCACGGGATGGTAAATCAAGATGATTGGTTGGCTCATCGAGAATCAGCACATCTTTTTCTTCTAAAATATAAGCCATTAGCTTGCACTTTACCCGTTCCCCCATACTCATATTTTTTATCGGTTCCTTCCATTGAGATGCCATAAACCCTAAATGTTTCATTAGCGTTTGCACTTTTCCTCTTTCTGCAAACGTCTCTTTAAAAAATAGCTGTTCAGGCGTTTGCTCTAATGGGAGATCAAATACTTCCTGTGTTAAATATCCAATATTAGCAGTTGGAGAAATCCATACTTCCCCTTCAGCCTTTTCCTTTCCTAAGATAATGTTTAATAAGGTTGTCTTTCCGCTTCCATTCGGTCCAATAATTGCAACCTTCTCACCATGTTTAATCGTGACATTTCCTTTTTCAAACAACACACGGGAGCCAAATGTTTTGGATAAATCCTTTATTTCCAAAAAGCGTTTGCCAACCTTTTTATTTGCTTCAATCGAAAAGATTACCTTATAGTCCTCTTCTATCCGCTCTACTTTGTTTTTTTCCAATTCTTTTTCTAAACGCTTTTGTTTTGATTTTACTTGGGCATCCATTCGTTTTGCCTTTGACCGATAATATTCTTTTGGAAACTCTTGTTTCGTTGATTGTGCATGTGCTTTATGGGACCAAGAAGTAAGCTCCTTCATTTGCCCTTCCACTTGCTTGATTTTCTTCTGCTGTTTGTCATATTCCCGCTGCATCGTTAATCTCTTTTGCTCTCGAGCTTCCATATAACTCGTATAATTCCCTTTATGTTCGATAAGCTTTTTATTTTCAATCGACCAAATTTTTGACGTGACCTCATCTAAAAAATAGCGATCATGGGATACAAGAATAACCGTGCCCTTATATGTTTTTATTTGTTCCTGCAGCAGTTTCATACTTTGTTCATCCAAATGATTTGTCGGTTCGTCTAATAACAAGAGATCAGCCTCAAACGCAAACCCTTTGGCAAGACGTGCCTTTAACTTTTCCCCGCCACTCATTTTCTGAAAATCATTTATAGGCACTTGCCATTTTTCCAGTAGTTTCTTTTCCACAGGATTTTCTTCCTTGAAGGCGTAGTTTTCTGTTTCCTGTTCGACCATTTTAACCACTGTATCGTCCTTCACCCACTTGATGTGTCCTTCTGTCGGAACCATATCTTTATTTATTAATTGCAATAAGGTCGATTTACCTGCACCGTTTTTACCAATAATCCCAATAACCTCTCCCTGTTGTACACTGGCATTTATTTTTTCAAAAATTGTTGTATCCAGCACTTCATAACCTACATTCACTAACTTTAAAAGTTCTATCATCGTATCAAATCCCTTCAGAAGGGAGAAAAAAATCCTCCCAATTATCGTTGGAAGGATTAGCCATACCTAATTATTTACTCGTTCATAATCGCGATCGCATACAAAAAAACTGTGCATATCGATCAATAATTGTGCGCATACCATTAGAGATACACACAGAAAAGCGATTTATGGAAATGGGCAGACTAATCCTATTTTTGTTTAATTTGAAATTTATTTCATTCAAATTTTTGAAAAATAAGATTAGTTCTTCATCGTTCACCCATCATCCCTTTCGTTCTAAGTACCTAAAGTATAACATACTTTCCGTTATGTAATCCACTGCCTCAAGAAAAATTGGTAAATTTTCTCTATATATTCCTATCTGTACAATCTCAAGATTGTTTAGTATTATTTTAATTATGTGTTTGTTAGATTATCTAACATATGAATACGAAGGACTTTATAAATATCAAGAAAAAAGCGAAAAGGAGTTACACGAATGAAGCAAAAGAAAAGGATGTCTAAATTAATTTTATTCTTTGTAGTTGTCTTAACTATGTTGAATATTATTTCTCCTATAACAAAAGCAGAAGCTAAGGAGAAAGTTTATCAGATTGCTACAGATATTACATTTGCACCATTTGAATTTCAGGATGTAAGTGGTGATTTCGTTGGAATCGATATGGATTTAATCGCTGCAATTGCAAAAGATCAAGGTTTCAAATATGAAATGAAGCCACTTGGATTTAATGCTGCTGTACAAGCATTGGAATCGAAACAAGTGGACGCGGTTATTGCCGGAATGAGTATTACAGAAGAAAGACAGAAAAAGTTTGATTTCTCAGAACCTTACTTTGATTCTGGTATCATAATGGCAGTGGACAGTGACAATGATACGGTTGCTTCTTATGATGATTTAAAAGGACAAAAGGTTGCTGTTAAAACAGGAACAGAGGGTGCTAGCTTTGCTGCAAGTATCAAAGATGAATACGGATTTTCCATCGTAACTTTTGACGACTCTGCTAATATGTACGAAGAAGTAAGAACAGGAAATTCTGTTGCTGTATTTGATGACTATCCTGTATTAGCTTATGGAATCAAACAAGGCAATGGCTTGAAAATTGTAACAGACAAAGAAGCGGGAGCATCATATGGTTTTGCTGTTTCTAAAGGTCAAAATACAGAGCTTCTTGAAATGTTTAATGCAGGTCTAGCTAATTTAAAAGCATCTGGTGAATATCAAGAAATATTAGATAAATACTTAGAAACAGGTTCAGAAGCGGAAGAAGGAAGCGGCTTTTTCGGTCTATTAAAAGAGAGTTTTCCAAGCTTATTATCTGGTCTAAAAATGACACTGATTTTAACAGTCGTTTCCCTTTTAATTGCAACAGTACTTGGGATTATCTTCGGCTTATTACGTATTGCAAAAAATAAAGTATTGAGCACTATTGCTGTTATTTATATCGATATCTTCCGAGGAACACCATTAATTGTTCAAGCATTCTTTATTTACTTTGGAATCCCAGCAGCCCTTGATTTCCGAATTTCAGCTGTTGCTGCCGGTCTTATTACCTTAAGCTTAAACGCTGGTGCTTACATGGCGGAGATAGTTCGTGGAGGAATTCAGTCAGTTGATAAAGGTCAAATGGAGGCTGCACGCAGTCTAGGTCTTCCTTATGGAAAAGCAATGAGAAAAGTAGTGCTTCCACAGGCTATTCAATTAATGATTCCAGCATTTATTAACCAATTTGTTATTACATTAAAAGATACGTCTATTCTTTCCATCATCGGTATTAACGAATTGACACAAAGCGGAAAAATTATTATTGCAAGAAACTTAGAATCATTCCAAATGTGGCTAATCGTCGGTATTATGTACTTTATTGTGATCATGATTCTAACAAAAGTATCAAATGTATTAGAAAGAAGGATTAAAAATGGCCAAGCTTAAAGTGACGAATCTGAAAAAATCATATGGTAATCTTGAAGTATTGAAATCAATTGATTTACAGGTAACAGAAGGCGAAGTTGTTTGCTTAATCGGTCCTTCTGGATCCGGAAAAAGTACCCTTCTCCGCTGCTTAAATATGTTAGAAGAAGTTACAAGTGGTGAAGTCGTAGTAAACGATTTTAATTTAACAGATAAGAAAAATGATATTAACAAAATTAGAGAAAATATCGGTATGGTGTTCCAACACTTTAATCTTTTCCCACACTTAACAGTATTGGAAAATATCACACTTGCACCAGTTGATTTAAAAAAGGCTACACCACAGCAAGCAAAAGAAAAAGCGTTAGAGCTATTAGAACGTGTCGGCTTGAAAGAGAAAGCGAACGAAAATCCGGCTAAATTATCAGGTGGTCAAAAACAAAGGGTAGCAATCGCACGTGCCCTTGCGATGAACCCTGATATTATGCTATTCGATGAACCAACAAGTGCTCTTGACCCAGAAATGGTTGGAGAAGTATTAAATGTTATTAAACAGTTGGCACAAGAAGGAATGACAATGGTTATCGTAACACATGAAATGGGCTTTGCTAGAGAAGTAGCAGACCGCGTTATCTTTATGGATAACGGATATATTGTGGAAGAAGGTACACCACAAGAAATTTTCGGAAATCCACAAAATGAGCGTACAAAAGACTTCTTGAATAAAGTTTTATAAAAAGCTAATGGGGACAATAATTTGTCCCCATTTTTTAATCCTTATAATGCTTCTTCCCCCACTCCCCCATTAAATCAAGAATCGGTATAAAGCTAACTCCTTTTTCTGTTAAAGAATACTCGACCTTAGGCGGCACCTCTTTATATACTTCTCGGTGCACCATTTGATCTGCTTCTAATTCCCTCAACTGTCTTGTTAAAATTCCCTTTGAAATTCCAGGTAACAGCCTTTGCAGTTCGTTAAACCTTTTTGTTCCCTGACTTAAATGCCATAAAATAATAATTTTCCATCTTCCTGCTGTTAAATTTTGCGTATAGGTAACAGGGCAAAGTCCTTCCTCTTCTATCGCTGAAGGCTCCCCTTGCACAAAGAAACGTGCCATCTTAGCCCACTCCTTCCCATGGTACTATTTATGTGACTATGTTATAAAAAAATAACTACTTTTATTTTTGTTACTATAAATATACTATATACCTATAACTAATATACAACAAGTAACCAATCGTCCTGTATCAATGAAGAAAGATTGACTTGGTTATAATGTAAATGCAAAACAATTAGGAGGGAATTTAGAATGAAACTATTAGTAACAGGTGCAACTGGCAGACTCGGTTCAAAAATAGTGAATGTTTTATTAAAATCAGTTCCTGCTGACCAGCTTGCTGTTAGTGTCCGTAATCCTGAAAAAGCAGAAGAACTACGTGCACAAGGTGTTGACGTTCGCCAAGGGGATTTCGACCGTCCAGAAACATTAGAGGCAGCCTTTAAAGGCATTGACCGCTTATTATTTATTTCAGCAGATGGCGATACGGAAACAAGAATTCGCCAACATAACAATGCTGTTGAAGCAGCTAAAAACGCTGGTGTTTCCTTTATCGCATATACAAGTATTGCGAACGCCCAAGAAAGCACAAACTTTCTTGCCGAAGTTCACAAAGCAACAGAAGAAGCCATTCTTAAATCTGGTATCGCTTATTCCTTCTTGCGTAATAACTGGTATCTCGAAAATGAACTATCCACTATTCAAGGCGTCCTTGCTGGTGCACCTTGGGTTACCTCTGCTGGAAATGGAAAAGTTGGCTGGGCTTTACAACAAGACTATGCAGAAGCTGCAGCCGCCGTCCTTACAGGAGACGGACACGAACATACGATTTATGAGCTTTCTGGCAAACTATTGACTCAGGAAGAAATCGCTGCTGCTGTTAGCCAGGTAATTGGAAAAAAAGTACCTGTCCAACAAGTAGATGACACAACTTATGCAGACATAATAACACAAGCTGGCGTACCAGACTTTCTTGTTCCAATGCTTGTTGCTATCCAAAAGGATATTCGTGAAGGTTCATTAGAAATTGAAAGCAATGATTTTGAGAAGTTGCTTGGACGTTCTGAAACTCCTATTTTGGATGGGATTAAACAGCTTATTAAATAGATCATTTATTTTATCGTTTTAACTATAACTTTAATTGGACCACAAAACAAACACCAACGTAATTTCGTTGGTGTTTGTTTTGTGGTATGTAATCTATCTTATTTACCAACTAAATTTTCACAACTACTGTAGTATAATTTACAATATGTTTATTAAAATACAGGGGTGAAAAAAATGCAAAATAAATCGAAACTCGATCCACGAATACGCAGAACTAGACGCTTTATCCGCGAGGCTTTTATCTCCTTGTTAGAAGAAAAAGATTTTAATAAAATTTCTATCCATGAGTTAACGAAACGAGCTGATATTAATCGAGTAACCTTCTACTTACATTATAAAGATATAAATGATATGGTAGAAAGTATTTTTGATGAACTATTATCAGATATTGAATCCATACTATCTAATCAAGGCAATAATGTAGATGAACTAAAATCCTTAGTATTACTTCTAGAGCACATTGCTGATAATGCCCATTTATATAAACTATTACTTGTATCTAAAAATATCCAATTTTTCACACCTAGACTAATGGAATTATTGCATCGATTAATTCTAAATAACACGGAGGAAATTACCGTAAAAAAAGCTGAATCAGTACCAGCTATGAACATTCCAAGAGATATTGCCGCTTGGTACGGAACTTCTGCAATCGTGGGCACCATCTCTTTGTGGCTAGGAAATGATATGCCTTATTCACCAAAATTTCTAGCTGAACAAATGGTGATGCTTAATCCATTACAATCTAGCCGAAAAAACATCACTTATTAATGTCTATAATCAACTAGTTAGTAATCACTTTTAAACACTTTGTAGTTTATCTTACATTTCTTATCGATTTGTAGATTGCATCGTCAAATCAAAGTAATTACTATTAATATATTAAATACTATCGACATGAGGTGGTTAGCATGATGAGAGTTGGCATTTATCA
>Ga0182739_1005419_pt1 | contig 10130 bp, 8 predicted proteins | sample eDN5th30CBELigBY_FD_128873 | JGI IMG/M metagenome (GOLD analysis project Ga0182739, IMG submission 128873) | Enriched backyard soil microbial communities from Emeryville, California, USA - eDNA 5th pass 30_C BE-Lig BY (version 2) (version 2) | ecosystem: Environmental > Terrestrial > Soil >...
ACAGCCAGCCGCCCTGGTACTTCGCCCGGGTGGTGGCGGTGTCGTGGCTGCCGTTCTCGCTGCTGCTGCCGTGGCTGTTCAAGCCGTGGCGCGAGGCGTGGCGCGCGCGCGACGCGCGGGTGTGGTGGCCGTTGGCGACCTGCGTGCTGGTGGTGCTGTTCTTCAGCCTGAGCAGCGGCAAGCGCGACATGTACATCCTGCCGGCGCTGCCAATGCTGGCGCTGGCGGCCGCGCCGTTTTTGCCGGAGATGCTCGAGCGCCGCGGCGTGCGCCGTGCGCTGTTCGCGCTGTCGCTGGGCCTGGGGCTGGGCTTGCTGGCTGCCGGCGTGACGGCGCTCGTGGCGGAGCCGGGATTCGAACTGAAGCTGGAAGCCGGGCGCGGCATGGGCGGCGGCCAGGACGGCCTGTGGTGGGCGCTGGCGGCGATGGGCAGCGCGATCACCGCCGCCGCGCTGTGGCTGCAGCCGCGGCGCGCGGTGGCGCTGACCGCAATCATGATCGCGGTGCTGTGGTGCGGCTGGGGGCTGGCTATCGCCCCGCAGCTCGACGGCGAGAGTTCGTCGCGCGACCTGATGCGCGAGGTGCGCGCGCTGGTCGGGCCGGACGTCGAAGTCGGGCTGGTGGCGTGGCGCGAACAGAACCTGCTGCAGGCGCGCGGGCCGACGGTGGAGTTCGGCTTCAGGCGCACGCCGTTGCAGCAGTGGAACGCGGCGGTAGCCTGGGCATCGCAGGCGCCGCAGGCGCGGCGGCTGTTCGTGCGCGAGGTGCCGGAGCTGGCCGACTGCCTGCAGCGCGCGCGCGCGCAGCCGGTGGGCACCGCCAACCGGCGGACCTGGCGGCTGGTGGCCGCGCCCGACATCCCGGCCGACTGCCGCGCGCTGCCTGAAACCGCCGGCGTCGCCGGCGAGCCGGATCCCGACGACGCCTGATCGCGCAGGCATTTCGCGTCCGCCGTGATTCCGTGCGCTGCGGCCGGCCTCCGCCTTTGCCAGCCGCGCCGCGCCACGAACGCGCGCTGGACGCCCGTCGCGTCCAGCGAGCACCTGGATGGATGCCGTGATCCCCGCCCGCGCGGCAACGACGGGCGCGGACAGCCTATGCGGCTCTTTCCCGGTTCCGGTGGGCCGGTCGCAGGTCGGGCAGCGGATGCGCGGCGAATTCGGCCAGGTGCCGGTCAAGCCCGGCCGCGCTGCGGACCCGGTCGCTGGCGACGGTCTCGGCCAGCAGTCGTTCGTTCGGGCTCTCGCCCGCTTCGTGGCGTTCGCGGTGGTAGAGGTGCGTGGCCAGTCCGGCAAAGCGCAGCGACCGCCGCTGCAGGCCGGCGTGGAAGGCGCGCAGCGCCAGGTCGCTGTCCTCGCGGCCCCAGCCCTCGAAGCGTTCATCGAAGCCGTTGATCGCCACCAGGTCGGCGCGCCACCAGCCCTGGTTGCAGGTCTTGATCGCGCGGCGGCTCTGGCTGCGCGAAGCGCGCAGCGACAGCGCGGCCAGCGGCGGAACGCGCAGCGTGTGTCGCCGGCGCGCCAGCCCGCGGTCGAAGAAGCCCAGCGCCTGCTTGTCGCCATCCAGCAGCCGCTGGCAGCCGCAGGGGTCGGTGAGCACCCGCATTCCCTGCACGAAGCTGCCCGGCCGCGCCGCGCGCTGGTGGTCGGCGACGAACATCGGATGGGCCACCATGTCGCCGTCGAGCAGCAGCACGTAGTCGCCGCTGGTCGCGGCGATCGCCCGGTTGCGCGCCAGGGCCACGCGAAAGCCGCGGTCCTCGATCCAGCTGTGGCGCAGGGGCACGGGGTAGTCGCGGGCGGCTTCATGGATCACGGCGCGCGTTTCCGCGCCCGAGCCGTCGTCGGCCACGATCACTTCGTGCGGCAGGACATGCTGGCGCGCCAGCGCAGCCAGCGCCAGTCGCAGCGCGCGGGGCCAGTTGTAGGTGGTGATGACGACGCTGCAGCGGTCGGGGTGCGGGGACATCTGGGGGAGGAATGTGGCCAGCCCGGCAAAAATAACGCGCTGGCGTCACGTGTCCAGTGTCTGTCGCCAGGCCTGGAACATCAGCACACCCCACAGATGGGTATGCCACTTGCGCTGGCCGGCCTGGAATTCGCGCCACAGCGCGCGAACGGGTGCCGGATCGAAATGCCCCTCCTCGTGCAGCCGGCGTTCATCGAGCTGGGCTTCGGCCCAGTCGCGCAGCGGGCCGCGCAGCCAGTCGCCCACCGGGGCACCGAAGCCCGATTTCGGCCGGTGCACCAGCGCCTCGGGCACGTAGCGGCCGAGCAGGCGCTTGGGCAGGTGTTTGAGGGTGCCGCCCTGCCATTTCATGGCCAGCGGCAGCGACCAGGCGAACTCGGCAACCCGCCAGTCCAGCAGCGGCGCGCGCGCCTCCAGCGACGCCGCCATGCTCGCGCGGTCGACCTTGGCGAGGATGTCCTCGGGCAGGTAGCAGGCAAAGTCCAGCGCCATCAGCGCGTCGGCCGCGGTGCCGTTGCGCGGCAGCGCCGAGGGGCTGTCGTAGGCGGTGGACAGCCGATGCGCGCCGATGACGACGGCCTCGGGATCGCGCCAGCGCTGCACGCGCTGGCGGGCGGCGCCCTGCAGGCCATCGGCGGCAAGCGCGGCACGCAGCGCGGCCAGCCCGCCCAGCCGCGCGGCCTCGCCGCGATCATGGCCGAGCGTCCTGCGCAGCGGTGCGGGCACGCGCGCCATGTTCCGGTGGTTGCGCAGCGCGCGCGCGTAGCGGCCGTAGCCGAAGAACAGTTCGTCGCCGCCGTCCCCCGACAGCGCCACGGTGACGTGGCGGCGGGTCATCCGGCACAGCAGGGCCATCGGCAGCTGCGAGGAATCGGCGAAGGGCTCGTCGAACACCCGCGGCATCGCCGGCACGAGGTCGAGCGCGGCGTGGCCGTCCACGTGCAGCTCGGTGTGCTCGGTGCCCAGGTGGCGGGCGACCGCGGCGGCGTGGGCGCTTTCGTCGTGCACGGCGTTGTCGAAGCCGATCGAGAAGCTGCGCACCGGCCGCGGCGACTGCGCCTGCATCAGCGCGGTGACCAGCGAGGAATCGGTGCCGCCCGAGAGGAAGGCGCCCAGCGGCACGTCGGCTTCCATGCGCAGCGCGGTGGCATCGCGCAGCAGCGCGTCGAGCGCGTCGAGCGCGGCGGCCTCGTCGCCGTCGAATCCGCGCGCGATCATTGCCTCCTGCCGCTCGCGCGCGTTCCACCAGGCCTGCTGGTCGCGCGCCGGATCATGGCCCGCGGCGCCGCCGGCCAGACGCCGCGCGTCGATGCGCAGCAACCTGCCGGCGGCGAGCTTGTGCACGCCGCGCAGGATCGCGTGCGGCGCCGGGATGTAGTCGAAGCGCAGCAGCAGGGCCAGCGCGTCCGGGTCGACCGCGGCCGACAGCGCCGGGTGCGCGCGCAGCGCCGCCAGCTCGCTGCCGAATACGAAGCTGCCGTCGCCGCTCCAGCCGTAGTACAGCGGTTTCTTGCCGACGCGGTCGCGCGCCAGCCACAGCGCACGCGCGCGTGTGTCCCAGGCGGCGAAGGCGAACATGCCGTTGGCGCGGGACAGCGCTTCATCCACGCCCCACTGCGCGATCGCCGCCACCAGCACCTCGGTGTCGGAGTGGCCGCGGAAGCCGTGGCCGAGCGCCGCCAGTTCGGCGCGCAGCGCGGCGTGGTTGTAGATCTCGCCGTTGTAGGCCAGCTGCCAGCGGCCGTCGGCCGAGGCCATGGGTTGGTGGCCGAGCGGGCTCAGGTCCAGGATCGACAGGCGCCGGTGTGACAGCACCAGCCCGGCGTCGGCGTCGACCCAGGTGCCGGCGTCGTCGGGTCCGCGGTGGGCGATGGCGGCGCCCATCGCGGTGCCCAGCGCGTGGAGGACGCTGGCATCCTCGGGGTGGGGCGCCCAGGCGCCTGCAATTCCGCACATGCCGGCGGCTTCAGTCGTTCGAAGCGGCGGGCGGTGCCGGCGTCGCCAGCGGCTGCCCGTTCTGCAGCAGCCACAGCATGATGGTTTTCTGGCGCACGTAGTTGGCGCGCACGTAGGCGTAGACCAGGCCGTGCCAGCCATCGCGGAAACCGCCGCGCAGCAGGTAGCCGCGCCAGAAGCGCCACGCCGGCGACACCACCAGCTTGCCCAGCGACGCGCGCTTGCCGCGGGCGAAATCGTGCTCGGCCATCATCCGCGCGTAGCGCTGGGTCTTGGCCAGCTGCTGTTCGAACGAGCGATAGGGGAAGTGGACGAGGTCGCCGGCCAGCGTGCGCACGGGGCCGTCGACGCTGGCCGCTTCGTGGACTTCGCGGCTGCCGCGCCAGCCGCCGCGGCGGCGGTCGAACAGCCGCAGCACGCGATCGGGGTAGGCGTTGCCGTGGCGCAGGAAGCGGCCGAAGTAGTGGTCCAGGCGGGCGAAGCGATAGCCCGCGGCATCGTCGAAGCCGGCCCGGCGGGCGGCCTCGATCGACCCGCGCAGCGTATCGCCGACGCGCTCGTCTGCGTCCACGCACAGCACCCAGTCGTGGCGCGCCTGTTCGACCGCGAACGCCTTCTGGCTGCGGAAGCCGTCGAAGCGGCGCTGCAGCACGCGCGCACCCGCCGCGCGGGCGATGTCGGCGGTGCCGTCGGTGGAAAACGAATCGACCACCACGATCTCGTCGCAGAACGACAGCGACGCCAGGCAGTCGCCGATCCGGTCGGCCTCGTTGAACGCGATAATGCAGGCCGAGATCGCGGGCCTGGGGCGAGAGGATGCGTTGATGGCGGATTACCTGTTGTTCGCGACCGAGCGCTACGCGCTGCCCATCCTGCAGCCGCTGGCCGATGCGCTGCAAGACGCCGGCCACGCGGTGCACGCCTGGCTGGTCGACGGCGCCGCGGGCGCGTCGCTGCCGGCGCCGGTGCGCAGGATCGATACCGCGCGCGCGGCCGTGGCGCTGCGCCCGCGCGCGGTGTTGAGCGCGGCCAACTGGGTGCCGCCGTTCGTCGCCGGGGCCAAGGTGCAGCTGTTCCACGGCTTCAACGTCGAGAAGCGCGAGGACGCGCGCGGGCACTTCCGCGTGCGCGGGCTGTTCGACCTGTACTGCACCCAGGGGCCGGCGACGACCGCCCCGTTCCAGGCCCTGGCCGACCGGGCGGGGCACTTCAAGGTGGTCGAGACCGGCTGGCCGAAGCTCGATCCGCTGTTCGCGCCGGACGATCCGCTGGCCGCGCGGCTGCGCGCGGCGGCTGGCGGGCGCGGCGTGGTGATGTTCGCCTCCACCTTCACCGAACGCCTCAGCGCCGCCCCGCACCTGTACGACGCAATTGCCGCGCAGGTGGCCGCGGGCGAGCGCTACTGGCTGCTGACCCTGCATCCCAAGTGCGCGCCGGAATGGGTCGCGCGCTACCGCGCGCTGGCCGGCGACAACGCGTGCTTCGTCGAAACCGAACAGCTGGTCAGCGCCGAGCGCGCCGCCGACGTGCTGCTGGCCGACACGACATCGGTCGTCAGCGAGTTCGTGGTCCAGCGCAAGCCGGTGGTCACGTTCCGCAACCGCGCGCCGAAGCCGCACATGCTCGATTTCGACGACCCGGCGGCGCTGCCGGCCATGCTGGCGCGCGGCTTCGCGCCGACGCAGGACCTGCTCGCCGCCTTGGCCGCGTATGCCGAGCGCATCCATCCGTATCGCGACGGCCAGTCCTCGCAGCGGGTGATTGCCGCCACCGACGCCCTGCTCGCGGGGACGCTCGGGCCGCTGCGCCGACGCCCGGCCGGCGCGTGGTTGCGCAGCCTGCAGATTCGCCGGGAACTGGGTTACTGGGGCCCGGCGGCGCGCTGAAGCCGGGATCCGGCGCCGGCTACCAGCGCAGCGGCCGCCGCGCGACTTCGCGGCCCAGCCGCGCGCGCAGTGCCTGCGCCTGCGCCAGCGGCAGGTAGCGCAGGCGCAGCGGGCCGGACGCCGCGCCCGCGGTGTCCAGCCACAGCGTTGCCATGCCCAGGGACCGGTCGAGCGGCGACTGCCGCAGTTCCAGCGCCTGCAGCTTGTCGAGTTCGGCGAAGCGCCAGCGCCGCGACCACCAGCCGCTGCGCGCGGCGACCAGCCGGTCGTCGATCGCGTAGCCGGCGCGGCGCGCGTGCTGGCGGGCGACGAACACCGCCCACGGCAGCCACGCCAGCGCGGCCAGCCCCCACGCGCCGAGGCGCCAGCACAGCGCCGCGGCCAGCACCAGCGCGACCACCGCGCCCGGCAGCGACAGCCGCCACCACGCGCGCGGATGCAGCGGCTGCCAGCGTTCCGGCGGCCAGGCCGCGCCGGGCAGCAGGTGCCGGACCAGCGTGTCGCACGCGGCGGCGGTGGCGATCGGTGCCAGTTCGCGCAGGCCGCGACGCTGGTTGCCGTTCTCGGCCACAGCCGAATCGATGTCCAGCGTGCGGCGGCCGAACCAGCGGTGCAGCACGCTCTCGCGCAGCGTCCACGACTGGATCCGCCGCCGCGGCGCGCTGGTGCGCAGGCGGGTCAGCAGCCCGCGTTCGACGGTCAGGCGGCGGCCGTGTTCCTCCAGCCGGAAGCCCCAGTACTGCAGCAGCGCCAGCGCCACCGAGAACACCCGCAGCAGCACCGCGAAACCGAGCAGCGCGGCGAGGATCGCCAGCGCGTATTGGCCGTAGCTGAAGTGGAGGTTGCCGAAGAACGCTTCCAGGCCGTGGCTCCAGCGGTCGGACACGTCGTCGGGCAGCTGCGGGTTGAGCTGCGAGAACGCCACCGCCGCGCCGCCGACCACGATCATGCCGCGATTGGAAATCAGGCCCAGGCGCAGTACCTCCGCCGGCGGCAGCGCGAGCAGCACCCGGCCTTCGGTCTTGTCTGCGGGCGCCATGGTTTCCGCGGCAACGGTTGCAGGCGCCACCGCGGCCCCGCGTCGGCGCACCAGCGCCTCCAGCGCGATCGCATCATCGAGCTGCAGCACCCGCATCTGCGCCTCGGGCTTGTCGCCGCCGGCCGACTCCAGCCGCACCTCGGCCACGCCGAACAGCCGGTGCAGCAGCGACTGGTGGATGGCCACGTTGTGGATGCGCGAGAACGGCACCTGGCGCCGGCTGCGCTCGAGCAGGCCGCTGTCGATGACCACGCTGTCGGCGGTGATGCGGTAGCGGAACGTCAGGTAGCGCCACAGCGCCACCACCACGAACCCGCCCACCGCGATCAGCGACCACAGCTGGTTGCGGTCGCCGCGGCCGAGGAACACCAGCACCAGCAGCGGCACGACGAACTGCTTGAGCTGCTGCAGCAGCACGAACAGCCACGACATCGGGTGCAGCCGTCGCACCTCGCCGCTTGGTCCGCCCGCCGGCGCCCGCGGCGGACCGGGCTCAGTCGCCGGCGTCGTCATCGTCGTCGGTCTGGCGTGCGAGGTGGTCGCGCAGGCGTTCGGCGTCGGCGGCGTCGAGCCCGGACACCGACACCTCGCTGTGGCGCGTGCCGGCGGTGTGGATGACCAGCGTCGCCAGCCGGAAGTGCCGCTCCAGCGGCCCGCGGCGGATGTCCAGGTGCTGCACGCGCGAGCCGGGTACGCGTGTGTCGGAGAACCACAGGCGCCCGCGGCGCAGGCCGAAGCCGTCGCCGTCGAGCAGCCAGCGCGTGTGGCGGTAGCGGCGCCAGCCCAGCCACGCACCGAACGCCGCTGCCGGCAGGACGCATGCCGGCAGCAGCCACGACAGCCAGGACGGCCGCGCGCCGAGGCAGAGCACCACCACGGCCACCGTCGCCGCGAGCGCGAAGCCGAGCGCAGTGCTGCCGACGAACAGCGTTCGCGCGCGCGCCGGCAGGGCCTGCCAGTCGTCCGGCGCCGGCGTGGCGTCCGCGGTCGGATTCGGTTCGCTCATCGCCGCCGCTCCAGGTCGCGATACGGATTGGCCTGCCCGCTGCCGGGCGGGCGCAGCGTGTAGCGCTTGTACGTCCACTGGTACTGCGCCGGGTCGCGGCGCGCGATCCGCTCGACCGCGGCGTTGAGCGCGGCGGCGGCCTCGGCCGGGTCCGGGCTGGCGATCGCCGCCGGTGCCGGCTCGAAGTGCAGCGCGAATTCCGGGCCCGAGCCGATGCGTTCGCAGTAGCCGAACAGCACCGTCGCGCCGCTGCGTTCGGCCAGCCGGCCGAGCAGCGTCATGGTCAGCGCCTGCACGCCGAAGAACGGCGCGAACTCGCCGTCGCCGGCCTTGGGCTGCTGGTCGGGCAGGATGCCGGTGACGCCGCCGGCCTTGAGCAGCTTGAACAACTGGCGGACGCCTGCGCCCTCGGCGCGCACCTGGGTGACGCGGTCGCCGGTGTCGGCGCGCACGCGGCGCAGGAACGCCTCGCCCACGGCCGACTCGGGCGCGCGGTACAGGATCGCCAGCGGCGTGCGCGCGGCCAGCCACTGGTTGAGCAGTTCCCAGTTGCCGTAGTGCGGCGCCGCGACGATCACCCCGCGGCCGGAGGCGATCGCCGCGTCGAGCAGTTCCACCCCGTCATGCGTGCGCAGCAACGCCAGGTTGTGCGCATGCGGCCGGGTCCAGAACCGCAGCGTCTCCAGGGCCTGGCGCGCGGTGGTGCGCAGCACGTCGCGCTGCAGCTCGGCGCGTTGCGGTGGCGGCAGGTCCGGATAGGCGAGCTCGAGGTTGCGCGCGGCAACCACGCTTTCGCGCGCGCCCGAGCGCAGCCAGCCCCAGGCCAGCGCGTCGCCCAGCCTGCGCAACCACGGCCACGGCAGGCGGCCGAGCGCGGCGGCGAGGGCGTACAGCAGCCAGGCAGCGAATCGGGTCATGCGGGGAGTGTAGCGGGGCGCAAACGGTGCTCCGGGTACGGGGAGGAGGCCAAGACCGCCCAAGCGCCCATCGCCGCCTTCGCGGGAATGACCCGCAAACGCTACGCTGCTCCCCAATCCCCAATCCCCAATCCCCATTCCGCCCCTGCCCATGCTCGCCCTCATCCAGCGCGTCACCTCCGCCAGCGTCACCGTCGACGGCACCACGGTCGGCGCCATCGGGCCCGGGCTGCTGGCGCTGGTCGGCATCGAACCCGGCGACGATGAACCACAGGTGGCACGGATGACCACGCGCCTGCTCGGCTACCGCGTCTTCGCCGACGACCAGGGACGCATGAACCGCTCGCTGGCCGACAGCGGCGGCGGTTTGCTGCTGGTCAGCCAGTTCACGCTGGCTGCCGACACCCGCTCCGGCATGCGGCCCGGGTTCAGTACCGCCGCCGACCCGGGCGAGGCTGAACGGATCTTCGGCCGGCTGCTTGAAAGCTGCCGGGAAAATCACCCGTCAGGGGTGGAAACCGGGCGTTTCGGTGCCCATATGGTGGTCAGCCTGGTCAATGATGGCCCGGTCACCTTCCTGCTCAAGGCGTAGGCCGTCCCGGACCCGATCCGCGGCGGACACGGCCCCCGGCAGGGTCATTCCCGGCAGTCCGCGTCGCCAGGCACCCTGGCCACCCGGTATAATGCAGGGTTCTCTTCACTGAATTTCTCCGGTGGCGCCCCACATGGCCAACGAACGTCAGGCCCCGCAGTCCGACATCAAGCAGCTGATCAGCAAGGGCCTGGAACAGGGCTACCTGACCTACGCCGAAGTCAACGACCACCTCCCCGACGACCTCGTCGATCCGGAGCAGATCGAAGACATCATCGGCATGATCAACGGCATGGGCATCGAGGTGCACGAAGTTGCGCCGGATGCCGACACGCTGCTGCTCGGCGACAACAACACCGGCAACCGCGAGGTCGACGATACCGCGGCCGAAGAAGCGGCGGCCACGCTGACCGCGCTCGACGCCGAGGGCGGTCGCACCACCGACCCGGTGCGCATGTACATGCGCGAGATGGGCACGGTCGAACTGCTGACCCGCGAAGGCGAGATCGCGATCGCCAAGCGCATCGAGGAAGGCCTCAACCAGATGCTGCTGTCGCTGGCCAGCTTCCCATGGTCGGTGCAGCTGCTGCTGGAGGACTGGGAGCTGCACAAGGCCGGCAAGAAGCGCCTGGCCGAGATCGTGGTCGGCTTCAACGACGGCCTCGATGAAGAGCCCGAGCCGCCTGCGCCTGCGCCCGTGGCCAACGGCAAGGACAAGGACGACGACAGCGACGGCGACGAGGACAGCGACGAGGACGAGACCGAG
>Ga0182739_1005420_pt1 | contig 10129 bp, 7 predicted proteins | sample eDN5th30CBELigBY_FD_128873 | JGI IMG/M metagenome (GOLD analysis project Ga0182739, IMG submission 128873) | Enriched backyard soil microbial communities from Emeryville, California, USA - eDNA 5th pass 30_C BE-Lig BY (version 2) (version 2) | ecosystem: Environmental > Terrestrial > Soil >...
CGTGGTGCCCGTCGTGGTGCCCGGCGCCGTGGTGCCGGTCCCCGGCCCGGAGCGCGACGCCGGCGCCTCCGCCCCCGCCCCCGCGCGTCCGGTCCCCGGACGCCTCCTGGCTTCCCGGACCCCTCCGGCCCGGGTGGCCGCCGGGGGCCACGGGCGGATCGAACCGGCGGCTGCCGGGGGCTCCGCCGGCCCTGCCGTTCCCGGGAGTGCCGCCGTGGCCGGCCTCCCCGCGGGCGCGCTTGACGGCCGCGCCGACCGCGCGGTGGACCTCCTCCATGTCCATTCCCAGCCAGCCGGCAAGTTCGCGCGCGTAGGCGGGGCGCATGGCCGAATCGCGGATCCCCGCGATGATCGGCGCGGACGCCCGCAGCGCCTGGACGCGGCCCTCGACGGTGTTGAGGTCAAACCTCTTCAGGCCCACGCGGATCGCGAACTCGAAGAGCGGACGCTTGGCGGCAATGAGTTCCTTGACCGCCTCCGGCCCGCGGTGCTGGCGCAGCTCGCAGGGGTCCGCGCCGCTGGGCTCGACCGCGACGTAGGTCTGCGCGATGAAGCGCTGGTCCTCTTCGAAGGCGCGCAGCGCCGCCTTCTGCCCGGCGGCGTCGCCGTCGAAGGTGAACACCACCTCGCCTCCGGTGCCGTCGTCCTGGAGGAGCCGGCGGGCGATCTTGATGTGGTCCGCACCGAAGGCGGTGCCGCAGGTGGCCACGGCGGTGCCGACGCCGGAGAGGTGGCAGGCCATCACGTCGGTGTAGCCCTCCACCACGATGATCTGGCGGTTCTTGGTGATCTCCCGCTTGGCCAGGTCGACGCCGTACAGGACCTGCGACTTCTTGTAGAGCTGGGTCTCGGGAGTGTTCAGGTACTTGGGGCCCTGGTCGTCCTCGAACAGTTTGCGGGCCCCGAAACCGATCGTGGCCCCGGTCAGGTCCCGGATGGGCCAGATGAGGCGGGCGCGGAACCGGTCGTAGATGCCGCGGTTGCCCTCGGAGAACATGCCGGTCAGCTTCAGCTCGTCGTCGCGGAAGCCCTTGTTGCGCAGGTGCTTGAGCAGCCCGTCCCAGCCCTTGGGGGCGTAGCCGACGCCGAAGTGCGCCGAGGCGTCCTCATCGAAGCCGCGCTCGGCCAGGAACTGGCGGCCGGTCTGGGCCTCGGTGGAAGCGAGCTGTTCGCGGAAGAACTCCTCGGCGAGCTTGTGCGCGTCCAACAGCCGCTGGCGGCGGCCCACCTCCTGCTTGTTGGGGCCCTGCCCGCCGTCCTCGTAGCGCAGCTCGTAGCCGATGCGCCCGGCCAGGCGCTCCACCGTCTCGCTGAACGTGGAGTGGTCCATTTTCTGCACGAAGGAGATGACGTCGCCGCTCTCCCCGCAGCCGAAGCAGTGGTAGGTCCCGACCTGCGGACGGACGTGGAAGGAGGGGCTGCGTTCGTCGTGGAAGGGGCACAACCCCTTGTAGGAGCCGACGCCGGCCGAGCGCAGCGTGACGTAGCCGTCGACGACTTCCTTGATGTCGGTGCGTGCCCGGACCTCGTCGATGTCTTCGCGTTTGATCAGTCCGGCCATGGCTCCAATTCTAGTCCCGGCCGCCGACAGTCCCGGACTCCAGGCCGTCCCGGCGGAGGGCTCAGAAGCGGTCGGTGCTGAAGGAGTGCCCCTGGACCAGGGTGGCGTGCCATTCCAGCGCGGAGCCGTCGGTGAGCGAGGCGACCTGGTCGATGACCACGCGCAGCTTGCCGGCGTCGTCGCGGGCGTCGCGCCAGTCCGCGGCGAACAGCGGCTCCAGGTAGCGGTCCCCCGTCTCCTCCAGCAGCCCCACCAGTTCGGCCAGGATGTCGCGCTGGCGCTGGTAGACCGGCTGGCGCTCGTCGGAGGTCATCACGTACGCCGCGGCGAGGCCCTTCATGGCGGCGATCTCATGCTCGGTCCCCAGCGGGACGATCAGGTTCCCGTTGAACCGGGTCAGCGGCTCGGTCCCGTATTCGGCGCGGGTGGCGTCCAGCGCCGCCTGGCAGAACCGGCCAATGAACTGGCTGGTCATGTCCTTCAGCGCGGCCATGGAGCGGCGGGACCCGTCGGCGTGCGGCACCCATTCCTCGGTGGCCTCCAGCCGGCGCAGCGCCAGGTCGATGGCCTCGTCCGCCTCCCCCGGCAGGTACCAGCGCCGGGTGCAGTCGATGACGCGGGCGCGCTGGTCCGGGTCCTTGATCCAGCGCAGCTGGAAGCGGCCGGCCACGATCGCGTCCTCGACGTCGTGCACGGAGTAGGAAATGTCGTCGGCCAGGTCCATGACCTGGGCCTCCACGCACTTCTGGCGCGCTTCCGGGCGCGGGCCGTACCGGCCGTCGTCGTTCCCGGAGCGCAGCCAGGAGAACACCGGAAGGTCGTCCTCGTAGACGCCGAACTTCCTGGTCGGTTCGCCGGTGGCGTTCAGCGGGGCATCCGCGCGCAGCCACGGGTACTTGCAGGCCGCGTCCAGCGTCGCCCGGGTCAGGTTCAGCCCGGCGGAGCTGCCGTTATGGCGGAAGGTCTTGGTTTCCAGCCGGGTCAGCAGGCGCAGCGTCTGCGCGTTGCCCTCGAACCCCCCGATGTCCCTGGCGAGTTCATCCAGGGCTTTTTCGCCGTTGTGGCCGAAGGGCGGGTGGCCCAGATCGTGGGAGAGGCAGGCGGTGTCCACCACGTCCGGGTCGCAGCCCAGCGTGGCCCCCAGTTCCCGGCCCACCTGCGCGACCTCCAGCGAGTGGGTCAGCCGGGTGCGCACGAAGTCATCCGAGTACGGAGCCACCACCTGGGTCTTGGCCCCCAGCCGGCGCAGCGCCGAGGAGTGCAGCACGCGGGCGCGGTCGCGCTCGAAGCTGGTCCGGTACGGCTTCTTCGGCGGTTCCGGGACCCAGCGCTCCTCGTCGTAGGAGCTGTAGCCGGGGATCGCCTTGGCCCGGCTGCCGATCCGGGTGTCAGCGGACGCCGTCCGGGACCCGCCCGGGGATCCGTTCATCAGTGGCCCGTTCATCGGCTCCCTATCCGCCGGAGACGTCCAGCTCGGCGGCGGCGATCATCGCCTTGTGGTTCTCGTCCATCTCGCGGCTGTTGAGCCAGCCGTCCGGCAGTGCCGGGCGCTTCGGGGAGCCGGCGCGGCCGCGCGGGCCCTCGGCGTCCGGGCCCGGGTAGGGGGCCTCGTGGTCTAGCTGGTCCAGCAGCCCGCGCAGCACCTCCAGCGTGGGGACGGCGGCCAGCGCGGCACGCAGTTCCCCGCCGACGGTGTAGCCCTTGAAGTACCAGGCCACGTGCTTGCGGATGTCGCGCAGCGCCTGCCCCTCGTCGCCGAAGTAGTCGCACAACAGCTCGGCGTGCCGGTAGAAGGTCTCGGCGACCTTGCCCAGGCCCGGGCGGTAGCGGGTTCCGCTGCCCTCGAAGGCGGCCTGCAGGTCCCCGAAAAGCCACGGACGGCCCTGGCAGCCGCGGCCGATGACCACGCCGTCGACGCCGGTCTGTTCGACCATGCGCAGCGCGTCCTCGGCGCTCCAGATGTCGCCGTTGCCGAGCACCGGCACGTCCGGAAGGGCCTCGCGCAGTTCGGCGATGGCGTTCCAGTCGGCCTGTCCGGAGTAGAACTGGCTGGTGGTGCGCCCGTGCAGCGTCACCGCGGCCACGCCGTGGTCGCGCGCGATCCGGGCCGAGTCGAGGAAGGTGAGGTGGTCCTCGTCGATGCCCTTGCGCATCTTGATGGTCAGCGGGATTCCGCCCTTGGCCGTTTCCGTGGTGGCCGCCTTGATGATGGAGCGGAACAGCTCCGTCTTCCACGGCAGCGCCGAGCCGCCGCCCCTGCGGGTGACCTTGGGGACCGGGCAGCCGAAGTTCAGGTCGATGTGGTCGGCGCGGTCCTCTTCGACCAGCAGCCGCACGGCCGCGCCGACGGTCTTCGGGTCCACGCCGTAGAGCTGGACGGAGCGCACTTTTTCGTCCTCGTCGTGGGAGATGATGCGCATCGATTCCTTGTTGCGCTCCACGAGGGCGCGGGAGGTGACCATCTCCGCCACGTAGAGGCCGCCTCCATACTCGCGGCAGAGGCGGCGGAAGGCCTTGTTGGTGATGCCCGCCATCGGTGCCAGCACCACGGGCACGTCGATGGTCAGGTTGCCCAGCTTCAGCGGGGGCAACTCGAGTTTCGCGGGGGCGGAAGAAACGGGGGCGCTAACGGTCACCCCTCTATTGTCTCAAAGGTCGGCAAATCGGGTGCGGGCCCTGTGGAAACCGGACCCCGGGCGGTGACGCGCAGGCCCGCATGCCCCTAGGGTGGGCCCATGCTTCCGCACCCGGTTCCGCAGACCTACATCTGGCGGGGCACGGACGATCCGGGCCGCCTCGATGCCGCCGTGGCGCACTTCGAGGGGGACCGCCTCCGGGCCCACGGAACCTCGCTCACCTCCCGGTACTCCTCCAGTTGGGCCCTCACCACCGGGAAAGACCCGGCCACCGGGGCCGGGTGGACGACCCGCACCCTGGCGGTGGCCGTGCACGGGGATGGATGGTTCCGCAGCCTGGAGCTGCGCCGTGGCGCGGACGGGTGGTCGGCGACGGCGGCGGCCGGCGGCAACCCCGGGCTTCCGGCGCCGGGCATCGCGGATCCGCAGGCCCTGGAGCAGGCCCTCGACTGCGACCTGGGACTGTGCCCGCTGACCAACACCATGCCGATCCGCCGGTACGGACTGCACGCCGGAGCAGCAAAGGCGCCGGAGCTGGCCATGGCCTGGGTTGAAATCCCCAGCCTGCGGGTGCTGCCCAGCCGCCAGTCGTACCGCGGGCTCGGCAACGGCAGGGTCGAATTCCGCTCCCGGGGCCTCCATGCCGGGGACGGCGGGTTTTCCGCCGAACTCACCGTCGACCGCGACGGCATAGTGGTCGACTACCCCGGCCTGGCAACGCTGGTGCGCTGAGACGACGCGGTGCGGCCCGGTAGGGCAAGGTACGCCGGGGCACGGGCCGGGTACGACGGCGGTGGGCCGGCTCCCGCGCCCGGGCGCCCGGCTGCCGCTGCGGCCTACCGCGGAGGGCCCGGGTGCGGGAGGATCGAGCCGGAAAGGATGTGCGGCCATGAAGAAGATCGGTTTCCTGTCCTTCGGCCACTGGAGCGACGCCCCGCGGGCGCGGGTCCCCGACGGCGGCGAGTCGGTGCGCCAGACGGTGGCGCTGGCCGTTGCGGCGGAACGGCACGGGTTCGACGGCGCCTGGGTGCGGGTGCACCACTTCTCCCACTCGCTCTCGGCCCCGTTCCCCCTGCTGGCGGCCATGGCGGCCCGGACCACCCGGATCGACGTGGGCACGGCCGTGGTGGACCTGCGCTACGAAAACCCCCTGTACATGGCCGAGGAGGCCGGAATCGTCGACCAGCTCAGCCGTGGATCCTCCGGACCGGGCCGGCTGCAGCTGGGCATCGGGCGCGGCTCCCCGGAGGCGGCGGCGGACGGGCAGGAACGGTTCGGCTATTTCCTGGAGGAGGGCCGGACCTGGTCGGAGGTGGCCCGGGAGCGGGCCGCCCTGTTCCGCAAGGCCATTTCCGGGGCGGGCGTGGCGGTGTCCAACCCGCTGATGACCCACGGCCTGCCGGCCCGGCTGCCGGTGGCGCCGCTGTCCCCGGGACTGGAGCACCGGATCTGGTGGGGCGCCGGGTCGCGGGCCGGCGGGGTGTTCGCCGGGACCGAAGGCATGAACATGGTCAGCTCCACGCTCATGCTGCAGGATGACGGGCGTCCGTTCCACATCCAGCAGGCGGACCAGATCGCCGCCTACCGGGAGGCCTACGCGGCCTCCGGGCTGGACACCGGCGGGCAGGCGGCGGTGGTGCGCTCGGTGTTCCCGCTGGTCAACGGGGACGACAGGGCCGTCATCGGGCAGTTGCGCGAAACCGAGGACACGGTCGGGCGCCTGGAGGGCGGGCCGGCGCGGTCCGGGCCCGCCATCACCGGCCCACCCGCGGAGGTCGCCGACCGCCTGGCCGAGGACGACGCCGTCGGCGCGGCCGACTACGTGCTCTTCGCCCTGCCCAGCCAGTTCGGCGTCGACTACTGCAGCGACCTGATGGCCAAGCTGGCGCGCGTGGCCCACGACCTGGGCTGGAAGGGCCAGCCGTAGCGGTCCCCGGCGCAGCGGTCAGGCGCCGCGGCCGGCGTCGTGCCCCTGCGCCGCGACCGGCGCGCGCCCGGCGCTGCGCCGTCCCCCGGAGGCGCCGGCGCCCTTCCCGTTGCCGGGGCCGACGGCCTTGACCACGGCCACGGCGACCGCGGTGGTGACCGGGATCGCCAGCACCAGGCCGATCGAGCCGACCAGGGTGCGCACCACCTCCTCGGCCAGTTCCCCCGCGGTGAGGGACTCCAGCAGCGAGCGGTCGTACAGGCCCACCAGGATCAGTACCGGCAGCGCGGCGCCGGCGTAGGCGAAGGCGATCGTGTAGACGGTGGAGGCGATGTGGTCGCGGCCGATGCGCATGGCGGAGCCGAACAATTCGCGCGCGCTGGAGTGCGGGGACAGTTCGGCCAGTTCCCACACCGCGGAGGACTGCGTGATGGTGACGTCGTTGAGCACGCCCAGTCCGGCCACCAGCAGCCCGCACAGGATCACCCCGGACAGCTGCAGCTGGGGCACCCCGTTGATCAGGGCGTAGGCGGTGTCGTCCCCGACGCCGGTCAGGTAGGCGGCGTCGGTGGCCCAGGCGGCCAGCAGGGCGGTCACGCCCAGCCCGAAGAGGGTGCCGATCAGTGCCGTGGAGGTCCGCGCGGAGAAGCCGTGGGCGAAGTACAGCACCGCGATCATGATCACCGTGGACCCCACCAGTCCCACCAGCAGCGGGGGCTTGCCCTCCACCAGGGCCGGCAGCATGAAGGCCGACAGCACCGCGTACGCCCCCGCGAGCCCGAGCAGGGCGCGGAAGCCGCGCCAGCGCGCCACCATGCACACCACCGCCGCGTAGACGACCGCCAGCAGCAGGATCGGGGCGGTGCGCACGAAGTCGACGAATACGTAGGGCGCCGCCGAGCCGGTGTCCGCCCCGCTGAGGTCCAGGTAGCGCACGCCGTCCCCGGCCTGGACCCCGCGCGCGGCGACAATCTCCGGGGGGACCTCCACCGGGATCGCGGTGCCGCCCGCGGCGGGGATCACGTAGGAGACCTCGCACTGCTGCGGGGTGCCGCCGGCGGCCGCGGTGTTCCCGGACGAGGGGCAGGTCTCGGTCACCGTGCGCTGGACGGTGCCGGTGGCGAAGACGACGCCGGACGCCGTCGAGTAGGGATCGTTCAGGGAGATCCTGTCCGCCCCCGACGCCGGCCAGAGCAGGACCATGCCCAAGGCCGTGGCCAGGGCCACCGGAAGCAGGATCGCGGTGAGGATGGCCCGGGCGCGGCGGCGCTGGAGGGGATCCAGCGCCGCGCCGTGGCCATGGGCGTGGCCGTGTCCCACGTTCCCGCCCCTAGGCGGTCGCGACGATGGTGGTCGTGGTGACCACCGTCGCCTGGCCGGCGGCGACCAGTTCGTCGATCAGCTGGGCCAGCGGAACCATCGAGTCGTCCACCTCCAGCTTGACCGGGTACTGGTGGACCAGCATCGCCAGCAGGCCGCGGACGGCCTCGCGGGCCTCGGCCTCCGGCAGTGCCGGATCCCAGCCCAGCAGCACGTCGGCCGGGGCGTCCACGCGCGCCGGCTCGTAGCTGAGCGCGAAGGAGAGGATCTTCCCGCCCTTGTCCTTGGGCCTGTCGCGCAGCACCACCGCGCCCTTGGCGCCGGTGGAATCGCCCAGCAGCATGGTCTGGGCCCGGCCCAGGGTCATCTCCGCGCGGTCCCAGCCGTGCAGGGCGTTGTAGTAGTCGGCCACCAGCCGGGTCAGCTCCACCGAGCCGGTCGCCGCCGCCTCCAGGGTGAGGCCGTCGTCGTCGAACACCGGCAGCTTCAGCGACTCCGGTTCCACCACCACGTCGCGGGCGCGCTGGATCGGCGCCTGCCCCAGCGACGCGGCGAAGCCGGCGGCCGCGCCGCCGTCGTCCACCCCGGCGGCGAACGTGTACCGGGACTTCAGCGCGGTCACGCCCGACGGCGGGACCTCCGCGCGCAGCAGGTTCGCCATTTCGGTCGCGACGCCCTGGCGGCGGTGCCCGGGCGCGACCTCGGCGTAGAACCAGAGCCGGTCCGGGTGCAGGCTGGATTCGAAGACGACGGCGGCCGCGACCGGCACGCCCCGGTCCTCGCCCACCACGCAGCGGGCCCACGGATCCTCGCTGGAGGGGCGCAGCATGGTGCGGTCGATGTGCGCCTGCGGGGTGGCCGGATCCCCCCACAGCTGCAGCAGGGCGAGGTCGTCGCCCTCCTGCCAGGGGCGGTAGGTCAGGTTGCTCATGGCTTCTCCAAACGTGTTGGGGCTGAAACGGACCGAGCCTGCCGAGAGGGTCTCGGCAGGCTCGGCCTTCGGGAAATGCTGTGGGACCGGGGCCGCGCCTGTTCCCTAGGCGCCGATGAGGCGGGCGGCCAGGTAGGACTCGACCTTGTCCAGGGAGACGCGCTCCTGGGACATGGTGTCGCGTTCGCGGATGGTCACGGCGCTGTCCTCGAGGGTGTCGAAGTCCACCGTGATGCAGAACGGCGTGCCGATCTCGTCCTGGCGGCGGTAGCGGCGGCCGATCGCTCCGGCGTCGTCAAACTCGATGTTCCAGTGCCTGCGCAGCCGGTTGGCCAGTTCCTTGGCCTTCGGGGAGAGTTCCTCGTTGCGGCTCAGCGGCAGCACCGCGGCCTTGACCGGGGCCAGGCGCGGGTCCAGGCGCAGGACGGTGCGCTTGTCCACGCCGCCCTTCGCGTTGGGGGCCTCGTCCTCGACGTAGGCGTCCACCAGGAACGCCATCATGGAGCGGGTCAGGCCGAAGGACGGCTCGATCACGTAGGGGGTGAAGCGCTCGCCGGTGGCCTGGTTGAAGAAGGACAGGTCGGTGCCGGAGGCCTTGGTGTGGGAGGAGAGGTCGTAGTCGGTGCGGTTGGCCACGCCCATCAGCTCGCCCCACTCGGAGCCCTGGAAACCGAACTTGTACTCGAAGTCGATCGTGCCGGCGGAGTAGTGGGCGCGCTCGTCCTCGGGGACGTCGAAGCGGCGCATGTTCTCCGGGCTGATTCCCAGGTCGATGAACCAGTTCCAGCACGCTTCCACCCAGTCCTTGAACCAGTGGTCGGCCTCCTCGGGAGCGGTGAAGAACTCGATCTCCATCTGCTCGAACTCGCGGGTGCGGAAGATGAAGTTGCCCGGGGTGATCTCGTTGCGGAACGCCTTGCCGATCTGGCCGATGCCGAAGGGCGGCTTCTTGCGGGAGACGGTGAGCACGTTGTTGAAGTTCACGAAGATGCCCTGGGCGGTCTCCGGGCGCATGTAGTGCAGGCCGGCCTCGTTGTCCACCGGGCCGAGGAAGGTCTTGACCAGGCCGGAGAACAGCTGCGGCTCGGTCCACTGGCCCTTGGTGCCGCAGTCCGGGCACGGGATCTCGCTCATGCCGTCCTGCGGCTCGCGGTTCTTCTTGGCGACGAACGCCTCGATCAGGTGGTCCTGGCGGTGGCGCTTATGGCAGGAGGTGCACTCGACCAGCGGGTCGGTGAAGGTGGCGACGTGGCCGGAGGCCTCCCACACGGCCTTGGGCAGGATGATGGAGGAGTCCAGGCCCACCATGTCCTCGCGTCCGCGCACGAAGGTCTGCCACCACTCGCGCTTGATGTTTTCCTTCAGCTCGGTGCCCAGCGGCCCGTAGTCCCACGCCGAGCGTGAACCGCCGTAGATCTCACCGGCCTGGAAAACGAAGCCGCGCCGCTTGGCGAGGGAGATTACCTGGTCGAGCTTGGACTGGGGTGCCATTTCAACTCCATGGGTGTACGAGGCCGCTGGTTGCGGTCCGTGCCAAAACATACCGTCCCAGCCTAGCGCGGCGGCGGAGCGGTCCGCGCATCGGTGACCGCCGCCGTCGTGCTCACACGAGGTTCTGCATCGCCGCGGCCGCTGCGCGGTGGCGGCGCAGCACCTCCGGCAGGGCCGCCGCGACGGGCTCCCCGTCCTCCACGAGCAGGCGCCCGGCGACCATGGTGTGCCAGGCCCGCGACGGGCCGGTACGCAGCCACGCC
>Ga0182739_1005423_pt1 | contig 10127 bp, 9 predicted proteins | sample eDN5th30CBELigBY_FD_128873 | JGI IMG/M metagenome (GOLD analysis project Ga0182739, IMG submission 128873) | Enriched backyard soil microbial communities from Emeryville, California, USA - eDNA 5th pass 30_C BE-Lig BY (version 2) (version 2) | ecosystem: Environmental > Terrestrial > Soil >...
CCGCGCCGCAACCGTCCATACCGACAGCGACGACTACCCTTCCCTGGCCGACCAGACGGGCGACTTCGTGTATGCGCGGCTGATGCGCGCCAGCGCGAGGTTCAAGGCGGGCTATGCGCCCAAGGCGCTGGACGCCTGGGCCGACCGGCTGCGCGCGTGGTCGGCCGGTGCGGACCCGGACGGCCTGCCGCACGCCGGTGAGCCCGCGAAGACCGCCAAGGCGCGGCCGCGGGACGTCTATGCGTATTTCATCAACGGGGCCAAGGAACGCGCGCCGGCGGCGGCGCGCGCCCTGATCGAGCGGCTGTAAAGGCTTACTGCGCCACCGGCGTGCGCATCGTCACGAACTCTTCGGCCGCCGTCGGATGGATGCCGATGGTGTCGTCAAACACCGCCTTGGTCGCGCCCGCCTTCAGCGCCACCGCAAGGCCCTGCACGATCTCGCCCGCGTCCGGACCGACCATGTGCACGCCCAGCACCCGGTCGGTCTGCGCGTCGACGATCACCTTCATCAGCGTGCGTTCCTGCGATTCGGTCAGCGTCAGCTTCATGGGCCGGAAGCGGCTTTCGAAGAGCTGCAGTTCGTAGCCGGCTTCGCGCGCCTCTTCGGTCGTCATGCCGACCGTGCCGATGTTGGGCAGGCTGAACACCGCGGTGGGGATCAGCTTGTAGTCCACCTTGCGGTATTCCTGCGGACGGAACAGGCGGCGCGCCACGGCCATGCCCTCGGCCAGCGCCACGGGCGTAAGCGGCACGCGGCCGATCACGTCGCCGATGGCGAGTATGGACGGTTCGGCCGTCCGGTATTCGTCATCGACTTCGATGAAGCCATCCTCGCGCAGCTTGACGCCGGTGTTTTCCAGCCCCAGGTTGTCGAGCATGGGGCGGCGGCCCGTGGCGTAGAACACGCAGTCGGTCTCGATGACGGCCCCGTCCTTGCAGGTGGCGGCCAGCGTGCCGTCCTCGCGCTTGTCGATGCGCGCGACCTCGGTGTTCATGCGCAGGTCGATGCCTTTCTTGGTGAGCTCGTCGCGCAGGTGCTCGCGCACGCCCAGGTCAAAGCCGCGCAGGAACAGCGGGCCGCGGTAGGACTGCACGGTCTGCGCGCCCATGCCGTTGAAAATGGACGCGAACTCCACGGCGATGTAGCCCCCGCCCACCACCAGCACGCGGCGCGGCAACTCCTTAAGGAAGAAGGCCTCGTTGGAGGTGATGGCGTGTTCCTTGCCCGGGATGTCGGGCACCTGGGGCCAGCCGCCCGTCGCCACCAGGATGTGCGCGGCGCTGTAGGTCTTGCCGTTGATCTCGACCTTGTGCGGATCGACGATGCGGGCGTGGCCTTCCAGCAGCGTCACGCCGCTGTTGACCAGCAGGTTGCGGTAGATGCCGTTCAGGCGTTCGATCTCGCGGTTCTTGTTGGCGATCAGCGTGGGCCAGTCGAACTTCGGCGCCTGGGCGGACCAGCCGAAGCCGTGCGCCTGCTCGAAGTCTTCGCTGTAGTGCGCGCCGTAGACCAGCAGCTTCTTGGGCACACAGCCCACGTTCACGCACGTGCCTCCCAGGTAGCGGCTTTCGGCCACCGCCACGCGCGCGCCGAAGCTGGCCGAAAAGCGCGCCGCGCGGACGCCGCCGGAGCCCGCGCCGATCACAAACAGATCAAAATCAAATGCCATGTCGTTTCCTTCGCGCGGCCTGGCGGCCGGCGTTCACTGTCCGGGAAAGCTGTATTTAACACCACTGCGTCCGGGGCCGCCTGTGCCTCATCCCGTCCGCCCGCCGCGCCCAGCCTTCGCACGCGCCACCGGTCGCGCCCTGCCGTCCGCCCGGTTTCCACGCGGCGGCGGTTGGGATACAGTGGCCGCAGCCGGCCCCGCAGGCCGGCACTTCATCCGGAGCGCATCCCATGTCTCTCGAAACCTGGCTGGCCTTCCTGGGCGCCTCGGCGCTGCTCGTCATGCTGCCTGGCCCCACCATCCTCACCGTCATCAGCTATTCGCTCACCCACGGCAAGCGCGCCCGCCTGCCGCTGGTGCTGGCCGTGGCGCTGGGCGATTCGACCGCGCTGGTGCTGTCGCTGCTGGGACTGGGCGTGCTGCTCGCCGCCTCGGCGTTCTGGTTCACGGTGGTCAAGACCGTCGGCGGGCTGTATCTGCTGTACCTGGGCTACCGGCTGCTGCGCGCCGGCGTGTCTCCGGCCACGCTGCCCGCGGCGACGGCCACGGGATCGCGCTGGAAGCTGTTCGCCAACACCTACCTGGTCACCGCGCTGAACCCCAAGGGCATGATCTTCTTCGTGGCTTTCCTGCCGCAATTCATCGACCCAGCGGGCGACGTGACGCGGCAGCTCTGGATGCTGTCGGCGACCTTTGTCGCCTGTGCCGGCATCAACGCCGCCGCCTACGCCGTGTTCGCAGGCTCGGCCCGGCGCATGCTGGCGTCGCCGCGCGCGCAGCGCGGCTTCAATCTGGGCGGCGGCGCGCTGCTGTCGGCCGCCGGCATCTGGGCCATGCTGGCCCGCCGCGCCTAGCGCAGCCAGGGCGCTGGAACGCTGTCGCGCTACCGCGCCGCGGCCATCATGTATTCCACCGCGGCGCGCAGCGTCGCCTCGTCGGCAGCCGAGCCGCCGCGGGGCGGCATGGCGCCCTTGCCTTTCAGCACGGTGACCATGAGCGCATCCGCGCCTTGCGCCAGGAACGGCGTCCAGGCCGCTTTGTCGCCCAGCTTGGGCGCGTTGGCCACGCCGCTGGCATGGCAGACGACGCAGGCCGATTTGTAGAGCTTTTCGCCGGCGGGGTTGACGGCGGCCAGGGTGTCCGCCGACGCCTGGTGCGCGGGCAGGCTGGCCAGGGCCAGGGCGAATGCGAGTCGGGCAAAGTGAAGCATGGCTGGGGTTCTCGTCTACGGGGTGGGAATGAAGCGGCAAGGCGCGCGGCGCGCGCCCTGCCCTCTCGTCGATCAGCGCGGGATCGGACCCGGCGCCTTGATCTGCTTCATCAGGTCGTCATTCCACTTGCCCTCGACCTTAATGTGCCCGGCCGCGCCCAGCTCGAAGGCTTCGATCAGGTTGTGGTTCAGGTACGCGTACACGCCCGGCTGCTTGAAGGTGTAGAGCGCGGCGCCGGCCGATCCGCCGCGGATGAACCAGGTTTCCAGGTCCTTTTCCGGCGGGTTGTTGAACTTGCCGGTTTCCCAGACCCAGTCGCCGTGGCCGCCGATCAGGTGCGGGCGCGTGTCGCGGTTGGCCTGCGAATGGATCAGCAGCACGGTTTCGCCGACCTTGGCGGTCAGCGCGTTGTCGCCGGTCAGCGCGCCGACCTTGCCATTGAAGACGATGTGGGACGGGGTCAGCTTGCGCATGACTTCGACCGTGTCGCCATAGCTCTCGGCCAGGGTCGCGTAATCCTTGTACTTGCCGTTGGCGTCCTTCGGGATATACAGATCGAATTCGCCGATCGTGTAGACGCGGTCGTAGTGCAGCGGCTTGCCCTGCGGGTCTTTCAGGCCCTCGCGCGGCAGCACCATGATCGTGCCGCTCATGCCGGACACCACGTGCCAGGGCACCATGCCTTCCGGCGCACAGTGGTAGACGAAGGTGCCGGCGCGGTCGGCCTTGAAGCGCATCGTGGCCTGTTCACCGGGATTCACGTTGGTGAGCTTGGCGCCGCCCAGCGCGCCCGTCGCGGCATGGAAGTCCACGTTGTGCGGCATCGCGTTGGTCTTGGGGTTGACCAGGGTCAGCTCCACGTAATCGCCCTCGTGCACGACCATCGTCGGGCCGGGCATGGAGCCATTGAAGGTCATGGCCTGCAGGGTGGTGCCCTTGCCGTCGATGACCATTTTCTTTTCCTCGATGGTCATGGTGAATTCGACGACCTTGGGGCCGGACTTGGCCACCTGCTCATGCGGGTGGACCATGGGCGGGGCAACCAGCGTGACCTTGGCGCGCGGCAGCGTGTCGGCATCCTGGGCGTGGGCCAGACCTCCGGCCATCGTGAGAACCAGGGCGGCGGCAAGCAAGGTGGGGCGCAACGCGTTCATGTGCTACTCCTCTTTCGGTTTCTTCAAAGCCGAGTCTGTCGGCAGCCCCATTGAAGAACCGCGGGCCAATGCGTTCTTTGTCGTAGCGCAAATTCGGGATAACCCTGCGGCCGTCCGCGCATTGTCAGTGCCACCCCCAGGTGTCACCATCGGACCGTGGAATTCCTCCACGGCCACACGCGGACCGCCATGCCATCGCCTTTATGCCATGCCCTGCTGCGCAACCTGGATGTCTTCAGGCCCTTGTCCGACGCGCAGCTCGATGCCGCGCTCCGGGACGCCGTTCCGTGCCGTCTTGAAGCAGGCGAAGTCGCCTACCGGCAAGGCGCCGACGGCGCCCACTTCTTCGTGTTGCTGCACGGCTGCCTCAAGGTCACTCAACTTACATCGGAAGGCGATCAAGTTGTCGTGAGATATGTCAATCCGGGCGATATGTTCGGGCTGGCGTGCGCGATGCGGCAGTCCTGTTATCCGGCCACCGTGCTGGCCGTGCAGGAAAGCGTCTGCCTGGCGTGGCCGGCGTCGGCATGGGAAGGCTTTATCGCCAGCCATCCGCAACTGGGCGCCATCGCGCTCCAGACCATGGGACAACGCCTGCAGGACGCGCACTTGCGCATCCAGGAGCTGTCCACCGACGACGTCGAACAGCGCGTGGCGCGCGCGATCCTGCGGCTGGTGCAGCAGTCCGGCCAGCCCATGCAGGACGGCATCGGCATCGGCTTTCCCATCACGCGCCAGGACGTGGCCGAGATGACCGGCACCACGCTGCACACCGTCAGCCGCCTGCTCAGCGACTGGAAGCAGCGCGGCATCGTGGCCAGCGGCCGCAAGCGCATCGTGCTGCGTTCGCCCGCCGCGCTGGCCCGCCTGTCCGAAAGCGCGCAGCCGGGGTTGAACTGCGCGTCGTGCCTGTCGTGCCGGGATGGTTCGCCGGCGGCCGATCCGCCGGCCGCCCAGCCCGCCGAGGCAGCCGCGCAGGCATAGCACGGCCCTCGCGGCCCGCACAGCCCGCGCCGCGCGGCTAGCCTTCTTCCAGCACCAGCCGCAGCCCCAGGTTCGCGGGCGGCACGCCCACCGAGCAGGCCCCGCTCTTGGGGTCGCGGATGAAGTCGGGCAGGTAGGCGATATGCCGGCCCGCCGCGACCCGGATGCCGCAGTTGCGGCTGAGCGCCGCGTCCGCCGGCGCATCCAGCACGCGCCGCGAATGGCAGTCCGACGTCCAGTCCCACACGCTGCCCGCCATGTCCTGCAATCCCGCCGCGTTGACGCCATAGCCGCCGAACGGACGCACCGACGTATCGGCGCCCTCCCCGCCCCGGCGGCTCTGCTGTTCGTATTCCGCCAGCCAGCGCTGCGCGGGATCGCCCGCGTCCTGGCCGCCGTTCTGCGGGTCGGACAGCGTCTCTTCGCGATAGGCTTCGCCCGCCGCATAGACCCATTCCGCGTAACGGGGCAGCCGATAGCGCTGGCCCGTGGAGCCCGACAGCCATGCGGCGTAGGCGGTGGCGTCCGACCAGCTGATGCCCGTGGCCGGCAGGTCGGGCGACGCGTCCTGGCGATGCGCGGCGTCCAGGGGCTTGCACGCGGCGGCGGCCACGCACGCCGCGTATTCCGCCTGGCTGACCTGGCGCGTCATGATCGCCACGCCGCGCGCATGGCGCGTGGTGACCGGCGCCTGCGACACGGGATAGCCGTTGCGCAGCGCCTCGCCGGGCGGTTGATGGGTGGCTACGCCGGGCGGCAGCCGCGTCAGGTCCGGCAAGGCAAGACGGGCCCGGTCTGCGGGCCCGCATGCGGTCAACGATAGGGAAAGGATGGCGGCAAGAGGCAGGAAGCGCATGCGGAGTTTCTCCGAAGCGCCCGCGCCGGTCGGGCGCGGGCTTGGCTTGCATTGGACCCGCCGCGAGGGTCCGCGACGTTGCGCTGGCGCAAAGTCGCCCACGTGCGCGGATCAGCCGCGCGCCGCCTTGGGCGTCAGGCGCGGTTCCACCAGCGCGGGCTTGCTGCTCAACAGGCCCAGGATCACCTGCATGACCATGGCCAGCGCCCCCAGCAGGAACACCACGTCGCCAAACGTGCGGCCCCAGCGCAGGGTCTTGAGCAGGTCCTGCTGCATGAAGGCTTCGCTGCGGGCGTACCACATGCCTTCGCTGACGCTGGCATGGAACTGGATCAGGCCCACCGGCAACAGGCTGGTGAAGATCATCAGCACCAGGCCGATGTTCATGCCCCAGAACGCCAGCTTCATCAGCCCGGGGTTCAGTGCGTACTGCGGACGGATGTAGCGCAGCACCAGCAGGGTGAAACCCAGCGCCAGGAAGCCGTACACCCCGAACAGCGCGGCGTGCGCGTGCACCGGCGTGGTGTTCAGGCCCTGGATGTAATACAGCGAGATCGGCGGGTTGATCATGAAGCCGAAGACGCCCGCGCCCAGCATGTTCCAGAAGGCCACGGCCACGAAGCACATCAGCGGCCACTTCAGGTTGTCCATCCAGGCGGCGCGGGTCTTCAGGCGCCAGTTTTCCCAGGCTTCGTAGCCCAGCACGATCAGCGGCACCACTTCCAGCGCCGAGAAGCTGGCGCCCACCGCCATGACGGGCGTCGTCGTGCCCGCGAAGTACAGGTGGTGGAACGTGCCGGGAATGCCGCCCAGCATGAAGAGCGAGGCCGAGGCCAGGCTGGCCGTGGTGGCCATGCGGCGCGACACGAGACCCAGGGTCGAGAAGATGAAGGCCAGCGCGGTGGTGGCGAACACTTCGAAGAAGCCTTCGACCCACAGGTGGACGATCCACCAGCGCCAGTACTCCATGATGGTCAGGTGCGTGCGTTCGCCATAGAAAAAGCCGGCGCCGTAGAACAGGCCGATCGCGCCGACCGAAGCGGTCAGCAGCGCCAGCAGGTTCTTGTCGCCGCCGGGCGTGCGCAGCGCCGGCACGATGCCGCGCAGCATCAGCACCAGCCAGAAGCAGATGCCGGCGAACTTGCCGATCTGCCACAGGCGGCCCAGGTCCACGTACTCATAGCCCTGGTGGCCCAGCCAGAAGTTCAGCTCGGGCGGCATGATCTGCGCGATCGCCAGATAGTTGCCGGCGAACGAGCCGACCACCACCAGCACCAGCGCCCAGAACAGGATGTCGACCCCGACCTTCTGGAACTTCGGATCGCGTCCGCCGTTGATCAGCGGGGCCAGGAACAGGCCGGCGGCCAGGAACCCGGTGGCGATCCAGAACAGCGCGCTCTGGATGTGCCAGGTGCGCACCAGCGAATACGGGAACCACTGGGACACGTCCATGCCATAGAACTTCTGTCCTTCAACCGTGTAGTGCGCGGTGAAGCCGCCCAGCAGCACCTGGAAGCCAAACAGCGCCACGACCAGGAACAGGTATTTGCCCAGGGCGCGCTGCGAGGGCGTCAGGGCGAAGGCCGTGAGCGGATCGCGCGCGGGCGCTTGCGGCTCCACTTCTTCCTGGCCGCGCAGGAAGGCCCAGGCCCAGACCAGGAAGCCGATGCCCGCCAGCAGCACGACGACGCTGATGATGGACCACATCACGTTTTCGGCGCTGGGCTGATTGCCGATCAGCGGTTCGTGCGGCCAGTTGTTGGTGTAGGTGACCGGCATGCCCTCGCGTTCGGTCGCCGCGGCCCAGGCCGTCCAGAAGAAAAAGCGCGTGAGCTGCGTGCGGCGCGCGGCGTCGGGCAGCGTGTTTTCCTTCATGGCGAAGCTCTCGCGGCTGCCGTGCAAGGCCGGCGCGTCGGAGAACAACTGGTCGTAGTAGGCGGCGGTCTGCTCAATGGCTTTGGCGCGGCGCGGCGTGATCGTCAACGTGTCGGTCGCGGCGTCGCTGCGGTTGGCGCGGTACTCGGCCTTGAGCGCTTCACGCAGCGCGGCCTGCTGCGGCGCGGGAAGCTGCGCATAGGCCTGGCCGTGCTCGTCGCGCGCGGCCAGGTCCAGCCAGGCCGTCAACTCGCGATGCAGCCAGTCGGCCGTCCAGTCGGGCGCCTGATACGCGCCGTGGCCCCAAATCGAACCGAGCTGCATGCCGCCGACGGACTGCCAGGCGGTCTGCCCATCCAGGATGTCGTCGCGGCCGAACAGCGCGCGGCCGTCGGACGTCACCACGTGGCCGGGAATGGGCGGAGCCTGCCGGTAGACCTCGCCGCCGTAAAAGCCGAGCAGTGCAAAGGTGATCGCCACCACGGCGATCAGCGTGAACCATAATTTCCGATACGGACCCATGATGGGAACGCCCTCCTGTGTTGCGGTTGGTTGGGGTACCTGTCCCCATGCGAAATCCGTGCCAGAAAAAAACCGTTCGGAATCAATGCACTGTGAAGGGCGTGGTGTTTTTTACTGTTGCGCCGGCAGGTATAAAACACCATCACGGGGTGAATTTCACCGCGCGGCGCCGGCGCCCCATCCCCTTGCCGTCACTACAATGGGCATGGCATCTGCCCGCCCTACGCCCTGGTCCCACCGCCCGCCCCACACGCGAGGAATCGCCCGGATGAACACCGCGCCGCTGCACATCGGAATCGTCGCCTGCTCAGCCGAGGGCGCCGCGCTCTGCTACCGCACCCTGTGCGCCGAAGGCGCGCGCCGCATGGGCCCGCACGCCCACCCCGAGATTTCGCTGCACACGCATTCGCTGGCCGATTACGTGGCCTGCCTGGACCGGGGCGACCTGGACGGCGTGGCCGCCCTGATGCTGTCGTCCGCCGACAAGCTGGCGCGCGCCGGCGCGGACTTCCTGATCTGCCCGGACAACACCATCCACCAGGCGCTGGACCGCATCGTGGCGCACGCGCCGCGGCCCTGGCTGCACATTGCGGCCGAAGTGGCCGCCGTGGCGTCGGCGCGCGGCTATCGGCGGATCGGCATCCTGGGCACGCACTGGCTGGTGGACAGCGGCGTCTACCCCGGCAAGCTGGGCGAACGGGGCCTGGACTACGCGCGCCCCGCCCAGGAAGACCGCCAGCTGCTCGGCCGCATCATCATGGACGAGCTGGTCTACGGCGTATTCGAGCCGGCGTCGGTGGCGCGGCTGCAGGGTATCGTCGAGCGGCTGAAAGACGACGGCTGCGACGCCGTCGTGCTGGGCTGCACCGAACTGCCGTTGGTGCTGAACGACAACAACTGCGCCCTGCCCACGCTGGATTCGACCCGCATCCTGGCGCGCGCCGCGCTGGATCGCGCGATCAACGGCCGGACGCCCTGACGCCGCTCAGATCTGGTCCAGCCCGTACTGACGCAGGCGGGCCAGGTCCCGCACCTGGATCTGGTTGTAGGCCAGGGCCAGGATGTCCAGGTCGGCCAGCGTCTGCAGCGCCTGGTTGACCCGCTGGCGCGACAGGCCGGTCAGGTAGCCCAGCTCTTCCTGCGAGATCGCCAGGGTCAGGTCGGTGGAGGGATACAGCTGCGGGTTGAACAATTGCGCCAGCGACTGCGCCACCCGCGCGTCGGCATCCAGCAGACGGTGGTTCTGGATGGACGCGATGAACTCGCCCATGCGGTCGTTCAATTGGCCGATGACGAAATGCGAAAAGGGCAGGCTTGCCGACAGCAGCGCATGGAACGTGGCGGCCGGCACCAGCATCACCAGCGACGGCTGGATCGCCACCACATCGTATTTGCGCAGCTCGCGCTTGATGACGCTGCCCTCGCCGAACCAGCCGCCCGGCGGCACCCCCGAGAACGTGCAGCTGCGGCCCGATTCGTTGTAGATCGCCAGTTTCAGCAGCCCCTTGCTCACCCCGAGCCAGTAGTCCGACGGCGCGTTGCGCCGCGCGATCCACGCCCCGCTGCCTACGTGTTCGGCGCGCGAGGTCGCCAGCACCAGGTCCTGGTGCGCCGCGTCCAGCGCGCCGAACCAGCGACAGGCGCGAAAGAGCCCCGGCAGTTCGTCGGAGGAAACTGTGTTTGAAACATCGGACATGGGAAGAACCGTGTAAAACTGGGGGGGTGCGCGGCCGGCCGTCTGTCGCGCAGGCGACAGACGCCATTTTCCGGCGGGCCATAAGCTAGGGCAAGCGACGGGGATCAAACTTCCCCGCAGACACATAAGAGGCGTACGCGCCCCAATTGGAGACCA
>Ga0182739_1005425_pt1 | contig 10123 bp, 7 predicted proteins | sample eDN5th30CBELigBY_FD_128873 | JGI IMG/M metagenome (GOLD analysis project Ga0182739, IMG submission 128873) | Enriched backyard soil microbial communities from Emeryville, California, USA - eDNA 5th pass 30_C BE-Lig BY (version 2) (version 2) | ecosystem: Environmental > Terrestrial > Soil >...
AGGGGGGTGAGGGCCCACAGAGAGGCAACACAAATGACACAAGCAACTGACAGAACATTCCAGGAAGTCGATACGCGCGCGGACTTTCCGGCGCTGGAGCGGAAGCGGCTGGACTGGTGGTACGCCACCGGCGTTGTTGAGCAGTATCTGAAGCGCAACGAGCGCTCGGAGCGGCGCTGGTCGTTTCTGGATGGGCCGATCACGGCCAACAACCCGATGGGCGTGCATCACGCCTGGGGGCGGACGTACAAAGATCTGTACATCCGCTATCACACGATGCTGGGCGAAAAGCAGCGCTATCAGAACGGCTTCGACTGTCAAGGGTTGTGGGTCGAGGTTGAGGTCGAGAAGGAGCTGGGGCTCGGCAGCAAGCGCGAGATCGAGGAGTTCGGCATCGACCGCTTCGTGAATCTGTGCAAGGAACGGGTATGGAAATACTCGGGCATCCAGACGGAGCAGACGAAGCGCCTCGGTAACTTCATGGACTGGGACAATTCGTATTACACGATGTCCGACGTCAACAACTATACGATCTGGCTCTTCCTGAAGACCTGCCACGAGCGCGGCTGGATCTACAAGGGCGACGACGTGATGCCGTGGTGCCCGCGCTGCGGTACCGGCCTGTCCGAGATGGAGCTGGTCGAGGGCTATCAGGATCGGACGCACCGCTCGGTCTACGTCAAATTCCCGCTGGTCGATGAGGACGCGGCGCTGCTGGCCTGGACGACGACGCCGTGGACGCTGACGTCGAACGTCGCAGCGGCGGTCAGTCCCGATCTGGATTACGTCAAGATTCGCGACACCGCCAACGATGGCGCTGCGCTGTATCTGGCGAAGGGTGCCCTGCCGCACGCGATCAAGGGGGACGTGGAGGTCCTCGCTGAGCTGAAGGGCGCTGACCTGGCGGGACGTGTCTACCGCGGGCCGTTCGATGAGCTGCCGGCCGAGAAGGACGTGCGCCATCGCGTCATCCTGTGGGACGACGTGGCGGCCGACGAGGGCACCGGCATCGTCCATATCGCGCCGGGCTGCGGTAAGGAAGACTACGGGCTGTCCAAGGAACAGGGGCTCCAGGTCGTCGCGCCGATCGACGAGTTCGGCGTGTATGTCGATGGGTTCGACTGGCTGACCGGCATGTCGGTTGGCGACGTGGCTGCGCCGATCATCAAGAACCTGCGCGAGAAGGGCATCCTGTATCGCGACCACGACTACACCCACCGCTACCCGACCTGCTGGCGCTGCAAGACGGACCTCGTCTTCCGCCTCGTCGATGAGTGGTTCATCGCGATCGACCCGATGCGCGAGCGGATGCAGGAGATCACCCGCGAGATCCGCTGGATCCCCTCGTTCGGCGAGGATCGCGAGATCGACTGGCTGCGCAACATGGACGACTGGATGATCTCCAAGAAGCGCTACTGGGGTCTGGCGCTGCCGATCTACGAGTGCCAGGCCTGCGGCACGTTCGAGGTGATCGGCTCGAAGGAGGAGCTGAAGGAGCGCGCCGTCGAGGGCTGGGACGAGTTCGAGGGCAACTCACCGCACCGGCCATGGGTGGACGCGGTGAAGATCGCCTGCCCGTCTTGCGGCGGACACGTCTCGCGGATCAAGGATGTCGGCAACCCGTGGCTGGACGCCGGGATCGTGCCGTTCTCCACAATGGGCTACACCGAGGACCGCGAGGAGTGGGAGAAGTGGTTCCCGGCCGACTTCATCACCGAGTCGTTCCCCGGCCAGTTCCGCAACTGGTTCTACTCGATGCTGGCGCAGTCGACCGCGCTGGTGGACGCGCCGCCGTATAAGACGGTCCTGGGCTTCGCCCTGCTGCGCGACGAGCACGGCAAGGAGATGCACAAGAGCGCGGGCAACGCGATCTGGTTCGACGATGCGGCGGACGAGATGGGCGCCGACGTGATGCGCTGGCTGTACTGCTCGCACAACCCGACAGTGAACCTCAACTTCGGCTTCCACATCGGCGATGAGGTGCGGCGCCGGTTCATCATCCCGCTGTGGAACTCGTACGCCTTCTTCGCCAACTACGCGACGCTGGATGGCTTCGATCCGTCCGATCCGGCCAACGCCGTGCCGCTTGCAGAGCGCACGCTGCTGGATCGCTGGATTCTCTCGCGGCTGCAAGGGGTAATCGACGAGGTGCGCGCGGCGCTGAACGACTACGACGCGCAGAGCGCCACCCGCGCGCTGGAGCGCTTCGTCGTCGAGGAGCTGTCGAACTGGTACATCCGGCGCAACCGGCGGCGCTTCTGGAAGACGGAGGCGGACCGCGACAAGGCGGCCGCCTACCTGACGCTGCACGAGGTGCTGGTGACGTTGACGACGCTGCTCGCGCCGTTCCTGCCGTTCACCACCGAAGAGATGTACGACAACCTCGTGCGCTCGATCGACCCGGCCGCGCCGGTGTCGGTGCATCTGTGCGACTACCCGCTGGCCGACGCGAGCAAGGTGGACGCGCAGCTCGACCGCGACATGGCGGCGCTGCTGGCGGCGGTCAATCTGGGACGCTCGGCACGCAACAAGGCCAGCGTCAAGGTGCGACAGCCGCTGCCGGCGGTGCTGGTCTGGGCGCGTGAGCCGGAAACGTACGCTGCGATCGAGCGCATGCAGGATCAGCTGCTCGACGAGCTGAACGTCAAGGCGCTGGGCCAGATCGACGATCCATCGACCTACGCGACCTACGTCATCCGCCCGAACCTCGCCAAGCTGGGGCCGAAGTACGGCAAGGCGCTGGGCGCCATCCGCGCGGCGCTGGCCGAGGCCGACCCGGCGACGGTCGCAGCGACGGTGCGCGACGGCGGCTCGCTGGAATTAACCGCCGGCGGGCAGACCTACACACTGACGCCGGACGAGATTCTGGTGGACGTGAAGGAGCGCGAGGGCTTCAACGTCGCCGAAGAGGGCGACCTGCTGGTGGCGCTGGACACGACGCTGACGCCGGCACTGATCCACGAGGGGCTGGCGCGCGACTTCATTCGCGGCGTGCAGGACGCCCGCAAGGAGGCTGGGCTGCGGGTCGAGGACACCATCCGGCTCGCCTGGCAGACGGAATCCGGCACCGAGGTGGCGCAGGCGATCGAGTTGCATCTGGAGGACATCGCCGCCGAGACACTGGCCCGCGAGGCTGCGCCCGGCTGGGTCGAGGCCGCCGACTTCGAGGCCGAGGTCAAGGTCGGCAGCGAGAAGGTGACGATCGGGATCACGAAGATCGGGACGTTGCTGGAGGAGCGCTAGAGGAACCCCTCCCCCCGCCCCTCCCCTGCGAAGGGAGGGGTTTTGGTCCCGAGGTCCTCGACCTTCCGCGACCCCCGCCCCTCCCCTGCGAAGGGAGGGGAGTCAGGGACGGAGAGACGGACGTGCTTTCGGCTCCGTAAGGACGGGCCCGGCCTGTCCTCGCGGGGTGCCAACGCCCAAGGGGCACCCGGGCCATGACGACGCTCCCGCATGGATGGGCGATGTGTTGGACGGGCAACGTACTTGCTGAGCGATTCCCAATTCCTGACCCCTGGAGCTTAGGAATGGGGAATCGCCCACGTGCCACTGGCCGTGCAGAAATCACGCCTGTGTTGCGGCCTCCGGCTCGGCATCGTCGATGGCGTAGTGGCGGAGATACTGCTCGACGGAGCGAAGCGCCTGCTCATCGACAGGATCCTGCGTTCGCAGGTTTTCCAGCAGTATCGTGCCGGCTTTGTGAGCCTGTTCCGCGCTCAGATCAGGGCGGAGCACGAAGCGCTCGCTGCCATCAGATGAGTCAATCGGAATTGCCAAGTCGATCAGATTGGACTTCATGTCATTGCCCAGGGTCATGCATTGCGCAGGCTCCCAGGCAAACGGAATCCAGCTGACTTCTGCTGCCCAGAAGGATGGGATCTGGTCGTATGGCTTCCCGGTTGTTGAGGTGATGAAGACGTTCTCTATCCCCAGCGCATTGGCGTGCGCCTTGACCTGCTGCATCGTCGCGAGGTCGTTCGGCGGCACACTATGAACGATGTGCAGGGTTTGGGAGCGAAGATCGTTTGCCCAGGCGGGGACTCCGATATTCAGGTAGTCACTGTATGGCCCTTCGAACAGAACGGCCGCATCGCACAGCGCGGGCAACGTGCCTCCAAAGCCGCCCGCAAATATGTCCTGGTAGATGGAATTTGACGCCAGGTCGGCACGAGGCACGTTAAGGAGCACGGTACCCGGCCCAGTGAATACCCCTGCAGGCCACTTCTGCTTGACGTACTCATACGTGTCTCTATAGAACGCCCACATGGTCCCGGGCTTCAGGATGTGCTTTATGGTTCCATGTTGCCAGCTACCAGTGGTCACCATTTCTCCGAATGTCCACGTGCCGGCGGCATCTTGATAGATGTATTCATCAGGGCACGGACCTTCGTCCAGATAGATGCCATCCAGATGAATGCCGTAATCCGTCTGCAAGAGATGCCAGGCATCGATATCATCCTTGACGTTCTGGAATGTGGGGAGCGTCATCCCCGGGTGATACCAGCCATGAAGTACCGCTCGAACTGTATCGAAGGCATCGATGCCTCCGAAGGCGTGCCCAGTCGGGACGGAGCCAAGCACCTTGATCTTGCGGCTGCGTGCCGTCTGAATGTCGGCTTTGATCGCGGCCGGATTCGGGCTGTTTGCAATTGCCGTCCGCAATGATCTATCGAGTAACAGATACTTCGTCGGTCCTGTGTGGAAATCGACGTCAGTCCAGTGGTGCGTTGTGGGATCGAACTGCGACACATGGTAGGTGCGCATCACCCGCCGCCAGTCCCGATCGTGAACGGTGGGATCGGGAAGAAAGTCGATGGGGACTGCGAGCTCCTGCAGGTGGTAGGTCATCTTAAACGGCAAGCAGATGTGCAACGTCGCTGGCATGGTGGCTTCCGTTCATTGTTGCTCGAGTCGCGTATTCTGTTTCGCATATATTGCGCCTGTCGTGGCACGATGTCAACAGCCTGTCAGTGGGCCATGCGCGGCCAGAAGCGGGAAAACGACACGCTATTCTGCTGCGGGAAGGTTGAGCCAGATGGTTCCGCTCGCGCTAAACTTCGCTGCGGGCACAGTGTGAGACAGCGATGTGAAGCCGATTGATCGTCGCCACGATCAGCCAGCCGGAGCAGCCCTCGTCTGTAATTTCTGTCTCCGCGCGGTCGGGAGGAGCAACGAGGCCCTCGCGCCGACTCGATAAGATGGCATCCAGTCTGCGGGGTCTGGGGTCGGGCGGATTCGCGCTCCCGATAGGCCCGGAAAGGATGGCCACGGCAATGAGCATGCAGTGGTATCCGACGTCACCCCACGACTATGACATGTTGAAGGGGTACGCCGTCTATACCAGCGACAACGCCAGGCTGGGATCGGTCGAGGAGATCTATCACCCGGCCGAGGACATGCCTGATGCGCGCGGACACAGTATCTTCAAGGTCAACCCGGGGATTCTCAGAGAGGTGTTCACCCACGCGGAGGATCTCTATATCCCCGAGCGGCTGATTCAGTCGGTCGATACGCAATTCGACAAGATCATTCTCGACCTGTCGAAGGACGCGGCGCAGCAGCAGGACTGGTCGCGGCCAGAGAACCTGGACACCTTCCACACGCTCTGATTCCGGTTGAGCGCTTTCGGAAACCGCCCGATTCCCAATTCCTGTTCCCTTCAGGATTGGGAATTGGGAATCGGCGGGCTGGGCGAGGCGGGCGGCGTCGCGCGTTGACAGGCGCGGCGTTTTCACGGATGCTCGGGCGCAAACGTTGCATCTGTGAGAAGAGGGCCGACCGGCGATAGGTGATCTGTACTGGGGCGATAACCTCGACATCCTGCGGAACTACGTCGCCAGCGAGTCGGTTGACCTGATCTATCTCGATCCACCGTTCAACTCCAACCGCAACTACAATGTGCTGTTCCGCGAGAACGGCAAGAGCGAGAGCGACGCGCAGATTCAGGCGTTTACCGACACCTGGCACTGGAGCGAGCAGGCCGAGCTGGCCTACGCCGAGCTGGTCGAAGCCAACCACGTCCCTCAGCGCGTCTCCGACCTGATCGTCGCGATGCGCTCGTTCATCGGCAGCAACGACGTGATGGCCTATCTGGTGATGATGACGCTGCGGCTGCTCGAGCTGCACCGCGTCCTCAAGCCGGCCGGCTCGATCTACCTGCACTGCGACCCGACCGCTAGCCACTATCTCAAGGTTGTGATGGACACGATCTGGGGGCCGAAGCAGTTCCTAAACGAGATCATCTGGAAGCGCAGTAGCGCCCACAGCGACACCAAACAAGGGATGCGCAGAAGCGGAAAAATCCACGATGTGATTCTGTTCTTCTCGAAAACACAGGATTACACGTGGAACCCGGTCTACACGCCGTACAATCCGGAATATTTCGCTTCTGAATACCGGCACCAAACTCATGACGGACGGCGCTATAAGGAAACCGATTTAACCGCTGCGAAGCCTGGCGGCGATGTCAGCTATGAGTGGAGAGTAAAACGGCGAAAAGACGCAAAGGAGCGCTGGCAAGCCGACTTGGACGACGAGTTTCTCTCTCCTAGACCGGGAATCGAGTATCGCGCGGTGCTCCCCTACAACGGTCGTTTTGGGGTTACTCGAAGACGAACCTTACACAATTTGTTCGCGAAGGACGACTAATTCACCGCGAGACGGGGATGCCTAGACTCATGCACTTTGCCGATGAGATGCCCGGAGTACCGCTTCAGGACACGTGGGATGACATCCCACCGGCCACTGGCAATGAGACTCTCGGCTACCCGACCCAGAAGCCCGAGGCCCTGCTGGAGCGGATCATTCAGGCCAGCAGCAACCCGGGCGACGTGGTGCTGGATCCCTTCTGCGGCTGCGGGACGGCGGTGGCGGTCGCTGAGCGGCTGGATCGCACGTGGATCGGGATCGACATCACGCACCTGGCGATTGCCGCGATCGTCAGCCGGATGCAGTCCGCTTTCCCCGGCATCGAGATCAACCGCCACGGCGAGCCGCGTGATGTTGGCGGGGCGCGGGCGCTGGCCGAGGTCGATCGCTACGACTTCCAGAACTGGGCTCTGGCCCTTGTCGGCGCACGGCCTGTCGCCGAGGACAGTCGCGGCAAGTCGAAGAAGGGCGCCGACCGGGGCATCGACGGCGTGATCTCCTTCCTCGGCACCGACGCGAAGACGCCGGCCCGCTGTCTCGTGCAGGTCAAGTCCGGCCACGTCAGCAGCGCGACGATCCGCGATCTGGCCGGCACCGTCCAGCGCGAGGAGGCCGAGATGGGCCTGCTGATCACGCTGGCCGAGCCGACCGGGCCGATGCGGACGGAGGCGCTGGAAGCAGGCTTCTTCCACTCCGAGTTCATGCAGCGCGACTACCCGCGCCTCCAGATTCTGACAATCCGCGAGGTGTTCGAAGGCAAGACCGCGCAGCTCCCACCGCTCTACAGCCCCTACCGCCTCGCCGAGCGACGACAGCGTGGCCAGGGCCAGCAACGCAGCCTCTTCGAGCGCCACGGGTAGCGCCTCGACCCGCTGCACCATGCACGGCTGCTCGCGAATGCGTCAGCCCCAGACAATTCACGATTCACGATCCCTAAGGGTCATGAAAACCGTGAAATCGTGAACTTGAGCGATTCACGCTGCGGAGCACGTGGTGATCTGCACGGTTCGGCGGTGAGAGATAGGGGTGGTCGGACCAAATTCATGAGTTCACGATTTCATGCCCCTAAGGGATCGTGAATTCATGAATTTGGAAATGCGGCGCTCATCCACTCCGGCTCCTTCGGCAGGCAGTTCAGGTGGTAGCCGCGTTCTCGATCTTCCGGCAAGGGGAGTAGCCGGTCGCACTTCGTGCAGAACTGTTGCCCGGAGCTCGATTTAGCCTGCGGTTGCTCAGCACTGACCACTGCCGATTTCACGTGCTGGCGAGATTGCCACCGGCTACGATCCGAGACTGCGCGGCCCTGTTGCTTCAACGTGGTCAAATGATTGCGCACCGTGCCAGCCGACAGACTCAGGGTTTCCGCCAGTTCGTCCGGCGTCGCGCCGTCCGGGTGCAGGCCCAGCTCGCGCGCCACGCGCTCCAGCGCCGGCAGGTGGTCGCTGATGCCGGAGAGGCGCTCGTCGCTGACCTCCATGCGCTCGATCGTGACAGCATCGGAACCGAACGTCAGGCCGATGCCGAGCGGTGCGGCTTTCGGGCCAAAGTTGTGCTTCGTCTGGCGCAGCCACAGGCCACCGGCGTCCGCCTGAATCAGCTGCAGCGCCGAGCGCGAGAGGTTGCGCTTGAACACCGAGCCGAACTGCGTCGAGTGGCCCAGGTTGCCGCCGGCCTGCACCTTCGGTACGTGGTCGATCGCCAGCACCGTGCCCCAGCGGCGCAGCAGCGTGAAGAGCGAAACGGTGTCGTACGAGCGCTCCAGGTCGGCCCCGGCGGTGGCAGCCATCAGCGAGTCGATCACCATCAGCCCGGCGCCGGTCAGCGTCAGCGCCTCATCGACTCGTAAGATCTGCTTCTCGTCGATCAGCGTGCCGTCCACCCGCAGGTAGTGCAGCCCGGCTGGCGGACGATCTAGCCCCAGCCCGCGCGCGACGCGGAAGGCGCGGCGCCCGAACTCGTCAACATCCAGCTCGGCATCGACGTAGAGGACCGGCGTGCTGTCAACATCCAGCCCCAGCCAGGGCAGGCCCAGCGCGACGTGGCAGGCGAGATGCACCGCCAGCAGGCTCTTGCCGGAGCCGCCGTCGGCGTAGAGGCTCGTCGTCGCATCAGCCGGCAGCAGCCCGGCAACGCGGTAGTGGCGCGGCTCCGGCTCGACGAAGCGCGACAGATCGACAATGCCCAGGTCGGCGAAGCGGCTCGCCCGTTCGGCTTCCCACTCCTCCGGCGCGTGGTCCTGTAGCATCGCCAGTCCCATCAGCGTCCTCCCTTCGGCCCACGAAACTGTGGGATCGGCGGCTTCGACGGCAACGACGGCGCGACCTCCAGCGGCTCCTGCGGCCCCCACTCGATCTTGCCCGGATCAGCCGTGCGCTGTGGTAGCTCAGCGGCACTCACGAGAGCGATCTGCTCCTTCAGCAGCTCGATCAGCGTATACACCCAGACGCGCGGACGCTCTTCCATGAGTTGGCGTTGCTCGGCTCGCCGCAGCCCATCCGTCAGATCGTCGAGGCTCATCTCGTCCAGGTAGAACTCATCGAGCATCACTCGCCCATCAGGCAGTTGCACCATCAGTGGCTTCGGGCAGAAGTAATCGAGCAGACGTTCCAGGTGCTGCTTCACCTCCGAGTCCTCGTCGCGGGGCTGCCAATGCCCCCTTCGGAGTGTCACGAATTCCTCCGTCCACGCATGCGCGCGTCATGACGAGTCTGGCCCGCCTACCGGCGTCCGACCGAGAGTGACAACCCCCTCTACTTATACGAACAGGATTTCGAGGCAAAAGTGCGACATTTTCGTGGAAACTGGGTGGTGAGTGCCGAACAAACGGGCCGGTTGACCACACGGGCGTATGCAGTACGCCCCTACATCTGGTCACACAACACCCCCAATTACCAAACCCAGATCGTGCCGACCGACAGACATCCCCGAAATGTAGTGGCGTATTGCATACGCCCGTTCAACTCCAACGCCGATCAGAACGGCACCCGCCCGCTGCACCCGCCCGTTCGTCCCCACCCCCGGAAATTCCCCACTACCATCGCGAAATGCGCCGACCGATCAACATAACGATCGCCCGTGGCACCTCATATGCAGGGTTCGTACTGGGTGAATTCGCACCCCGGAACTGCTCAGAAAGGACACAAACCTCATGAGCATGATGTGGAATCCGACGACGCACGCCGACTACGACGACCTGAAGGGCTTCGACGTCTACACCAGCGATAATGAGAAGCTCGGCACGATCAAGGAGATCTTTCACCCCGCCGCCGACATGCCGGCCGCCCGCGGTCAGCACGTCTTCAAGGTCGAGCCAGGGATGCTGAAGGAACTCTTCACCAACGACAAGGATGTGTACGTCTCGGAGCGCATGATCCGCGCGGTTGACACCGACGACGACAAGGTCATCCTCGAAGTGCCGAAGGCCAGCATCGAACAGCAGGACTGGTCGAGGCCGAAGAACTTCGACACCTACCGC
>Ga0182739_1005427_pt1 | contig 10120 bp, 8 predicted proteins | sample eDN5th30CBELigBY_FD_128873 | JGI IMG/M metagenome (GOLD analysis project Ga0182739, IMG submission 128873) | Enriched backyard soil microbial communities from Emeryville, California, USA - eDNA 5th pass 30_C BE-Lig BY (version 2) (version 2) | ecosystem: Environmental > Terrestrial > Soil >...
GCAAGAAATCCAAGAAGATCGTGTCTAGGTGCTTGGCGTGATCAAGGGGTCAATCCCGTGCCGCCGGAATTGACCGGAGGGGCCTCGACCCGCCCCGTGAAGGGGGGGACGGAAACCCGGGGTCCGGAGCCGATCGTGTCGTTATAAGGATGCATCGGCGTGTCGGCCGAGGCCAACGGCGGTCCTCCCATCGGGTGACAGCCGCCGCAGCCCGCGTACGGAATGAACCGCTGCCCCCGCGTCACGTAGGCGTTGTAGTAGGTGGGTAGGAACATCTGATTGGCGGGGATGGCGAACTGGCGTTGGAAGTACCAGTCGGCCGTGCGGTCGGCCCCGAGGGGCAGGTAGGTGCCGTAGTCGATGTAGCCGTAGCCGTCGGGATTGCCATTGGGGAAGCCCGGGCCGTAGTTCGGGACCGGGCCCGGGGGGCGATTTCCTCCCCCTCCGCCCGAGAACAACCCGCCGGTCGCTCCCATCGCCAGTGCCAGAGTGAACGAGACGATCGTGGACGCCATCTACCACCTCCCTGCCCGATCGAGCCGGGGGCCAGCCAGTCCCCGCCCTTCGGTCAACTTGCGAGAGCCCCGCGACGCGCAGACGAGCGCCCCGACCTCGCCCTCGGCCCGTTTCGAGCAACTCTACACGCGCAACGGCCTCGCGGCGGTGTTTTCGCCGGCCGCGTCCCTTCCGAATCGACGGGAAACCCGTTACGATCCTAGGATGACGGTCGTGCCGGGAAGGCGTCTTCCCAAACACCGACCGCTGTCGCTTCGTTTTGGATCCGGCATGATCGTCCTGATCGACAACTACGACTCTTTCACCTACAACCTGGTCCAGCGCCTGGGTGAGATCGATCCCTCCCTTGATCTGCTCGTGGTGCGCAACGATCAGATCACCCCCGATGAGATCGAGGCCAAGCAGCCGACCCATATCATCATCTCGCCCGGCCCCTGCACCCCACTCGAGGCCGGCATCTCCAACGCCGTCGTGGAACGCTTCGCGCCTCGGATCCCCTTGCTCGGCGTCTGCCTCGGCCACCAATGCATCGGTCACACCTTTGGCGCCAAGGTCGTCCGGGCCGACCGGATCATGCACGGCAAGACCTCGATGATCCACCATGACGGCAAAGGGGTCTACCAGGGCCTCTCGAACCCGTTCGAGGCGACCCGATACCACAGCCTCGTGATCCAGCCGGGCACCCTTTCGGACGCCTTCGAGGTGGTCGCCTGGACCGATCAGGATGAAATCATGGGGGTCCGCCACAAGACCTATCCCCTCGAAGGGGTGCAGTATCATCCCGAGAGCTTCCTGACCCACGAAGGGACGCATCTGCTCAAGAATTTCATCAGTCGACCCAGATGAAAGAGGAAGGGATTCTCGACCAACGCTCTCCGGCTACGCCCCCTCGAGTGATCCGCCCATGGCCATAGAATCCGATCGCCTCCTCACCGTGGACGAGGCCCTTCGCGCGGTTCGCGAGCGGGCGGCCCCGCTGCCGCCGCAACGGCGGCGAGTCGCCGAGGCCCGGGGCTGCCGGCTCGCCGAGGACGTGACCGCGGACCTCGACCTTCCTCCCTTCGACAAAGCCCTGGTCGACGGTTACGCCGTTCGCTCCTGCGACCTCGTCTCCGGCGCCTGTCGGCTGGCCGTCGGCGAGGAGATCGTCGCCGGCCAGTCTCCCACCCGCGCTCTCGCCCCCGGCGAGGCCGCCGCGATCATGACCGGCGCCCCCCTGCCCCCAGACGCCGACGCGGTCGTGATGATCGAAAAGACCGAACGCGACGGCTCGTTCGTTCGGCTCGATGGCACCGGCGTTCGACCCGGCCTGAACCGACTCGTCCGCGGCCGTGAAATGCGCCGAGGTGACGTGGTCCTTTGCGCCGGGGTGCCGCTGAACGCCCCACGGCTCGGTGTACTGGCCTCGGTCGGCCGCTCCGAAGTCCTCGTTGTGCCCCGCCCCCGGGTCGCCATCGTACCGACGGGCGACGAGTTGGTCGAACCGGACCGGATTCCGGGCCCCGGCCAGATCCGAAACTCCAACGCCGTCACCCTGGGAGCGCTGGCGGCGGCGACCGGCTCGGAAATCCGCACGTTCCCCATCGCCCCCGACGACAGCGCCGGGCTGCGGGCGACTCTCGAACACGCTCTGGATTCCGACGTGCTGGTGATCACCGGCGGAGTCTCCGCAGGCAACCGCGACCTGGTCCCCGAGGTCCTGGAGAGTCTGGGGGTCCGTCGTGTGTTCCACAAGATCCGGGTCAAGCCCGGTAAACCCCTCTGGTTCGGCCTGGGTCCCAGCCGAGGCGATCGGCCCGGACCGCTCGTGTTCGGACTTCCCGGCAACCCGGTCAGCGGTATCGTGGGGTTCCTCCTGTTCGTTCGCCCCGCGCTGCTGGCCCTGGCGGCCCGCCCCGCGCCGGTGCTGGCCCCTCGTCGCGGCCGCCTCGCTCGAGCGTTTGTTCATGCGTCGGACCGCCCGACGTACCATCCGTCTCGCCTGCTCGCCCCCGACGCGGCCGATACCGAGCTCGCGATCGAACCCCTCGACTGGGCTGGCTCGGCCGACCTGAGGACCGTCGCCCAGGCCGATGGTTTCGCCGTATTCCCGGCCGGCGACCGCCACTACCTGCCGGGTGAGGTTGTCGATTTCCTGGACATGAGTTAGCATTCGCCCGCTTTTCGCCGAGCCGCAGTCCTCCTTCTCCGGCGCCCCCCGAGCGCAAACGCCATTCGATGACGCTCGCTCCGTTTCGCGACCTCGCCAAAAGGACCACGGCGCGTCGAACGGTCGTCAATCTCTCGGTCCGACCGACGAACTCCCTCTGGGGACCGGCCGCGGTGGAGCGGCCCGCCGGCGGCGGGCGGCACAGACGAGAGACGCTCGACACGCTTGCGCTCCACGTCCAACCCCCGGTATCCCCAATAAGGAACCACGATGTCGAGTCCAGCAAACGCTCTGGCCCACCCCGAGGCCATCGATATGGCGACGCCGTGGTCCGGGCCGAGTCGGCATCCCGCGGTGCTCGCCTGTTTCTCGGCCGTTCTGCTGTGGTGCTCATTCCTGCCGACCGACTGGAGCTGGTTGTCCTGGGGGGCGCTTGTTCCGCTGTTCCTGCTGATCAAGTCTGCGCGGCCGCGCCTCCCGCTCTACTTCGGCGCCTGGGCCGGCGGAATGCTGTTCTGGACGCTGGCGATCCAGTGGGTCCGGCTCACCGACAGCGAAGCCTGGCTCGCCTGGTTGGTCATGGCCCTGGCGTTGTCGGTCTGGTGGCCGGGCTTTCTCCTGCTGGCCCGACTGGCGGTGCGCCGGCTCGGGGTGCCGATGATGGTGGCGGCCCCCGTGATCTGGGTCGGACTGGAGTACGTCCGCGTCCATATTCTGACCGGGTTTCCCTGGTATTACCTGGCCCACACCCAGCACCGAATCCTCCCGCTGATCCAGATCGCGGACACCACCGGCGCCCTCGGGGTGAGCTTCCTGGTCGCGCTGGTCAACGCCTGGATCGTCGACCTTCGCACTCTGCCACTGGTCGAGCCGACTCCGACGGGTCCACGGCCGGCGCGACCTCAGATCGTTCGCGCCCTGATCGTGGTGGGAGCCCTCGGGGCCACCGCCGGATACGGCTCCCTGAGACTCGCGACCGCGCAGTTTCAGGACGGTCCGAGACTGGCGCTGCTCCAGTCGGACCTGCTGCAATCGCGCAAAGATCCCAGCAACGCGGAACAGCTGGAACAGCTCTACCGCAGCCTCGTCCAGCGTGCGGTCCGGTCCGAGCCGAAACCGGACCTGATCGTCTGGCCGGAGACCTCCTACCCCTGGCCTTTCGTCCTGAGTGATCCGGCGCTCAGCGACTCCGGCTACGAACGCCAGGCCCGCGCCATCGACCCGTCGCGTGGCCGAGAATTCTGGCGTGAGTGGGAGCAAGGCAGCTTGTCATTGCTTCACGGCTGGACCGATCAGGCTGGGGTCCCGATGCTGGTGGGAAGCATCGTCCACGACTTCCACTCCTCGGGCTACTCCAAGTTCAACTCGGCCGTTCTCTTCAAACCAGGAGTCAAGGAGCTTCAGCGGTACGCCAAGATCCACCTGGTCCCGTTCGGCGAGTACGTGCCCCTCATCGACCTCTTTCCCTGGCTCACCGTCCTGACCCCCTACCGGGGAGCCTCGGTCCCTCGACTCTCCTTCGGTACCCAGCCGAGCTGGTTCAACCTCGGCCGCTATCGCCTGGCCACCGCCATCTGCTTCGAGGACACGATTCCCCAGGCCGTCCGCCGCTACTTCCAGGGGCAAACGAAGAATCCACCCGACCTGGTCATCAACATCTCCAACGACGGCTGGTTCCAGGGTTCGTCGGAACACGACATGCACCTGGCCATCAGCGTCTTTCGGGCGATCGAGAACCGGGTGCCATTGGCGCGTGCGGTGAACAAGGGGATCTCCGCCATCATTGACGGCAACGGCCGGGTGATCGCCTCGCTGCCGAAACAGACCGAGCGCGTTCTCTCCGGCATCGTCCCGCTCGACCCCCGAACCACCCTCTATTCGGAGTGGGGCGACTGGGTCGGGGTCGCCTGCCTGACCCTCACCCTGGCGTTGATTCCCGCCTTCCTGGCTCAATTCCTCCCGTCCCGCCGACCCGCTTAACCCAATTTCGCCAAATCTCCTTGCTTGTCAGTCCCGGTTTTATCGGGTAAGTTTAGTCGTGTTCGAGACCGTGCAAAGGGAGGGGAACGATCCTTCTTCGTTGATTCTTGCCGCGCCCGGACTCGACCTTGTAAGATATACCAATGGGTTTGTCTCGGGCCCGGCCTTCGGGTCACGGCTCGATCGAGGCCCCCACTTCCTGGACCCGCACGGTCCCTGCCCCCTTCCCCGCGCTCGGCTCGTGGCGGCGACGTCGCAAGGGGTGCTTGGCCGACCATCTTCTCCACGACTTGCTTAGGATGGGACCATGACGTTCGTCGGCAAGATCCTCGTGATCGTCATTATGGCCTTCGCCCTGATGTTCCTCGGCATCTCGACGGTGGTCTTCACGACCGCTACGAACTGGAAGGCCGCGACCAAAGCCGAGAAGGACAAGGTCGCCGCGCTTCAGAAGAAAAACTCGGACTTCGACGCGAGCAGAAAGACGGCTGAGACCGAGCTGGCCAAAGCCAAGCAAGAGGCCGCCGCCACCGCCAAGCGGTTGGAGGACACGATCGCCGGCCTGCAGGAGGATATCAAGCGGATCGGCAATGAGGCCACTGCGGCCCGTGGCGAGGTGGCCGACGCCCAGGTCAACGCGAAGACCGCGTTGCAAGAGGCCGAACATAGTCGCAACGAGGCCGAGCGGCTTCGTCAGCAGAAGCTGGCCGTCGAGGAGCAGGCCAACAAGTACAAGCTTCAGCAGTCGGAACTGAACGACCAGATCCGGATCTTGACCCGCGAGCGCGACGTGGCCAAGAAGAACGCGGACGCCCTCCGCGAGACCTCGGCCAAGTTCTCGGCGCTGTTGCGACAGCATGGCCTGTCCGACGACATCACCCAGGTCAAAGGGCTGGAAAGCCCCCCGGCCGTCCATGGCGAGGTGGCCCGCGTCGACTCCAACAATCGGGTTGAGCTTACGATCGGCTCGGACGACGGTCTGGTCGTCGGTCACGAGCTGTTCCTCTGGAGGCTCAAGCCCAAGTCCGACTACCTCGGCAAAGTTCGTATCATCTCCGTCGATCCGGACCAGGCCGTGGGCGTGGTGGTCGGCGGCAAGACCGTCCAAGGCATGAAGATAAAGGAGGGGGACATTGTCTCGTCAACGATCCGCAGCGGCCCGCGGAGCTAGCGGTGGAGCCCGAGCCGCTGGTCGCCCCGGCGTCTTCGTACAGTCCCCACGAAGCGACGTCTACGTGGCCATGCTCGGTGTCGCCCTCGGGGCGATGATCCTCGGCTGCCTCCTCCTGATCTTGATCCTGCAACGCTACGAGTTCACCACCAAGGCCACGGCGATCTTCTCCCCCTCAAACTCGGCCCTGGCCGCGAACCTCGAAAAATCCGATTCCTTGACCACTGTACGCTTGTAAACCAGGTCACAGTTGTCTACAATGCCGTTGTCCGATCGAACCTGTGTGTGTCACCGGGTTGGATCGGGCAACGGCGTTTTCGCGTTCCTGCGTGAGGCGCCGTCCCTTGCACCCGGTGTTTGATATCAGTCGAGGGGGATGGGGTGGTGATCTTCAAAATCGCACCCATCCGATCCTCCGGGGGGCGTCAGCCATGACTCAGCATCCCGACCTGTTCGCGGCCCTCGCCGCACCCTTCGAGCCCAGCGAAATGAAGTCCCGTTCTCAGAACGGGCGCCAGCTCTACTACATCACGGCGCGGACCGCGATGAATCGTCTCGATACGGTCCTTGGTCCCGAGAACTGGTGGGATCATTACATCCCCGGTGAGAAGAGCGTTCTCTGCGAGCTCACCATCCGGCTCCCCGACGGCTCGACGCTCACCAAGTCGGACGCCGGAGGCTACGCCGGTATGGCCGACTCGGGTGACGACGACAAGTCTGGATATTCCGACGCATTCAAGCGGGCGGCCGTGAAGTTCGGGGTGGCGCGCTACCTCTACGGCGACGGGCTTCCCGACTTCGTGCAGGCCAGGATGCCCGCCGGTACGGCCACCGCCGAGATTCAAGGACCAGGGCAAACGGCGGCAACCGCCGCGAATCCGACCAGCCGAGCCCACGCAACAACCACCGCGGCCCCGGCACAGCAGGGAACGCCTCGTACCGGCAAGGCGCTTTTCGCCTGGACCAAGGACCAGGAGCAGCGCTACTCGGTCGGGCTACTGAAGTACCTGAACAGTTGGGCCAAGCTCCAGGATTTCCCGGGGCGCATGGTCGATTGGGACGCCGAGCAGGTGAACCTGGCCCATGCCGAGGCGTGCCGGAAACTCCAGTCGCTCCAATCGACGACCTCGGAGGCCTACGAAGAAGCCCTCGCCAACTGAGCGTTCCGTGATCCGACCAGGGCCCGCGGACGATCGCTCGAGAACCCCCGGCGCCCGCTCTCTTACCAGCGGCGGCCGGGGGTTCTTCGTTGAAGCGGACATCAGCGGCCCCGCTCAGGCGCTGACATGGCTCAGATGAGATTGGACCAGCGGGGGAACGGCCGTCGAAAAATCGGGCGCCGGCGGCTCATAGCGGACCCGACTCTTGAGCCGGGTGATCGGTTCTTCAATGAAGTGCCACGACAGTGACGCGACTAGGATCGTCACGGCGACCCGCAACACGTCGAACCAGATCGGCTCGTTGAGATGGAGGGCGCGACCGATGGCCCACATCACGATGAAGACGAACGAGTGGTAAATATAGAGCCCGTAGCTGATCTTCCCAAGGTATCGGAGCCGGGCGTCGCGCAGGATCCGGAGGGCGGGGTGCCCCGTGTGCAGGACCACCAGGCCGACCAGGCCGAAGTAGAACAGGTTCCAGGTCAGAACCATAAGCACCTGCATGATCGTCTGTTTGCCGCCAAATTCGGTTTCGAGAGTGGCGTAGGTTGTCGCCGCGACCATGGGAATCGCGACTACAGTGAAAAGGCCGAAGCCGAGTTGGAGCCGTTTCCGATGCCGCTCAACTTGTTCACCGTCAAGGAAGATAACCGCCAACAAGCCGCCGAGCGCGAATCCATCGCAACGGGCCACCAAGAGCCACCAGTGGAACCCCAGGCTTCGCATCAGCACCGAGAGCGCCACCAGCCCGAGCGTCACCGGCACCAGACCTCGACGCCCCACGACCAAGACGATCAGGGGCCAAACCAGATAGAGCTGCTCCTCGATCGCGAGGCTCCAGGTGTGCCCGAAGTATCCGCAGAAATCAGGGACCGTGTTCGACCAGTAGCGCTGAATGTTCTGGGTAAACGTTAAGTAATAGGGTAAGGCATCCATCGCAAACGGCTTTGACAACCAAGGATTGCCCAGTACCAGGAGTCCCAGCGCCAAGAAATAGGCAGGCCAGATTCGCAGACAACGCCGCACCGCGAAGGCAGCCAAAGCACGGCCGTTTCCGACTTTTCGAAGCAGAATCGTCGTGACGAGGAACCCCGACAGGACGAAGAACAGATCGACCCGGACTCCATGAAGAGCAAAGGCTTGGGGCTTTAAGTGATAGATCATCACAGACATGGCTGCGAGACCGCGGATCGCATCTAATTCCGTTATTCGGCGCATAATCGGGGGGTCTCCATTCCGCAACGGCGTGAGTGCATCCTTGTTGGCAACCCTTGTTGGGTTGGAGTTGGTGAACTCTACTAACTCGCTCGGCGTCATTCAAGCCTCCTCCGCCCCGTCCACTTTCGTAAAGAAATGCGAACCGTCGGCCGAGGGTCCCGATCGCTCCGGCACGCGAGGCGCAGAGGCTTTGCGCTCACGGGGTTGTATAAAACGACCCAGTCGTTACAATCGAATGACTTAGAGATGATGAAGACGTGGGTTCGGAGAGCCTCAAGGGTGACGGCTCCCCGAACCTTCGGGATCGGGAATCGGCCGACCCCTGACTCGATGGCGCTCCCCGCCGACGCCAACGAAAACGTAAGAGGGAACTCCGGCTCCCCTTGACGAGACGATCCGACATCGGGATGCAGCGATCCGAATCGCTGTTTCGTTAACCGCGCTCTCTCCCTTCCATCGCCAGCAGGCTGGGTACGAGCCCAGGACCGGCCGGCACCACCTCGGCATCTTACGGCCCATGTCCGGCCCGAACCGACTGGAGTTTTGCCGCTCCTTGAATCTAGGCAAAACCCTTAAAGCAGGGGCGTCCCCCCCTCTCAGAAAAAAAGGTTGGGATCTTGCAATTGATGTGACCGATGACCAGTTGAGTGGAGTTGGGCCGCCGGTGATTGCCGCAATGCCGATGGTGAGCGACCACGATTCGAAAGTTCGGATCGAAGGGAACCGGTTCGCACCCGCTCCCAGACTTCCCGACGCGTCGCGGGCGATCGAGTGCGATTCCAGCGCCGCGGCAATGGTCATGGGTCTTGAGCTCGGGAGGTCCGTGCGGGTCGTCTCCGCGACCTCTGCCCCCAAAGGCGCGAGGGGACAGCCCCCTCCTCACGGCTGGGGTTTGATGCGCACACCGGCCGAACGTGCTCCGAGCCTCGCGGTCCCATCGTGACACGGACATTTGCTCATTTCATTGCACCGTGGTCCGAGTCACCATCTCAATGTAATGCGGAGTCCAGGGAGGAAACTCGATCCCCAGCGACGAACCGCCGCCCCTGTCGAGCGCAAGGCCCCGCCCCCCGGTGCGGGCGTCCGTTGCGCGACCTCAGACGCGATAAGGATGCGTGATGCCCACCGTCTCCCTGGCCCTGATGTGGCACCAACACCAGCCGTATTATCCGGACGACGTGGCCGGTGAAAACCCGATGCCCTGGGTCCGTCTCCACGGTACGAAAGATTACCTGGGGATGGCTTTGCATCTGGAAGAAGTGCCCGAGTTTCGCTGCACGATCAATCTCGTTCCCAGCCTTCTCGTGCAGATCGAAGCCTACGTGCAGGGCGCAACGGACAAACATCTGCGCGTTTCGCGGCTGCCGACCGACGGGCTCGAACACGACGACGCTCTCTACCTGCTCGACAATTTCTTCATGGCCCACGCCGACGCCATGATCCGGCCCCATCCGCGCTACCATGAGCTCTACCAGCAACGGGGGTTCGGAGTCGATTCCGCCGAGCAGGCACTCCCTCGCTTCCGCGAACGGGACCTGCGCGACCTTCAGGTCTGGTCGAACTTGAGCTGGATGCATCCCCTCCTGTTCGAGAAGGATCTCGAGCTCGCGGCGTTCCGGGCCAAAGGCCGGCGCTACACCGAGGAGGAAAAGCAGTGGCTGCTCGACAAGCAGCGCGACCTGCTGGCTCAGATCATACCACTGCACCGGAAGCTGGCTGACCGGGGTCAGGTCGAACTGACGACCACTCCGTTCTACCACCCGATCCTCCCCCTGCTCTTTGACAAACGGCTGGCCCGCGAGGCCATGCCCGATGTCGCCTTGCCCAGCTACCGCGACGGCTACCCCGAGGACGCCGAGGTCCACGTCAAACGAGCCGTCGAAAGCCATCAGCGGCACTTCGGCGAGAAGCCTCGAGGGATGTGGC
>Ga0182739_1005428_pt1 | contig 10119 bp, 9 predicted proteins | sample eDN5th30CBELigBY_FD_128873 | JGI IMG/M metagenome (GOLD analysis project Ga0182739, IMG submission 128873) | Enriched backyard soil microbial communities from Emeryville, California, USA - eDNA 5th pass 30_C BE-Lig BY (version 2) (version 2) | ecosystem: Environmental > Terrestrial > Soil >...
CTGGGCATGATCCAGATCCGTGCCGATCTGGATGGAACGGGCGCGGCCATCGCGGAGGCTGTGGGGCTGGCGCTGCCCGGCCCCGGCATGACCACGACGCAGGGCGCCCGCAGGCTTTGCTGGATGTCGCCGGACGAGTTGCTGCTGGTCCTGCCCGAGGGCGAGGTCGCGGAGAGCATGGCGGCCCTGACCTCGGCGCTCGGGTCGGAACATGCGCTTGTCGTGGACGTCAGCGACATGCGCGTCGCCTTCGCGATCGAAGGGGCGGGGGCCGGTCAGGTGCTTATGAAGCTTTGCCCTGCCGACATCGCGGCCATACCCGTGGACGGGATGCGGCGGACGCGGGCGGCGCAGGTCGCCTGCGGCATCTGGCGCGAAAGCGAGGGCTTCGGGCTGATCGGCTTCCGCTCGGTCGCGGATTATCTGCGCGGTATCCTCTCGGGCGCGGCGCGACCCGGCACGACGCTCGATCCGCGCTGAGCCAGTTTGCACTTGCCGCGGCGCGCCGGTTTCCTATGGATAGGGCACGATCCCGCTGGAACTGCCGATGCGCCGCCTGAACCTTGCCCTTTCGCTTCTCGCATTTGCCCTCGCGGCCCCGGCCTTCGCGCAGGAGCCGCCGTCGAGGCCGCCTTTGCATGTGATGATGTGCGAGCTGGTCGATGAGAGCGGGACCGGCTGGGTGCCGGAATTCCTGATGTTCACCCGGCAGGATTCGGGCCCCCATACCGGCCGGATCGAGGTCTTTGACCCGATCCTGAAGGATCTGGTCCGCCGCCCGATCGAAGCGGTCATCACCGCCGACGACGCCCGCCAGCGCGGCTATGGCTGGGCGCTGGGCGGGGTCCGCAATAAATCCCGCCAATATGCCGAGCGGGTGGACTTTCGCCTGACGGTCAGCAAGACTGACGGCCGCGCCGAGATGATCGTGACCGCGAAAGGATACCAGAACGTCATGCGGGGGCACGGCCATTGCGCCTCTCCGCCACAATGAGCGCGTGGAACCCTGGGATGCGGTCACGCGTTGCGCAGCCTGACGCCGCCGCCGCGCATCGGGGCTTTCCCCCGCCTTGCGGCTGTGCCAGAACCCTGTTCCGAACCCCTTGGAAAGGAAATCGAAATGGCCTTCACCCTTCCCGATCTTCCCTATGCCCATGATGCACTTGCTGCCGGTGGCATGTCGAAAGAGACCCTCGAATTTCACCATGACAAGCACCACAAGGCCTATGTCGACAAGCTGAACGAGCTGGTCGCCGGCACCGAGTGGGAAGGCAAGAGCCTTGAGGACATCGTCAAGGGCACCTACCAGTCGGGCGCCGTGGCGCAGAACGGCATCTTCAACAACGCCAGCCAGCACTGGAACCACGCCCAGTTCTGGGAAATGATGGGTCCGAATCCGGGCGCCATTCCGGGCGCGCTGGAAAAGGCGATCACCGAATCCTTCGGCTCGGTCGACAAGTTCAAGCAGGACTTCGCGGCTGCCGGCGTTGGCCAGTTCGGCTCGGGCTGGGCATGGCTCGTCAAGGACGCGGACGGCTCGCTGAAGATCACCAAGACCGAGAACGGCGTGAACCCGCTCTGCTTCGGCCAGACCGCGCTCCTGGGCTGCGACGTGTGGGAGCATAGCTACTACATCGACTTCCGCAACGCCCGCCCGAAATACCTCGAGAACTTCCTCGACAAGCTGGTGAACTGGGAAAACGTGGCCTCGCGCCTCTGATCCCCGTTGCAGATGGAACCGGGCCCGCCATTCTGGCGGGCCTTTTCCGTTCGGGGCGGGCGTTTTGCGCTTGTCGCCGTTCCGGGCCGGGTTCATGTCAGGGCGGCTGTGAAAAGGAGACCCGTGGATGAGCGAGCAGGGCAAGGGCTTCTGGGCCATGATCGCGGTCTGCGTGATCTGGGGCTTCGCGCCGATCTTCTATCACGCGATTTCCGGTGTCCCGGTCATGGAGGTGCTTGCGCATCGCACGCTGTGGTCGCTGGTCCTGTTCCTCGGGATCCTTGGCGTGCAGGGGCGTCTGGGAGAGTTGCGGGCGGCGCTGACCGGCCCGGCATTCTGGCGTCTGCTGTTCGCGGCGGTCACGATCTCGTTGAACTGGGGGCTGTTCATCTGGGCGGTGCAAAGCGGACATGTCGTCCAAAGCTCGCTGGGCTATTACATCTTTCCGCTGGTCGCGGTGGTCATGGGCGTTCTGGTCTTTGGCGAGCGGCTGAGCCTCGCGCAGGGCGCTGCGGTGGCGCTTGCCGCACTCGCGGTCTTGGTCCTGACCTGGGGGCTGGGTGTCGCGCCCTGGATCAGCCTGGGGCTGGCGATCAGCTTCGGTCTTTACGGCGTGGTGAAAAAGGCCCTGCCGATGGGTCCGGTCCTGTCCGTCGCCTGCGAGGTCGCGATTCTCTCGCCCCTCGCGCTCATCTGGCTGGTGCTGCAGGGGACCGGGCTTCTTCCGGCCGGAATGCTCCAGCCGATCGGGATCGGCCGCGACTGGGAAACCACGGTGCTGCTGGTGTCGTCGGGTGTGATCACCGCCGTTCCGCTGATCCTTTTCAGCTATGCGACCCGACGGATCAGCATGGCGACGGTGGGGTTGATGCAATATCTGAACCCCACGTTGCAATTTTTCTGCGCGGTCGCCCTGTTTGGCGAGACCTTCACCATCTGGCACATGATCGCCTTCGCGATGATCTGGACTGCGCTCGCCATCTATTCCGGTTCGGCGGTTTTTGGCAGCCGGATCGGGACGCACAGGGGTTCGTGAAGCAGCCCGGCATTGGCAAATGCGGGCAAGCCCGTATAAAACAGCGCGAAAGCATACGGGGACGATATGGCCAACCAGAACGACAGCTTCATCGACGAGGTCACTGACGACCTGCGCCGCGACCGTTTGTTCGCGGCCTTTCGCCGCTTTGGCTGGATCGCGATTGCCCTGATCCTTGCCATGGTTGGCTGGTCGGTCTGGCGGGAATACAGCGCCAACCAGGCCGAGGCGAAAGCCCGCGCCTGGGGTGACGCGGTGCTGGCCGCGCAGGATTCGCCCGAGCGCGCCACCGCCTTTGCGGCAATCGATGCCAACGGATCGTCCGGGCGCAGGCTTCTGGCCGAGATGCTGGCCGCCGGGGCCGAGGCCGAGGCCGGCCTGACCCAGCAGGCGTCCGAGCGGCTGCTTGCTGCGGCAGAGGCCGGTTCCGACGACATGCTGCTTCATGACCTCGCGCTCCTGAAGGCGGTGATGGTCGCGGGGCCGGGCATGGATGCGGCCAAGCGCGACGGCATCCTGTCGCAACTGTCGAAGCCCGGCGCGCCCTTTGAGCTGTTGGCGCTGGAACAGAAGGCCGTGGCCCTGATCGGCGCGGGCCGGACCGAGGACGCGACCATGCTGATCCGCCAGATCCAGCAGAAGGACGGGCTTTCCGAGCCATTGCGCCGCCGGCTGGGCGAGGTGATGATCACACTTGGTGCCGATCCCGACGAGGCGCAGGGACCGGGGCCGCAAACGATGCCGATCGCGCCCTCGGAATGATCCGGCGCGGCTGCCGGGAATGTGTTCACGACCAAGACCAAGATGCGGTGCATCAGCCGCAATGAGGAGACAGCGATGACGAGGTTGCCCCTGCTCGCCGCTTTGGCGGGTCTCACGGCCCTGACGGCCTGTGGCCAACGGGACAAGGCCCTGCCCGGAGAGCGGCTGGACCCGAGGGCAGTGCTTTCGGCCGATGGCCCCGCTGTCATGGGCCAGCCCGGCCCGACCACCACGGCTCTGTCGCTGCCTGCGATGCGCGCGAATGCCGACTGGCCGCAGCGTGCGGGCAGCGCCAGCCACGCATCGGGCAATATGGCGCTTGGCGCGGGGACCAACCGGGTCTGGTCGGCCCCGATCGGGTCCGCCTCGGACCGCCGGCACCGGATCACCGCCGATCCGGTCGTGGCGGGGGGCATCGTCTATACGCTCGACAGCCTCTCGACGGTCACGGCCACCACCACCGGCGGCGGCCGGGTCTGGAGCACCGGCCTGCGCCCCGCGCGGGAATCGGGGGACAGCGTCTCGGGCGGCGGGCTCGCCTATGAGGGCGGCCGCGTCTTTGCCACCACCGGCTATGGCGAGCTTGTCGCGCTGGACGCGCGGACTGGCGGCGTCGCCTGGCGCCAGCGGGTCAACGCGCCGATCTCGGGCTCGCCCACCGTGGCTAATGGCATCGTCTATGTGGTCGGCCGCGATGCCTCTGGCTGGGCGGTGCGCGCCAGCGACGGCAAGGTGATGTGGCGCGTCTTTGGCAATGACGGCATGGCGGGCGTGATGGGCGGCGGTGCGCCGGCAGTCGCTGGCGGCACGGTCGTCTTCCCCTATTCCACCGGCCAGCTTGTCGGGGTCGATACCAGCAACGGCGCCCAGCGTTGGGCCGCGGATGTCGCAGGCTCGCGCCTTGGCCGCTCGATCTCGCTCTTCCGGGAAATGACGGGCGATCCGGTGATCGTCGGCAGCACGGTCTATTCGGGCACCAGCTCGGGCCGCGTCGGTGCCTATGACCTTGAGAGCGGGCTGATGAAATGGGAAGCGCCGGAAGGAGCCTCCAGCCCGGTCCTTGTCGCCGGGAACTCGGTCTTCCTCGTGAACGATCAGGCCCAGCTCCTGCGGCTCGACGCCGCGAATGGCGGGCGGGTCTGGGCGCAAAAGCTGCCCTATTTCACCAAGCAGATCGTGAGGAAGCAGGGTAAGGTCTGGAATCACTACGGGCCGGTGCTTGCCGGAAACCGGCTTTACCTTGCCGGCTCGGACGGCTATCTGCGCGTCTTCGATCCCGCATCGGGTGCTCTGATCGGCCAGGCCGAGATTCCGGGCGGCGCCGCTGCGGCCCCGGCCGTCGCAGGCCAGACCCTTTACGTCGTCACCCATGACGGCCAGCTGATTGCATTTAGATGAGCTTCACCCTCGCCATCGTCGGACGACCGAATGTCGGCAAGTCCACGCTTTTCAACCGCCTCGTCGGGAAACGGCTGGCGCTGGTCGATGACCAGCCCGGCGTGACGCGCGACCTGCGCGAGGGGCAGGGAAGGCTGGGCGACCTGCGCTTCATCGTGGTCGATTCGGCCGGTCTCGAGATTGCCGAGGATGACAGCCTTCAGGGCCGGATGCGTCGCCTGACCGAGCGCGCCGTGGACGAGGCGGATGTCTGCCTCTTCGTGATCGACGCGCGCGTGGGCGTGACCGCGGCGGATGAATATTTCGCCGAGATCCTGCGCCGCCGCGCCAAGCATGTCATCCTTGCCGCCAACAAGGCCGAGGGCCGCGCGGGCGAGGCAGGCGCGATGGAGGCCTATGCGCTGGGGCTGGGCGAGCCGCTGCGCATCTCGGCCGAGCATGGCGAAGGGATGGACGATCTTTATCGCGCGCTCGTCCCGCTTGCCGAGGAGTTCGAGGCGCAGAACGTCCAGCAGGCGCCAAAAACCGATGTCGATGTCTCCGAGGATGGTGACGAGGACGAGGAGGATTGGCGTCCCTCGGCCCGCAAGCCGCTGCAGATCGCGGTGATCGGCCGCCCGAATGCCGGGAAATCGACGCTCATCAACAAGATTCTGGGCGAAGATCGCCTGCTGACCGGCCCCGAGGCCGGGATCACCCGCGATTCGATCAGTGTCTCGACCGAGTTCATGGGCACGCCGATCCGCATTTTCGACACAGCCGGGATGCGCAAGAAGGCGCGCGTGACCGACAAGGTCGAGAAGCTCTCGGTCGCGGACGGGCTGCGGGCCGTGCGCTTTGCCGAGGTGGTCGTGGTGCTGCTCGATGTGGGCATTCCCTTCGAGCAGCAGGATCTGCGCATCGCCGATTTCGCCGAGACCGAGGGCCGTGCCGTGGTCATCGCCGCGAACAAATGGGATCTCGAGGAAGAGAAACCCCAGAAGCTGAACGAATTGCGCGAGGCGTTCGAGCGCCTGCTGCCGCAATTGAAGGGTGCGCCGCTGGTCACGGTTTCGGCGCGCACCGGCAAGGGCCTCGACCGGCTGCACAATGCGGTCCTGAAGGCGCATGAGGTCTGGAACCGCCGCATCTCGACCGCGCGGCTGAACCAGTGGCTTTCCGCCATGACCGAGGCGCATCCGCCGCCCGCGCCGGGCGGCCGCCGCATCCGGCTGCGCTATATGACGCAGGTGAAAACCCGGCCACCGGCCTTCGTGGTGATGGCGACCCATACCGACAAGCTGCCCGACAGCTATGCGCGATATCTGGTCAATGGGCTCAGGGCGGATTTCGACATGCCCGGCACGCCGATTCGCCTGACCTTCCGCGATCAGGGCACCAAGAACCCCTATCGGGACAAGGCGAACAAGATCAACCAGTCCGGCGCGCTCTCCAAGCACCGGGTCCGGCAGAAGCCCAAGGGCACCTGACCCGGCTCAGGTGGTGACGCGCACCAGTGCGAAGGCGATGATGGCGATGCCCAGCACGGCCATCATCGACAGCGCCGCCTGTGTGGCGACCGCGCCTGCCGCCAGCCCGATCATGCCCCAGATCACCGCGATGCCATAGCTGATCGTCCGCCCCAGCCTCAGCTGGACGCTGACCGCGGCGAGTGCCGCCATGGTGACGCCGATCACCGCCGCGACCCGTTCGGGGATCCCGAATTGCCCATGCAGCAGGGTCGCGACAAGGGCGCAGCCCGCCAGCGTCGCCCAGCCCGCCGCGAAGCCCAGCGAGGCGCTGATGCGTCGGTCGGGGGAGGGCGGCACCCCGGCCAGTGCCTCGCCGACAAATCCCACCACCATCACCGCGCCCAAGAGGAAGGCTCCACCCGGCTGGGGGGCAAGCAGCCAGGGCCAGATCGCGCCTGCGATCAACCCGATGACCAGCGCGCCATGATGGTCACCGGACCAGCGGCGGGGGAGGGGCGTCGCGGCTGACGGGTCTTTGCGCGATGCGAAGATCTGGCTCGCGGCGTGATAGATCAGCGCAAGCCAGGTCGCGACCAGCAGCGCCAGCATTGCAGGCACGCGCGGGCGCATGAATTGCGCGACCATGTCCGGCACCGCCGGGGCTGCGCCCGTGATCGCGTCTAGCCCCATGCCGGGCAGCGCCATCTCGATCGTCGGGGGGGCGGGGACCGGCTGCAGCGCATAGCCCGACGTGCTGGCGACAAAGGCCAGTGTCGCCAGCATGAGGATAAGCGTGCCTGCGGGTCTCATGCTGCCGAACGCGGAGCATGTGAAAGCGGTTTCCGGCGGAGGGGCGATTTCTCGCCCCCTCGCGAAGGATCAGGCCAGCGTGCCGTCCGCCTGAAGCCGCGTCTTGCCGCGCAGATAGGGATGCAGCGCCGCGGGCAATTCGACCGAGCCATCGGCCTGCTGGCCGTTCTCCAGAACCGCGATCAGCGTGCGGCCCACGGCGAGGCCGGAGCCGTTCAGCGTATGGACAAATTCCGGCTTGCCGCCAGCTTCCGGGCGGAAACGGGCATTCATCCGCCGGGCCTGGAAGTCGCCGCAATAACTGACCGAGGAAATCTCGCGATACTTGCCCTGTCCGGGCAGCCAGACCTCGAGGTCATGGGTGATGCGCGCGCCAAAGCCCATGTCACCGCCGCAAAGGACGATGGTGCGATAGGGCAGGCCCAGCCGCTCCAGCACGGTCTCGGCGCAGCGGGTCATGCGGGCGTGTTCAGACATGCCCTCGGCCGGCGCGACGATCGAGACCATCTCGACCTTCTCGAACTGGTGCTGGCGCAGCATCCCGGCGGTGTCGCGCCCCGCGCTGCCCGCCTCGGAGCGGAAGCACTGGCTGTGGGCGACCATGCGGCGAGGCAGGCTGGCCTCGTCGACCAGATCGCCATGGACGGTGTTCGTCAGCGTCACCTCGGCAGTGGGGATCAGCCAGAAGCCCTCGCGGGTCTGATAGCTGTCCTCGCCGAATTTCGGCAATTGCCCGGTGCCCTCCATCATCTCGGAGAGAACCAGAACCGGAGTCCATGTCTCGGTCAGGCCGTGTTCCTCGGTGTGCAGGTCCAGCATGAACTGCGCCAGCGCCCGGTGGATGCGCGCGACGCCCTTTTGCAGCAGCACGAAACGCGCGCCCGAAAGCTTCGCCGCGGTCTCGAAATCCATGCCGGGGCGGACGCCCTCGATCTCGAAATGCTCGACCGGGGTGAAGTCGAAATTGCGCGGATCGCCCCAGCGCCGGATCTCGACATTGTCGTCCTCGTCCTTGCCGGGAGGGACGCCTTCGACGGGCAGGTTCGGAATGCCCATCAGCATGTCGCGCAACTGGGCGTCCAGAGCGGCGGCTTCGGCCTGAAGGCGCGCCGTCTCCTCCTTCTTGGCGGTGACGAGGGCGCGCAGCCGCTCGAACTCGGCCTCGTCGCCGCGACCCTTGGCGGCACCGGCTTCCTTGCTGGCCTTGTTCTGCTCGGCCTGCGCCGCCTCGGCCGCGCTGATACGGGAACGACGGTCGGCATCCAGCGACAGGATCTCGGGCGAGAGGGGGGGCAGGTTGCGCAGGCCAAGGGCTGCGTCAAAGGCTGCGGGATTCTCGCGAATGGCGCGGATGTCATGCATGGCTGGCCGGTTCCTCGGATTGTCTACCGAAGTTTCAATAACCCAAGCCCGGCCCGGACGAAAGCCGGGGCGCGCGTGGTTCAGCCCCAGTGGCGCGCCTCGTCCAGCATGTCGCGCAGGACGGGAAAGAACCGTTCCGCGCCGGGATAGCCTTCAAAGCGCGTGACCTCCTGCCCATCGAGCAGCAGGATGAAGCCGGGGGTCAGCCACGGCATCCGGTCCAGCGCCAGCCCGTCGGGGAAGGGGCCGTCTATATCAACCATCAGCAGTGGCGCCGCCCGGCCTTCGGGGTGGCTGGCATAGATCGGGCCAATCTCACGGTCCCATTGCGCGCAATAGACACAGCCCTTGCGGCGCACCATCATCAGCCGAGTGTCGCGCCCACGGGCAAGGGCGCCCTTTGCCGAAAGCGACAGCCCAAGCGCCAGTCCCATGACATGGCGGCGGTTCGGCAATCTGGCTTCCCGTTTCATGGCGAAACCCTAGCCCGGCCCCGGGCGATGGACAAGCGCAAGCGTTTACATGGACTTCATGTGCAAATATCCAGTCGGGGGCGCGTTTCGCCGCGCCCGCATCCGTTACCGGCCCGAGGATCCCATGGACGAGTTGACCGAGCCTCTGCTTCGCGGCGACCGCCGCGCGCTGTCCCGCGCGATCACCCTGATCGAGAGCACCCGCTCCGACCACCGCGCCCGCGCCCGCCGGCTACTGGCGGAACTGCCGCCGCGTCAGGCGCTGCGCATCGGTCTTTCGGGAACGCCGGGCGTCGGCAAGTCGAGCTTCATCGAGGCCTTCGGCAAGATGCTGACGGCAAAGGGGCTGAAGGTCGGGGTGCTGGCCGTCGATCCCAGCTCCTCGCGCTCGGGCGGGTCGATCCTTGGCGACAAGACCCGGATGGAGACGCTGGCCCGCGATCCCCTGGCCTTCATCCGCCCCTCGCCCTCGCGCGCGGAACTGGGCGGCGTCGCGCGACGCACGCGCGAGACGGTGCGGCTTTGCGAGGCGGCGGGCTTCGACATCGTCCTGATCGAGACGGTGGGCGTCGGCCAGTCCGAAACCCTCGTGGCCGAGATGTCGGACCTGTTCGTGCTGCTGCTGGCCCCCGCCGGCGGGGATGAGCTGCAAGGCGTCAAGCGCGGGATCATGGAGATTGCCGACCTGATCCTTGTCAACAAGGCGGATGGCGAGCTGCGCGGCAATGCGCTGCGCACGGTCGCCGATTACGCGGGCGCCCTGCGCCTTCTGCGCAAGCGGCCGCAGGATCCCGAGGGATATCCGCGCGCCCTGCCGGTCTCGGCCCTGACGGGCGACGGGCTGGAGGAGGCATGGGGCCACATGACCCATCTGGCCGACTGGCGGCGCGAAACCGGGCATCTGGAGGCCCGCCGGGCCGAGCAGGCGCGGCAATGGTTCCTGTCCGAGGTCCGGTCTGGCCTGCTTGCCCGCCTCGACCGGCCCGAGGTCCGCAAGCGGCTGGGCGAGGCCGGGAATGCGGTGGCGCGGGGCGAGGCCGAGCCCGACGCGGCCGCGGCATTGGTGCTGGACTGGCTGCAAGGGGCGAATCGCCCCGGCGAAGCCTA
>Ga0182739_1005430_pt1 | contig 10115 bp, 12 predicted proteins | sample eDN5th30CBELigBY_FD_128873 | JGI IMG/M metagenome (GOLD analysis project Ga0182739, IMG submission 128873) | Enriched backyard soil microbial communities from Emeryville, California, USA - eDNA 5th pass 30_C BE-Lig BY (version 2) (version 2) | ecosystem: Environmental > Terrestrial > Soil >...
GACCAGCACCCGGTCGATGGTGGCCACGTCGGCGGTATTGATGTTGATGCGCTCGCCGGCGAGCGCGCCTCCGGCCAGCAGCAGCGACAGCAGCAGCGAGGCGAAGATGGTCCTGATGGATGTCATGGCTTGAACTCCCTTGTAGAGATGGATTCCGTTCCCCGGCGACCGATTGCGCCGGTGGGGATAGTCTCCGCCAGCGCATTGGCCGTGCCTATCGCCGCAAGCCGTCGCGTGGCGCAAGGCTTTGCCGCGTCCGTCCGTAGGAAAATTCCTACCCGGCTGCGAGGCGTAGAATCAGGGCATTCAAATCAGCGAGGCCCTTCCATGGATGCCAGCAAGATCGAAAGCTTCGTCGCCGCGAAGTGGGACGACGAGATCGTCCCGCAGCTCGTCGAATACATCCGCATTCCAAACAAGTCGCCGATGTTCGACACCGACTGGGTGAAGAACGGCTACATGGACGACGCGGTCAAGCTGATGGAGGCCTGGGCGCGCGCGCAGCCGATCCCCGGCATGCAGCTGGAGGTGGTGCGCCTGGAAGGCCGTACGCCGCTGATCTTCATCGACATCCCGGCATCGGGACCGGAAACCGGCGATGACTGCGTGCTGCTCTACGGCCACCTCGACAAGCAGCCCGAGATGACGGGCTGGGACGACGACCTCGGCCCGTGGAAGCCGGTGCTGCGCGGCGACAAGCTGTACGGGCGCGGTGGCGCCGACGACGGCTATGCGATCTTCGGCTCGCTGGCCGCGATCCAGGCGCTGCAGGACCAGGGCGCGCCGCACGCGCGCTGCGTGGTGCTGATCGAGGCCTGCGAGGAATCGGGCAGCTACGACCTGCCCGCCTACGTCGACCACCTCGCCGACCGCATCGGCAAGCCGTCGCTGGTGGTGTGCCTGGACTCGGGCTGCGGCAACTACGAGCAGCTGTGGTGCACCACCTCGCTGCGCGGCCTGGCCGGCGGCAACTTCACCGTCAAGGTGCTGGAAGAGGGCGTGCATTCGGGCGACGCGTCCGGCGTGGTGCCGTCGAGCTTCCGCCTGCTGCGGCAGCTGCTTTCGCGGATCGAGGACGCCGACACGGGCCGCATCCTGCTTGAAGGCCTGCATGCGGAAGTCCCCGCCGATCGGCTGGCGCAGGCGAACAAGTGCGCGGAGGTGCTGGGCACCGCCGTGTTCGACAAGTTCCCGTTCCTGCCGGGCATGACGCCGATGGCCGAGGACCTCACCGAACTGGTGCTCAACCGCACTTGGCGCCCGGCGCTGTCGGTCACCGGCGTCGACGGCATGCCGCCGCTGGCCTCGGCCGGCAACGTGCTGCGACCGCAGACCGCGGTGAAGCTCTCGCTGCGCCTGCCGCCCACCCTGGACGGCAAGGTCGCCGGCGACCTGCTCAAGGACGCGCTGCTGCGCGACCCGCCCAACGGCGCCCACGTCACCCTCGAACTCGAAAAGGCCTCCACCGGCTGGAACGCACCGGCGATGTCGTCGTGGCTGGAAAAGGCGATCGACGACGCCAGCCAGGAGTTCTACGGCCAGCCGGCGATGTACATGGGCGAAGGCGGCTCGATCCCGTTCATGGGCATGCTCGGCGAGAAGTTCCCCGGCGCCCAGTTCATGATCACCGGCGTGCTCGGCCCGCATTCCAACGCGCACGGCCCCAACGAGTTCCTGCACATCCCGATGGGCAAGAAGGTCACCGCCTCGGTGGCCCGGGTGATCGCCGAGCACCACGCCGCCAGCTTGCGCGGTGAAACCACGGGCGCGGCGGTCGCCGCCGACAGCGGATCGCGGCACGGCGACCACGGCTGCTGCTGACGATCGACACTGGTGGCCGGGCCGCGGGCTGTTAAGCTTCGGCCCGGTCCTCCACCACGAAGGGGTTTGGAATGGAAGGTCTGTTCGGCAGCAGCAACTGGCTCTACATCATCCTGATCGGATTCATCGTCGGCGTCCTGGCACGCTTGCTCAAGCCCGGCAAGGACGGCATGGGCATCATCCTGACGACCCTGCTGGGCATCGCCGGCGCGCTGCTGGCGGGCTGGATCGGACAGGCGACCGGCTACTACCAGTCGGGCGAGCCGGCGGGGTTCATCGCCGCGCTGGCCGGCGCGATCGTGATCCTGGTCGTCGTGGGCCTGTTCCGGCGCAAGCGCACCACCTTGCCTCCACGCTGAGCGCGCGGGCGGCAAGGAAGGGCCGGATGAATGCCCGGCTCTTCCGGTTCTTCATCAAGCCACTGGAGTAATTGCTGCGGGTCTGGCGAACCTACGAGCGCCCGTAAACGTCCTCGTAGCGGACGATGTCGTCCTCGCCCAGGTAGTCGCCCGACTGCACTTCGATCAGTTCCAGCATCTCCTTGCCCGGATTCTCCAGCCGGTGCTTTGCGCCCAGCGGGATATAGGTCGACTGGTTGGCATGCAGTTCGAACACGTCGTTGTCGCGGGTCACGCGCGCGGTGCCGCGGACCACGATCCAGTGCTCGGCGCGGTGCCTGTGCGACTGCAGCGACAGCCGGGCACCCGGCTTGACCTTGATCCGCTTGACCTGGAAACCGTCGTCCTGGTCGACGGAGTCATAGCTGCCCCACGGCCGGTGTACCTCGCGATGCAGGATCGCGTGGCTGCGGTGCCCGGCCTTGAGCCGGGCGACCACGTCCTTGACCTGCTGCACCTTGTCCTTGTGCGCCACCAGCACCGCGTCGTCGGTCTCGACCACGACCAGGTTGTCCACGCCAACCAGCGCCACCAGGCGCCGCGCGTAGGCATAGCTGTCGTGGCTGTCGACCGCGATCACGTCACCGTGGCGGGCGTTGCCATCCGCGTCCTGCTCGCTGACGTCCCACAGCGCCGACCACGAGCCGACATCGTTCCAGCCGATGTCGACCGGCAGCACCATCGCGCGATCGGTCTTCTCCATGACCGCGTAGTCGATCGAATCCGACGGGCTGGCGGCGAACGCGTCCTCGTCGAGGCGGATGAAGTCGCCGTCGCGCTGCGCGGTTTCGAACGCGGCGCGCACGGCGGCGAGGATGTCGGGACGGAAGCGCTCCAGTTCGGCCAGGTAGCGCGAGGCGCGGAACAGGAACATGCCGCTGTTCCAGTAGTAGCCGCCGGCGTCGAGGTATTGCCGCGCGGTCGCGGCATCGGGCTTCTCGACGAAGCGCAGCACGCGGCGCACGCCTTGGTCGCCGCTGTCGACTCGGCCGGCGTCGGCTTGAATGTAGCCAAACCCCGTTTCCGCCGACTCCGGCACGATGCCGAACGTGACCAGCGCGCCCTGCGCCGCTGCCGGCATGGCCGCGCGCACGGCGGCCTGGAACGACGGCACGTCGCGCACGACGTGGTCGGATGGCAGCACCAGCAGCAGCGGGTCTTCGCCGGCGGCAACAGCCAGCAACGCGGCAGCGGCGATCGCCGGCGCGGTGTTGCGGCCCACCGGTTCGAGCAGGATCGCGGCATGTTCGATGCCCACCTGGCGCAGCTGTTCGGCGGCGAGGAAGCGGTGCTCCTCGTTGGCGACCACGATTGGCGCCGCGCCGGCGGCCAGCGGCGCAACCCGCTGCCAGGTGTCCTGCAGCATGGTGAGTTCACCGGCCAGCGCCAGGAACTGCTTGGGGTAGGCCTCGCGCGAGAGCGGCCACAGGCGCGTCCCGGAGCCGCCAGAAAGCAGGACCGGTTGCAGGCGCGTGGCTTGGTCGGACATCGGCGATGCTCGTCGGGGAAGGCGCCGGGAGTTTACCCTGTGCCCCGAATGCTTCCGTTGCCCGGAGTCCGGATGTCCACGCCTGCCACGATCCCGACGCGTGAAACGCTCTCCCCCGCGGGCGCAGCGCACGCCATCGGCGTCCCCGACGAAGTGCCGGCACCGCGGACATGGCGGTCGGCCGCGGCATGAAGGCGCTGATCTTCGCCGCCGGCCTCGGCGAACGCATGCGGCCGCTGACCGATACGACGCCCAAGCCGCTGCTGGAAGTCGGCGGCAAGCCACTGATCACCTGGCACCTGGAAAAGCTCGCCGCAATCGGCGTGCGCGACGTGGTGGTCAACATCTCATGGCTGGCCGACCGGTTCCCGCAGGTGCTGGGAGACGGCGCACGCTGGGGGCTGCGACTCATCTATTCGCACGAAGGCCCGGTGCCGCTGGAAACAGGCGGCGGCATGCACCACGCCCTGCCGCTGCTGCGTGGAAACGACGATGCGCCTTTCATCGCGATCAACGGCGACATCTGGACCGATTACGACTTCGCCCGCCTGCCACGCGAACCGGCCGGCGACGTGCACCTGGTGCTGGTCGACAACCCGCCGCACAACCCGCGCGGCGACTTCACCCTCGTAGCGAACGGGCAGGTCGCCAGCGACGGCGACGAGCGCCTGACCTTCGCTGGCATCGGTGTCTACCGCCCTGCGCTGTTCGACCGCTGGCGCGACGTGATCGGTGACGCGCCAGGCGCCGACGCAGCGCCGCCTCGCTTCAGGCTCACACCCTTGCTGCGCGCAGCGATGACCCGGGGCCGCGCCAGCGGCGAGCACCACCAAGGACGCTGGACCGACGTCGGCACGCCGCAACGGCTGGCGGAACTCGACGCAGCGCTGGCCTGAGCCGCGACGCGGCGCTCCCGGCATACGCACGCTGCGACGATTGCGTGCCTCCGCGCGTACCTTGATGCAATGTCCGATCCCTCTGATGCCAAGGATGACGAAGCGCAACTGGTCCGCCGCGCACGCCGGGGGCAGGAAGCCGCGTTCGCCGAGATCTATCGCCGCCATGCGCGCGCGATCCACTCGCTCGCGCTGCGCCTGACCGGCAACCACGCGACCGCCGAGGACATCACCCAGGAATGCTTCCTGAAGATGCTGCAGTTCCTCGGCGGCCTGCGCGACGGCACGCCGCTGCGGCCGTGGCTGAAACGGGTGGCGGCCAACGCGGCGATCGACCGCATCCGCCGCGACCGGCGCCTGGTCGCCATCGAGGACGACGACGCACAGCCCGATAACGGACCCGATCCGCTGCTCCACGCCGAATCCCTCGGCCTGCTGCGACGGTTGAGCCCCACCGAACGTACCGTCGTATGGCTGCACGCAATGGAAGGCTGGTCGCATCCGGAGCTGGGCCGGCGCTTCGGACGCAGCGAGAGCTGGTCGAAGTCGATCGTCTCGCGAACCCTGGCACGGCTGCGGCTGGAACTGGATGAAGCACACCCCCATGACAACGAATGACGACATCCTGCAGGAGCACCTGCGGCAGCTGCCGGAAGCACCGCTGCCGGACGACCTCTGGTTGCGCGTCAACGGCGCACGCCGGCGCGGCCGCCAGCGACGGCTCGCCGTTGCGGCCACCACGCTGGCGGTGGCCGCGGTCATCGCCTTTTCGCCTCTGATGCAGCCGTCCGCGCCGGAAAACGCGCAACCTGCATCCACCGTGGCAGCGGCCGCTCACGCGCCCCGCAAAGCGGGTCCCGACGACGTGGACGCCGAACTGCGCGCGCTCGATCGCGCCCTGCAGGCCGGTTACGCCCGCAATGCCAGCGACGCCGAACTCGAACCTCTCTGGGCGCAGCGCCGGCAGCTGCTCGCCGGCAACAACGCCACCACCAACTCCCCGCTGCCCCGCAGCCTGCGCATCTGACCCGAGGATTTCCCCATGTCCGTCATCCGCGGCTTCACGCTCCTCGTCTGCCTCGTCGTCCCCGGCCTGCTGCTTGCCGCTGACAACGGCAAGCAGGTCGAGGCGGAAATGGACGCCACCCTCCTGCACCTGGCAGAGCGCGGCGCGCTGGGCAATTTCGACCAGCCGCTCGTCATCGCCCGCCCGGCACAGGTGCGCTATGAACTGGGCGCGGTGGTGGACGTGCGCAAGCCCGATCCGCAGGGGCTGGAAGTGCTCGCGATCACACCCGATGGCGCCGCAGCGCGCATGGGCCTGAAAACCGGCGACCGGCTGGTTGCGATCAACGGCCGCCGCCTCGACGGCCAGGCCGCGCCCGCAACTTTGCTGCGTGACGCGATGGCGGCAAGCAACGGCAGCGTGCGGCTGCTGGCAGCTCGCGGCAAGACGCGCGTCGAACTCGCCGGCAGTGCCGATGCCGCAGCCGTCCCCGCCTACCGGCTCACCATCGGCGAAGCCACCGCGAACCACGCAACCGGCTGCGGCTATGTGACCTATTCCGCGTTGCCGCCGCGCAGCAAGGGCCTGTTCGAGGCGTTCATCAGCACCATCGACGGCCGCAGCACGCCGCCCGGACTCGTCAATCGCCTGCGCGTGGACGCCGGGCGCCACGTCCTGACGGTGCAGGAGCTGATTCCCGAGCATCGGCTGCTCCCCTCCCAGAACATGCAGCGTTCGTTGATGCAGCGGCAATCCATGGCGCGCGCCTACAAGCCGTTGGTCGTGGACATCAAGCCGGACACCGACTACCGGATCGGCGCGCGCCTGCGCAAGGAGCGGTTGGACCGTGACAGCATCCGCGCCAACGAGTACTGGGAACCGGTGGTGTGGGAGCAGCGCGCCGCCAAGTGCCGGTGATCCGCCACCAGTCGCCCAAGGGAAATCTGCAGACCAGGGGAGATGCAACATGTCGGGACCACCAGCCATTGCATCCGGGCTCGGGTTGGCACTCGCGCTGTCGCTGCTTCCTTCCGGCTACGCACTGGCGCGCGACGACGGCCGGGCACCGCGCGTCTTGACCCTGCAGCCCCCGGTCGAACGCGAAGTGCGCGGCAATTACATGGGTGAGCCCGGCATCGATCCGGGCATCCTGACCGAGGGATTCCTGTCCTCGCACCCCGACATCCGCTGGCGGCGCGAGGGCCTGTACTCCTACAACCGCAAGGAATACGACATCGCGGTGGCGCAGTTCCTGCGCGCGGCGCGCCATGCCGACAAACCGTCGCAGGCAATGCTGGCGGAGATGTACTGGGAGGGCATCGGCGTGCCGCGCGATCGCGAGCTGGGTTACGCCTGGATGGACCTGGCGGCGGAGCGGATGTATCCCAACTTCGTCATCCTGCGCGAGCGCTACTGGCAGAAGCTGGGCGCGCGCCAGCGCCGCGACGCGATCGAACGCGGCCAGGCGCTGCTTGCCGAATATGGTGACGATGCGGCGAAGCCGCGGATGGAGCGACAGCTGCGGCTGGCGAACCAGCAGGTCACCGGCAGCCGCCTTGGTTTCGTCAACCCTGGGCTTTCGGTCATCCCCGTGACCGGTCCCCTGAGCGGCGTGTCCCTTGCCGGTGAAACGTTTTACAAACCCGAGTACTGGCGGACCAACAAGTACTTCGAGTGGCAGGACGAAATGTGGCATGCGCCGGCCCGGACGGGGCACGTGGACGTCGGCGACCTGCAGCCCGTCCATGACGACGCCAAGCCCGACCGTCCATCCCGCAGCCATCCGCCGGAGCCTGCCGGGTAGCGCACGTGTCCTTACCGGCGTCCCGGCATGCCGGGCCGAACACCGAAACCCCTGCGAAGGAGCACACGCATGAAAACGGCAATCGCCCTGATCGTCCTCGCCTCGTTGCCATCGCTCGCCAGCGCGGCGCCCCAGGAGACGACGAAGCGAACGCCGACGGCCTCGTTCAGCACGCCGGACACGCCGGTGACCGGGCGGATGGTGCTGCGCGAGTCGACCGGCGACGCGCTCGCCACCCAGACCCAGGCGCTGCTCACGGCACGGCCTGACATCCGCTGGCGCATCGCGGGCGAACAGGCCCGGTCCGAAGGCCGCGACGAGGAAGCCTACCTGCGCTTCCAGCGAGCAGCCCGCTATGGCGACAAGCAGGCCCAGTCGATCCTCGCGCGCATGCACCACGATGGCTCCGGCGCCGTGCGCGACCCTGCGCTAGCGTTCGCATGGATGGCGATTGCGGCCGAGCGCGGCGACGGCACCTACGTCCAGCTCCGCGACCGCTATTGGCGGCAGCTCGATGCGGCGCAGCGCACGAAGGGCGAGGCCCATGTGCAGGCACTGCAGGCCGAGTACGGCGACGCACAGGCCGTCCCCAGGCTGCGACGGAGCATCCGCACGGCGCGCCACCAGGCAACCGGCAGCCGGCTCGGCTACGCGGGCGCGCTGGAAGTCACCACGACCAATGGCAGCAGCGATACTTCCGGCACTTCGCTGTCCGGGCCGGAGTACTACGATAAAAAGTACTGGCGCAGCCCGCAGTCCGCGGCCAACCAGGCGCCACCCCCGCCGGCCGGCACCTCCAAGGGAAAGAACAGTGGGCAATGAACTTCATTTTCGTGAAGACATCGGTCCAGTCCACCACGGTGGTGCCGGGCTTCCTGCCCGCCCCGCCACCTCGGCCAGCCCGCGCCATCGTGCGCTAGCCGCATGGATGTCGTCGTTCCTGCTCTGCCTTTCGTTCGCGGCCACGGCGCAGGCGCCGGCAAACGCGCGCGTGCTGACGGCGCAGCCGCCGCCCGAGCGCGCGGTGTACGGCAACTACCTCGGCGAACCTGGCATTCCGCCGGAAATGCTCACCTCGGGCTTCCTTACCGCGCATCCCGACATCCGCTGGCGGCGCGAAGGCGCGTATTCCTACAACCGCAAGGAGTACGAGCTGGCACTGGACCAGTTCACGCGCGCCGCGCGCTACGCCGACAAGCCCTCGCAGGCGATGATCGCCGAGATGTACTGGAAAGGCCTGGGCGTGCCGCAGGACCGCGAGCTGGCTTACGCGTGGATGGATCTGGCGGCCGAGCGTATGTATCCCAACTTCGTGATCAAGCGCGAACGCTACTGGGCACTTCTCGACGCCGACCAGCGCCGCGACGCGATCGAGCGCGGCCAGCAGCTGCTGGCCGAGTACGGCGATGACGCCGCCAAGCCGCGATTGGCGAAGGTCATGCGGCAGGCGAAGCGGGAAACCACCGGCAGCCACGCCGGCTTCGTCGGCGGCGGCCTGCGGATCACGCCGATGACCGGGCCGCTGGCCGGCACCGGCATGACGATAGCGCCGGAGAAGTACTACGCGGCCGAGTTCTGGGATCCGCAGGCGTACTTCGTGGCCCAGGATGCCGAATGGGGCTCAACCAGGCATGGACAGGTCGATGTCGGCGAACTCGAGAACGTGCCGGCAACGGAAGAAGCCACGCCTGATCCCGAGGCAACGCCCGAGCCCTGAGCGGCCGTCGCGCTGCCGGGGTACCCGCCTCCCGGGAATGCATCGGCCTGCCCTCGCCCACGCGGGCATGCCGGCGCGAGGCACCACGAGCCGCGACTGCGCTATTGCGTTCCCTGCCCCGTCTCGCCGCCCAGCACCTGGCGCAGGAACGGCACCGTGATCCGTCGCTGCTCGGCGAGCGAGGCGCGGTCAAGCCGGTCGAGCAGCCGCGCCAGGCTCGACAGGTCGCGGTCGACGCGGCGCAGCAGCCAGTCGATCGCGGCCTCGTCGATCGCCAACCCGCGCCGTTTCGCACGCAGCCGCAGCACCTGGCGGCGGCCGCCGTCATCCAGCGGCGCAAGTGCGATGCGCGGGCACTGCGACAGCCGCGAGCGCAGGTCGGGCAGCACCAGCGGCAGCGCATCGGGTGCGGCTCGCGCGGTGTAGAGCACGGCGATGCCGGCGTCGCGGGCGCGGTTGTGGAAGTCGAACAGCGCGACTTCGTCCTCGCGCCGGCCCGCGACCAGGTCGAGGCCGTCGAGCGCGATGAACGGGGTGTCGTGCAGCGCGTCGAGCGCTTCGCGCATCCGCCCTGCGGCGGCCGCGAGCGGCAGATACGCGCTGCGGCGCGTGGCAGCCTGCGACGCGGCGCAGGCAGACAGCGCGAGATGGGTCTTGCCGGAGCCCGGCGCGCCCACCAGGTACAGCCAATCCGCGGAATGTCCGAGGGCCAGCGCCTCGATCTGCGCCAGCGCCCCGGCCGGCGCGGCGACGAAGCCGTCGAACCGCTGGTCCGGCGGATAGCGCAGCGCCAGCGGCAGCTGCGCGGCCGCCGGGGCATCCGGGCGGCTCACGCCTTGCCTTCGCCTTCGACGCCCGTATCGCCCGCGCCGCCACCGGGAACGATGATGCTCCCGCCGCTGGCGCGCTCGGCCGGGACGACGATGGCCGGGGCCTGCCCTGCGTACAGCCGGCTCTGGGTGTAGCGCACGTGTGCGTAGCGCA
>Ga0182739_1005432_pt1 | contig 10113 bp, 10 predicted proteins | sample eDN5th30CBELigBY_FD_128873 | JGI IMG/M metagenome (GOLD analysis project Ga0182739, IMG submission 128873) | Enriched backyard soil microbial communities from Emeryville, California, USA - eDNA 5th pass 30_C BE-Lig BY (version 2) (version 2) | ecosystem: Environmental > Terrestrial > Soil >...
ATAAATATAAATTCTGATTATATTTTCGTTGTAATAATATTAAAGTAATATTTTCGCATCCTCCTCTATATCAGATTAATTGTCCCTTATTGCTTTTCATACAATTTACCTTTTCTTTAATAGTTAGTACATAAAATCTCGATTAGTAATCGCCTATAATAGAAAGCGCTTACAAAAAAGATTATACATAAAAAAACATTTTTTTGAAATATTTTTAATAAAAATAATATTAGTAAATTATCTCCAGTTTTCTAGCGAAATTATCAATTGTTAATAAACTGTAGGTAATATTGTTTATCCCCTTCACTCCGCAAAACTTTAACATTAATTACTAACCAGGGATCTGCAGAAATTTTTATCCGCAAAGTTTTCAAATATAATGATTTTTTTGATTTATTCAGAAAATTCTATTGTTTATACAAAGCATTGCTGTTATTATAAATAAACTCATATTATTCGAATAAAATAATATATTTCTAAAACTAGGAGGTACATATGAACAAAAAGTTTCTGATCTATTTATTAACCGTTTTACCTTTTGTAATTATGCTAGTAGCAATCCCATTTGTTAACCGAATTCATCCAATTATTTTCGGATTGCCATTTTTATCTTTTTGGTTATTTTTAGGGATGATTATCACACCTATATGCACTTATATCATTTATCGATTGCAAAAGTCAGAAGGGAGTATTGAATAATGCAAGGAAATTTAACAGCTTTGTTAATCACAAGTACCATTGTATTGGTAGTCGTATTAATCGGATTTTTAGCGGGACGAGATAAGTCAAATAGAAGCTCCGTTGAAGAGTGGTCAGTTGGTGGTAGACGATTTGGGCCATTGCTAATTTGGCTCTTAATCGGTGCGGATTTATATACAGCATATACATTCTTAGGGTTAACCAGTACAGCCTATTCAGGGGGAAGTCTTGCATTATTTGCTATTCCTTATACCATTATTGCTTTCTTTATTTCTTTTTTCTTTCTACCAAAGCTATGGAAATTTTCTAAAGACCATAAAATAACTACGCTAGCCGATTATGCAAAGATTAGGTTTGGTAGTAAATTTTTATCCTTTCTAATTGCCATTGTTGGTGTATTAATGCTTATCCCTTATATTGATTTACAGTTAGCTGGAATTCAAGATACACTAACAGTAGCTGGGACAGGTTTTATCAATGTTAAATTTGTTGTTATCGTATCTTTCTTTTTAGTTGCACTTTATACATTCTTTAGCGGAATTAAAGGACCTACCTATACAGCCATTATTAAAGATATTTTAGTTTGGGTCATTATGTTATTCTTAGTTGCTTCTCTTCCAATCATGCATTTTGGAAGCTGGGGATCAATGATAGATAAACTCGTTGTTGAATCGCCTCAACTATTAACAATCCCTACAACAGGACCAAAAGGTATTCCATGGTTTCTCACAGCATCCTTAGTTTCTGGTCTAGCCTTATTTATGTGGGCACATGCTGCAACAGGCGTATTTACTGCAAAAAGTGCTGATGCGCTTCGAAAAAATGCTATCTTTTTGCCATTATATAATGTTGTGTTAATTCTTGTTATTTTCCTTGGTTTTGTTGCATTTCATGTACTACCAGAAGGAAGCGATCCACGTTTCGCACTTTTAAATTTAATTCAGATGTCTTATGGTGGTGTCATTCAAGGGTTATCATTCGCAACCATTGCACTAGCATCTCTTATTCCTTGTTCCATCATGGCAATTGGTGCTTCTAACCTGTTTGCCAATAACATATACCGCGATTTAATTAATCCAAAGGTTACACCTGCAAAATTAACGATGATTACTCGTTCAATGGTATTTGTTGTTATTGGACTTGCTTTAGTCTTTGGGATGGTTTTCCCATCAGCACTCGTCTCTTTACAGTTATTAGGTGTTTCTGGAATGGTTCAAATCTTTCCAGCCATTGTCTTCAGTTTATACTGGAAAAACCAAACAAAAGAGGCAACCATTATCGGTTTGATTGTCGGACTCATTGTCACCTTTACGGTGTATGCAACCGGAACTACTTTTGGTATATACGAAGGATTCTGGGGATTATTAGCAAATGTCGTAGTGACCGTTGCACTAAATCCATTTTTCGTTAAAAATATTAAAAACAAAGCCAATCCTATTATCGACCAATTATTTGCAAAGCAACAACAACGTAAAATAATGGCCACAAAAAAAGGGGCTTAATATTTATAAAAAAGAAGGATGCTTACTCATAATGACCTAAACTATCCAAATAGTTGGAAGAAAGGTCTGACATGAGCTAAGCATCATTTTATTTGCATCCCATTGACATTCTTGGTTATTAATAAACTGCGGGACATTTTGTTTATAAGTTTTACTTTCCAATCCCTTTACATCACTTCTAAAAAGTTGAAATATGTAAAAATAACTCTCGACAAAGTTTTTAAATTTATCTAAGACAAACTATACACAGTTTATCCACAAATAAATAAGTCACTGTGACACAAGTTCCAGCTTCGCGACACACTCCACATGCGTCGTCATCGGGAACATATCTACTGGTTGTAAATCCGTTGTTTTATAACCGCCATCTTCAAGGATCCGTAAGTCTCTTGCCAGCGTTCCTGGATTACATGAAACATAAACGACTTTCTTCGGTTTCATGTCTATAATCGTGTTTAATAAAGATTCGTCACAGCCTTTACGCGGTGGGTCGACGACTAACACATCGGCCGTATTTCCTGCTTTATACCAATCGGTAATCACCGTTTCCGCTGCACCGACCGCAAATTCTGCGTTTGTGATTTCATTCAATTGCGCATTACGGCGTGCATCTTCAATTGCTTCTGGAACAATTTCAACACCGAACACTTTTTTCGCTTTTTGAGCTAAAAACAGTGAAATCGTGCCGATTCCGCAATATGCATCAATGACCGTCTCTTCACCTGTCAGCCCTGCGTATTCTAATGCTTTTTCATAAAGTACCTTCGTTTGGTCTGGGTTCACTTGGTAAAATGATTTAGCGGAGATGGCAAACTTTACATCGCCAATAAAGTCATAAATCACTTCACTTCCCCAGAGACTATTCATTTTTTCTCCTAAAATGACGTTCGTTTTCTTCGAATTTACATTATGAACAATAGACTTCACATGCGGCAGACGTGCAATTATTTCTTTCACTACTGTTTCTACAAATGGGATACTGTCTGTTCTTGTAACAAGAACAACCATTAATTCACCTGTTTGTTTTCCATAGCGAGCCATAATATGTCGAAGTACACCTTTATGTGTTTTTTCATTATAGGCAGGAATATGGAGATCGCTAAAGATTTCCTTCACTGCTTGTACGGCCTCATTAATCACCTGATGCTGAATAATACTTTCTTTTGTTTCCACAATATCGTGACTGCGCGGCTTAAAGAAACCGGCAATCAGCTTTCCATCCTTTTCACCGACAGGCACTTGAGCTTTGTTACGATAGTGGGTAGGTTCTTCCATCCCGATAATCGGGTGAATCGTCACATCTTCTAACTTACCGATTCTAGTCATTACTTCACGTACTTGCTTCTCTTTGAATGTAAGTTGCCCTTTATAGCTTAAATGCTGAATTTGACATCCACCATATCGATTCTGATCTTCCATTGATAGATCGACGCGCTCTGGACTTTTCTCAAGAAGTTCGGTTAGGCGCCCAAACGCGTAGCCATTATTTGTTTTCGTTACTTTAATTACCGCTCGCTCCCCTGGCAGAGCATTAGGAACAAAAATCGGATAGCCTTCAACTTTAGCTACCCCCGCTCCATCATGGGTTAAATCTTCAAATGTTACTTCTATGTACTCATTCTTCTTTACCGGAATAGTTTTCTTCATGATTTACCTTCTCTTTTCCTTTTAACTAGCAGTATTTTATCACATCTAGCACTATTCACCAAACAGTTCCTTTTTTCATAAAAATAATATAGAAAGAAAAACTCTCGTACATGATGCATAAAAAAATCGTTTCTTAAGAAAAATAAGGTAAAAAGAGGTGAGTATAATGGGATTGTTTAGTGGAATTTCAGCATGGAACGCAAATCGAATTGAAAAACATCGTGCTAAAATGGAGGAGAAAGGGTTTTGCCCAGATTGTTACGGACGCGGTTACAGCTCCTTTGTGCCGACGGAGTATCATTTTTCTGATATTCATGACTGTCCCGGCTGCAACGGTAGCGGCACTTATGCAGATTGGGCAGCAATGAATGGACAAAATGAACAGCAATTGTAAATAGTCCATTCTACTATCTATCATTTATCTATCGATTACTATGAATAAAACCAATAAAAAATACGGTTTCAAACCGTATTTTTTTATGGCAATATTTTTACCATATATTGATATTGATGATGGTGGATTATAATCCGATCAGCAATCTTATAGCCTATTTTTGTATAGAGCTGTTGTGCTTTTTTATTATCTTCTTCAACAGCTAAAGAAATACGCTTGTATCCTTTTGCTTTGGCATGCTGCTCCGCAACCTGAAGGAGTTTCGTTCCGATTCCCTTTCCACGGAAAGCAGAATCCACACATAATGTGTCAATGTAGAAATCCCCTTCTTTTGCTTCCTTCTCCAGCTTAAAGGTCGGGTTGTTTTTCAACACTCGTAAGCGCGCAGCTAATGGTTCATCCAATTTCTCTGCATCTCCGCCATCATAGCCTAACAGTACCCCAGCAACTGAACCATCTATTTCACATACGGTACAATTCTCATAACTAAGTCTATTTCCTTTTTGTGTAAAGAAATCAGCCAGTACAGCCAAAACTCTTTCTTCCTCTTTTTCGCCTGTTAATGCTTCGGCAATATCTTTAATCGCATCCCGAAATAACCTGACAGCCTTTTTAGCATCCGCTTGAACAGCTTGTCTAATTAACATAGCACATCCCCTTTATTGATTCTCTGGATCATCTGCTAACGTATTGCGAGGAATAAATACTTCAAAATGGCGATATTGATTAACAAATTCTGCCGGAGCCACTCCTCCAAATTCACCGTCTAGATTCAACATCATTTTTTCTTTTGTTGTTACTTTAATTCGATTAGCCTTAACATAAATTACATTTTTATCATGAACATGCTCACCGCGTATTGCCAGCGTAACGATTCGAACAAAATCAGCAAGATTAGCTTTTTTCAAAATGAGCAGCGTAAACATGCCATCATTCAAAGAAGCATCAGGTGCCAACTTTTCAAAACCGCCAACTGAGTTTGTATTCGCTACCAAAAATAGCATAATTTCGCCTTCAAAAAGCTTTCCGTCATATTCAATTGTTACTTCACTCGCTTTAAATGAAGGCAGCATTTCAATTCCTTTTATATAATAAGCAAGTTGTCCAAGCATCGTTTTGAGCTTGCTTGGTACTTCATATGTTAGCTCAGTTAGGCGACCTCCGCCAGCAATATTAATGAAGTATCTATCATTCATTTTACCAATATCAATTGGCATCGTATGTCCATCTGCAATGATATCAGCTGCACCTTCAATCGACTTCGGTAAATGCAAGGCCCGCGCAAAGTCATTCGTTGTGCCAGTCGGAATAATCCCAAGCTTCGGACGTTTCTCCGCTCGAGCTAATCCATTGACAACCTCATAAATCGTTCCGTCACCACCCGCTGCAATTACCACATCATAACCCCGCTCAATCGCAATTTCAGCCGCTCGTGTTGCGTCACCTTCACCTGTCGTCATATGACAGGAAGCTTCATATCCAGCTGCCTCAAGTTTCGCTAGCACTTCAGGTAAACTTTTCTTCATCGCTTCCCGTCCTGATGTCGGGTTATAGATTAATCTTGCTCTTTTCATTTCCCATCATCCTTCAAATAGATTCCACAAATTACATGTTAACGTTCCTTTTTGAAAAAAGCAACGTAGCCTTTTTTCAAAAAAACAAGGACTATTATACCGATTCTCTAGTAATCAACTTCAAGAAGAAATTATATAGCAATTTATTCTAAAACTCTAGTTTTAATAACAGAGTAGACATGATTATCCTAAATATCTACCATAAAAAGCAGGATATCTTCGAGTTTCTTATTTTAACTAAACAAAAAGAGGATGTTCATAAGCGTTTAACTCATAGGACATCCCCTTTTATACACCAATTAACTATTCTACTATTCTGCTGGATTCAACTAGCAGACTCTTTTTCCTCTAATGTCAGAACCCCATCTGTCATCTTATACACTTTATCAAAATAACCAATTAAGCGCGTATCATGAGTGACAACAATGGTTGTTGTATTTTTATTCTTTGTTTCATTCTTTAAAAGCTCCATCACTTCGTACGCACGATCTGAGTCAAGCGATGCTGTTGGTTCATCTGCCAAAATAATGGATGGGTTACTATACAACGCTTTGGCTATCGCTACCCGCTGACGTTGACCTCCAGATAAATCCGCTGGGTATTTATTACGAAGACTTTCAATGCCTAAGTCCTGATAAAGCTGCTCTAATTCAGTTTTTGTCATGTTTCCCTTTTTTACTTTATCCAGCAACTTCATCTGTTTATCTACCGTTAGAAAAGGAATTAAATTAGAAGCTTGCAAAATAAAGCCAATCTCTTGCAGTCGAATCTTTGAGCGCTTCTTCTCATTTAATGCCGTAAGCTTTTGGTTATTAATAATAACATCACCTGTAGAAGGAGTGAGTAACCCACCCACAATCGTTAAAAAGGTACTTTTGCCTGAACCAGATGGACCGATAATCGCGATAAGCTCTCCTCTGTCAGCCTGAAAGTTTGTTTCCTTCAGTGCATTAACCTTTGTATGCCCTGTACCGAAGGACTTCGTTACGTGACTTAATTCTAAAGCCGTCATCCTTTACCCTCCTATCGCTTTTAAAGGATCAATTTTTACAATGGTACGTACGGAAAATAAAGCGCCTAATACAGCAACAACAATTAATAGTATGCCATATACAATCATGGTTACTATATCAAAAGACACAGGCACTGCACTCGGCAAAAAGGCACCAGAAATAAGAGTTAATAGAAAACCTACACATACACCAATAGCTGCTAAAATGAACGTTTGAGCCACAACTGATCGAGATAAATAGCCATTAGAAATCCCTTGTGCTTTCATAACACCAAACATACTAATCTTTTGAACCGTTAACACGTACAAGAAAATAGCGACAATAACGGCGGAAATAATACATAAAAAGTAAATCATGAAGTTTAACGTTAAATTTTGTTCCGTATAACCCGGTAAATTTTCGATAAACGTCTCAATTTCAATTGCCTCTAATTCATCATCTTTCGTGAGAGTAGATACATCATCTGCGCGTACAACAATCCCATTTATTTGATCTTTATTCATCTCTGATGCTTCGCCATATTTTACTTTATGAAAGGTTGATAATTCACCATAGAGAACAGGAGCTGCATTAAATCGTCCTTCATCTGTAAAACCAACAATTGTGACCGTTTCCTCCGTGGAGGATAAATCCAATTCATCTCCTATTTGAAAACCCTCTTCTTTTAATGCATCACTAGCAATCACTTCATTACTTTTTGAAAAAGCTTTACCTTCCGTTACATTAGGCATAATAAATTCATCTTCACGGATACCAAAGATCGCTACATTTTTCTTTGTATCACCGTTGCTAGCAATCGCATTCATCTGGCTGATTACTGCCATTTCTTCAGCTTCGATACTCTCTGCATCATCGAGGGTCAGCGATGATTGAAGCAAACTTTTATCAGATTCTTCCGTTAAAACAATACCCGTTGCGTCCCATTTGTCTACTGATTCTCTATTCAGGTTAGCAAGCCCCGTTGCTAAACCAGATAAAAAGAAAACTAAGTAAGAAATAAGCATTAACACGCCCATAATTAAAGTAAATCTTAATTTATTTTTCTTAATTTCATTCCAGGCTAAAAACATTTCTCCACATCCTTTTAACAAAAATAATATAACATCGTAAAACGTTTGTATACAGTCTATTAACAAACTTTATACAAAGTGTTAATTTTTTGTGAATTTTAAAGCGGTATGTATCTACAACCCATTAAATTAAAAGTTCATATTCCCTCTTTCCCTAATAAAAACCTCACGTCTATATTTAATTCCAATGTCAAAGTATTGTATAATGTTATATCATTAACATTGTACATTGAGGAAATATTCGTTATACCTTAAATTAGATAATAAAATCTTAGGATTCGAGTAACTTGTTGAAAGGATGAAGAACATGAGCGAACCTGATATCAGCGGGATGTACTATATACAACAAGTCGCGGATCTTACAGGACTATCTAAGCAAGTTATCCGCAAATGGGAAGAGAGATATGAACTCGTTCAACCGAAGAGATTAGAGAATGGATATAGAATATATAGTAAACAAGATGTAAACATCATTTTAGAAGTTAAAGCACTATCAGAGCAAGGATGTCCTATTAAACAAGCTGTTGCCCTGGCAAAAGAGAAAAGTGAGCCGAAAGATGATATCTTCCTTAAACAGGAAACTATCCAATACCATAAAGGGTTGAACAACTATGTCTTTCAACTGCTCGAAAAAGGGAACCATTGTAATGAATTAGAACTAAATCTTATATTACAACAAGCCTATCATCGCGTTGGATTGGATATGTTTTTAACATCCATCGTTATCCCCTTTTTAAAGGAAGTCGGGAGGAAATGGGAGAAAGGAGAATGGAGTGAATATCAAGAGGCCATCTCAAGTCTTGCTGTACGAGACTTTTTAGTACAAATTCGTCGAAGCTATCAATGTAGAGATGACGCTCCTTTAATTATAGGTGCATGTCTCCCATATGAACAGCACGAAGTACCTTTGCATATTCTATTGCTTCAATTTATGGTAAGAGGTTGGAAAACGATATTGATAGGGGCCTCACCCGCTCCCGGCTCAATTGAATCGTTAGTGAGCAAACTAAAGCCTGCTAAAGTTCTGCTCTCTGCTACAACGATGCTTCCTTTCAAACAAAATCCTTCTCTACTGCAAACTCTTGATCAATTCGCCGCAGAAAATAGAAAGATTGATTTTTATCTTGGAGGCAATGGCTCACTCGAGTATACAACCGCAGATAACATCACGCTACGTGCAATCCATCTTACAAACTCTATTGAAGAAATTATGAATGATAACGATTTAAGTTAATTTCACTGAATTACATGAAAAAACAGGAAGTCGTTATCTCCCTGTTTTTTTCATGTATAACGTCTTCAAACACTGCTTCATTTCTACTTCCCAACGATTTAATCAAACGTTTGATTAAATCGTTCCCCCCTACTCATGACGGGATTTTCGAGCAAGTACAATCATACAAACCGTAATCATCAAGAAAGCGAAAAAAGCTAGAAAAGGAATCGTAATAAACCCTAACCAATTAATATATTCCCCCGAACATGGAACACCGCTTGTACATATTTCAAATTTTTGTAGAGACGGCACTTTTTGCAGACTATAGTGATAGCCTGACACGAGTAGACCTAAAATCGATAGAGGAAGAATATAGCGATACACCTTCTGATCTTGATCGTAGAAGGCCCTGCCTAACAAAATCACTAACGGATACATCAAAATTCTTTGATACCAACAAAGCGTGCACGGTACATAATGAAGAACTTCACTAAAGTACAAACTTCCCGTTGTCGCAATAATGGCGATAATCCAAGAAAACAGCAGTGATTTATTCATTGCTTACTTCTCCTTTGCGGCTTCATCTACCATCTTTTCTAAGTCCTCAAGCGTATTTCCTTCAAACTTTTTACCATCTACAAATATTGCTGGAGTTCCTGTTACTCCTAATTCACTTGCAGCGTCCATATCCACCTGCCATGCTTCTTCAGCTGATTTCGCCTTAAAAGTCTTCACTACTTTAGTAGCATCACCTTCACTCACAATTTCTTTCAATGTATCTTCTAAAAATTTATCGGTATAGACGTCCATTTTTTCATATTTAAGGTCATCAGGCTGTTTAGTAAATAATAGCTCATGGAATTTCCAGAATGTTCCGTTCCCTAATTCCTGATAAACCGCTTCAGCAAATTTAGCCGAACGTTCTGAATCAACGTTAATAAACGAGTAATTCATAAAATAAAATTGAGCCTTTCCGCTATCAATCAATGCTTCTTCCA
>Ga0182739_1005436_pt1 | contig 10107 bp, 10 predicted proteins | sample eDN5th30CBELigBY_FD_128873 | JGI IMG/M metagenome (GOLD analysis project Ga0182739, IMG submission 128873) | Enriched backyard soil microbial communities from Emeryville, California, USA - eDNA 5th pass 30_C BE-Lig BY (version 2) (version 2) | ecosystem: Environmental > Terrestrial > Soil >...
TACAATATGTGCGATTTATAATGCTGAACGAGACATCGTCTCCAGTGATAAGCAAACTAGAAGGAATGCGATTGAGTATATTAAAAGCTGCGTTGATTTTGCAAGTACCATTGGGGCACAAGGAATTTCATTAACTCCAACAGCCTGTATGAAAATTTATCAGGAGACCGATAGAGAAACTGAGCTTAATTGGGCTGTTGAAGGAATTAAAGAAGCAGGCTCATATGCTGGAGAATATGGAGTCAGATTAACTGTTGAACCATGGAATCGGTATGAGAATTATCTTATTAATCGAATGGAACAATCTCTTGAACTTGTCAATCGTGTTGATTTACCTAGTGTTGGGTGTATGGGTGATACATACCACATGAATATTGAAGAGGTAGACATTGCTGATGCGATTCGATTGGCTGGGGATAAATTATATCATCTCCATATTGCTGACAGTAATCGTGCGGCACCTGGAAGAGGGCATATCGATTTTAAACCAATCGCGAAAGCATTAAAGGATATAAACTACAGTGGTTATTTAACAATGGAATTATTACCTGCTTTTGCTGACCCATTTAATGGGACAAGATGTGAAGAATTCTATGATCAATACACAGAGGAGTCTATCGTTTTCCTGAAAAAATTATTTAAGGAGGAAGTATGATGACACAGAACACAAAGGATGCTGTACTTAAAAAACCACAAGACAGTATTGGTAAAAAAGAAATGATGGCTGCTGTTACTTATGGAACTCAAGATTTAAAAATCGAGTCCGTACCTGTCCCGGAAATAAAGGATAATGAGGTTCTGATTAAAGTGAAAGCTTGCGGGATTTGCGGAACCGATCCACATATATACAACGGACATTTTCCATCCCCTAAGCCTCTCATCCAAGGCCATGAATTTGCTGGTGAAATTGTAAAAATAGGATCATCAGTGACTAGTGTATCGGAAGGTGACCGTGTAACAGCAGATATCAATATTAGTTGTGGCAATTGCTATTATTGCCAGACAGGTCAGAAGCTCTTTTGCGAGAAGATCACACAGCTAGGTGTCCATATTAATGGTGCATTTGCAGAGTACGTGAAAGCGCCTGAAAATAATGTGTATAAATTACCTGAAGCTATGTCCTGGGAGGAAGGTGCATATATCGAACCACTGGCATGTGTTATCAGAGGCCAGGAGCGGGCGAATGTCGGAATGGGTGATACTGTAGCTATTATCGGTGCTGGACCGATGGGGCTGGCCCATGCAATTATGGCAAAACTGAATGGTGCAAGCAAGGTCATCCTATCTGAAATGAATAAAACACGTCTTCAAAAGGCTAAGGAGCTAGGAGTAGATTTTGTTATTGACGCATCAGAAACAGATCCTGTCCAGGAAGTATTTAATTTTACTGAAGGAAGAGGCGCTGATGTTGTATTTGAAGTTGTTGGAGCGATCCCGACTTATCAGCAAGCTTTACAGATGGTTAGAAAGGGAGGAACGCTGGTTGCTTACGGAGCAGCACCTGCTGATAAAGTGATGGAAATTAAACCATTTGACATCTTTAGCAAGGAACTAACAATCGTAGGTTCTTATGCAGGTACTTACGGAACATGGACGAAAGCAATCCAACTCATTTCATCAAAAAGATTTAATCCTAAAGATATATTCAGTAAAACGATCACATTAGATCAGTTAGAAGAGGGAATCAAAGAGGCAGATCAAAACAAAGATACGATAAAAATTTTAGTGAACGTCAATCAGAACTAAAGGGATATATTTCCTTTAATCTTATTCTGGCAGGTAAGGTGTAATGATTCTTTTGTTTAGGAGTGATTTCTTCTGTATAAGTATAGTGCTACCCAGTGGATATATGGAAATGAAGAATTAGAAATAAGTTTGAAAAGATTGAGGAAATTTGGTTACCAGGGAGTTGAATTAGCTGGTGAACCGGATTCAATTGACATCGAGAAAACAAAAAAACTTTTACTTGAGTATAACTTGGAATGCAGTTCGATTTGCGGAATTTTTACTCCGGAAAGAGATCTATCTTCATCGAACGAGGCTATTCGGAAGAATGCTGTTGAATATGTAAAAAAATCGGTCGATTTAGCGAAAGCCTTAAATGCCCAAACATTGATTGTTGTCCCAACCTGTGTTGGTAAGCTTTCTTCAGAAACGACTCTTGAGGAAGAATGGAATAATGCTATTTTAAGTGTTAAAGAGGCGGGACAATATGCAGATGAACAAGGAATCACAATTGCTATTGAAGCATTAAATCGTTATGAAACATATTTAGTGAACAACCTTTCATTAGCTTTAAGATTTGTTGAGGAAGTTAATATAGAATGCGTTGGAATCATGGCTGATTTGTTTCACATGAGCATAGAGGAACGCGACATGAAGGCATCTTTAACGAAAATTTCCGATTATCTAGCACATGTCCATATAGCTGATAACACACGTGAAGCTGCTGGTCTTGGACAAACAGATTTTAAACCCGTTATTTCATTCCTGAAAGACAGAAATTATCAAGGATATATAACGATGGAATTTTTACCAGCTGTTTCAAATCCATACTTAGCATCTGGACTCACCGGAGAAAGCAATATTTTTGACGACTTTACTAGACAATCAATCCAGCACATGAAAAAAATTGTTGGAAATTGATAAATGAAAACTTTTAATTTTTAAGATAACAGTAAACTTAATTGATTTTAGTCTGACAAAGGGAGGTTTACCAATGATAATTATTCATGCTTATTTCAAGGTTGACCCAGACCAACGTAATGAGTTCCTTGAAATGGCTGGAAAAGTAACGAAACATTCTAAAGCTGAAGAAGGAAATATTACTTATCAGTACTATGAACATCCAGAGCAGCCAAATACGTTTGTTTTTGTAGAGAAGTGGAAGGATCAAACTGCTATTCAGATACATGAAGAAACGTCCCATTTTAAAGGGTTTGTAAGCAAGGTTGACAAGTTTTTATGTGAACCGTTGCAGGCAGAGTTGTTCGAGGCGTCGATTCTGTAGTAATTCAAAGATGAATCAATAAAAATAATAAGAAGGTTGAGGGGAAATGATGAAATTAGGCTACCAAACGAACACTTGGGGGGGCGTTGTTGGTCACCCTGCTGGTGTTACTTCAGTAAAAGATTCCTATTATCTTGCAAATGGTTCGACAGAAGAAGCATTAGAAGATATTAAAGCAGCTGGTTATGAAGGCTTTGAACTGTTTGATGGAAATCTAATGCAATATAAAGGGAAAGAAGAAGAGTTTAAAAGATTGATTGAAAAACATTCGTTAGACTTTATCGGAGTTTATACAGGTGGAAACTTTATCTTTCCAGACATTTTAGAAGATGAATTAGAGAAAATTGAAGAAGTTGCTGCTCTAGCATCTGCTCTAGGAGCAGAGCACCTAGTTGTTGGTGGAGGAGCTGTTAGAGCTAAAGGTATTTTAGAGAGAGATTACAGAGATTTAGGTGAAGCATTAAATAAGGTCAGTCATATTGCTGAAAAATATGGTCTTATTGCAAGCTACCATCCACACTTAGGTACTTGTGTTCAGTCACCGGAACAATTAGATAAATTAATGCCACTCACTGTGATTAATTTATGCCCAGACACTGCTCATATTGAAGCAGGTGGTGGAGATCCAGTGGAGGTCATGAGAAAATACATCGATCGTATTAAATATGTTCATCTTAAAGACTATCAAAAAGGAGAGTTTTTACCATTAGGGGAAGGGCATCAAGACTTTGAGGATATGATAAAAGTTTTAGAAGATGCTCATTATGATGGTTGGATCACAATCGAGCTTGATAGCTACCAAGATCCAAAGGCTGGTGCAGAAATTAGCCGTAAATATCTTTCGAAATATGAAACTTTGACATCAATATAAAGATTGTCCAAAACAAGGGGGCTCATTATGAAAAAGTTACTTTCTATTTTATCTATGGTTTTGTTAGCAACAATGCTAGTTCTTGCAGGATGCAGCCAAGGAAGTTCTACTACCTCTGAAACAATTGATCAAGATCAAGGTTCAACAGAAGAAGTCGCAACAGAAGCATCTGGTCCTATCGCTATTAACCAGGAAATTCCTGATCAAGAAATCTTAAGTAAAGGGCCTGATGGAGAGTCGGCTGTGTCGGCAAAAACACTAGAGCTAACAGAAGAGGAAGTTCAAAAGATTAAAGAAGGTAACTATAAGGCAGCCATTGTCATGCACTATGCTGGAAATGACTGGGCTACAGCACAAATTGAAGGGTTGAAAGCAACATTTGCCCGAATGGGTATTGAGGTAGTAGCAGTAACAGACGCGCAATTTAAAGCAGAAAAACAAGTATCAGATATTGAAACTGTATTAGCTAAAGACCCAGATATCATTGTTGGGATCCCTGTCGACCCTGTGTCTACAGCATCGGCCTTTAAGAAAGCCGCTGATGCGGGTGTAAAAGTTGTATTTATGGATAATAAGCCAAATAATTTAGAAGCTGGTAAGGATTATGTAAGCGTTGTATCCGCTGATAACTATGGTAATGGGGTACAAGCAGCTGAAATAATGGCAGAAGAGTTAGCTGGCAAGGGGAACATTGGGGTTATTTATCATGATGCAGATTACTTTGTAACAAAGCAACGTGTTGAAGCATTTGAAAAAACAATAACAGAAAAATATCCAGACATTAAAATCGTAGAACGTGGGGGAATTGTGGCACCTAATGATGGAGAAAAAGTCGCATCAGGTATGTTAACAAAAAACCCAAATCTTGATGGTATGTTTGTCGTTTGGGATGTTCCTGCTGAAGGGGCATTAGCTGCAGCACGTACGGCTGGAAGAAATGACCTAGTAATCACAACAATTGACTTAGGAACAACAGTCGCCATTGATATTGCATCAGACGGAATGATTAAAGGCTTAGGCGCACAGCTTCCATATGATCAAGGAATCTCAGAAGCGATCTTAGCTGGATATGGTTTGCTTGGAAAAGAAGCACCTGCATATGTAGCAGTTCCCGCATTAAAAGTAACACCGGATAATGTATTAGATTCTTGGAAACTTGTTTATTCAAAAGAAGCTCCAGATACGATTCAGGAAGCAGCAAAATAATAGAAGACAAAATAATTGGAGGGAATAAATATGAAAAAATTAAACGTAGGAATGATTGGTGGAGGATTTATGGGAAAGGCACATGCTCTTGCTTACGCAGGAATGCCAATGTTTTTTTGGCCGGCACCTGCTGTCCCACATCGTCACACGCTTGTTGACGTGACAGATGAAATAGCAAAAGAAGCAGCAGCAAAATTAGGTTTTGATAACTACTCATCTAACTGGAGAGAGGTAGTAGAAAATCCAGAGATCGACATTATTGATATAGTGACACCAAATAATTCACATGCTGAAATTGCCATTGCAGCAGCAAAAGCTGGTAAACATGTAATCTGTGAAAAACCTTTAGCTAGAGATGCTGCCGAAACAAAAACAATGTTAGATGCAGTAGAAGCAGCAGGTGTAAAGCATATGGTCGCTTTTAACTACAGAAGAACACCAGCTGTTGCACTTGCGAAAAAATATATTGAAGAAGGTAGAATCGGAAACATTTTAAACTTCCGTGGAACATATCTACAAGATTGGTCTGCAGATCCTAACTCACCATTATCATGGCGCTTCCAAAAGGAAATTGCCGGATCAGGTGCACTAGGTGACATTGGTACACATGTTATTGATTTTGCCCGCTACTTAGTTGGGGAAATCACAGATGTCAATGCCGTATCAAAAACGTGGATCCCAGAAAGACCAGTTCAATCAGGAGGCGCAGACAAATTAGGAACTGTAAAAAGTGCAGGAGATGTTCCTAAAGGTAAAGTAGACGTAGATGATGAAATCACAACATTAGTCAAATTTGAAAATGGTGCAGTTGGAAGCATTGAAGCAACTCGTAATGCATGGGGACGCAATAACTTCCTAACATTTGAAATTCACGGGGATAAGGGCTCAATCTATTTTAACTATGAGCGTCGTGATGAGCTTCAAGTATGCTTCTCAGACGATCCAGGTGATGCAAAAGGGTTCAGAACTGTTTACACTGGACCAGCTCATCCATACGGTGAGGGCTTATGGCCAATTCCTGCGTTAGGGATTGGTTACGGTGAAACAAAGATTATTGAAGCGTATGACTTTATTAAATCAATAGTGGATGATACAACCGTTTCTCCTAACTTTGACGATGGATATCGAATTGCAGTTATTAGTGATGCGATTCTTGAATCAGCTGAAAAAGGTCAGTGGGTGAATCTTGAAAAATCGCCTGTAAAAACAAATTAAGTTTTTACGTCGAAGACCGCCAGGGATTAATTTCTGGCGGTTTTTTAACTGCTATTTGTGGGGCTTTATCTTGTACTTAAATAAGTATAAGTTGAAGTTTATCATATATAAAAGAGTGATATCATGGATACCAGGCAAGGTGGATGCAGGAATATTTAAGGTATTCTTGCTCAAATCTAGGTCAAACTCTCGGCTAAAAAAGACATCCCATTTTTGGAATGCCTTTTTACTAGTTATTCTCATTCGTAGCAATATCCTTCACAACATCCTCTAGTGTTACGCTCCTCAACATCTTCTCCATAGCTAACTGAGCTGATGTGAACAATGGTTCGATTGTATTCTGGATGTTCCTACCTACAGGACATTTTGGATTTGGGTTTTCATGGACGCTAAATAGCTCTTTTTCCTGTACTACATTCACTGCCTTATAAACATCAAAAAGTGTAATATCAGATAATTTTTTTGCGAGTTTAGCTCCTGCAATACCTGGTTTTACCTCTATTAAACCAGATTTTTTTAACATTCCCATAAGTTTTCTAATCACAGCTGAGTTTGTATTCACACTGGATGCTAAAAATTCAGAAGATGTAGTCCCTTCTTTATTTAATTCAATTAAAGCTAATATATGAATGCCGACAGCGAATCTGCTGCTGATGGACATGTTCAGTCACCATCCTTGTGAACAAATCTGTTTCCTACTTTATAAGTGTAATTAATTTGATTACAAGTCTATTATACCAAACTTCGAACAAAATAATATATGGAATCTAACCTGTTGACAAAATGATTACATGTAACTAAAATAAATACATGTAATCAAATTTGTTACAACCGAAACCAAACTGGAGGAATATAAATGAAAATATTAGTTACAGGAGCAACTGGAAAATTAGGATCTAAGGTTGTGGAGTCATTATTAACATCCATACCTGCGAGTGAGCTTGCGGTGAGTGTTCGAGATCCAGAGAAAGCAGAAGGACTTCGAGCTCGTGGAGTAGAGGTTCGAAAAGGTGATTTTGACCGTCCAGAAACATTAGATGATGCTTTTAAAGGGATTGATCGTTTATTAATTATTTCTGCAGATGGTGATAATGATACAAGAATTCGTCAACATACAAATGCAGTGCAAGCAGCTGAACGTGCAGGGATAAAATTTATTGCATACACGAGTATCGCAAATGCAACAGAAAGCAAAAATTTAATGGCTCCTCCTCATGTTGCGACAGAAGCAGCAATCATGAAGACGGGTATCCCATATTCTTTCTTGCGTAATAATTGGTATTTGGAAAACGAAATTGGGAGCATTCAAGGTGCTATGGCAGGAGCTCCATGGGTAACTTCTGCTGGAGCTGGTAAAGTTGGTTGGGCACTACAACAAGATTATGCAGATGCAGCAGCAGCAGTTCTTTTAGGTGAAGGGAACGAAAATACAGTTTATGAACTTTCTGGCCCTCTTTTAACTCAAGAAGAATTAGTGAAGGCTATTGGTGATGTATTAAGCAAAGAAATACCTGTACAACAAGTTGGTGACGAAGAATATGCCGAAATAATGAAAGGCTTAGGTTTACCTGAATTTTTCATTCCGGTTGTAGTAGGAATTCAAGAAAGCATTCGAAATGGTTCACTTGAAATTGAAAGCAATGATTTTGAAAAAGTTCTTGGTCGCCCAGTTACGCCAATCAAAGAGGCACTTAAACAAATTGTAAATGCAAACGCTCAATCAAAATAAAATAGATAATTCCAAACATTAATCATGTAGATAAACCGACCTTCGTATGAGCAAAGGTCGGCTTTTAATTAAGGAGGTATAAAAAGTTGATGTTGGACTCGGATGAAAAATAGGTCAACCAGGAATGTTCCGGTTGACCTTAAAATACGATCTAGGCACCTTTTTGGTACAAGAACTTGTTATCTTAGCTAGACCAATATTCTTATATTGCACAAAAATTGCACAGACTTAATTTATTTCATTGATTTTAATTAACTTATTTTTCAACCACAAGTCAAAAACGTTGATTTACCAATACTTATTTAACTCATTTTTATTACTTTTAACTCTATTAATTCCCCACCCAATTTTGACAGGGGAGGGGTCGGGGGTTCGAATCCCTCTCGGATCATCAGAAGTTGGAAGCTTCAGTTCCTTGGTAATAAGGGGTTGGAGCTTTTTTGTTTTTTACTTAAACTTATCAGTATTATAATTTAATAAGTTCGTTTTTGATATTACATTACATGATTCACTTGCAGGACTATAATATATATTTTTTCTCACTATCGATAAGTGTTATTAACACGTCTTCTTAAGGAAGAGAAGCACCGATTTCAATCCATAAATCTATCTTCATCAATTAGGCGAGATTGTTGAGGATCAATGTATAGCATAATAGAGATTGTGAAGAATTACACTTTAAGTAACGGTGCAGGTTAGTGAAACAAGGGTTTGAAAGAATGTGGTAAAGTAAAATAAAGTCTAAAAGGAGTTCTGAAAATATGAAATTGAAAATATTAGATTCAAGTTTTTCAGTTGTGAAATTTTCTCCAAATGAAACAATACCATTGTGGGCATTAAACTCTGATACATTTTCTATTACCCGAACTGATGAGGAATTATCTATTGTATGTTCTTCCGAATGTTTACCTACGAATGAAGCATTTAAGGATATTGAAAATGATTGGAAGTGTATAAAAGTAGAGGGTGTCTTAGACTTTAGTCTAACTGGAATATTATCTTCATTAGCGAATCCATTAGCTGATAATAAAATCAGTATCTTTGCTATTTCAACTTTTGATACAGATTACTTGCTTATTAAAAGCCATTCAATTGAACAGGCAAGAGTCGTATTAGAGAATGAAGGTCACACTTTTAGTAATACTTAAAAACTTTATTGCACTAAAGGGTGCAAGAGTTTTACAAGGGTTTGCTGCGGCAACTCCTTTCTTTATTGAACTAACGACACAGGATAATTGAATAGCAAGAGAAAGTTTAAACAATGAAAATAGCCGAGTTTATCTCGACTATTTTTTAATATTATCATCTGAAATAGTTTTTAATATATTGTTTTTTCTCTTTTTGTAATTTTAGAAAATATATCAGATACCAAACTACAAATACTATAGGAATTAAGTAAGTTAAAGTAATAAGAAGAATCATCTAATCTAAAGTAGTCCTCCGTGTTTTAGGTAATGCTGTATTCATTATGTATATTATATCTTGATAGTGCGTTCAAGTATTCCTAAACCTTATTCTGAAGGTATTGATTAAGATGACTAACACCTTTAGATCTCTATGAAATTATATTATCTTTAATATGAAACTTGTTCTGGTTGTACAATTTCATATTCACCTTCTGCATACTCTTGCTCCGCATAATGGCTTCCCCATTGACAGAGCTCCTGCAAGATAGGTTTAAGAGATTCTCCAAGTTCAGTGGATGAATATTCAACTTTCGGTGGTACTTGATTATACATCTTTCTGCTCACAAGTCCACTGTCTTCAAGCTCTCTAAGTGTTTGAATCAGCATTTTCTGAGTTATATTTGGGACAATGCGCTTTAATTCACTCGTTCTCTTTGGTCCATTCATTAAAAAGTATAATACAAGACCTTTCCATTTTCCGCCAATAACTTCCTTTGTCACTTCAAACCCACAACTAAATTTTTTCAAGTCTAAACCTCTCCATTCTACATTTATTACTTTTTAGTTACTATATCACAAAAAAGTGGGTACTTCCGTTAATGTGCTTACTGAAGGATACTATAACTTGTAAGTTGTTCTTCAAGTACTTAAAGGTATTAAACATAAAATA
>Ga0182739_1005437_pt1 | contig 10107 bp, 13 predicted proteins | sample eDN5th30CBELigBY_FD_128873 | JGI IMG/M metagenome (GOLD analysis project Ga0182739, IMG submission 128873) | Enriched backyard soil microbial communities from Emeryville, California, USA - eDNA 5th pass 30_C BE-Lig BY (version 2) (version 2) | ecosystem: Environmental > Terrestrial > Soil >...
AAAAAAATTAGGAACTTTTCTAACAAATAAAATTGAAGTAGGTAATGCTTTTGGAATTTTTCACAACTCAATTAGTAATGATTGCATTATTTATCTTGATCATTCATTCAATCGAAACGTTAGCATATTCAGTTCGTTTATCTGGGGCAAGGGTGAAACTTCTAGCATCAGCACTTTCCCTATTTAATGTGATGGTTATGGTTTCAAGGCTAGCAAACATGATGCAACAACCTTTTACAGGAAGTTTGATTGATAAAGCACCAAAAGAGAATGCTTTAGAATTTGTGGAAAGTCAGTATCGAATTCTAATTGGCTCTGCAACACTAGGTACAATAATTGGTTTACTTTTGTTACCAACATTTATTGCTGTTTTTTCGAGGGCAATCATTCATTTAGCAAAAGAACGAGGTTCGATTCCAGCTTTAGTGAAAAAAGGGTTTACAATACCTTATTTAAGACGTGTAAAAAAACATATTCATCTACCTAGATATACTTACTTAAAAGATATGAGTTGGCGAGATATACCGATTAAATTATTTTGCATTAATACGTTGATTACAGCAATTTATACAATAGGAGTTCTATCTGCACTATATGCAGCGTTGATTGCACCTGAACGAGCAACAACAGCTGTTATGGCATCAGGTTTGATTAATGGTGTAGCTACAATTTTACTAATTATCTTTATTGATCCTAAAATTTCAATCTTAGCGGATGATGTAATTAATCAAAAGGGTAGCTATGTTACTTTAAAAAGTGTCTCTATTATGATGGTAACATCAAGATTATTAGGAACACTTTTAGCACAGGTATTATTCATTCCTGGTGCTAAGTATATTGCTTGGTTTACACATTTTATAGTGTAAATGAAGATAGATTATTTTTTAGTTATCCTAGAATCGGCGCTATCCTTTAACAAGGGTAAGTGCTCGTGTAGAGAATGTAAATAGTAATGGGCAATGGGGAGAATGGTTTTCTGAATATATATTAGTGGTTGAAATCGATCTCCTAAAATATCGTATCTGGACATCTGAGAAAGGTGAAATAACAGATAAAGAGCCATTAAGTGGCGATTAAAGAAGCAGCAAGTTTTAGTATGCCAAAAACGAGTAATCATTTGCAATATAATGGTACGACTTATGGTAGGTAAGTAATACACTAGAACTTTGTTGCTATTGTTATTGTACAATATAATATACTGAATTATTTTCTTTCGTATAATAATGTATTCTATTTATAGTAAAGTAAAGTAGTTTAGCTTTTGATAAGGATTTGCCACCGTTATACTTTGGTCATTATAACGGTGGACTTTTTATTTTAAAGGGGAATCCCAATAAATAATATTTTAATTAGAATATCCACGTTCTTTAAGTATCTTAACGACAATCATTCGGTGGGATGCGTTTGGAAAGTTGTTGGCTTTTACCATTCTTATTAGTTGCTCATCTGAATAGCTTTCATACTTATCCATTGTATCGTACATATCATCTTGCAATTGGTTGACTTTATCCACTACCTTATTGAATAATGACTTTCCGCGCACTTGAAACTTATTCATATTAGCTATTTTTTCACCTGACTTAGTGACTACGAGATTCTGTATATCTAATTGCAGCCCCTTTTTCGGTACATATTCTAATATCTTAAACCCATACGCTAATTCTTCATCAATTATATATTGAAGAGATGAATGTAAGACCTGAGTATCCCCTTTATATTCACTCTTAAAGACCCAAGTCGGTTCATCAAATGATTTTAGGGTGTAATAAGCATTCATTCGTCTAAGGATTGTATGTACTAGTGAAAAGTTCATTAAAACTCACCTCGACGTTTATTTTTTATCTTTGTTATCGCGTGGTTTCCCCGCATCATCTCTTTTCTTTCTCCATGTGCCATCCGTGTTTCTTGAACGATTTTGACCTGCAGTTGGTCCAGTTTTTACAACTGGCCCTTTTGTATCTTTTGGACTTGGCATTAATATTTCCTCCCTTTGCATTATTTGTAAATTATTATAGCATGATACCTATTAGTTTATTGAAATACATTTTTGGTTTATATAATTGTTTAAGAGCAATACTCGATTGGTAATAAATATGGATATTTACAATTTAATGTATTTGTATTATAATACTACCAACTACATAACGATTGGATAACAGGAAAACCCTGCCGTAATATAGCGAGAAATCCCTTGCTATTTTGTGGTAGGGTTTTCGTCTGTTGATAGAAATGAGGTTACATACATGACTACGATTCAATTAGATAATAAACATGGAGTATCGCAAAAAGATAATATTATTGAGCGCAACTCTCTTACGTACATGCTAGAAAATGGTACAAATTTAACCATATTAAAACAAATTAAAGGGAATACATATAGAAACGTAATTTACTTAGATCGTGAAGACGCAACCCATGAACAACGGGTGAAAGGGGAAGAACCAAGGTATATATTTTTAGGAGATTGGTACAATTTAAAATCATCTATTTTCACTAAAAAAAAGAAAAAACGTTTGTCACTAGCGAACTTAAAAACTATTTGTGATGAAGCAGAAAAGAAAATTAAAGCTGTTTATAAATTAGACGTAGATGTATTTAGAATGTTAACTGGTATCAATCTAGACAAATAAATATCCAGATAGGGAGGATTAAACAAGATGACTACAACAATAGACCAACTTGATTTATTTGAATTAGGAAATCCCATAGAAAGGGAAATCAACAGTATAAAAGTCGGAACTAAAAATGAAATGAAATTTACTTATTCTAATGAAGAAACATTTGAAATGGTTGAAGAAGAATCTATTACAGCCGTTTCGGAAGTCGCTACATATAACATTGGTGATTCGGTAAGGATGACGATTCCGGGAGAAGAAGAAGATCCAGAAACACATGATTACCTAAAATACTATTACGGCCATCTTCAGAAAACAAATGGGGTAATTACAGCTGTATTACCATACAAAAAACTACAATATGCAGTAAAGTTCCAGGTCAAAGGAGAACGCGAGGACGTGATTCTTTATTTGTATCATGAACATTTACAATGGATAGCTTAATAGATACATATGAGAAAGTTTAAGTAGAAAGAGGAACATAAATGACATTTATAGACATTCTCAGGGCACTTTGCTTAGTTTATGCGGTTTTCGCAGTAATCAAGAGTACCAAAACATTCATTTCTAGTGGGAAAAAAGACGAAAAAACATATATGATCAATCTTTCTATGATTGCATTCAGACAGAATGTTTGGGAAAGCGGTGAACCGTTCTGGAAGAGGGTTATTTTGTGTACCGTTCAACGCTTTCCCTTCTTCACATAATATGCATTTGAAATGGAGAAAATATACAAACACTAACTTGTTAATTTGGGGGAGAGTTTAGGTTTCTGAAAGGGAATAAATAGACTTCGAATTATTATAAGTTTTACGTTAAGGAATACAGTAAAAAAATCCTAGAACAAATTACCCAATTATACTTATTTTTAGGTAAAAAATTCCAAAATAATAAGTAGATGTATATTTTTAAAGGGTTTAAAGGGAAAAGCAATTTGTTTATTAGGAGTTTTGAAAATGGAAATAGGTCAAGTAATTAAATATATTCGTACAAATAAAGGGATAACTCAAAAGGCACTTGCAGATGGCATTGGTATGATCCGTACCTCAATTGCTAGGATTGAAACAGGGAAACAAGTTATTTCCTCAGACAAGCTTACTGACGTACTTGATTACTGCAATGTTACATACCATGAGTTTTTCTTCATTAAGAATGACTACATGATACCATCTAAGATGACTGAATTTAACGATGCTTTAAAACTGTACTATGGGAAAAAAATACCTGAGCTAACTAACTTAAAAAATGAAGTTAATGAGAAATATGAACAAACAGGAGATATACTGTTTAGACATTTGTTTATATTATGTAGCTGTTTAGAAAATAATTTAGATATAGAGCGAATTAACCCTGAATATATCGATGAGATTTCTGATTATCTACTAAGTATTGAAGATTGGTGCTATTATGAATTAATGATTTTTAATAACTTCTTATGGATGGTGAAGCCAAAAACCGCACTATTAATGTCTAAAAAAATTATGGCCCGAGCTAAGAAGTACAAAGAGTTGCAAGCTGATAACAAGATCTTATGTTTTATTCTTTTTAATCTAATTGACATTTGTATTGCACACGGAGAATACCAAGGAGCGAAACCACTTTTAGACACTGCAAAACAATACTTTACCGATCAAACACAATATTTTGAACAAACCTTAATTCTTTTTTACGAAGGATTGTTCAATATTATTGATGGAATGGTCACTGAGGGAACTGAAAAGTGTAACACAGCAATCAATATATCCCGCGCTCTTAAACATGATTATTTTGCTGAAAAATACCAAAAAGATTTAGATAAAGTATTGGAAAATCGAAAAATTACAGTTTAAATTTTTTTTGATACAGGAGTTTTTCTTTCAATAGTGTTAGCAAATCCCTTATCATACTAGTGTTTAGTCGTTTTACTAGCCATTACCAGCTCTCTGAAGTGTATTTTCATGCGATAATAGGTTAGGGAGGCGATAGTATGCTTTTCGAACCAATAAAGCCTATGCTACTTCATATGGGCAAGGACATTATTAACGACAATAAAATACTTTACGATATTAAGTGGGATGGTTGGAGAATCCTAATCCATAAGCAAGGCGAGAGAATCGAGGCATATTCTAGACATGGTTCAAATGTGACTGCTAAGTTTCCAGAATTGCAAGAGGTAGGGCGCTCTATTAAAGCAGAGACTGCTATTCTAGATTGCGAAGGTGTTGTCTTACGAAATGGTAACTCTGTATTCAACGACTTTGCTTACAGAGGCCAACTAACTAGTGAACAGAAAATTAATCTTGCTACTAAAACACACCCAGCAACATTTATTGCTTTTGATATATTACAATCAGAAAATGAATCCCACATTAAAGAGCCTTTAATTCAACGTAAAGAGCGCTTATCTGACATTATTAAACCTTCTAATAGTTTACAAGTAACTCCTAGTATTATAGGAGATGGAAACCGTATCTTTGAGCTTACGAAGGATAGGAATATGGAAGGTATCGTTGGAAAGCGTATTGATTCAACTTATCAAATAAATCAACGGTCATACGATTGGTTAAAATACAAGCATTTCAAGGTTACTAATGCTGTGATTCTAGGTTTTAAAGAAAATCCATTTACGATGATCGTAGGAGAACGCTCAAAGAATGGACAATATCGTCCAATTGCAAGTGTTGAGTTTGGATTTAAACAGGAAGAAAGGGCAGCATTTCATCAAATCTGTAAAGAGATCAAAATCAAACAGGAAAAAGAAGTGACATATATTGAACCTCGGTTAGTTTGTACCGTCCAGTACCTCGAGAGAACGGAAAAAGGTTCATTACGTATTGTTTCATTTAAAGGTTTTAACTTTGAACTAACTCCAGATGAATGTTACGCATTATAAAATGAATGTAATGCAATTCAGCGCATCTATTCTCGTTATAGGCATTTTTACTTAACAAATGTCGAATTATACGTTTTTTATGAGAAAAAGGTTGCTATAGTTTATATTAAGTGTTTAAATAGTTATAGTATATTTTTCATAGTATAATAATTCATTTTATCTATATGAATTATGGGAATTAGAGGTCGCCGTGGAAAGCGAGCCTCTATTTTTTTATGTAATTTAAGAGTAGTTGTTTTCAGCGAATATGCTCCAAATAAAAAACGTCCCATACTTTAATGTATGAGACGTTTTATTATGTTTAGTTTATTAAATTTTTAGAATTTGACATTTCGCTCTCGCAAAACCTTTTTAGCCTTTTTTTGAATCCTTGGGTGGTAATCATTAGTCAGCATTCTTTTAATTTGCCACGTAGGATAATTATTTAATACTCTTTCAACCTCTTGATCATCAATTGAATTGATACCGTTAACTAATTCCTTTTCTGTAATCAAATAGCCAATTTGCTTTCCTGCACCAATAGATAAAGCAAGCAAACCTCCTAGTGTTTTTAACATAAATAATGACGCTCCTTTTTTAATAATCTCGTTTATATCTTTGCTCTATCACTTCGTAAATCCTTTAATGACATTAGTTAACAGGAATTTATAAGGAAAGAAGAAAACCGAAGAAAATATATAAGAAACCACCAATCATGGTTAGCGCAGTTAAGGCTATAAAAACTTTTGTAATAAAATCCCCCATAATAACAACCTCATTTTGTACTAGAATTTACGACTTACTAAAACATCTAACAATTTACTTAATTATATATTATTTCCATATAATCTAAAGGTATTTTTTACCATTTCTTCTAATGTAATGCGTGTAATTGGACTCACTTAAGTGTGGCTCACATTGTCTCCATACAACCCAAAAGCATTTGTTATAATTCCATTAAAATAATTATCTTAATTCTATAAATCTGTGAATAAATATCTTATTTACTGTAAAATCTAGAGTAGTAGATTCATCTTAAATAAAAATGATAGGGTAGGTTCAGTTGCTATGAACGAAAATTTAGATTGGTTCAATAGAGTTTTTGATGCGTTGGGGGATGGAGAATCCTATGATGATTGGGATTTTGCAGAAGCTTTAGATGATGGAAGTGTTATGTTTAAAAAAAGAATGGGTAGTAGACACCCACACATTGAGTTATATGATGTTGAGGATGATGAAGGGATTGTTTCTATCTGTTTTGATCCTTTAAATCAACAATTTTATTTTTCTTCACTAGACAAGAAAGTACATATGTTGTTGGAGTCCTTTGAAGAAATTCAAGAGTTAGTCAGTGTTAGATGGAATCAGCATTTTTTTGGAATTGATGATGAAGAAGATGAAGACGACGAACTTGAATTTCCGGATGTTGAAATGGACTTATTTGGACAGTTTAGCTCATTTAAAGATAATGCTCCCAATCCATTAATAGCTGCTTACTTATTAGAAGAGCAACATGATGAATCGATGATGAGGGCGAAATTAGATACGATTGAGTGGATAGAGGAAGAAAAAATTGTATCCAGTATCAAGATTGACATACCCGTTTCTATGGAAAAACAAATACTATTACGTATTGGTATCATTCCTAGCACAAATGAACGCGTTTTATGTAAGGAAAAACGTTTCTTACAGGCTGGCGATTTAGTTAGTAGTTCTTCTCAAGTTTTCATTATTGATGATCAAGAACTTTCTTTAATGGGCGAGATGATTCAAAATCATCTTTGATAAATACTTAAGATTCCAATAAGATAAAAGGGCAAGTGAAAAATAAATGTACATGGACAAGAACATCCGGACGTTCAAAATGTAGTTATATATGCTGTCTTTTTATTTATGTCTGGAAGTTCTTGTCCAAAAATAGAGACAAGAACTTCCGGACTTTACGAACAAAAGACAGGAACTTCAAGACAACCAAATTATTTTCATACTGGATAACAGAGAATCAAAGTAAAAAAAATGAAGTGTCTGTACATTCTTGTCCAAAGTGTCTGCAAGTTCTTGACCATATACAATAAAAAGCCAATCTGGTGGTTATTAAAACTGGATTGGCTTTTTTTCTATGAACTGATTTACACAAAAGAGTAATTTAATGAACATCACTTTCCTATTTTTATAGATAATGGTAAAATTAACTAAGGATGGAGGTTTTATTAAAATTCTTTAGGAGGAAACTATGGCTGGATTTTTCAAACAAGTAGTTGCAGCACTTTCAGATACAAAAAACTTAAATGAACCAATTGTTGCTAAGCGAGAATTGGATACTACTAAAATTGTCTCTTTACTACAAGAGCAGTTGCAAAACGCCACAGAACAAAACACAAGAAAGAAACTCTCCAGAAGAATCAAGTTATTTGAGTTGGGTTTACATGGAGAAAATAAAGTATTATTTGAATTGAAAAACCTAAATCAAGCTGCTTACATAATACAAGATTATCGTTTTGAGATCGATGAGCAACATGTGCAAATTGATTTTTTATTAGTTACTCGTAAATACTTCTTGGTAATCGAAGTTAAAAATTATTACGGTGATATCTATATTAATAGTAAAGATGAATTTATTCGCAAAGTCTATAAGAATGGTAGATTACGTCATGAAGAAGGTTTTTATAGTCCTATTCGGCAAGTAGAGCGTCAAAAAGATTTGCTAAAACGATATTTAAAAGATGAATTGAATATTATCTCTAAAACCCCTATTCATCATGTTGTAGTCTTTGCAAATGAACGTACAATTATCAGGGATAATGAAGCAAATTCAGAAATTAAAAATCATGTGATTCGCGCTGATCAATTAAAAAAACACATTGAAAACTTGAATAAACAATCATCTCCAGTTGATGCGTTTGATAATTCATTAAAATTAAGAGTAGAACAAATTATCGCGAACCACAAATCTTCCCTGGTAGACACCATTGAAAAATCAGATGAAAAATTCTTAGAAGATACATTGGAAATCACTATTAACTCTCAACAAGAAGAAAATTTAACACATGAATCAAAGAATTTACCTATTATTGATACAGACCTATTAGAAGAATTAAAAACTTATCGAACTGCAAAAGCTAAAGAATTAGCAGTAAAACCCTTCTATATATACACTAATCAAACCTTAGAGGATATTGTACATATAAAGCCTAATACACTTGATAAATTGATGAAAATTAAAGGTATAAGTGAAAAGAAATCGGCTTTATATGGTCAAGATATATTAGATATTATTAACCAGTATATCAAACAATAATCATTATGAATTTAGAGGAATCTAAGAAATAAGAAGGAAATAAAGATGTTAAATAGATTAAGATTAATAATAAGGGGGTTATATAATGAATAAATATTTAACTAAACACGAATTAGAACAGGTAACGCAATTATTAGAATCTGCATATAGTTTCGTAAAAAATGGTCCAGCTCCACAGTTAGAGGAATCATTATTGCAGTATGCAACTAAGTTAAAGAACACAATGGCTAATTCCGCAGTTGCTTACCGTGAAAATTTAAATTGCCCTACTTGTGATTTCGAAAATAATCATATCATTGCAACTTTGACTGTTGAAGACGACGATTCTTATGGAACATCTCAAATTATAGTTAATGGAAAATACTCTATTTCTGCTAGAGTAAAATATGGTTTCCGTTCTCAAGGAAACATTCATATTCTATTTTCTTGTGAAAGTGGACATTTCTTTATTAAAAGCTATGATGGTCATAAAGGAATAGTCTTTATTGATGAAAATTCACTTATGGATGAGTTAGTAGAATATCTAAACGGTTTTAATAAGAACAATGAAGATGCAAAATGGTCTTTTGATTATGAGATACTAGGGCAAATAGAATCTTTCTTTAAAGAACAAGTAAGAAAGCAAAGACTTCTTTAAGCATAAAAATCCCCCTATTTCCGTAGTGGGGAGTTCTTTTTATACGAATATATTAATTATTAGCGATTACTTACTTAAAGTACATAATTGGAGTGTTAAGTTTGAATCATAATTGCACAAAGCCAGAGTGTAACGGTGCCTTACATATCCTAGATATTAAAGATATTACACGTAACAGTCGTGTGGAGGTATTACAATGTTCGGATTGTGAGGAGTTACAAGAAAGAAGAATTAGTCTTGATCGTAGACAAAAGAAAAGTTTTTGGTACCGCGCAATTTTAAACCCTTTTAGTTATTTTGTAGAAGTATTAAAAGTAACATTAATTATGCTCCCAGCTACTGCATGTTTTGGAGCAATACTATTCATACTTTTACATATTTGGGGATTTTTCGAAGGTAATAGTATTAAAGAGTTTGTATTAATCTTAGCTCCATTTTGCATAATAGTAAGCTTTATTGTGGCAAATAAGGTAATTTCTAATGAAATATAATAAGAACGGTCCCCTATTATTAGTAGGGAATTGCCTTTTTATATGAATCTAGTAATATTCACTAAAATTTTATTTTGCGAACATCAGTTCCCATTTAATGAAAAATAATAGGAGGTACACAAATGGCTACTTCTACCCCAGAGCAAGAAAATGTAAAAAACCTCATCGATGAATATTTGAAGCCTATGCCCTTCTACGTCCATGAATATATACGT
>Ga0182739_1005438_pt1 | contig 10106 bp, 10 predicted proteins | sample eDN5th30CBELigBY_FD_128873 | JGI IMG/M metagenome (GOLD analysis project Ga0182739, IMG submission 128873) | Enriched backyard soil microbial communities from Emeryville, California, USA - eDNA 5th pass 30_C BE-Lig BY (version 2) (version 2) | ecosystem: Environmental > Terrestrial > Soil >...
AAAGCAATTGCAAAAGCAATGGTAAATTCAAAACATACAGCACCGCATGTTACATTAATGGATGAAGTGGATGTAACAAAGCTTGTTGCTAATCGTAAAAAATTCAAAGAAGTGGCAGCAAATAAAGGGATTAAATTAACTTTCTTACCATATGTTGTAAAAGCTTTAACAAGTGCATTACGTGAATTCCCGGCACTTAATACATCCCTTGATGATGCAACTAATGAAATCGTTCATAAGCATTATTATAATATCGGAATTGCGGCTGATACAGAAAAAGGATTGTTAGTTCCAGTAGTGAAAGATGCTGACCGCAAATCTATTTTCAATATTTCAAACGAAATTAATGAGCTAGCTGTAAAAGCACGTGACGGCAAGCTTGCTCCAGATGAAATGAAAGGTGCTTCATGCACAATTTCAAATATTGGTTCTGCTGGTGGGCAATGGTTTACTCCGGTTATTAATCATCCTGAAGTGGCTATTCTTGGTATCGGAAGAATTGCTGAAAAGCCTGTTGTTAAAGACGGAGAAATTGTAGCTGCACCTGTATTGTCACTTTCTTTAAGCTTTGATCACCGTATGATTGATGGTGCAACAGCACAAAATGCCTTAAATCATATTAAACGTTTACTAAATGACCCAGAACTATTGTTAATGGAGGCGTAATAAATGGTAGTTGGAGATTTTCCAATTGAAACAGATACTATAGTAATTGGAGCGGGCCCTGGCGGGTATGTTGCAGCAATTCGTGCAGCACAGCTAGGACAAAAAGTAACGATTGTAGAAAAAAATACTGTCGGCGGTGTTTGTTTAAATGTCGGATGTATCCCTTCTAAAGCTTTAATTGCGGCAGGGCATCGATATGAAACGGCTAAACATTCAGCTGATTATGGAATCAGCGCTGAGAATGTGACAGTTGACTTTTCAAAAGTACAACAATGGAAAGCAAGTGTTGTCAAGAAGCTGACTGGCGGGGTAGAAGGTTTATTAAAAGGAAATAAAGTAGATATCGTATATGGAGAAGCGTATTTTGTAGATAATAATTCCTTACGTGTAATTGGTGAGAATTCTTCTCAAACATATAATTTCAAAAATGCTATTATTGCAACCGGCTCACGTCCGATTGAATTACCTGCATTTAAATATTCTAAACGCGTATTAAACTCTACAGGTGCATTAGCTTTAGATGAGATTCCTGAGAAAATTGTTGTAATCGGTGGAGGAGTCATCGGCTTAGAACTTGGTGGTGCCTATGCAAACTTTGGCACACAAGTGACAGTCATTGAAGGTGCTGACGATATTTTACTTGGTTTTGAAAAACAAATGTCGTCACTTGTAAAGCGTAATATGAAGAGTAAAGGTGTTGAATTCTATACGAAGGCAAGTGCTAAAGGTGTAGAAGAAACTGAAAATGGTATTGTCTTAACATTTGAAGTTAACGGCGAAGAGAAGAAAATTGATGCGGACTATTTATTTGTTATGGTGGGCCGTCGTCCTAACACTGATGAAATGGGACTTGAACAAATTGGCTTGAAAATGAGTGATAGAGGCATCATTGAAATTGATAAGCAATGCCGTACAAATATCAGCAATATTTATGCAATTGGTGATATTGTTCCTGGACCACAGCTTGCACATAAGGCATCCTATGAAGCTAAAATTGCAGCAGAGGCAATTGCTGGACACGCATCTGAAATAGATTATTTAGGTATTCCTGCAGTTGTATTTTCAGAGCCTGAGCTTGCTTCTGTTGGTTATACTGAGAAACAGGCGAAAGACGAAGGTCTTGACATTGTAGCAGCGAAATTCCCATTTGCAGCAAACGGACGTGCTTTATCACTTGATAGCACGGATGGATTTATGAAACTTATTACACGAAAAGAAGATGGCATTGTAATTGGAGCTCAAATTGCTGGTGCTAGTGCTTCTGATATGATTTCTGAGCTTGGTTTAGCAATTGAGGCAGGTATGACTGCAGAAGATATTGCTATGACTATTCATGCTCATCCAACGCTTGGTGAAATTACAATGGAAACAGCAGAAGTTGCCTTAGGCAGCCCAATTCATATATTGAAATAAAAGTAAAAAGCTGGCTCTTTGAGTCAGCTTTTTTTATATCCTAATTTATATATTATGAAAAAATGCTGTTTAGGATGATCCGGATAATACATTGGCTATTGGTGCAACGATTTCCTCTGTTGTCGCTTTTCCTTCAATTTCTACAATTACCCGATTTCGATAATATACTAATAGGGCAGGGCAACGGTCTATTTCAAATATGTTTGAATACTCATCTAGTTCGGCTGCTGAAAGGATCTTCATGTTTTTCATTTCTTCTGGGTATGCTTTTTTTAATTCGATTATTGCATCATAATAGGAAACCTCTTGTTCTAAAGCCTCATCATCCGAAAAAAATACTATCTGCTTTGTATTGTTGTTAACACTCAATGAATGTTGTGGCTCTTTTCTGTCACAGGAAATAATCAGTAACAGACTAGCGGCCATTAAAAGAATGGGTTTCCCTTTCATGTAACCAAAGCCTCGCTTTACAAGATAAATCAATATCAAAATCCTCTATAGAGAAATTGTTCAATAGTAAGTAGCATTATAATACCATACAAAATTGCCATTATCTGTATTGTTATTCATTTGTTACATAATTGAAAAATAAGTATGGAGGGCTCGACATATATTTACTTTATAAAATATCTAAAGCGTGCTGTGATGCTTTTTCAATGGTGGTGTTGTATGCGGACATATACGGTAATCATCATTCAGTTTATGATTTGGAGTGGCTTTACTTTTATTGAATGGCTTTCAACGTTAGATTGGTATATCTATAAAATTATTATGTTTTTTATCTTTTTGTATCTAGCCGTTGTGATTGGAAATCAATTTATTCGTTCTACGAGAAAAACCATATGTATCACGTTTATTAGTTTAAGTCTATATAGTTTGCTTCATATTGTTTTGTTAAACATATGGTAAAGGTATGTCTTGAAGACATACCTTTACCATATTAATCGAATGTCCCTAACTAAAGGGAATATTATTTTCTTTTATAATAATACATGATGCGCCCATTAAATAAATGAAGTTCACCTTGCAGCTTGTTTGCTAGAAATTTGCATAGTTCATTAGCCTTCCCCTTATCCCCATAAGTTGAGCTGGCAGTAAGGGTAAACTGAATAGATGTTTGTGGGGCATGGTCATTATTGTTAGAATCCTTTTCCTCATCAATACTCAGTTTAATAGAATGGTATCGCTCGTGATTGGACGTTAAAATCAGCTGCTGGTTCATAACCTCTTCCATTTCATAAGGAAAGGCTGCTTGACCATATTGCCAGCTTAGCTGCTCACCAGTTTTTGTTGTGATTTCCTTATAATACTCAAGTAATTCCTTTAACTCATCGATTGTAATGGTTTGCTTTGCTGAAGAAGGAACCAGCTTTATGTAGGCTTGATTTGACATTTCTATCCCCATCCTTTTGATAACTAGTAACTGTAATTGAAATTGTATATATCTTCATTATTTATTCTAACATTGTTTGAAAACTTATGACAATTTTCAAAACATTTTCATAATAAATTGCATAAAATGCTTATATTAAAATATAATAATATTCTAAAGAAAGAACTTTAGAGAGGAGAAATAATAATGGATCTATTTGAAAAATTATACGATGAAGATGAAAAGGTAAAAGTTCGTTTTGTTGGATTTACTACTGAAGCTGCACGTTACGACTTTGGAATAGTCTATACGAACTTATTTTTTGGTAAGCCTCTAGTAGTTTGTATGCAAACTGGCCGTTCCACGCTCCTCGACCCACAAGATCTCGAAGATATAGAATATTTACAGGCAATATTTAAAATAGACGATTTGCAGCAAGCTGCAGATTTAGCAAACTTTTTCTCGGAAGCATTGCCAGGTTTAGCTTATGCACCTGAATATTATTAAGAGTACTACTTAAAAAAACGCTATCGTCATTAGAACAGTAGGTTCCAATGGCCATAGCGTTTTTTTATATGAGCATAATAAAATAAATGTGTTATACAATTTAGGCTTGATTTTTGAATAGTGTTATATTATTATATGGTTAAAGAAATTAAAACGCTTACGAAAAAAGATTAAATACAAGGGAGATGAAATAATGGGTACTATTGTATGTCAAGATTGCAATTCAACAATTGATTACTTTGAGGATGAAAAGGTATCGGTTCTTTACTCCTCAAATTGTAACTGCGGTAAACACGATCATAAAGAAGAAAAATAATGATTATATAAATAAAAAAGCATGCGATTTGCATGCCTTTTTTTGTGATATATGGCAAATCCAATAATTAACTGGATTTGCCATTTTTTTTATCTAATTGCTCGATGTTCCTTAATAACCCGAAGCATACGGAAGTCGAAATCCTCAGGGCCTTGAACAGGGAGACCTGCGTCTCTGTTCTTTTTAATGTATAATAAATTCTCCTCGGTAATAATTTCGCCTGGAATGAAAATAGGGATGCCTGGAGGATACACCATAATAAACTCAGCGATCACTCTGCCTTCCGATTCATCAAACGGAATAAGCTCAGTTTCGGAGTAAAACGCATCTCTTGGGGAAACAGCCAATACTGGTATTTCTGGAAGAAGTACCTGTGTTTCGACTTTTTCAGCAAGCTCATGCCGTTCCTCTGACAAATGTCTTAATGCGGTAATTAAAATATCTGCTTCCCGTTCTGTGTCACCCGGCGTAATGATACAAAGTATGTTGTATAAGTCAGACATTTCCACTTCAATATGATAGTTTTCCCGTAACCATTTTTCTACATCATACCCAGTTAAACCTAGATTCTTAACGGAAATGATTAATTTGGTTGGATCATAATCATATGCTGCTTCGGATTCCAAAATTTCTTCTCCAACACAAAATACATGTTCAATTTCATTTATTTGTTTTCGAATCATGTTTGCCAGCTCGATGGAACGGTCCACGAGTGCCCGCCCGTTCGTGGCCAGTTCCTTTCGCGCTACATCCAGTGATGCTAATAGTAAATAGGAAGTAGAAGTGGTTGTAAGCATACTTAAAATGGATTGAACCCGTTTATAAGATACCAATTTCCCCTTCACATTAAGAATCGAACTTTGTGTCATAGATCCACCAAGTTTGTGAACACTTGTTGCAGCCATATCTGCACCTGCTTGCATGGCTGATAACGGAAGCTCATCATGAAAATGTATATGCACACCATGTGCTTCGTCTACCAATACAGGAATATCATAGGAATGGGCAAGATCGACAATTGATTTTAAATCGGCGGATATTCCAAAGTATGTTGGATTTATAACTAATAACGCCTTTGCATCTGGGTATTGATCCAGTGCTCTTTTAACGGAATCAATGGTAATTCCATGAGAAATTCCAAGCTCTTTATCAATTTCAGGATGGATAAAGATTGGAATTGCCCCTGACAGGATCACGGCAGACATAATTGATTTATGTACATTTCGTGGAACAATGATTTTATCTCCTGGTCCACAAACGGACATAATCATAGCCATGATGGCTCCACTTGTCCCTTGTACGGAAAAAAATGTGTGATCAGCACCAAAAGCTTCTGCTGCTAAATCTTGTGCTTCCTTGATTATTCCCTTTGGCTGATGCAAATCATCAAGGGGACCAATATTAATTAAATCTATTGACAAGGCATTATCGCCGACAAATTCACGAAATTCAGGTGCAATTCCGCTTCCCTTTTTATGCCCAGGAATATGGAATTGAATTGGATTCTTTTTTGCGTGTTCAATTAAGCCGCTAAATAACGGAGTATGTTGTTGAGACAATTTATTACCACACCCTTTATTAAAATACTTATTGTCTAGAAAAAGAGTTCTAGTGCTAAGCTGAAGTCATAAAACATATGAATTATAGCACTATTAACATTCTTTGCAAAGATAAATTTTAAAAGTATACATAGGAATTTTAATGAATTTTCCACAATGAATACTCTGATTTTTGCTTATAAAAGTTCTTCTATATTCTTTAGTTTCTAAATAATAAAGGAAATTAAACATAAAACGAGAACATTTAAAATAGGAATGTTTTAAATTAGGCGATGGTATGCTATTAATAGTAATGAATGAAATGGAATATCAATACCCGATTGATCATGATTGGACAACAGATGAAATCATCGATGTGATTCATTTTTTTGAAACAATTGAAATGGCATATGAGAAGGGGGTCAATCGAGAACAGCTGCTTGAGGTATACAGAAGATTTAAAGAAATAGTCCCAAGTAAAGCACAGGAAAAAAAACTGTGCTCAGAGTTTGAGGAGGTTAGTGGATATTCTACCTATCGAACGATTAAAAAGGGAAAAGAATCTGATTCCGGTCTAATAATAAGAATGCATTCTTGAGTTAGTGCATATAATGAAAAACAAACAAATCCTCCTAATGGGTTATAATTTAGGAGGATTTGTTTCCAACAGTCCCTCGTGATTGCCGATTGCCCCAATGTCTTTTTGTATATGGGAGTGGTAATCTCAAGCCTTATCGGATCAATTTGTATAACGGTAAAATCTGCGAAAACACAAGTTGGATTTTGTCAACCATTTGTTGTCCGGACATAAGAACGGCCTCTTCTTTAGGGATTTGATAACCGCAAAGGATTTCAGCTTTTTTAATCGTTTGTAAACGGACAAACATGTCTGTCAGCTCTTCTTTAGTCAGCTCAGCATGTTTTAAGACATCTGGCTTCATGTGGTCGATTGACCAAACAAAGTTTTTCGGAATGTCATCGTGTATTTGGTTAATCATTGATTGTAGTTTTTTTCCGTAATCAGCCTTTTGTGGCGCTTCATAAATCACGGCAAACCAAATAAAGACATGAGACCCCCATAATCCAATCTGAAAATGTGGTAACATCTTATAACCTCTTGAATTGTTGGCAAATGCTACCCATGTATCGTTTGGTGGATTCACTTTTCGACGTGCATGCTTCGCAACATGGGCAAACATTTCTTCTCCAGTCATAACAGATAATGTTGGAGCGAAGTGTTCTCCGAGTGCATCTAGTTTCGGACGGATATGTGTAATTAAAGCATCCATACGATTCTCTAATCCATCTATAGAAAAAACTTCAAAGTCTGATTCTGTAAATCCTGTGAATGTCATATTAGTAACCTCCTGGTCATGCTTTGACAAATATTTTATCACAAACATCATGATACAAGAAGAAAGTTAACCTTGGAATTGTTTAAAATGGGTTTTAAAAAGGGAAAAGTGAATTTAGATAGGCAAGTGTGCAAATTTGTTGCAAGAATAAGAATAACCACATAATATAATAATACAAATAATCAGATTTCTATCAGTTGGATAAATAAAATTGGAAGGGGTGTACTGTCAATGAAACAAGTGATGAATTCAGTGAAAAAGAAAGCAATAGAAAAGGAAAGAAAAGCTGTTTTAAGGTTAGAAATGGATTATGAATTGGCTGTATTGTTTGAGGCGATGGGTGAAAACAACGAAAACAAGAAAAAAGAAAGTAAAGAAAGGCTTGAAAGAATTAGACAGGAACTTCTTATTTTAAAGGCTCTGTAAAAAGAAAAAGGAGAAAGAGAGAGAAAATGAAGAATATATTTCATATTTAGAAACGAACTCTGTTAGCAAAAAAGAGTTCGTTTTTTATGTTTGGTCATACTAAAAATTAGTTCTAAATAATAAAATAGCTTACAATAAAAACAGTCTTAATCCATTTACAGAATTTGATTGATGGCGGAGGTAAAGCATGACAAATTGGTCCGATATTGATATAAAGGCAAAAGGCTGGATTATGGAAGCTGCACAAATCATAAAGGATTCATTTAATCTAACATTGGATATACAAACAAAGTCAAATCGAAATGATTTGGTCACGGAAATTGATAAAAAAATAGAGCAGTTTTTTATTGAAAGGATTCGTAAAACGTATCCAGAGCACAAAATAATTGGTGAAGAAGGTTTTGGTGATTCACCTGAGACAACAGATGGAGTTATTTGGTTAATAGACCCAATTGATGGAACAATGAATTTTGTTCATATGCAGCGGAATTTTGCGATATCCATCGGTATATATGAAAACGGAGTTGGGATGGTTGGGTTAATCTATGATGTTGTAAGGGATGAACTATATCATGCTATCAAGAATAAAGGGGTTTACATGAACGAGCTTCCATTAAGACCTTTAGAAGCAGTCCACTTGTCTGAGAGTATCATTGGACTAAATGCTACATGGGTAACGGAAAATCGAAGAATTGACCCGAATATTCTTGCTCCACTAATTAAAGAAGTGAGGGGAACAAGATCCTACGGTTGTGCAGCTCTTGAGTTTGCTTATGTGGCTGCGGGCAGGCTTGATGCGTATATTTCACTGCGGTTACAACCATGGGATTTTGCGGCCGGTAAGATCCTAATTGAAGAGCTAGGTGGAACTGTTAGTGATTTAAGAGGGAGACCGCTAAATTTGTTGGAACAATGCTCCATTTTTATTTCCAAACCAGGACTGCATGATGAAGTGTTTAGGAAATATTTGCATAATGGTGAATGGAAATAATAAAAATTTTATGAAGTTAATAAAAAATGAGGGAAAGGGATTAAAGCATCCCATTTTCCCTCATTTTTTTCTTATTCATAAAACCAAATCCCATGACTAGAATAAGTATAATAATGGCGCCTGCTATTCCAATAATACTTCTTTCAGCAACGGCGATACCAATCCCCGCCATGCATGTTGCTGCGAGAAATGCTAATAATAATGATAACCATTTGATTTTTTTCAAGTTACTACCCCCAATGAAAAGTAAAATAAGCGAAAAAATTTAAACCATTTAAAAAACTTTAATTACATTTTACACAAATTTTTTTTTCTTTACCACTCTTATTGTGTTATAATGTCTCAGTTAAGCTTAAAACTCATTACTGTGAAATAAATCACTCTATTAGATAGCTAGCAAAGGTTTGACCTTAAATATAGGTAGGAGGAAGTTTTTTGAAAACCAGAGAAGATATACGTAATATTGCGATTATTGCCCACGTAGACCATGGTAAAACGACATTAGTGGATCAGCTGTTAAAGCAGTCTGGTACATTTCGTTCAAATGAACATGTGGAAGAACGTGCCATGGATTCAAATGATATCGAGAGAGAACGCGGTATTACTATTTTAGCAAAAAATACAGCGATACAATACGAAAATACAAGAATAAATATTCTTGATACTCCAGGACATGCCGATTTCGGTGGCGAAGTAGAACGAATTATGAAGATGGTTGACGGTGTTGTATTAGTTGTTGATGCATATGAAGGTTGTATGCCGCAAACTCGTTTCGTGCTTAAAAAGGCATTAGAGCAAAAGTTAAAAACGATGGTTGTTGTTAACAAAATTGACCGTGATTTTGCTCGACCAGCAGAAGTGGTTGATGAAGTAATTGATTTATTTATTGAACTAGGTGCAGATGAAGATCAGTTGGATTTCCCAGTTGTTTATGCTTCTGCTATTAACGGAACTGCAAGTGTGGATCCGGAAAAACAAGATGAAAACATGAAAGCATTATACGATATGATTTTGGAACATACTCCTTCTCCAATCGATAATCGTGAAGAGCCGCTACAATTTCAAGTTGCTTTGTTAGATTACAATGACTTCGTCGGCAGAATCGGTATTGGACGTGTTTTCCGCGGTACAATACAGGTTGGTCAGTCAGTAGCATTAATGAAGCTCGATGGGTCAGTGAAACAATTCAGGGTAACAAAGTTAATGGGCTTTTTTGGTTTAAAACGATTAGAAATTGAAGAAGCATATGCAGGTGATTTAATTGCCGTTTCTGGTATGGAAGACATTAATGTCGGTGAAACGGTTTGTCCTGTAGAGCATCAAGAAGCATTGCCAATTTTAAGAATTGATGAACCAACCCTGCAAATGGAATTTGTTGTGAACAACAGCCCGTTTGCCGGCCGTGAGGGGAAATATGTCACTTCTAGAAAAATCGAAGAGAGACTTCGTGCCCAACTTCAAACAGATGTGAGTTTGCGTGTTGATAATACTGATTCTCCTGATGCCTGGATTGTTTCTGGAC
>Ga0182739_1005439_pt1 | contig 10104 bp, 11 predicted proteins | sample eDN5th30CBELigBY_FD_128873 | JGI IMG/M metagenome (GOLD analysis project Ga0182739, IMG submission 128873) | Enriched backyard soil microbial communities from Emeryville, California, USA - eDNA 5th pass 30_C BE-Lig BY (version 2) (version 2) | ecosystem: Environmental > Terrestrial > Soil >...
CTTAGCGCCAAGAACCAATCTAACCATGTTTAGGTCAAATTTAGCGTCCTCCGCTGTAATGTCGATAGTCTTCTTACGAAGCAAAGTGTCAAGAGCTACCGAAGAGTCCCCGCCATCGATGTCTTGCATATCCAACTGAATATCCAGACGCATGTTGTTCAGTGTACCCAGTGTGATAAGCTCGTCACATCCGGGAATCTTTGCCATGAACTTACCTGCACCTTTGATAATCATTTTTTTATTCTTAGTTTGTGACATTACGTTCACCCCTTCATCTCAATATTAAAAAGAATTTGTGTAAAGTACTTGTAGACATCTTTTTGGTCGGTGTCAACCTCACCCATGGTGAGAAACTCACACGTAAAGCTGTCTATACAAGCCAAGTCGAGGAATTTTCCGTCAAACAGTGAATTGATTCTGTCTGCAATGTCTATGGCGGTCTCCTCACTTCCGTCCATGACGTAGATGTCAAAATCAAATGCAACCATATACTCTAGGTGATTCTCTCCCCGCGTTCCGGGGTTGGCATAGAAAGATATCAGAGGTAGATTGTTATCATTAACTATCAACCCTTTAGGGTTTCGTCTCTTCTGGATTCTCTTAGCCTTTGTCAGAGCAGATGCAGAATTCGTGAATTTCATCAATTCCTGAATTTCCTCGTCCTCTCTTAGAGTACTGTGGATATACGCATAAAGATCAGACATACGAACAAGAGCCATAAACATCACATCCTTACCCGAATGTCTCTTAACTTAATATAGGAACTAATAGGCACAGATTTAACAGCACTTAGTATAAGAGCATCCATATTGGAAGTCCCCTCTAATATACCGTTGCGGAACCAATTCTCTGCCTGTATTGGCTGTCCGTACTTGTTATTCTCGGGTATTCTCTTCTTAACGCCTTTCTTGACCCCGCCCCTTCTATGGTAGTTCCCTCCCAAGTCGTACCAAGGTCTATCTCTGTAGTAGAAACTAGCGCCTGACTTCATTGGTCGAACTGGGTTCCACGTATAGTCGGAGAACGGAGACCATTTTGCGGGCGGCTTCATGAACTTACCAGTACCGTACTCGTAATAAAGCGCCCTAAAGGAGTTATTGGGCTTATCGTTGGACATGGATACCTTTGTGCTGATTCTTCCCATAGTCTTATTGGTAGTTATTTTAATAGCTCTGGGGAAGTCTTTGGCGTACTTAGCATCTGCGTTCCTTATTTTCAGCCCCGCGAGGTTATGGACAATTGATTTGTACACGCTCTTATTGACCTTATCCATGGCATTACCTAAAGCTCCAAGGAGGTCTGCCTTGTAAGCGCCTTCGTTGAAGTTTACAAATCTACCCATGTCATCACTTCCTAATATCCTGACATATCTGTATGACAACCATCTTAGGGTAAGTGATGTAATCCAAGGCAGTTATCTTGAATACCTTCTTCTTCCCTTTGATAGTTATCTCTAATTGATCTGTCTCCATTAGAGGTAAAGCGGTAGTGTAGACGAGATATTCCGTTTCCGGTAAAATACCGATGTCAGTCTGATCTAAGTCACTCGTTACCTGCTCTACATAACAAGGGATAGCGGAGAACAGTGAGACTGGCTGGGTGGATACGTTCCCTCGGTGGTCAGCTACTTCCTCTAATCGGGTAGCATTCAAGATGTGATTACACTTCAACAAGACTACTATTTTTGCAATAACCTTGTTCTTGAATGGTTCCGAATAAGCGCTACTGACTACATAGCTCTCACTAAGAGTGGGGCATTCTATGATGTCCCCGCCGTCCACTTCATCAAAGTACCGAAGAATACCTTCCTTGTAGTTCTCTAACTGCTTCATATTAGTCATCTGCTTATTCAAGCGACCAATCAAAGCTTTGGTCTCATAGGAAGTTCTCCCAGTCGGGGTTAGACGCTGTACTGTGACGTTCTCTCCCTGATCTTTGATTATACGTGTCTTAGTTGTCCTCATGCTCTCTCACCGCCCTTTTGGAAGGAGCTATAGTGAATATAATAGAATCTCCACCCATAGAGGTAAGCCCTTCAAGCAAAGCCATGGCTCTCTGATAAAGAGAATCAGCTAACTCTGCATAATCTATTGCCTTTCTTTTCCATGTCACATCGATAGTCTTTACTTCTATGTCCACTCTACTAGCCATCACAGGTGCGAGACTGGACGCGACCATGTACCTGAAAGCCAGATGTACTTTTGCTTTGGACTGCTCATCTAATTCGTTATAATTAGGTACGAGTCCTAGAATCTCCAATTCTACAAAATCTACTATAGCAGAGTCGCTGATATCCTCATCAGTCAGGGTGTCTTCATCGACCCCGCCAAGAAGCCTTCGTATAGAATTATAGAACGTCTCATCAAGGTCGATGTTTATCATTCATACCACCCCTTACTTGACTTCTAATACTTGAACCACTGGCTGGCTCGCTGAGATGACAGATACTCTGTCCGCCCCTTCGAATCTACGTGACTCTTTAAAGAGGATTCTATCCTCTACCGCGCCTACCTTTGCTGACTCGTCCGCTCTTACATACAAGTCCCCGTACCCCATGTTAGTGACAATAAGGTCGGCTCCTCTATGCTTCTTGTTGTAAATGAACTCAGTAAAGATTCTCACTTGATGTGTATATTCACTGAGGACTTCTTCCGCCGTCTCAGTAGAATCTTCGGAAACTTCCTCAGATGATTGCTCAGGAGCAGATTCCTCAGAAATAACTTCATCAGTAATTACTTCTTCCGTTACCTCTTGAGTGTCCTCGACAATCTCTGATTCGGCTAACATCGCTTCCAACTCGGTATTCTTCAAATCCTTAATGTCCTTTTCATCGTAGCCCCGCCCTACAAGGGTAGCTACCATTTCCTTTTTGGTTGCCATTTGACAATCCCCCTTATAAATAATAAAGGTGGGAGGGAATTCCTCCCTAACCCACCTTTGTTTTATTATTGCGTTAACGGTGTAACGATGTCAGGTAGAACTACTGCTGACACCTTAGACACGATCTTCTGGGAGAACCATTCCTCTGTCTCAATCCACAGAGTCTTGGCTTCTTCACTGTAGTATTCCCGTGTCTTTTGCGAACCTACAACGTTAGCCAGTGGGTTAGTCCATTGGAACGTATAAGCCGCCGCAGGAATGTCTCGTCCTGCACCAGAAGGCAGATACATCAGGACAGCATTGTTGCCCCAAATGTAGTTAGTGAACCCGCCCTCACCTACGCGCCGTTGCCCAGAAGTAGCCTTACGTGCGTTAGCTACGATCAAGTGGTCAACTTGCAGAAGGTCTTTGATAGCTTCGTCAGAAACGAAGTCAGGAGACAACCAGTTGTCGAAACGAGTCTTGAATTTAGGATGCATCTTCAAGATGTTATAAACTGGCTTCGAAAGTACCAGAGCGTTCATGTTAGGAGCGCCCAGACGTTCAGCGGCTTCACGAAGCTCGAAGATGTCCTTGATCGGGTTGGAGTTCTCGAAGTCACTCCATTTAACGATATCGATACCGCTTGACCCATGGTCTCCAACAACTGGACGCAAGCTCGCATGGAAGTTCAATGGGTTAGTCAGCATTTCAGCGGACTTCAACTCTTTGTTAAGCAACAGCTTGGCTTTTACTTGCTTAGCCGCCATTTCTTTCAGGTTGAAGATTCTGTCTTGGTCAGCATTGGCGATTTCCTCGTCATACAAAGCGTAACGCTTAGCGTACCCTTCGCAATAGAAGGAATCATCAGACCAGCCAGTACGCATCTCGCTGGCTACCGTTCCCGGAGCGCGTCTGATGTCGTCATCAGCGATCATGTGATCTTGGTAATCAAATACCATATATTTGTCAGATTGCTTGTCTACCTCCACAGTAGGAATGACTCGCTCACCGATAAACTGCGAATTGTCCACGTAAGACACACTGATATTCGTCAGGAACTGATCGTAGTGCGTATTCTTAATGTGGTGTTGCGGATATGTTTGTGCAGACATTATCTTTTCCCTCCTCTTCTATTTATTAACCGTTGTCCTCTGGATTAGGGGCGAACCCTACTACATAAACCTTTGGACGAATAAGAACTTGGACTTTATTACCGTTCGTGGCACTATTCTGAGCTTCACCTAGAACATAGGCTACAGTCTCGTCAGCCAAACTAGCGGCGCTCTTTACCTTACCACCAGCGGCAACAATGACATCCTCACCGAAAGCGACCGCCCCATCAGCTTCTACTTCCGCAATTCGGTCTAGCTGTACTGCTACAGTTCCGCCATCACGGTCTTCATACTGATAAGAAACTACCCCTACAGGTCGTTCATTGTCAGTCTCAGGAACAACTACCTCTCTAGGAGTCGAACCATATACAACAGCTTGGTCGATACCAACTGTTTTGTAAGTTGCACCAGCCCGATACGTGTACGGACGTTGGAAACCAGTTACATTACCTGCCATCTCGTTTACCCTCCTTTATTACTCAGCCGTTTGCTTGGACTTGATTTCTTCCAAAGCTTGGCGAGTTAGTTCTTCCAGATTTCCGCCCTCTTTGCGGAACTTGCTCATTGCAACTTTAGCGGCTTCTTCACGCATTTCTTGGGCGCTCATTTGAACAGGAGCTTCATCGCGACCCTCGGTATTGGATTCCGTCACTTGTGCGGCGGCTTCAATAGAACCGGAGAATTCTTCTTTCAGAGCAGAATACTCTTCCTTAATTTCCTCCACGCTCAGAGTACGTAGATACTTTTCAAAGCGATCAGCATTGAAAGCGTTTCCACGGGAAGCAACACCAGCTTTTACAGTATCTGCAATCAAGTCAGCCGTGAACTGATCTGCAAGTGATGCTTTGGCTTCCAGAGCTTCTTTGCTAGAATTTGCTTCCTGCAAATTACCTTCCAGTTCAGAAATCTTGGAGAGATAGCCAGTAATTTCTGCGTCCTTAGCCGCAAGAGCCGCATCATGCTCGCTTTTCAAAACGACATCAGCCAATTGCTCTGCTACTGTCGAAGTTTGGTTAGTTCCAGACATGTCCTCTACACTTCCTTTCTCGGTTTCTAAAAAGTTTCTACGCTCAGGCGTAGTGGTGTACATTTGAATGTCTCCCTTAGAAAGGAAACACAGAATCTCAGTACCCAGTGGTAGATTCTTCACATCGTCTACATTATAGAGATCGGTGTCCCCGAATTTAACAGATGCCTGTAGAAGTGGAGCAGATTGGTTAGAGAACTCCTCAGAAGAATCATCCTTGCTTGCTTTTTGGATGATTGCCCTGTTGACAGCACCTGCATAAACAAGGGAATTCTCGACCCCTTCTCCTGTGTCCGCGATAATATCGCAACGAACTTCTTCGCCCTCTACTTCATAGGTCAAGCCGGGAATATGCTTGCACTTCTCCCAGTCATGAAGATCATTCTTACACACAGAACACTTCGGGTTAATGATTCGGAAACCAATAGACGTGTCGAACGTATGTCCGACTTCAATGTGGTTGGAAATGTCCTTTGTGGTCATTCCAATCTCCGTAGGAAGCTCACTCTTATGCCCGTCCCCATCTTCCATGTAAGTAACCATGTAATGATCGATATAAAGAGTGTCTACTGTCTCTTCGGAGCCAGCCATCTCATCAGAAAGTACTTCTGCATCGAAAGTTCTACCGAAAGGGAGCCTGTAACTGTTATGTGAAGCAAGTAGCCCCACCCCTGTTTGATAGTCTTTTTTCAGCTTCTGTAACATCTTCTTCGTCATGTTGATGCTATATTCACCGAACCACCCGTATCTAGCCACTGGAAGAGTGTCCGCAGATAGACTTCTAAACACGTAGACTTGATCTTCTTTCAATTCTACCTGAGAGAATTTATTTATCTTCCGTAGTTGGGCAGATGTTGGTTTTGGCATTTTCCCACCCCCTTGGGTATTTTGTCATCTTTTACTAGTATAGGAGGTCTGTTAGCTTACTCTAACGAACTAAAGTAAGCTAACCTCCCGTACTATCAGAACTACTTGGGTCACTTGGCTGTCTTTCGTCCGCCGCGCCCTTTGGCTCTGGTTTCGTGATACCAAGCATTTCCTTATCAGGCTGACCGACAGCCTTCTGTCCAGTGACCTCTTCGGACGCTTGGTCTTGCGAAATCCACCCGTTATCGCGCTTCTTCTGAGCGTTTTGAATTGCAATTTGCTCGAAGTTAACTTTCTCTAAATCGGTACGGATTTCAGTCCCCTTGAACTCGAAGAATACATATCCTTGCATGCCTTTTGTGTGCAGTAACTTAGTCAGCGCTCTTGATAGGATGTCTTCAATGAGTCTTTGGACACGTTGGACAGATTTCATGAAAAGCTTTATCTCCATTTTCGCATACTGTTCTGTCTGCCCTGTGCTACGCCGCCCCATCAAAGTCGAGTATTGCTTTAAGGCGTTGTTCATCATGGCATCGATCACAGACATGATCTTTTGCGGGTCTACTGTAGCTTGAGATGCTTCCACCATATCTACTTCAACGGAATCAAAGTGGACGAATGCCGCGTCCGGGTCGAGCTTAGAATACATGTTAATAATCAACTGCAACTGACTATTCAACCACTCTTGCTTCTTTGCGTCATTGTTCCGAATAGGAACTGGCATTCGCTTCAAAAGAACTTCTTCGATAATCTTGATGTCGTATTTCCCATAGCCTTGGTTATGAATAATCGCCTTCAAGTCATCGAGAACTTGTTGATGGAAAGCAATTATTTGAATAACAGCTAGAAAAGGAGAAGTGCCGTAAGGGTCTACGACAGTTTCATCCAGACCTTCGTAAAAGAAAGTGGGAATATCAAGCTTTACCTTCCCGCCCTTTGAAAGTCGCTGATAAGGAACCAGACGACCTTTCTCTCTTTCGAAATCGATAGTATCCGGGTCAACAGGAGCAAAATAAAGAACGTTCTCAAAGTCTTTATCCATGACCATCTCGATGGATGCCGCTCCCCGAATAAGGATGTTGTCGATCAACTCATCGGTCAGCTTTTCAATGCCGCGAGACTTTTCATAACCTTGTGTAAAGTAATACCTGAGATCACGTAAAAACTCATCGATTACCTTCTGACCAGAAACGTGTTCCGTTTTCCCGTCCGTAAGTGTCACCCTTGCAGTGTAACCGCTGTTCCCGATAATCTTGAAATTCCAAACGGCTTGACTGACATCCGGGTGATTATGTCGTAATACATCTATGACCTTCTTTGCAGGGTAGCGCTTCATCATCTGCTCAGTGACCTTTTGATACTTGCTCAATCTCCCCACAGAGCCGTCTTCACCTGCATCAGTTCTTCTACTGCCGCCAAAAGAATCCGGCGGCAGTGATCGTCCATATTCTACTTCCTCTACTTGATTCGTTTTACCAAATCTAAGAAAAGAAGTGACTCTTTCCCTGAATCCCACATTATCACCGCCCTCGTAAACTAATATCAGTATAGTAGTTGGTCTCTAGTTATTAACTAAAGAAGGTCGGCGCACAGCTTAGCGAGAGATGATCTCTCACCTTTCTCTAGGTGAATGTGACCTACTTCCCGATGCCCCTTCATTGTTTCGGCTACATAGGTTAGACCGTTGCTTACTTGGTCTAGGAAAGGATTGTCGATTTGCTCAGGGTCTCCGATCATAACGACCTTTGTTCCTTCTCCCGCCCGCGTTAGAATCGTCTTGGCTTCGTGCTTGGTCAGATTCTGTGCTTCGTCAATGATAAGAAATTGACGAGGAATCGATCTTCCCCGAATGTACGTAAGCGCTTCCACTTGCAGTTCTCGGGACATTCCAGCAAGTATCTTTTCAATGTCTCCGTCCTTCTTCGTTTCGAACAATTGCTCAAGGTTGTCGTAAATCGGTTGCATCCACGGTCTAAGCTTCTCGTTCATATCTCCCGGCAAGTAGCCGATGTCTTTACCCATAGGAATCACAGGACGGGCTACTAAAATCTTTCTGTAGATACTCCCATCAAGTGTCTGCGAAAGGGCGGCGGCTAAAGCAAGCAACGTCTTCCCTGTCCCAGCCTTGCCTGTAATCGTCACAAGAGAGATGTCAGGGTCTAGTAGAAGGTCTAAAGCTAATTTCTGCTCTAGGTTTCTAGGAGACAGTCCCCACACGTTATTCTTGGAATGGTAGAGCGGCTTCAATTCCCCACCACGTACTCTACCAACTGCACTTTGACTTCCGTTACGAAGTGTGATAAACTCATTCTCATGGGCAAGTGCAGGAACAGAGCCATCGGAATAAAAGGAATCAATGGTCTCGGAACCTACATCCAAATTCTTGCACCCTTTATATTTTTCATCAGGAGAAGATAGAACACTATCCTTCTCGTATCCCTGTGCCACCAGACCGACAGAATCAGCCTTGAGACGGACGTTAACGTCTAAGGAGACTACAACTACCTCCACGTCTTCCAGACGGCTTAGAAGGGCAAATGCGGTCGCTAGAATAGCGTTGTCGTTAGACTTAGACATAAACACATTGTATACATAGGATTCAGGCGGAACATGTTCTGCTCTAAGTACGCCACCGTTCGGTAGAACGACACCTGTTTTATAAAGAGTTCCTCCGCTCCTCAGTTTATCTACTTCTCTACTAAAAGCTCGGGCATTCAGCCCAACACCGTCTGATCTCTCTTTCTTTGTGTCAATCTCTTCGAGGACGGTAGAAGGTAAAATGACGTGACTTTTACCGAAAGCGTAAATAGCTGTGTAATCCCGTAAAATGACATTCGTATCGAGAACGTAAACCTTATCCATAGAAAGTCCCCCTTTTGTTACGCTGTGCGTACAACTTTATTATATGGATAAGTGGTAAAGACTTTAACCTCATCGCGCCGCGAACCGCCCGCAGGGCAATCAATATGGATATACTTAATCTCTTAAAACAATATTATATATACTTAGAGTGACAATTTGGCACTTCTAGGGCGTACTATTAGAACTTTCGGTGACAAATTGTCACTTCTAGGGCGTACTTTTAGAACACATGCCAAATTGTCACTTCTAGGACGTTCTAATAGTACACGGGTATATTTCCATTATTTTTATGTTCGCGTAGAACGTATATCTTAGTAATTATTACATAGAATGATTATATAAGTGAGCTGGAATAGCCACATAACAAGGGGGAATTATTAATGAGAGCGAAAAGAGATTTGAGTGCTATGTTAACTTTTAGAGATAGTAAAATTCGTGTAGGAAATGTAGACGGGACTCTTATGTTCAGTGTTTTAGACATTTGCATGGCGTTAACAGGAAGTAGGGAATCTGGAAGAAAGGTTCATTCCGCTCTACCAGAACACTTATGCTTCCATGTTACCGCCGTAGATTCTCCTAGCCCCATCCTAGCGGTAACAAAACTTGCTGGATTCATTGTAATTGGCGGGCTACGGAAAGTGAGTACAAAGGACATGCATGACCTCATGAAGTGGATGGAAACAGTAGATATAAATAAAATAAAGGGCGAGTGATCGCCCTTTATCCTCTGACCGCCCCTATGATAGCTGGCATACTCCAATTTACGATCTCTTCTGGGTCGTCATTGGAGCATAAGTGAATAGCGGCAGTCCTTGCGTCAGCCGTATCCTTAGACCTGTTCTTTTCGTGGTCTATTTTATTTCCATTGACTAATAGAATGTGCTTCATGTCTTCATTGGCTACCTCGTCATCCAGAAGTTCTAAATGTCCTGTGTATGCCAGATTCTTGAAGTTGGTAAATATTGCCAACTGGAACGGATTAGAGAATACTTTATCCTCTGCTTCTACTCCTAATTCAAGTAGCTTTTGCACCATAGCACCGGAGTTAAATTTATCCATGAGGGCGGACTTTACATACGCTCTCTCACAGATTACTTCTACAATGTCTATGACGTTCTGTACAGACACGGGCATTTTTAGCTTGGAGTTAGGCTTCCATTCAAGTAGGAGAACTTCTACAGGCTTGTTTCTAGCCCGCTCCACCACGTCTCCACCGACAACCTTCTCTTCGTAGAATGTGTCTCCGTATACTAGGCTCAGGGAGTAGGAGTCACTTGTAAGACCTCCGTCAAGACCCATGTAATAAGTCTTAGCTGAATCTAGTTCCAAGGTCTCTGAAAATAATTCTACATCGTACCCTATAAAGTGACGTTC
>Ga0182739_1005440_pt1 | contig 10104 bp, 7 predicted proteins | sample eDN5th30CBELigBY_FD_128873 | JGI IMG/M metagenome (GOLD analysis project Ga0182739, IMG submission 128873) | Enriched backyard soil microbial communities from Emeryville, California, USA - eDNA 5th pass 30_C BE-Lig BY (version 2) (version 2) | ecosystem: Environmental > Terrestrial > Soil >...
AGCTGTGGTCGCCTCGCAAGCCAAGCTGGCCGACACGCAAGCAGGCGCCAGAAGCCAAGAGATTCAAGGTCTGGAAAGCGCCGTACAGCAAGCGCAGGCAGCTGCTAATCAGGCGAAAGCAGGCGCAGATCAGGCCAAGGCCGGTTTTGACCTCGCTCAAAAATCGTACAATAAGCTTCGCAACCTGTATGACACGAATTCTTCGGTAACGAAGGAAGATCTGGACAAAGGCACAGCCGATTACGAGAAGGCCCAAGCGGCATACCAGCAGACGCTGGCTTCCCAGCAGTCCGCTGAAGCGGCGGTATCCGCAGCCAAATCGAAGCTGGATCTGGCGCGCAGCGGTGCCACAGGCAATACAATCGAGGCGCTGCAGGCCGATGTTAACCGGCTGAATGCGAGTCTGGAGCTTGCCAACAACGCGCTGGCCAATGCAACGATCGTAGCTCCGATTGACGGCGTGGTCGTGAAGAAGAACATCTCCGTCGGCGAAATGGCGCAGCCCGGCGTAGCTTTGGTCAACATTGTCAAAATGGATCAGGTTCAGGTGGAGCTGAGCGTTCCGGATACCTTGATCAATACATTGAAGCCGGGCATGGATGTGGATGTGAAGGTCAGCAACGTGCCTGACAAAGCATTCCCTGGGAAAATCGATTTTGTGTCCCCGGTTTCCAATACGAACACAAGCACGTTCCCTGTAAAAGTGACTGCGCCTAACCCTGATGGCTTGCTGCTTGCAGGGATGACGGCAGAAGTGAATTTGAAGGATTCCAAGCAAAGCGGTCTTGAAATTCCGAAATCCGCCATTATTAAAAAAGATAATAAATCGTTCGTTTATATCATTCAAGATCAAACCGCCAAGGCGGTAGAGGTTTCCGTCGAAGATAAAAATGCGGACTGGGCTTATATGAAAGAGAATGCTTCGATCAAAGCCGGTCAGCAAATCATTATTAATCCGACAGATGCATTGGCGGACGGCAGCAAAGTGAAAGTCGAATAGGGGGAGATCACGTGCCTGACGAATCTCAAAAAGCGCAAGCTCCCGCTGCAAACGGCGAAGCCGAAAAAAAAGAACATAATTTCTGGCTTCCCCTGATTGCCATCATTATGGCGACCTTCGTATCCGTGCTGAGCAGCAGCTTGGCTAACGTGGCTTTACCGAAGCTGTCCTCGGTGTTCGGCGTTCCGACCACAACGATCCAGTGGGTTTCCACAGGCTTCATGCTGGCTTCCGCCGTCGTTATCCCGATGAGCGGATTCCTTGTCGGACGGTTCGGCAGCAAACGGATTCTGATGATGTCCGTAATCGGATTTACGGTCGGTTCCGTCCTGTGCGGTATGGCTTGGAACGATTCCAGTCTTATCGCTTTCCGGATTTTCCAGGGACTTACAGGCGGTTTTATTATGCCCGTCGGGATGGCGGTTATGTATTCCATCGTTCCGAGAGAACAAATCGGCTCGGCGATGGGCGTTTGGGGCGTAGCGGCGATGGTTGCTCCTGCCCTTGGGCCTACGCTGGGCGGTTATATCGTAGAGTATTTCAGCTGGAGGCTGCTCTTCTTCGTCAATGTCCCGATCGGGGTGCTGGCGGCGATCTTATGCTTTGCCCTGCTGAGAGAGAGCCCTACGAACAAAAGCTTGAAATTCGATATTCCCGGCGCGGTGCTGTCCATTCTGTTCTTCGGCTCGCTGCTGCTGGCTTTGAGTAAAGGGCAAACCGAGGGCTGGGGCTCGCTTTATATTGTATCTTTGTTCTATGTAGCCGGCGTCAGTCTTGCGCTGCTGCTGTGGGTAGAGCTTACGGTAGAGGTGCCTCTGCTCAAGCTGAAGCTTTTTACGAACATAAGATTTTCATCAAGTACGCTGATCGCGGGATTGCTGATGATGGCGATGATGGGCGGTACGTACCTGATGCCGATTTATTTGCAAAATGCGCTTGGGATGACGGCATTGGATTCGGGGATTCTGCTGCTGCCCCAGTCGATAGCGATGGCATTGATGATGCCGATGAGCGGCAAGCTGACCCAAAAGTTCGGACTGGTGCCGCTGGCCATTATCAGCTTGGCGGTATTGGGTGTAACCACCTACGAGCTGCATCGTCTTACCGGGGATACGTCACATTTGTGGATCAACGTCCTGCTTACTATCCGGGGGACCGCGATCGGCGCATGTATGATGCCAATTACAAGCTCGGGCTTGGGCTCGATTCCGAAAAAGGATATTAACGACGCTTCTCCGCTGTCGAACGTGTTCAGGCAGGTCATGGCGACAATGGGGATTGCTATTCTGACGACGATTATGAGCGGACGCCAGACGTTCCACAATGTGCGTATCGCGGAAAATGTACCTGCTACCTCGGAGCCGGCCAACCAGCTTATTTCGCAGCTGACCGGGCTTCTGGTTCAGGGCGGGATAGATACGGCAACGGCGACAGGCAGCGCAACGACGACGCTTGCCGGTTTGATGGCCAAGGAATCCTTGATTCGTGCAATTGCCGATACGTTCTTTGTCTCGTCGATTCCGGCCTTTATTTGCATCCCGCTTATGTTCCTGCTGTTGAACAGGAAAAAGGCTGCCGACCAGCCTGCGCAGCAGGGCGCGTCCGGCGGAGGGAGCGAATCGGGCCAGGCGCCTGCTTCCGCTTCGCAGACGCCGTCTTCCCAGGGGCCTGGCATGAAAGCGCCGGAGCCCGTAAAAGTATAGAGAAAACAATAGTAACCTGATGCTGACCATTTGGAGGAATTCGATATATGTATAGAATGTGGGGAAAAACGGCGCTGGCGCTAACCTTGGCGTTAGCGGCAGCGTCCGGCTCTGCCGGGGCCGTTCGGGCCGAGCAGCCTGAGCAGCAAGCACAGGAGGCGGCTGCTAATGCTCCGGTATACCAAGCTTTAACGGATGCGCTGCAGGTTCAGGTGAAAAGCATCCTGAATGAACGGACGTCGGACAGCGTCAAAATCGGCGTTGTCGTCCGCTTGAAGAACGAAAGCAACGATAACCGGCGCGTGCCCGATTATGAACTGCGCGCCAAGACGGCGGACGGCGCGGTTTACACGCTGCTTCCAAGCGCAGGCAATATACGCTCGGCTTTGGCTCAATCCGAGAATGAGCTGAGTTATTTCGTCAAGCTCGATAATAAAAAGCCGGTCCGGCTCACGGAGCTGCAATGGGTCGACGTCGATTGGAATGTGTATCCCAAAACGGAGAACGTCATGCTGACGACACCGGTTTCCGGTCAAGGCTGGGCGGGCTCGGACGCGGTATTCCAGGATCCCGCATCGATCAAGCCGTGGGGGGAATCGTTCACCCTGGCTTCAAGCAATTTGCCCCTGACTTATACTCCGGTAGATATCAGCAAACAATATGACGGGCAAAAAACGGAATATATCGTCAAAATGCTTGTCGAAAATACAGGCGAATCGACGGAAACGATCCCCGCTCTGATTCTCGAAGGCAAAGACGGCCAGTCTTCCTTCCAAGGTCCCCGCGTAGAGCAGGGGAGTGTAACCATTGAACCGAAGGAGAAACGGTATATTCATTTCGCCGTCGGTACGGAGCAGGACACAGTTCTAAAAACGATCAATGTGCTGACTCCCGAAAGCTTCGTGACGACGGATGCTAAAGGCCAAGCGGCTTCGGTCGGCTACAATGTCGGCCGGCTGCAGATCGTCCTGCCGGACGGCGAGCTGCCTGCCTCCCAAATTCAGCCGGTGGATTACGCCGGAAGCAGCATCATTTCATTTGATCCGCTGAATAAAATGATGAACCCTGATGTCAACGTATCGCTGGTGGACATTACGATGAACGAAAGTCAGGGCGTAGGCTACAAAACGGCCGTGGCCAAGTTTAAACTGACCAACAAGAGCCAAGCGCCTATTCCGGTGCCTGCCTTTGGAGCGGAATTGAATACGCCGGAAGGCATCAGCTATTCGGGCAGCCGTCAGGTAAGCTCGTCCAAGCAGCTGATGCCCGGATTAACGCAGGTGGTCAGCTATGCTTTTATTATTCCAAGCTCGGAGCAGGGTAACCATCTCGTATTGAAGCTTTCCGACACCCAATCGGCGGCGCCGTTTAAATCGACGATGGCTGCCCTGAGTGTGGCGGCAGTTCCGCAGCCTGAGCCGAAGACGGGGATGGGGGATACGCTGTCCTTCTATCCGTTTGAAGTGAAGGTGGACAGCTGGTCCATCGCAGCGACAACCAATGTGGTGACCGCAGCGAATACGCAGTTAACCTACGGGTATAAGCTCAAAATGCATCTGGATGTCCAGCAAACCGACAATATCGTGGTGGATCAGGATTTCTCCAAGATGAAAGTGGCGCTTGTAGATAGCGCGGGACGCACTGTGGCGGAGCAGAATCTGTCCTTTACCCAAAGCGGCGGCGTCAACCAATTGGTCACAGGCGAAATCAACATCCGATTCGACAACGTCAAAGCAGAGCAGCAGGATAACAACATGACCCTTCAAATTTATGAAGCGGTCAGTACCGAATTCGGTGAAGCCAAACGGCTGCTGGCTGTGTACAAATAAATGGAGCAGGAAAGCATCCAAGGCTGCAAGGAAAAGTAACGGAGCGTATGGAAGCCTTCTTATAGAAGCGCCGGTATTCGCCGTGTCCCCGCGATCGGAAGCGGAATTTCGTACGTACAGCAATTACTTTTTCAGCGACCTTGAAGCATCCCGCGGTTTCTTTTCGGAGAAAACGCGGGTTTTCCTTGCTTATCCAGTGGGAGGCAGTGCGATATGCTTACAAGCCAAGTGATGGAAGAACTGGAATTAACGCTTCAGCACATCATGCGCAAAATGATGCATTATAACAAAATTATGGATAACCATTTCTCAGGTTCGCAGGTGAACGCTCTGGAAACGATTCGCTCTAAGCAGCCGCTGAAGGTTTCCGAGCTGGCCGAGGAGCTTTTCTTATCTTCGAGCGCAGTGACGCTGTTATGCGACAAGCTGATTGAAAACGGCTATGTCAAAAGGGAGCGGATCACCGGCGACCGCAGGGTCGTCTGCATGAGTATTACCGAGCAGGGGAACGAGCTGCTGGAAACGCTGCAGGATAAAGAGCGGGATTTGGTATCGCAATGGCTGTCCGGCATTTCCGTGCAGGAGCTGCAGGTGCTTAACCAAACCTTAAAGAAAATAAGTGAAAACGCAAAAAAACATAGAATGCGTTCGTGACCCCTTCACATTTTATTCACAATTTGCTTCCGAAAAAGGATTCACAACTCACTTTGATTGTGATATATTTCGTGTAGAAACTATTCAATAAGGAGTATTTGTTTTAATAATTTTTTATACAAAAATATTTCTTATACGAAATAGTTACATTGAGGAATGGAGAGAAACAAAATGAAGAAAAATCAACTGGCAAGAAAAACAATGACCGGCGGTGTAGCTTGTGCTCTATTGCTGGGCAGCTTTGTGGGAGGCGGCTTCGGCACCAAAGCTTTTGCACAGACGGCTTCCGTATCCGCAGCGGCGGGATATTCCCCGCTTGTCGCCCAGCATCTGAACAGCATTGTACGTGACACGGCTTGGCTTGCAGACAAAGATGCGGCTGTTATCAACGAGGCGCTGCTTAAAGGCCAGACGCTTGCTGAAGCGTCCGGATTGTCCGCTTCCGAGTTGACCGACAAGCTGACCGGTCTTCTGAAAGAAGACATCAATCACTTGTATGAGGATTCGGATGCAAGCTCCTCTGAAATGGATGCATTGAAGGCTCAAGGCGCTGCAGCCATCGCTTCCGCGGTTTCGGAAAAAGGCTTCCGGCCGGCTGCCGCGGCAGCTGTTGTTGATTTGAACGCTGTCATTCAAAGTCAGCTGAGCCTGGTATTCTCGAATGCATCGGCGTTTTCCTCTGAAGATTCGAGTGACATCGAGCAGCGTCTTCAATCAGGCCAATCGCTGGCTCAGGCAGTAGGCCTTTCCCAAGCAGAGTTGACCTCGAAGCTGACGGCACAATTGAATCAAACGATCGATAACGCAGTCAGTCAGCAGCACATCGCTCCGAGCGTGGTTCAGAAGGCGAAGGAAGATGGTGCCCGTCAATTGGCCGAAGTGGTTGCTACCGGGAAGACTAGCGCTTCGTTAACCGGCAATTCCGCTACCGTGTCTTCGTCAGTGTACGAGGCCGTATACGCCCGACTGGACAGTATCGTAGCAGATGCTACTTTACTCTCGGATAAAGACTATATCGACGTGACGGATGCCCTGCAATCCGGAGCGACATTGGTTCAAGCGACAGGTTTGTCCGAGAGCGGTCTTTACAGCTCCTTGAAGGCGCTGATGGACAGCGATATCGATCGTGCGGCTCAAGGCGCGGTCTTAGAGGGCGACTTGAATCAAGTGAAGAACGAAGCTTATGACCAAATTCAAACCATCATCACTACACCCGGATTTACAGCAACGGGGAAGAAAGCCGCGGATGATCTGAAAGCAAACGTAGAGGCGCATCTGAAGCTTGCGGCTTCCGAAGCGGCTACTTTGGCGGATAAAGAGCTTTATGAAGTCGAGGATGCCTTAAAGCAAGGATCGAGCCTTGCAGCTGCAACAGGCTTGAACAGCTCGGAATTAACTCAGAAGCTCCTGGCTTCCGTAAACCAATACATTGATGCCAATTCGGCGAACGTGGACGCGGATACGGTAGCTAAAGTAAAGCAGGATGCAGCGGCTTATATCAGCCAGCTTGTACAGACCGGAACTGCTGAATAATTTTTATTAAGAAAGAACTAAGCAAAGCGCAGGCTGTCTCAGGACGGTTTGCGCTTTTTTCTTATCCTTTTCCTGTCAACATTGGAGCTTGCTGCCGATTCGGAAGATTGTATTGTGAACGGTGATGAGCTAAAAAAGCATGGTTATGATTGAAAAAGTCAACCGAAAGCCATATAATAGCGTCATAATCAGGGGATGTGGGAGCCTCCCGCGCAGTTGGAGTGTGTAAAGAATGAGCGAGCAGGAATTATCCAAAGGCGAAGAACGCCGAAGCAGGATCATGAACGTGTTGAAGACCCAGGGACGTATTACGATTCAGGAAATTATGGACAAATACCAATGCTCCGAGGCGACCGCCCGCCGCGATTTGGATTATCTCGTCCGTACGGAGGCGGTGATCCGGACCATCGGCGGCGCGCAATTCGAGGGGATAGGCGGCATGCGCGAGGTTTCCTTTGACGAGAAGAAACAGCTTTTATGGCTGGAGAAGGAAAAGATTGCGGCGAAGGCCGCGGCATTGATCGAGGAAGGTGATGTGATCGGCTTAACCGGGGGAACCACGACGTATTTGATCGCAAGGGCCGTCAAATCCCGAAGAAATATTACGGTGGTGACGAACGCAGTCAATATCGCGATGGAGCTTGCGGACAGCGAGGGCGTGCAGGTCGTGCTGACGGGCGGCGTGCTTCGCAAAAATACGTTTGAGCTGTGCGGTCCGCTTGCGGAAAAAATCGTCGGGGATCTGAACATCGGCAAAATGTTTATGGGCGCCGACGGCTTTGCCCTCGCGCAGGGAGTGACGACGTATTCGGAGCTTGAAGCGCAGATCGCGCGCCTGCTTATCAAACGCTCGTCCCGGACGATTGCGGTCGTGGACCACTCCAAGGTAGGGAAGGCGTCCTTGTTCGGTATCGTTCCGTTGTCGGCGCTGGACGGCTGTATTACCGACGCGCCCTTAACGCCGGAGCTGGCTTCCGCCTTGGAGGCGTCGCAGGTCGAAGTGTACCTTGCCGGATCAGACGAATCACCGGCATAAACTAATTAGAGGCTTTCAGGGAGCGGAGGATGGGCATGAGCAAGTTGATTGGGATGGACATCGGGGGGACGAATATCGTATGCGGCTTAGTGGACGCTCAGGGCAGCCTGATCCATAAAGTCAAGCAGCCGACGGAGGCGCTCAAGGGAAGCGGCTACGTATTTGATAAAATCGGGGGGATGATCGATCAGCTGCTTCGCGAGACGAATACCCCGCGTACGGACGTTTCAGCGGTTGGCGCGGGGACGCCGGGCTTCATCGACCCTGAGCGCGGCGTAACCTTGTTCGCGGGGAACTTGAAGTGGACGGATGTTCCGACGGCGGAGGAAATCCGCAGGCGGACCGGCATCCCAACCTTTATCGATAATGATGTGCGAATGTACGTATACGGCGAGACGGTATGCGGAGCCGCGCAAGGATACGAGCATGTGCTGGGCATTACTATTGGAACCGGCCTCGCGGCGGCTTCGGTGAACCGGGGGCATTTATTTTACGGCGGCCGTTATATGGCGGGGGAAATCGGGCACCTCATCTTTCCGGACCAAATCCCTTATACTTGCGGATGCGGTATGACAGGATGCCTGGAGACGGTTGCCTCCGCAACGGGAATAGCCAGACAGGCCCGCGATCTTATCCGCAGCGGCAGATCCAGCGTGCTTCGGGAGTGGTTCCGGGATACTTCCATTGAAAGCATGACGGCGGCGGACGTGTCCAAAGCCTATGATGTGAACGACCCGGTTGCCGTCGAGGTCATGAATCATACGGGACAGCTGCTGGGCAGAGGCTTGGCCTATGCGGTAACGCTGTACAGCCCGGATATGATTGTGATCGGCGGAGGCGGGGCATTAGCCGGAGAGCGGCTGTTTGCGCCGATGAGAGAACAACTGCAGCAGTCGGTTTACAGCGGCTATTGGGAGCGTCTGACGATAGCGCCTGCACGGCATATCGACGATGCCGGCATTATCGGAAGCGCCTTGGCTGCCGGACAGCGGCAGGCTGCTGTGAACTAGGCAAGAAGACCTAATAGAGAAGAAGCTCTTTTATTGTGTACAATGGAGCTTCTTCTTTTTTATTTGCGGGGAACGGGTATTTTTTCCTCTAATTTTATGGACGACCTTTTACGACATATAGTATATTAGAGTAGGAGCAATTAGCTAGGTTCGACAATCAAATCTATATCTTACTTGAAATTCATGTAATAAATATCAATTGATCGTTAATAAATTGCTAACTTTGCTAACACTTTACTAACATATGAGCGGAAACAGGTGGTTCGGGATGTACAAAGTACTACTTATTGAAGATGATAATATGGTAGGCGACATGTCCACGATGTATTTATCGGAAGAAGGCTACTCGGTAAAGAGAGCGGTCGACGGTAAGGAAGGCATGCAGCAGCTGGAGCAATTTCATCCGGACCTGATTATACTGGATATCGTGCTTCCTGACATTAACGGGATCGAGCTGTGCAAGGAGCTCCGCAAAATATCCCCGATCCCGATCCTGGCCGTTTCGATGAAAACGGATGTGCTCGATCGTGTGGATGCCCTGATGGCAGGTGCGGACGATTATTTATGCAAGCCCTTCAGCATGCGGGAGCTGACCGCCAGGGTAGCGGCGTTAATCCGGCGCACGAATATGAATGCGCATGAATACGCCTACAGCTCGACTCCGCTGATGAAATTCATGGAGGACGGAGATCCGATTACCTTGGATTATGAGCGCAGAGCGATTTTCGTTCATCAGAATTTTGTCGAAACGACGTATTCTGAATTTGAAATCATGAAGCTGTTTGTCGTAAATAAGGAAAAAGTATTCAGCCGGGACGAGCTGATCAATGCGCTGCGCGGCATCGATTCTTTCGTCAACGACCGGTCGATCGACGTACATATAGCCAACCTCCGCAAAAAAATCGAACAGGATCCGAAGGAACCGAAATTAATCAAGACCGTATGGGGCATCGGTTATAAATATATGGGTGGAAACTCTTAGGGAGAGCGCTCCTTAAGAGTTTTTCTTTAACTACCGCCTCTGGCAGGCAGGGGCGTACCATTTGGCAGGGAGCGGATACAAAGCATGAAGACATGGTCGCTGCGCTTTAAAATGATGGTGGTTGTATTTGTGATCACAAGCCTCTCTTTTATTGTGGTAGGCATCGGCAATTATACCTCAGCCAAAGAGCTGATTATCGAGTCGCTGACGGACAATGCCGATGCGAAGGTGTCGACGCGGGCATACAATCTGTCCGTATGGATTCAGAACCGGCTGGCTGAGGTTGAGGTGATGAGCCGCACGGAAAAGGTGCGCTTCGGCACTCAGGAGGAACGGCTGCAATATTTGAGCAAGGAG
>Ga0182739_1005442_pt1 | contig 10100 bp, 7 predicted proteins | sample eDN5th30CBELigBY_FD_128873 | JGI IMG/M metagenome (GOLD analysis project Ga0182739, IMG submission 128873) | Enriched backyard soil microbial communities from Emeryville, California, USA - eDNA 5th pass 30_C BE-Lig BY (version 2) (version 2) | ecosystem: Environmental > Terrestrial > Soil >...
CCGATCTCGTCATGGGGACCGACCCCGACAGCGACCGGCTCGGCATCGCCTTCCGCAACGCAAAGGGGAAGATGGAACTCCTCACCGGCAACCAGATCGGCTCGCTCATGGCGTGGTACCGGGTGACCACCCTGCTGCGCCAGGGGGTGCTTAACCCCGAGAACGTCCACCGCGCGGTCATCATCAAGACCCTCGTGACGACCGATCTCCAGAAAACGATCGCGCAGCGGCTCGGGTTGCGTTGCGTTGAGACGCTGACCGGGTTCAAATACATCGGTGCGAAACTGACCCGCTACGAAGCCGCCCTGCCCGAAACGATCCGCGAGCGCTACCGCGATCTCTCCGAGGAAGAGACCCGGGCCGCCCGGCTGGAGCACTCCACGTTTTACGTCTTCGGCGGCGAAGAGAGCTACGGCTACAGCGGAGCCGACTTCGTGCGCGACAAGGACGCCAACGGGGCCGCCGTGATGTTTGCCGAAGTGGCGGCGCTCGCCAAGTCGCGCGGCATCACGCTTGACGTGCTGCTCGACGAAATTTACGCCGAGTTCGGCTACTACCTGGAGCGCAACGAAAGCCTGACCTTCGAAGGGGCGCAGGGGGCGGCGAAGATCCGGCAACTGGTGGAGTCGTATGCTTCGGCTCCGTCGAAGGAACTCGACGGCTCGCCGATGAAGAAGATCACCCAGTTCGCCACGGAAACGATTCTTGATTCCGAAGGCGAAGCGCTTCCCAAGGAGGCGATGCTGATGATGGAACTGGCCGACGGCCGCCGCGTCGCCGTCCGCCCCTCGGGCACTGAACCGAAGATCAAGTTCTACTTTTTCGGCCGGCGTCTCCCGGAGGAGGGCCAGCGCCTCGGCGCGGAGGAACTGGCCGCCATCAAACAGGAAGTGGCCGCCTCGCTCGAGCATCTCTGGCGCGAAATCCGGGCCGATGTCGACCGGCGGCTCGCCTGAGGGCGGGAGGGGTTTCACTTGACGCGGGGCGGCGGATGGTGGAAGAGCATCGGTCCCCCTGCTTTTTTGCCCAATCTTAGAATACCATGAGCAACATTCATCTCGACGGCGGCGAAACGAGCCTCATCAAGGCGCTCGGCTTCAGCGGGGTGCCGATGTCCGGGACGGCGCTTCAGACCCGTCTCTCCTCCATGAGCGAAAAGACCCTCTTTGAGACCTTGCAGACGCTCATCTCGGTCGGCTACGTCAGTTCCTCGCGCGATCTCGACGTGCCGGAGGAGGTCCCCCGCACCTCGTTTTTCGTCAACCCCGGTTACGCCCGCGAACTCAAGGAAGCGATCGACCCGAGCGAAGCCCCCACCCGTTCGCGCCGGGTGCGCCGCGAGTAAAAAAAGTCATGTTGCGCCACTGGCCGTGGGTTGCCGCCATCGCAAGCGGTGCTCTCCTGACCCTTTCGCTTCCGACCTGGAACTACGGTTGGCTCTGCTGGATCGCCCTGATCCCGTTGATCGGCGGCATCCTTTTTGACCGGACGCGGCCCCTTTCGCCGATCACCCCCTCGCGGATCGCCGTCAGCCGCAAGCGGGGGATGTTCCGCCGGGTACGCGACCGCTGGGGGCGCTTTTCCCATCACCCGGCGGGCCGCGCCTTCCTGCTCGGCTACGTCACCGGGCTGGTCTTTTTCTGGAGCGCTTTTTCGTGGCTGACCACCGTCACCGAACCGGGGTGGTTCCTGCTCGGGTTCTACATGGCGCTCTACCCGGCGCTCTGGGGGGCGCTGCTGGCGCGCGCCGGGCGGCATGCGGGCGATTTCACCCGCTCGGTCGCCAACCTGCGGGTCGCCGCGATCGGCGCGGCCGGTTGGACGGCGCTGGAGTGGCTGCGCGGCTGGCTCTTCACCGGCTTCGGGTGGAACAATCTCGGCACCGCCCTTTACAGCGATCTCGCGTTCATCCAGATCGTCGAATACACCGGCGTCGGCGGCCTTTCGTTCATGCTCACCTTTACGAACCTGATCGCGGTGATCACCATCAAGCGGTTCATCCGGGAGATCGCCGAGGTCCGCATCCGCCCGCACTGGGACTTTTCCGTGGCCATGGTGATGGTCGCCGGGGTCTTCCTCTTCGGCGTGCGGGCGCTCTTCGGGCCGAAGCAGGAGGGGACGACCCCCCTGCGCGTCGCCGCCGTGCAGCCCAACATCCCGCAGGACGAAAAGTTTGACCAGGCGCACGAGAAACAGATCTTCGAACGGCTCACCTTCCTGACCGAAAGCGCGCTGGCCTGGGGGCCCGACCTGCTCATCTGGCCCGAAGCGGCCACGCCGCAGGGGATGTTCGCCGACGGGACCAACTTTGCCTTCGTCCACGGGTTTGCCTCGCGGGGCGACTTCAACTTCCTGCTCGGCACGCTCGACTACGACGCCGAGCAGCGCGACTACAACATCGCCGCGCTCCTGACCGGCAAGGGGGAGCGCGTCCAGATCTACCGGAAAAACCATCTCGTTCCCTTTGGCGAATACATCCCGTTCCGACACTCGTTCCCGCTCTTTGCCTGGATCGTCGGCGACCTGGTGCCGAGCGATTTCACCCCCGGCACCACGACGCAACCGCTCGAACTCGAAAACCCGTCGCTCAAAGTCGGGGTGCTGATCTGTTTTGAGGATACCGTCGGGCGGCTGACCCGCCGTTTTGTCGAAGCCGGGGCGCAATGCCTCATCAACGTCACCAACGACGGCTGGTTTCTGGAGAGCGCCGCCTCGCGCCAGCACCTCGCCAACGCCGTCTTCCGCGCCGTCGAAAACCGCAGGCCGCTCCTGCGGTGCGCCAATACCGGGGTGAGCGCCTTCATCGACTCTTACGGCCGTATCACCCGGCAGTTCGACGATCCCTTCGCCGAAGGGGTGCTCGCCGACGTGGTCCAGGTCCCCCCGCCCGCCGCGCGCCGAACTTTTTACACCCGCCACGGTGAATTCTTTTCAATCGCCTCCCTTTTTGCTACGGTGGCATGGCTTGGTTGCGTCACCTTGGGCCGGAAGCGGCAAGGGGGGCAAAAGCCATCGCCTCCCAGCCGAGTTCCGCATTGATGTTAGTCGATCTCCCTTCAACGACGCCCGCAAAAACGCCCACCTCCCCGGCGGCGGTCGTTGAGAGCGCCCCGAAGCCGGTGGTCGCACCCCCCGTTCCTTCTTCCACACGCTCCCTCATCGTCTCGCTGCACGATGTCTCTCCGCATACGTTTGAGGCAACCCGGCAGATGGTGGAACGGCTCGAAGCGCTCGGGCTTTCCGGGTTTTCGCTCCTCGTCGTTCCGGACCACCATCGTAAGGGGCATTTTCTCGATGACCCGGCCTTCTGCCACTGGCTTCGCGAACGGGAGACGAAGGGAGACGAAGTGGTCATCCACGGGTTTTACCACCTGCGCGCCAGCCGCAAGGGAGAGTCGCTGCGCGACCGGTTGACCACCCGGTTTTACACCGCCGGAGAGGGCGAGTTTTACGACATGAGCGGGGCCGAAGCGCTCTGGCTCGTCGCCCAGGCGCGGGAGGGGTTCCAAAAGATCGGGCTCGACCCGCGTGGGTTCATCGCCCCGGCGTGGCTTTTGAGCGAAGGGGCGCAGGCCGCGCTCACCAAGCTCGGCTTTGCCTACACGGTGCGGCTTGCGACGATCACCGACCTCGCCTGCCAGCGTACCTTTGCCTCGCAATCGCTCGTCTGGAGCGTGCGCAGTTTCTGGCGGCGCGGCGCGAGCCGCATCTGGAACCGTTCGCTCTTCAACCGGTTGCGCCCGGCGGAGTTGCTGAGGATCGGGCTGCATCCGGTCGATTTCGAACACCGGGCTATCTGGCGACAGATCGAGACGCTGGCCCAACGGGCGCTTGCCGATCGCACGCCGCTCCCGTATGGACGATGGGTCGAAAACAGCAGGTCGTCGCTCCCACATGCTCTCCAAAGCTGATCTTCATCTTCATTCGCGCTACAGCGACCGGTCTGCGGAATGGTTGTTGCGCCGCCTCGACTTTCCCGACAGCTACTCCGACCCGAAGGCGCTTTACCGGCAGTTGAAGGCCGCCGGGATGAACTTCGTCACCTTCACCGACCATAACCGGATCGACGGTTGCCTGGAGATTGCCGACCGGCGCGATGTCTTCATCAGCGAACAGATCACCGCGCAGTTTCCCGAGGACCGCTTCCGGGTCGAGCTTCTGGCGTGGAACATCACCGAAGCGCAACACCGGGAGATGCAGGCCCTGCGGGAGAATATCTACGAACTGCAACGCTACCTCGCCGCGCAGGGGATCGTCCACGCCGTCGCCCACCCCTTGCACCAGGCCGACGCCCGGCCCGATGCCGCCCACTTTGAAAAGCTGATCCTCCTTTTCCGGCATTTCGAGGGGCTTAACGGCTTGCGCGATGCCTTGTTGAGCGAGGTCGCCCGGTGGGTGCTCGGCGGCCTCACCCCGGAGAAAATCGAGCAGTTCGCCAACCGGCACGGCCTGGAGCCGACCCACCCCGAACCGTGGAAAAAGGTGCTCATCGGCGGTTCGGACGACCATGGCGGCATCTTCCCCGCCTCGGCCTATACCCAGACGCCCAAGGCGAAAACCCCGGCGGCGTTTCTTGCCTTCGTGGCCCAGGGGGCATGTACCCTCCATGGCCGGGGAGGCACACCGCTCGCCCTTTCCCACGGGCTTTACAACACCCTCTATTCTTTTTTCGACGAGAAATTTTTCGGCGGCGACGAGACCGGCAACGGGCTGGTGCGGAAGGTCTTTTCCCGTTTCATGGAAGGGCGCGACCCGACCGAGTTTTCGCTGACCGACAAGATCGGGATGGTCGCCCAGGGGATCGTTTCGGGCAAGATCTTCGAACTGGCCAAACCGGCGCACGCTTCGCTCTGGAAACAGCTTGCCTCGACCATCTCCGACGCCGATTTTCGCCAGTTGATCGCCGAACAGACCCGGGGGATTGATGAATCCGAGCGGCGCGCCTTCCGGATGGCGAACCTTTTCGTCAGCCAGTTGGCATTCCGGTTTTTCACCCGTTTCGTCAAACAGCTCTCCCACGGTAACCTGATCGAAGCGTTGCAGGAGGTGAGCCTCCTGGGGCCGGTGCTGCTGACCGTCAGCCCGTACGTCTACGCTTTCCGGTTGCAGGCCCCGCCCCGTCCCGCGTTGCGGCGTTTGAGCGAGCAGATGATGGGAGCAATCCCCGAACCGCTGCACAACCGCAGGCGGGCATGGTTTACCGACACGCTGGAGGATGTCAACGGCGTCGCCACCACCATTCGCAAGATGGTCGCCGCCGGGGTCGCCGCCGGGGCGGAAATTGAAGTGATCACCTGCCGGGCGGATTCCCAGATTCACGACATCCCGATCCGTAATTTCACCCCGATCGGCGATTTTGAGCTTCCCGAGTACGAACTCCAGAAGTTGAGTTTCCCGCCGATCCTGGAGATCATCGACTACATCCACCGCGAGAAATTCACGGAACTGATCATCAGCACGCCGGGGCCGGTCGGGATCACCGCGCTGCTGGCTGCCAAGCTCCTTGGGCTGCGCGCGGTCGGCATCTATCACACCGATTTCCCGCAGTACGTCCGCATCCTGACCGACGACACCTTCCTGGAGACGTTGACGTGGAAGTTCATGCACGGGTTTTACTCCCAGCTCGATCTCCTGTTCGTCAACTCATCGGGCTACGGGCGGGCGTGGGTGGAGCGCGGGATCAGGGAGGAACGGATCGCCATCCTGCCGCGCGGGCTCGACACCACTCTCTTCCATCCCGACCGCCGCGACCGCCGGTTCTGGAGAAAATACGGCGACTGGAGCGAATCGACGCCGATCGTTCTCTACGTCGGCCGGATTTCCAAGGAGAAGGATCTCGACATGATCGCCGCCGCGTACCGCCGACTCGCGGCGGAGGGGACGTCCGCGCAGTTCGTCTTCGTCGGCGACGGCCCGTACGCGGCGCATCTCCGCAAGACCTTGCCGGAAGCCTGTTTTACCGGCGCATTATATAGCGAAGCGCTCGCCACCGCTTACGCCAGCGCCGATCTCTTCCTTTTCCCGAGCACCACCGACACCTACGGCAACGTCGTCGTCGAAGCACAGGCCGCCGGGCTTCCCGCCGTCGTTTCCGATACCGGCGGGCCGAAGGATCTGGTGGAGGAAGGGGTCACCGGGTTGATCACCAAAAGCCTCGACGTCGGTTCCTTCACGCAAGCCGTGCGCCGTCTCCTCCAAAACCCGGAACTCCGTTGCCAGATGGGGCAAAACGCCCGGAAAGCGGTGGAAAACCGCGACTGGGCCGAAGCCTTCCGACGGTTCTGGGCATTATCGCCGGAGTAGAAGGACTGCGTCAGGATGCTCCCCCGCGCTTGTGCGCGAAAGGGAGAGCCGGAAAGCGCTACTCCAGCGGCATGGTCGACTGGTCGCCCATTTCCCGCAGCAGCTCGTTGAGTTCGCGAATGCCGCCGTCGCCCCGGATCATCATGTTTCCGTCCCCATGAAAGGAACCGATTTCCATCACCCACGGCATGGCGGGCCACTTGCGCGGCGTAAATTCATGTTCGTCGAACTCGGCCGGAGTGTAATGGATGATCGGGTTATGACTGAACGAAGCCGGGTCTTCCTTGTAAAGCCTGCGGATGCTCGGGCAGAGCCAGACGACCGGCGTCGTGCCATAATCCTTCAAGGTATCGACCCAGAACTTGGCGGTCTCTTCGTTCTCCAGTTCCGGCGGCACCTGGGGCCAGTGTTTGTTGTCCGTGAGGTAGCTGTTCAGGGACGTATGCAGCGAACGGAGATTTCCGTTGCAGATCAACCGCTCCGCCTTGTTGCGGAAATGAGTGAGCGACGGAGCGAGGAGCGTCGCCATCACGCCGATCAGCGCCATGACGATCACCAATTCCAAAAGAGAGAACCCCGACGACAGCGCGTCGGGGTTCCACTTGATTGTCTTCCTGGAGGAAGCCCGGGGCACTTCTTACGGATTCGACTCGGTTTCGGTCACGGTCGTCGCCGTACCGGTCACCGAAGTGGTTGAAGTCGCCACGGATGCTTTGTTCCAAGTGAGTTCCCCTGCAAAGGTGGGGCTGCTGCTGGCCGTCCTGACACCATAGATGCGGACGGGAAACTCCTGCCTGTACGTGATAATGTCAGGCGCGGTGCCTTCCAGGGTATCGGGATCGATGTTTTCGAAAAAATCGGTGGCAGTCAATACGATCAGCTCTCCCTTGCCACTGTATTCAATGCTGGGGAAAGTACGGGTAAAACGCGCATCGAACATGCCCGAAATCTGACTGGCGCCGTCCAGGGTGTAGGTCGTCGTGATCGTGGTCGGCGTAGTGACCGTCACCGTTTTGGCCGGAGTTGCCGGCACTGCGGGAATAGCGGGCTGGTAAGGGATTGCCGGTTGATACGGAGTGGGAGGAATGGCCGGGCGATACGGTACGAGGATGATCGTCGGATCGAGAGGATCCCGGATTTCGGGCTGTTCCGGATAACCCGGGCTTGCCGGAATCTCATCCCGTGCGGGAATTTCGTCTCTCGCCGGGGTGCCCGGCTTGGCCTCGGTCTTGGTGACCGTCGTGGCATTGGTTGTCTTGTTGACCTGTGCGGTATCCGTCGTTCCAAACCCGACGGAACCTTCCAGAGCGATGCTCATCGAACGGTTCCTGAAGTCGGCGACCGCCTGAACGTCGCTGCGGACCATGTTTCCGTTGACGAAAACCACCGCGCGCCCCGCCGAACCGTAAGCGCCGATCATCGAAGCCGAACCCTGTCCGACGGCGGAACCGCTGGCGGTCCCGAAGATCATGATCCCGGAAACGTTGGACCCGGTCAGCACCCCTTGGTAGGTCGACGCCATGTCGTTCCCGAAGAACATGTTATTATCAAAAGGCCCACCCACCAGCGCGAACGCAGGGGTCGCGAGGATGGCAGACGAGAAAACAGCTAGGAGGGTTCGCTTCATAGAGAGAATGGAAATATTAAACGTAGTTCGGGGGGCAGACACTTTGACGAGGCAGGTCAATCCACGACGGGTTTTACGAATGGCGCGCCTCAAAGTCAACACTCTTTTTGGAAAAGCTTTCCCCTTTTCAGAACTTTTGACTTTCCGGCACTTTCCCGCTTGGATGTTCGCCCTCTGTAAACCGACGGCTCCATTTTGCAGGCCGCACCACTTGTTTAAAGAAAAGAATATGGAAGAGACGCACACCCTCATCGAAACCCGCCGCCAGAAGATGCTCGCCCTCAAGGAAAAGGGTGTCGCGCCGTATGGCAGGCGCTTCGACATCAGCGGGGCCATCGGCGAAGTCGTCGGCCGGTTTGCGGAGGGGAACTGCGAGCGGATCGCCGGGCGCATCACCGCCCATCGCGACATGGGCAAGAGCCATTTCCTTGACCTGACCGACTCGACCGGGCGCATCCAGATTTTCATTCACGCCAAGGAGGTCGGCCCCGAGGCGTTCGAGATTTTCCAACTGCTCGACCTCGGCGACTTCATCGGCATCGAGGGCGAGGCGTTCACCACCCGGACCGGCGAGAAGACGCTGCGGGTGCGGAACTTCACCGTCCTCTCCAAGGCGCTCCGGCCGATGCCCGACAAGTGGCACGGGCTGGCCGATGTCGAGACCCGCTACCGCCAGCGTTACCTCGATTTGATCGCCAACCCGGCCTCGCGCGAGCTTTTCCGCCAGCGGATCGCCATCGTGCGCGAGATCCGCCGTTTCCTCGAAACGCGCGGGTTCCTTGAAGTCGAAACGCCGATGATGCAGGCGATCGCCGGAGGGGCCGCAGCGCAGCCGTTCAAGACGCACCACAACGCGCTCAACATGGACCTTTACCTGCGGATCGCGCCGGAGCTTTACTTAAAGAGACTGCTCGTCGGCGGGTTCGACAAGGTGTTCGAACTCAACCGCAACTTCCGCAACGAAGGGATCTCGCGCCGGCATAACCCGGAGTTCACCATGCTTGAAGCCTACTGGGCCTATGCCGACTTCGAAGTGATGGCCGACCTGGTCGAGGAGATGATCACCCACGTGGCGCAGAGCGTCATCGGCACGCTCGAGATCGAACACCGCAATGCCGAGGGGGAGGTCGTCCGCACCATCAATCTCGCCCGCCCGTGGCGTCGGGCCACCTACCACGAACTGATCGAGGCGCGCGTCCCCGGCTGGTTTGCGCTCACGCCCGAACAACGCCGGGAGCGGTGTGCCGGGCTCGGCGTCGAGCTTTCGCCTGAAATGGCCGACTTCGAGGTCACCCAGCACGTTTTCGAAAAACTGGTGGAGGAAAAGACCTTTGACCCCTGCTTCGTCACCCACGTTCCGGCCGAACTGGTCCCGCTCGCCAAGGCGAACGTGGAAAACCCGCATTGCGTCGATGTCTACGAACTGATCATCAACGGGCAGGAAATCTCCCCCGGTTACTCCGAACTGAACGATCCCGTCGTCCAGCGCGAACGGCTCGAACACCAGGTCGGCGGCGAACAGCAGAATCTCGATGAAGATTTCCTGACCGCGCTCGAGCACGGCATGCCGCCCGCCGGGGGAATCGGGATCGGGATCGACCGGCTCGTCATGATGCTGACCGGGGCGGAATCGATCCGTGATGTCGTCCTGTTCCCGCATATGAAGGCGCGGGCGAACGCCTGACCGCGGAGCAGCCCTGGGGCGCGGACCTCGGGAAAAAACCGGCGGACCGCCAAAAAAACCACTTGCATTCCCGGGCAAATCCGTTCTACAACCGTGCCGGGCCACCGCCCACCTTCCAAACCTTAGTTCTTTTAACCGTTCCTTCTTATTGATCAACAGCCGCCTCCGGAGCCCCCAGGGACTCCGAACGGCCTCGAGGAACTCAATTCAATCCGTGTTTGGCGTTCATCCGGTCATCTCACACCGGGTATTTGAGGTTTTTTACCCCCTTTCCATCGGGCTTTCCAGCAAACCGTTCTCTTTCCACCCGGTGAAACACGAAATTAACCCGGGAAAAGTGGCAAAAAGTCCTTGCTAAACCGAAACAAAAAAACTAATCAGCAATCCTGCGAAAGGTTTTCCCCAGAAGAATTGCATCGACAATGCGATCGGACGAGGTCAATCTTCACCCTTCTCACTGCGAGAGAAAACGCACACAAACCAAGG
>Ga0182739_1005452_pt1 | contig 10086 bp, 4 predicted proteins | sample eDN5th30CBELigBY_FD_128873 | JGI IMG/M metagenome (GOLD analysis project Ga0182739, IMG submission 128873) | Enriched backyard soil microbial communities from Emeryville, California, USA - eDNA 5th pass 30_C BE-Lig BY (version 2) (version 2) | ecosystem: Environmental > Terrestrial > Soil >...
AAATCGCGAGCACGCGCTGGTGCGGATCGCTCGTGACGCCGAGGCCGACGACCTCGTCGCCCTCCTCGAGCTCGATGGCCTTCACGCCCATCGTCGCGCGACCCATCGGCCGCACCTGCTTCTCGTCGAAGCGGATGCTCATCCCCTTCTTCGTGGCGACGAGGATCTCCTGCGCGCCATCGGTGACCGTCGCGCCGAGGAGCTGATCGCCCTCCTCGATGCGCACGCCGATGATGCCCTTCTCGCGATAGTTCTCGTACTCGGTGACCTCGGTCTTCTTGATTTGCCCCTTGCGCGTCAGCGTGACGATGAAGAGGCCCTCGCGCATCTCGGCAACCGGCGTGATGGCGGCAATCTTCTCGCCGGGTTCCATGCCGATGAAGTTGACGATGGCCCGCCCCTTCGCATTGCGCGCAGCGGCCGGGATTTCGTACACCTTTTTGACGTAAACCTTGCCGCTGTCGTTGAAGAAGAAGACGAACGAGTGCGTCGAGGCGATGAAGAGCTGGTTGACGAAGTCCTCGTCGCGCGCCTCCATCCCGATCTTGCCGCGGCCGCCGCGACGCTGGGCGCGATATTCCGATACCGGCGTGCGCTTGATGTAGCCGGCGTGCGAGATCGTCACGACCATGTCCTCTTCTTGGATGAGGTCCTCGATGTTGATCTCGGCCTCGGTCGGGACGATGTCGGTGCGGCGCGGCTCGGCGTACTTGGCTTTGACGTCCTCGAGCTCCTGGATGATCACGCCGTCGAGGAGCTTGGGGTCGGCGAGGATGGCCGAGAGCTTCGCGATCTTCTCGCAGAGATCGCCGTAGTCCTTGGCGAGCTTCTCGCGCTCGAGGCCGGTGAGTCGAGCGAGGCGCATGTCGAGGATCGCCTTCGCCTGACGCTCGGAGAGCAGGTAGGGACGGCGCTTCGAGGCGCGTTCGATCTCCTCCTCGGGGCGGCCGGCGCGGCGGACGAACTCCTCGAGGCCTTCGAGCGGAAGCTTCATCAGCTCCACCTTCGCGACATCGGGGTTCGGCGCCTTGCGGATCGTCGAGATGACCAGATCCACCTCGGTGATCGCCATGCCCAAGCCTTCGACGATCTCGCGCTCGGCCTCGGCTTGACGCAGCTCGAAGCGGCATCGCCGGGTCACGACCTCGCGGCGATGATCGATGAAGACGCGCAACGTCGACTTGAGGTCGAGGACCTCGGGGCGGCCGTTGACGATCGAGAGATTGTTGACGCCGAAGGTCGTCTGGAGATCCGTGAGCCGGAAGAGCTGGTTGAGGACGACCTGCGGGAAGACGTCCTTCTTGAGCTCGATGACGAAGCGCATGCCCTCGCGATCGCTCTCGTCGCGAACCTCGGCGATGCCCTCGACGCGCTTGTCGCGCACGAGCTCGGCGATCTTCGTGTGCAGGCGCGCCTTGTTGACCTGGTACGGCAGCTCCGTGACCACGATCTGCTCGCGGTCGCCCTTGCCGCCGACCTTCTCCACGTGCGACTTCGCGCGGATGACGATGGAGCCGCGGCCGGTGCGATACGCCTGCTCGATGCCGCTGCGCCCGTAGATCGTGCCGCCCGTGGGGAAGTCCGGGCCGGGGACGATGCGCAGAAGCTCGTCGATGGGAAGGTTCTCGTCCTTCGCGAGCGCGACGGTGGCGTCGATGATCTCGCCGAGGTTGTGCGGCGGGATGTTCGTCGCCATGCCGACGGCGATGCCGCCGGCGCCGTTGACGAGGAGGTTCGGGAAGCGCGAGGGGAGGACGACCGGCTCCTGCTCCGACTCGTCGAAGTTCGGGATGAAGTCGACGGTGTCCTTCTCGAGGTCCGCCAGCATCTCGGCGGAGATGCGCGCGAGGCGGCACTCGGTGTAGCGATAGGCGGCCGGTGGATCGCCATCGATCGAGCCGAAGTTGCCCTGGCCGTCGATGAGCATGTGGCGGAGGGAGAAGTCCTGCGCCATGCGCACGAGGGCGTCGTAGACCGACGCGTCGCCGTGCGGGTGGTACTTGCCGAGCACCTCGCCGACGACCTTCGCGCACTTCTTGTACGGCTGGTTCGCCGAGAGCTTGAGCTCGTGCATCGCGAAGAGGATTCGGCGATGCACCGGCTTGAGACCATCGCGCGCGTCGGGAATCGCGCGGCCGATGATCACGCTCATCGCGTAATCGAGATAGGACGAGCGCATCTCGTCCTGCAGACTCACCGGCTTGGTGCCCGGGCTGTCGGCAGGCGGGGACTGAGGAAGATCGGAAGTGTCCTCGGACATGGTGGCGAGCGGCCACGCCCTTCGTGTGAAAAACCGCAGAAATTCGCGGAGTTCACGGGGGTGGGCGGCTTGCCTTCATAGCGCGCCACCCCCGCCGAAGCAAAAGTTATCCCAACGCGTCGAGGGCTCGACGGAGGTCGTCCCAGAGGTCGTCGACGTCTTCGAGGCCAATCGAGAGGCGAACGAGCCCGTCCGCGATTTTGCCTTGCACGCGCGCCTCGTCGGCGACCACGCGGTGCGTGAGCGAGGCCGGGTGCTGGATGAGGGAGTCGTTCGAGCCGAGGCTGACCGCCGGCGTGAAGAGGCGCACCTCGGAGAGGAGCTTGCGCGCGTTCTCGAAGCCGCCCTTCACCTCGAAGGAGACGAGGCATCCCGGGCCGTGGAGCTGCCGCCCAAGGAGGCGGTGAGGGTCCTGCCCCGGCAGCTCCGGATAGGCGACGCGGAGCACGGCCTCGTGCTCGACGAGCCGGCGGGCAAGCTTGCGCGCGGTCTCCTGAGCCGCGCGGACGCGAATCGAGAGGGTCTGCAGGCCGCGATGCAGGAGGTAGCCGGCGAGAGGGTGCAGGATCGCGCCCGTCGCCACGCGGATGCGTCGGAGCGAGGCCGCGTGCTCCGCCGAGCAGGCCACGACGCCGGCGACGACATCCCCATGCCCGCCGATGGCTTTGGTGGCGCTGTGCAGCGAGAACGCCGCGCCGTGCGCGAGCGGCCTCTGGAGGATCGGCGTCGCGAAGGTCGAGTCCACGAGGACGGGCACGTCGCCCGCTTGGCGAACGACGTCCTCGATGTCGATGAGGTCGAGCGTCGGGTTCGCCGGCGTTTCGACGATGACGAGGGCCGTTTCCGGACGCAGCGCCGAGGCGACCTCGTCCGCGCGCACGAAGGTGGCCAGGTTCCCGAGCAGGCCGCTCGTGAGCAGGTGATCCGAGCCTCCGTAGAGCGGGCGAACGGCCACGACGTGCCGACCTCGCTCCCTGGCCGCGAGGAGCACGGCCGTGAGCGCCGCCATCCCCGATGCGAAGGCCACCGCGTCGTCGGCGCCTTCGAGCGTCGCGAGCGCCTCCTCGAAGCGCCGCACGGTGGGATTGTGCAGGCGGCCATAGACGGCCGATCCCTGCGGCGCCCCTCCCCTGGCCATGGCCTCGAGGCTCGCGGTCCCTGCCTCCGGGTCGAGCAAGGGGTAGGTGCTCGAGAGGTCGATCGGCGGGGTGTGCACGCCCAGCGAGTCGAAATCCTCGCGGCCGGCGTGGACGACCAGCGTGTCGAGCTTGGCCCGTTTCGAAGATCCTTCGGTCATCGTCATGGCGCACCGATCGTGCGCCGACTCGACCCGCACTGCGATCGAATAGACTTCGGCCCATCCCCATGCTCCCCGCCCTGGACCGAATCGACTTCGCCATTTTGCGTCTCCTACGGAACGATGGCCGGCTCTCGAACAAGGAGCTGGCCGCGAAGGTCGGCTTGGCGCCCTCGAGTTGCTTCGAACGGGTCAAGCGACTCGGCGAGAGCGGCGTGCTGCGCGGCTTCCACGCGGACGTCGATCTGCGCGCGCTCGGCATGGGCCTGCAGGCGATGATCGCGGTTCGGCTGACCCAGCACTCGCGCGAGATCGTCGAGAGCTTCCGCGCCCACGTCCTCGCCCTCCCCGAGACGGTGGCGCTCTACCACCTCGCCGGCGCCGACGACTTCCTCGTCCACGTCGCCGTTCGCGACGCCGACCACCTACGCGACCTGGCCCTCGACGCCTTCACGCGGCGCAGCGAGGTCGCCCACCTCGAGACCTCCCTCGTCTTCGAGCACGCCCGCCCGGGCGCGATGCCCGTCGTCGAACCCAAGGCGTCTCGCCGTGAGAAGGGCGAGAAGACCGCCCAAAAGCGAAACCGCCAAGACGCGAAGGAAGGAAAGAGACTCCGTTGAATCTCTTCGCCTTTCTCGGCGCCTTGGCGGCTTCCTAGCCGTCGTTACTGACAGCCCGCCTTCTGCACCTGGCCGGGCACGATCTTCTCAATCGAGATGCCCGCGTCCTCGAGAAGGCCGTACTGCAGCATCGACATGTTGAACCACCAGCTCAGCTTGCGCTGAGGCGAGATGGCGTAGCGCGGCCAGCCGATCTTGTTCGACACGATGAAGTCCTGCGGATTGGAAAGCCCCGCCTCGAGCTCCTTGCTCGTCCACACGCCGGGGTCGCGGCGCAGGCGCGTCCAGTTGCCGAAGGTGATCTGCGCACAAGCCGAGAGCTCGTGGTGCATGGCGACGAAGGACTCGCCCTCGCTCGCGAAGGGACCGAACGGCCCGCCCTCGTCGAACTTGCCCTGCTGCACCAAGGCTCGGATCGCGGCGGCGGTCAGCGCGGTCGCGTCGGCGCAGTGCTCGATGTCGTCGTACTCGCCGAAGTGCTGGCGGCTCTGGTTGGCGCGTCGCCCCGAGCCGTAGAGCGGGACGAGCCTACGCGCGCGGTTGTCCTGACCGTCGCGATAGCAGGCGCTCGGCTGCAGGAAGTAATCGTCGTGCACGTCCTGATCGTAGAAGTACGCGCTCCCCGTATCGCGGAGGAAGCGAGCGAGGCGGACGAAGATCTCGCCGACGCGCGCGTCGCCCGTCTGCTCTTCGTAGCGGAGCAAGGGGTCGATGATGAGCTCCGACATCCACCCCGAGCACCAGGGCTGGTCGCTGTTGCCCTCGGCGTGCTGGCCGGCGCTGTGGATGAAGCAGTTCTGGGGCGGGAAGTCGTGGCCCGCGTTGATCTCCGCGAGCGCCTTCGCATCACCGGTGATGTGCTTGTGCGCCGTCGCGATCATCTCCTGGAAGGCGTTCAGGTATTTGGCGTCGCCGGTGAGCGCGTGGCCGTAGATCAGGCCTTCGAGGCTCGTGCCGAGCAGCCGCTCCGTCCAGATCTTGTCCTTGCCGGGGAGCCTGCCTTGCCGATAGGGCGCGACGAAGGGCCTGTCGTTAAGCCACATATCGGCAATCGCCTTGCCCGCCGTGAACGCGCTCTCGTCGCCGGTCAACGCGTAGTAGGCGTAGAGCCCGCGAAGGTGCGAGTACTTGGTGTCGTCGCTCCCCTTCCCGGTGAAGATGCCCTGGTTCGAGCCCGTCGTCCGGATCTTCGACGCGTAGTACGAGCAGGAGCGCAGCGCGTGACGCAAGAAGCGCGTATCGCCGTGATGCGCATAGGCCGTGAGGAAGGTCGCGCAGCGATCGTAGAGCCAGCCCTCGTAATTGGAGACGGGATCGACGACCGCGTCCTTGTTCGAGCTGACCGCGTAGCTCTCGGAATACATCGCCGAGAGCGCGAAGTTCTTCATCGCATCCGAGAGATACGAGAGCCCCGCGAGGTCCGAGGCCTTCACCTCGTCGGCGGTCACCTGCGGTCCGAGGATCCCCGTGCTCGCGAGGTAGCCCTTCGGATAATCGACGAGCACGCGCGGCTCGCGGCCCGTGAAGAGCGTGCGCTCGTAGGTCTTCGTTTCGACGAGACGGTTCTCGCCGGAGACCTTCTGGATCGTGCGGTCCGCCGTGCGGATCACGTCGGGCGAGTCCGCGCTCACCGACGCGAAGGGCGTGATCCGCGTCGAGGTCGACGAGCCGCCCGTGAAGTCCACCTCGATCTCCATCTCGCTCTCGGGCATCGCCGACGCGGGGAACTGGATGAGGAGGGAGCGAGGATGAAGCGGCGTGCCGTTCGCGTCGTACTCCATGAGGATCGGCTTCAACGACGCTTCGATCACCTCGCTGCCGCGGCGAACACGAATGGCGCTCGGGTCGACGACCTTGCCGCGCGGCAGGGGCAAACCGAACGAGACGACGTCACCCCCTTCGAACACCCTCGACAGGCGAAGGCTCACCGACTCCGGCGATTCGTCGGCGCCACCGTCTTTGCCGCCGCCGCCATTGCCTCCGACGCCCGCGTCGCCGCCTCCGTCCTCGCCATTCTCGCCACCATCGCCATCGTCGTCGCCGCCATCGTCGCCGGGACGATTGCCACCGTGACCAGCGTCGTTAGCTTCGTCGTGCGTCGTGGGCTCGTGCGTCTCGGTGTCGTCGCTACAAGCCGAGACGGCGAGAATCGTGGTTAGGACATAAGCAAGGCGTCGAAATCGCATGGACGTGTCTCCTTCGAGGCGGACGCTCGTCGGCCCCGTTTTGAAGACAGCGAGATAGTTGATTCCGATGCCGGATGCGAGAACATTGTTGTCAATGTCCTCGTAGTAACATTGAGTCCTTGTCGTAAATGAAAGCGTTCGTTCGGAACGCTCTCTCGACAATGCGAGCGCGCCTCCACCGCATGGGCGACGGACGACGGCTTGCCGAAGAATTCCGTCCCGGCCTACTGTCCGGCCATGGATGGGGATTTCGAAGGTTCGAAAGCGGAGGCCGGGCTCGATGACGCGCTGCGCTCTCGACTCGATTTGGAACTGCGAGCGCTGGGCTTTCCCACGCGGCTCGTGAACTGGGCACGACGCAAGAAGCTCACGCGGGTGTCGGAGCTCGTGCGCTTCCGCCCGGCCGAGCTGCGCGCCGAGCCGAATCTGGGCCGCACGACGATCGCGCAGACGCGCCGCGTCCTCGAGCGCACCTTCGGAAGCACGTGGGAAGAGCTCCACACTGCGCTGAGCCACGACGTGCCGGCCGAGCCGGATTCGGATGCGTCGCAGGCTCCGTACGAGCTCCCCCCAGCCCGGAAGAGCGTGCGAACGGACTGGGACGGACTCTCCGAATCACTCGCGCCCTCTCTTCTCGACAGGCCGCTCGATTCGCTCGACCTCCCGACGCGCATGCAGAACTTCGCCGACCGCGAGGGCCTGCGCCGCGTGCGCGACCTCGTCGCGATCGACCACACGCGCCTTCTGACGACGAAGAACCTCGGCCGCCGCTCCATCACCCAGACCTTGCAGCTCCTCCTCCGCTTGCAGGCGAGGGAGAGCGAGGGCCCCGTCTCGCTCCCCAGCCTCGATCGTTTCGGCACCTTCTTCGACGTCTGGCGCCATCACCAGGCGATGCTCGCTTCGTTCGACCGCCTGGTGCTCGGGCACCGAGCGGGCTTCTTCGGCCCGGCGCCCACGCTGCGCGAGCTCGGCGAGACCTTTCACCTGACCCGCGAGCGCATTCGCCAGATCGAGGCCCGCGCCATCGCCAAGCTCAAGCGACGCGGCTGGTGGATCGAAGCCTGCGAGGCGCGGCTCGAGCAGGTCCTCGCCGGCGCCGTGCTCTCGCTCGACGAGATCGAGGCCGCCGACCCCTTCTTCGAGGGCCTCGAGGAGCGCATCGAGAGCTTCCGCTTCTTCTTGAAGGAGCTCTCGTCGCGGCGGCTCTTCGTCGTCGATTGGGACTCGCGCTCCTTGCTCGGCACGGCGCCGCCGCGCGCTTGGAACGCGGCCTTCCAAGCGCTCTCGAACGGGCTCGCCTCGCGGACCTATCCGATGGAGCAGGCCGAGCTCGATGGCTGCTTCGAGGAGGCCGCCACCGACCTGCCCCGAGGGGCTCGGCGCTACCTCGAGGAGCGCATCCGGCCCCTTCTCTTCGTCGACGAGGCGCAGGGCGTCGTCACCGGCTTCGGCCGCTCCCGCATCGCCGAGGTCACCGCCTTCTTGCGCGCTTCGCCGACGCCCGTTCGGGTCGGCGAAATCGTGGAGCGCTTCGGACGAGGCGCCCTGCCCGACGACGTCGTCTTCGTCGATCGAGGCCTCGTCGGCTTGCCCCATCACCTCCCCGACTACGAGCGCTGGTCCGAGCGCCTGCCCCCGGTCTGCGCGAGCTCGATGCGGAGCATCGCGCCAGAGCGCCAATTCACGACCTCCGAGCTCGTCGAGAACCTGAAGGAAGAGGCGCACCTCCCGCCCTGGCTCAACGCGTGGACGCTCGGATCCATCCTCCGCAACGCGAAGGAGGTCCGTTACCTCGGCCGCAACGTGGTGACGCTGCCGGAGGTCGAAGGCGATCGGGTCCACGTACGCGAGCTCTTCGTGTCGATCCTGGACGAAGCCGGTCACCCGCTCGGCCTCGACGAGCTCCGTCGCCTCGCCGCAGAGCGACGCGGCATCGCCGGGGCGGGCAACCTCCAGCTCTTGACCCGCCCTCCCTTCGTCGAGGTCGAGGAGGGGTACATCGGCCTCGTCGAGCGTGACATCCCCGGCGGCCGCTCGGCCCTGCAGCAAGCAGCCGACGCGCTCTACGCCACGCTCGAGGATCGGCAGAAGGGAATGCTGGCCATCGAAGCGACGCGCTTCGTCCAAACCCTCTCGCCGACGCACGCCCGCTTCAAACCCTTCATGGTGCGCTCCTTGGCGCGCTTGGACGGGCGCTTCCGGCTCGTCTCGAACGGCAGCATCGGCTTGGCGGAGTGGGGTGAGGTCAGGGCGCCCAACCGAAGCGAGGTCCTTGCCTCGCTCCTCGACGAGCACGGCGGACGCGCTCCCGTCTCGCTCGCGCTCTCACGGCTCGAAGAATCCTTCGGCGTGCGGCTCTCGCTGCACAAGCTGGGATGCATCGCCTACGGCGCCGGCGCGAGGCTCCGCGCTGATTTCATCGTTCGCCACGAGACGCCCGCCTCGAGCGCGCCGGCGCAGGGCTCACTCGTCCCTGTCGAGATCCCGGACGAGGCAAGGCCCCTCTTCGAGAGCCTCCTCGCCGAGCCGATCGGCGACCTCGAGATGCTCGCCGACGAAGTCGCCGCCCACCTCCGCCGCTACGAAGACGAGGCTTCGCGCAACCCCTTCCTCGACCTCGCCGAAGCTCGCCAGCTCGCCTCGCTCTGCCACGCTCTCCTCGCGCGGCTGCCGACCGAACCGGGACCGGAGAAGCAGAAGCTCCTCTGGGCGGCGGTTCGGTACTTCGCGATCGACGACGACGGCAACTCGGACTTCACCATCGGTGGCCTCGACGACGACCGCGCCGTGCTCGAGGCCGTCGTCGCCCACCTCGATGGCTGATCAGCTTCGCGCCGCCTCGAGGACGCGAGCCATCCTCCCGCTCACGACCAGGAGGGCCACGATCGCTCCGAGGACGCCGCATCCCAGAATGCTGAAGGCGGTGCCGGAGACGGCCGTGTCCACGTCCTGGAGGAGCAAGAGCGGCAAGGCGGCCACGGCGTTGAAGGCGCCGTGCGCCAGGGTCGGCGCGAAGACGCTGCGCGAGCCGAGCTGGAGCCACGCGAAGACGATGCCGAAGAGCGTGCCGAAGACGATGAAGAGCAGCACGCCGAGATAGGGATGCTGCGGGTAGTTGTATCCGGTGAGGGCGATGAGCGGCGCGTGCCAGAACCCCCAGATGGCGCCGTGCAGAAGGATGCCCGGCCACGTGCCGATGCGCTCCATCAGGCGCGGCAAGAGGTAGCCACGCCAGCCGTATTCCTCACCGAAGGCGAAGAGCGAATTGAAGACCGCACCCACGGTCATCCCCGCCAACGCCTGGAGGACGACGAGCCATCCCAGCGGGAAGGGAGGCTCCTTCCCCGCCTTCTCGATGGCCTGGCGTAGCGGCGTGACCCACGGATCGACGGGATTGATCGGCAGGCTCGCGACCATCACCACGAGCACGAGGACGAGGGGCAAGAGCCAGGAGACGAGCAGCCACCGCCACGGCGGGAGCTTCAGGCCCGGCTCCGTGAGCGGCGTCTTCTCGATGTAGCGCCGGGCCACGAGCGCCCCGAGCGCTGGCGGCCACATGAGCAACGGCGCCGCCAGCGAGAGCACCATCGAGCGCATCTCTTCGGGGATGATCTGCTTGTTTCGGACGAGGAGGCTGATCGTCAGCTGCACCAGCCAGGAGAGCCCGAAGGCGATCCCGAGGAAGACGATGAGCCCCTTGCGCTTGGGGTCCTGCATGCG
>Ga0182739_1005453_pt1 | contig 10085 bp, 8 predicted proteins | sample eDN5th30CBELigBY_FD_128873 | JGI IMG/M metagenome (GOLD analysis project Ga0182739, IMG submission 128873) | Enriched backyard soil microbial communities from Emeryville, California, USA - eDNA 5th pass 30_C BE-Lig BY (version 2) (version 2) | ecosystem: Environmental > Terrestrial > Soil >...
CAGACTCCTCCTCCGAGATTACGATTCCTCCGTCACAAATTTCCGAACTCTGGAAACTGGAAGACTGGATGGCAATCTGGGTGGGAGCAGTATTTCTGCTGATTGCGGGTCTGACGGTCAATACCCCCTTACCCGCGCCAGACCCCAAAGCTCCCGATATTCAGGCTGCGGAAACTTCCAATACCGCAGCCAACCCTGTTGCTGCAGAAGAGAAAGTGGCAGAGGCTAGTCCTGCTCCCGTCAAACCGCCCAAGCCCGTCAGCTCACTCAAGCCCTGGCTGAAAATTCCCGGCAAGTGGACCAGCAACCCATTGAGTTCATTTCAAACCGGGGAAGGGGATGCAAAGAAGTCGCTGCTTCCCGCTTTGCTGGCGACCGGACTGCTCCTGCTGATCCCGTTTGCACTGGCATCGGGAATCATGGGGAGCGGGTTCCTGAAATTCATTCCGGCATTCGTCGGGATGTGGCTGCTGGCAGTCCTGTCATTCGTCCTGTCAAGTCAGGAAGTGATCAATCAGTACAATCTGGAGTATGTGTTGTGGGGGCTGCTGGTGGGGATGATCATCTCCAACACCATCGGCACTCCCGCGTTTCTCCAGCCGGCGTTGTGTGGTGAATTTTACATCAAGACCGGGCTGGTCCTGCTGGGAGCCGAAATCCTGCTGGGCCGGTTGCTGGCACTGGGAATTCCGGGAATCTGCATTTCCTGGCTGGTGACCCCAACGGTGCTCATCACGACCTTTATCTTCGGTCAGAAGATACTGAAGATGGAATCCCCTTCACTGAACATGGTGATCTCAGCGGATATGTCTGTCTGCGGTGTCTCCGCAGCCATTGCCACGGGGGCGGCCTGCAAGGCGAAGAAGGAGGAACTCTCCTGCGCAGTGGGACTTTCGTTGGCGTTTACTGCTGCCATGATGGTGATTCAGCCGATCATTATTCATGCGGTCCAGATGGATGAGATTGTCGCTGGCGCCTGGATCGGCGGAACGATCGATTCGACCGGGGCGGTTGCTGCGGCTGGAGAATTGGTCAGCACCCGGGCTGGAGAAGTAGCGGTCGTCATCAAGATGATCCAGAACATCCTGATCGGGGTGGTCGCCTTTGGTGTGGCGGTCTATTGGACCACCTGCATGGAGGGGAATCCTTCGGGCAAACGGCCCAGCCTGGTCGAAATCTGGCATCGGTTCCCCAAGTTCATCATTGGTTTCGTGTTCGCATCACTGGTCTTTTCCTGGATCGCGCAGGATTCCGCCACCGGAGCCGCCTTTGCCGATGCGACTGTCGGCATCACCAAGCAGGTGCGAACGTGGCTGTTCTGTCTGGCATTCGTCTGCATCGGTCTGGAGACACACTTCAAGACATTGGCGCCCTACTTTGCGGGAGGGAAGCCGCTGGTGCTGTATGTCTGCGGGCAGTCGCTGAACCTGGCATTGTCGCTGCTGATGTCCTGGCTGATGTTCGGAGTGATCTTCAAGGAGTCCGTCTGACAATGAATCAGCCTGCCGCGGCCCCCAACGGTCTGATCAAACTGCTGGCGAGCATTGTTGTCGTGCTTGCGATCTGGCTGGGGGTGTTGCCTTACATCGCAAAGCTGGCTCCGGTGGAGGCCCATTTGCAGACCTTGCGTGAAAATCATATCGACGCGGGGGTGATGTTTTACTCGGAACTGGACCCCCGCAACTTCCCGGACTGGGATGAGCTGGACGAATTTCTCAGACAACGAGGTGGCAAATAAGCTGGTCCTGTGCCCGGTTTCCGCCCGGCAGGTTTCTCGTTCGCGGAACGTGACAGATGCAAAGTGAAACGGCTTCATCAAAGGTCCATGCCCTTGATGAAGCCGTTTTATGTTTGAAGATGACGACCGATGCCAGACTTCCTTCCAGGATCAGCACGCTGGTTCTGGAAAGCGGTTACTGACTCATTTCCCTTTCAGCAGCGTCTGCACCAGCGGCAGGACATGCTCCTGGTAAGTGAACTCACCCGGGTCTTTGGGATCGGGAAACTGCCCTCGCAATTCCCCCTGCTGATCGAAGACGAACACGATGGGAATGGATTGCTGCTCGACCTTCTTGGAGAAGAGCTCTTCCGCACTGATGGAGAGCAGCACGTTCTGAAAGGTTGCTTCCTGCCGGACCAGAAATTTCATCACTTTTTCACGATAGGATTCCACCGGCGTATCGTCCAGGCCTTCGTAATCAGCCGAGACCGAGATACAGGCCACCTGGTCTCCCTGTTCCTTGTTCAGCCGGACAAGATTCGGAAACTCCTGAATGCACGGCGGGCAATAGGTGGCCCAGAGATCCATGACGACCACTTTGCCGGCATGCTGTTTCACTAGATCGCGGGTCTGCTCCCAGTTGAGGATCTCGAGATCGATCCCTTCGACGGGGGTGTTGCTGGCGGCGGAGTTGTCTTCATCGTTCATTTCCGTCTGTCCTGCAGGCGCCGGAGGCGTGGGCATGCCGGGGGCGGATGCGGGGGCTGCTTCGACTTGCGGCGCCGTGGCCGGCTTGCATCCCCAGGAGCCCGCGATTCCCGCACACAGGGCCAGGGTCAGAAATGATCGCATTTTCAGCATCCGTGAACTCCCTCGCAAATTTCGATCTCAAACCTGATGGTGAACCACCCATCGTCGCCGGATGTTAAAGGGGGCGTCAAGTGAACGGGCCATTGCTCATGAAACCTTTCATCTTTTTTCAGACATCGGAATTCCCGAAAGAACGTAACAACTGCCCAGTCTCATCCGCAGCCATCCCAACGGTTGAAGACGATTCTTGACCACGGATTCCACCGATGCCATTTGCCCGGATTCCATTGTGAAGACCGCACTCCCTGTGCTCTTCCATCCATGAGATCACCAGCGCCGCCCGGGAAACCCGCAGTCGAAAAGAAGCCGCTGACAGGCGCGTTGCTGCTCTGGCAACGAACGGCGGAGATGGTTGTTTGTGGAGGAAGACTCTCTCGTCGGGGACGACCGTTTTTTGGTCATTGTTTGTGGCCAGAGCGCAGCCGGCCATGCAGATAGAGATTGTCTTCCAGTAGTTCAGAGTACAGTGAAAGCAGGCTGGGTTGATCGGGAACCTTCGCCAGCCCCAGTCCTCCCAACGGGGACAGAGCCTGTTCACCCCCAATCAGCTTCGGAGCGATAAAACAGTGAACTTCGTCAATCAGGGACAAATCGTGAAAGGCTCCCAGTACCCGACTTCCCGCCTCCAGCAGCAGGTTCGTCCATGAACGCTGTCCGAATTCCCGAAGCAGCGCCGGCAAATCACACATCGCGGTGGCGGCAGCGGGGTCTTGGACCAGAACTTCGACTCCTGCATTTTCCAGGGCATAGCGTCGTTCACCGGGAGCTTGCGGCGTGGTTACGACCAGCACCGGGGCTTGATGAACGGTCTGCACGAGTCGGGAATCCAATGGCAACCGGGCCAGTGAGTCCAGCACAACCCGCACGGGAAGACGTGGCCCGGCCGGCCGTGCGGTCAACTGCGGATTATCCGCCAGCACCGTGCCAATGCCGGTGAGAATGGCATCCATGCGGCCACGCAAACGATGTCCGACAGCCCGGGCAGCATCATTGGTGATCCACTGCGAATGGCCGGTCCGGGTCGCCAGTTTGCCATCGAGCGTCATCGCCCATTTGGCATGGACATACGGGCGTTTCTCACAGCGGAACGTGGTGAACGGGGCCAGCAGTTCATACGCTTGATCAGCACACAGCCCGCTCTCCACCTGAAGGCCGGATTTCTTGAGCCAATCAACCCCATCTCCCGTCCCGTGATGGGCGGGATCGAGTGCCGCGATCACGACTCGCGAAATTCCCGCCTGAGTCACCGCTGCCGTGCAGGGAGGAGTTTTCCCGTGATGATGACAGGGGGCCAGGGTGACAAACAACGTCGCTCCCCGCGCTGCTGGTCCAGCATCTCGCAAGGCGTTGACTTCCGCATGCGGACCGCCGAACCGCTCGTGAAATCCCTCGCCAAGCAGTCGCAATTGAGAGTCGACGACCACCGCGCCAACGCAGGGGTTGGGTTCGACGCGCCCCTGTCCGAGGCGCGCCAGTTCCAGAGCCCGTCGCATCACAGCGGTTTCATTGGGAAAGGACGACATCAGTCCGGCAGCCACAGCTTCTTTTCACTGGTGGACGATTGTGCGGTGTCTGCGGACCAGGCTTCCATTCCGGCGCCGGCCACTTGCGGAGTCAGAATCGCCTGCGTCCAGGGGGCTTCGATTCCGGTCATCTGGACGAATTCTTCCAGTCGAGCCCGGACGGCTGGCATCTTGGAGCCGTAGTAGTTCCAGAGTTCCAGCAGGACTTCTTTGAGTTTCGGATCTTCCGGGTCCGCAGCCCGCTGTGCAAGCTCCCGCATTTTGCAGAGCATGAGGACTTCGAACGGAGCATTCTTCGACTTGAAGTACTGGAACGATTTCTCCTGCCACTCCAGCGCGGCGGACAACTGGAGTGAGCGGCTATGCAACTCGACCAGGGCCATGTAGGCCCGTTCGGCATCGCGCGGCTTGGCCTCCACCAGTTGCGGACGATGCTCCAGAAACTCCACCAGCACCTTCTGGCTCAGCCCGCAGTGCATGACCACCAGAATCCGTTGCAGCAGACGGTCGAACAGGGTATCGGAGAGTTGTTTCAGATCCAGTCGCTGCAATTGCGAGATCGACAGCGTATTCAGATCCATCTCTTCGGTCGGCGTGATGGGAGCCGGTTCGGGAAGTTGAAGCTTGCCTCGCAATTTTGTCGTCTCTACGATCAGACGCCGGCGATCCATGAAGGAATCGAAGACCCGCACAGCGGCTGCCAGAGTCACCTGCAAAGATTCATCACCAGCAGCTTCCAGCGGAGTTTTTCCATGTAATGCAATGGACTTCGACGTCAGCCATGTCTGTTCGCAGCGTTCTTCCGCAAACTCCCGCTGCAGTTCGTGGCGCAGGCGCGGCGGCGTTTTCGGAGGAAAGAAAATCGACTCCGAAAGTGCCAGCTCATCCTTGGAATACCAGCCCAGCACGTCGGCACTCGGCTCCTTGTCGAGGTCCATATCCAACGCCTTGAACGTGGCCAGTTCGCCGGCGGCGGCTTCGAAAATTCGAGTGGCCTCACTCAGTCGCTGGTCTTCCAGTGCGCTGATCTGTGCAAAGGCGGGAGCCCCGTCGTCCTGACGGTCGAACAGACCAATCTGCCCGATCGTTCGGGGAATGGTTTCAATTGTCAGGCCGGCCAGTTCATTTTCGGGAGGAATCGGACGGTCCAGAATGTCGTAGGCTGCGGACATTCCCATTTCCTGAACACCACGATCATCCGCGGCGCGGCTTAACCGGTCTTCATTGTCCAGACGGGTCAGCAGCCGGGCCAGGGAATCGACTTCATAACGCCGAACTCGCGCCGCCAGCATGTTTTCCGGAAGACGCTGATCCAGCAATTGAGCGATGGTTTCCACATCAATCGCCTGCTCGGCCTGCGTATAAAGCTGGGCGGCACGATGCAGTGCGACAGCCGCCTGCTGTTCATCACCGTCCCAGGCTCGCATCAACCCGATCATGTGCCAGAGTTGCGGAGAATTCCCATCCTGCTGGGCAATTTGATCGAGCAGATCGGCCGCCTCGGCGAAACAGGCATGCACATACAACCGCTGAGCCTTTTTGAACTGCGCGGACTGCTCCTCCGCGGGCTGATATTGCGGCAGCGGATGGGCTCCCCGCAGCGGATAGGGGACCGAAGTCTCTGCATCCATTTCGAGCATGGCCATCAGCGTCCGCTCACGTTCTTCGTCCTGCTCCAGCCGCAGCACCACTCCCATGTGCTGACGCGCAGCCATGTCCTGCCCTTCCGACAGGAAATGATCCACCAATTTCCCTGCCAGAATGGCGACAATGCGAGGCTCGGAGCTGATACTTTTCAAAAAAGCACGATGAATGACTTTCTTGCACTGCGCCATTGGCTCCAGTTCTGTCATTGCCAGGGCGAGCAGGCCGTTGGAAAGCGGATGATCGGGATTTTTACGAAGGAATGCCACAAGCGTATCCCGGGCCTCCTCGTAACGCTCGTCACCAATCAGTGCCATGGCCCGCTGATTGTTCAGCCAGGCATTTTCCTGATGGTCTTTCAGTAACTTGTCGATCAACTGCAACGCCATGCGTGGCTGATTGTTCTGCTGGAGCCGTTCGATTTTGCCCATTTCCGGCAGGATGGCCTGGCAGCAGAACTTCACCTTCTTGCCACTTCCACAAGGGCAGAGAGCATATGAATCCATGGATTTCGTTTCTCCTTCGCTGATCACAACGCCTGCTTCTCGAGCTGGGGCCGCTGCGAATCTGCGATGTCATCTTTGGAAAAGTATCATGCCTGGGCCGAATCGACCTGGAATTTCGAAAGGGAGTGACGACTCCCCGTGGATCAGCAGCACCATCTCCGACTGCGGGGCCACAACGACAGTATTGAGAATGAGGTCTGTTTGCCTGATCTTTGGAGCCTGCCTGTTTTTGCCCGCAGGTTCTGCGGGAATTCACTTGATCAGGCAGACTTCTCCGTAGCGGGGGGCCACCCTCCTTCTGTGGACGGCAGCACGTGTTCCGGTCGGAAAAGACGCCTGTTAATTTCTGATCAAGCTGTCCAGTTTAGAGAAAGAGGGCCTCATTTCACAACTGGCCTTCCACAGGCTCAGCGGGCAATAGTCAGCAAAGTTGTTCACCCGGCCATCGAGTCTGGTCAACAGGTGATCGCGGTTTCCGTCATCCCGGGAAACGCAGCGATTCATTCCCTTTCCTGCGAACTGGTCTCAAAACCGGCGAATTCCCCGTCAATCCGCGAGCGTCATGGGCTGTCCAGCCCTGCTCCTGAGTCAGCCGGCACACAGCAACTTGCCCTTCACCGGGCTTGCGCCATCCGGGGGGACATCAAAATGGCCGGTGGCCGCAGAGAAGACAGACCGGGGGGATCAATCGTACGGAGTCTTCGGAAGAGAATCGGGGCGGGCGTCGATTATTCGCTGGCTGTGCGGTTCTTGGCCATGACGACACGGTTTCCCCGGGAATTGTAGTCAACGCGGGTCATAAAGGCCCGCATCAGCATCAGTCCGCGACCGCTGGGCTTGTCGAGATTGTCATCGTCCGTGGGGTCGGGAACATCGCCCGGATCGAAGCCTTCCCCCTCGTCCTCGATATCAATTTCCACCATGGTGGAATTCACGGTGCAGCGAACCCTGACGACCTTTTCCGGGTCCATTCCATTACCATGCTTGATGGCATTGACAAGGGCTTCTTCAAGTGCGAGTTTGACGCCGAATAGATCCTTATCAGAGAAATCTCGTTCCTCCAGCAGCGTCAGAATGCGATCCTGAACGTCCTGCCCCTGCGATGTCTCGCTGGGAATGGCAACTTCAAAGTGAATGGGATCGGCCATTGAAGATGGCATTGGTTGAGGCTTCAGGGGAGGATCGAAAGCGGATGATGCATGTCATCCAGGCCATGCTGTCATGATCACCGCGACCATCCGTCGGACGACTGCTTCCGTCCTGCCTGGACATCCCGCGGATCACAATCCCATGAGGGCAGCTTGCTGATCATCGCGAATATCGAAAAGCTTGTTCAATCGGGTAATGACAAAGACGTCGTAAATGTCCGGACGGATGCTGCACAATCGCAGCTTACCTCCGGCCCCTTTGACTTTCTTGTCCATCGTGATCAGCTTGCCCAGCGCAGCGCTGGACAGGTATTCGACATTCGAGAAGTCCAATACGATCTTCTTACGACCGTCTTCTTCCACGAGTCCGAATAGCTGATTTCCGATCACCTGGATGTTGTTTTCATCCAGGATCTTCTTGTCGACGAACTTGGCAACAGTGATGTCGCCAATCTGTTCAATGTCTAGTCGGCGTTGACCTGCGGACATCTGCAATTCCTGTACATGCGATGCATGACGAAACTTTGGAGGCGGACAAGAAACGTGATCTGAGAGCAGCCTCGCTTCCTATTTGATCGGCGGTTGATCATCATGGCTGAATTCGTTCGTGTCAAGCCTGCATTGCTGCCGGAGGCACGTTCGCCGTCGACTTTGATCGTATGATCCTGACAGGCGCAGATCTCACTCTGTTCGTTGAAACTCTCCGGATCGCTTTTCTCCGCGGGACCGATACAGTCCGCCTCGATCCGAAAGCTTCTGCGTAACAATGGGTTTCTCGCGGGAAATGTCCACAATGTCCGCCCACCATCCCCCTCTCGATCATCCCGGATCAGCCCCTGCGGAAACGTCCACCCGCAACCCATCCATCCCGGAACTGATCACCATCGCCATGACCTTGCTGACTGTCCCGGGAATCGTACTGTATCTGGCGGTGATCATCTGTCTACAGGTCTGGGAAATCAGCCTGGCGGGTAATCTCATCGCCCCGCTGCTGCTGGCCTGCATCGGGCTGGTACTCTTCATTCTGGTGCTCATGGCGCTGTCTACGGGAATCTGGATCTCCATGAAAACAAAAATGCCCTCACGCATCATCCTCTTGTGCACATGGCTGAACGGAATCGTTCTGGCGAGCCTGATCGCGCTCGCCATCCTTTCTCCTCCCCTGCAGTGACCTTGCCGATTCTTTGTCGTCGTGGCGCTGTCGTTGTTCCTCATTTTTGAATTCTGTGGTCCGCTTTTCGAAATCGTAATTGACGCCGGCAGATTCTGCCGATCTTCTGATGAAAAGATCTGAAATTCGGTAAATTCACCGGGTCAGATTCTTGACAAACTCCAAGTCCAGTCATCTCTCGTCGTTCGACGATCCCTGTTTTTCAGGGAGTGCATCCGCAAAACCGTTTTATCGCTCTGCTTGCATTTCGAATCGTTGTGCGGCGAACAATCTCGCGACTTTCGTCGATCTTCCCTAATGCCTCATCGACTCTAAAAATTGGGGGAGGTTTTAACGTCAAGTCCGACAACGGAGGACGTCTCGCGGTCACATACCCCAAATCCAAGCCCTGACAGGACACTCATCGTTCATCGCAGCTCAATATTCGGTTCAAAAAAGGTTCATCGCGGAATCAAGAGCGCAGAGTGGTCCAATGGTGGAAGTGCCTGCTTGATTTGGGGTTATCTCACGATCTCAAATCAGAATGTCCGGGATGTCCACCAGCGTATTGTACAAAACTCCGGGAGTTTGCGGCCAACGGAGTATGGACTTTCAATCTTGCATTCAATGGTCATGCGGTGCATGGCCTGCTCCCGCCGGGGAGTGGGGGCACTGCGCATCGTGGAAGCTGTGGTTTCTCCGCTGATAATCTGCTGCTCAGTTCTGCTGGCATCGTCTAACGTCGATGGCTTCTGCTCACGCGGGGTGCCCCGCCATCCAGTCGGCATGCTCATGCTGCTGGCGCGACATGAGCATGATGTCTAGATTGAACCTCCTATTGAATATTGAATAGGGTTACCCCGTCCTTGATTTTCAGGAGCGGAACGATTCATGATGGCTGATGCGGATCAACGGAATCTGCAGCAGGTTCAAAACGGCTTGCGGTCAACCAATAAACAACAGCCTTTTCTCGAGGTCTTGAAATGCGATCCCTCCGCGATCTGTTGAGAAACGTGTTTTGCTTGCTGTTCGGTCTGACGGTTCTGGTGCCTTGCGTCTCTCGGGCGGCACAGGCGCATGATACCTGGGTGGAAACAAACACCAGCATCGTGCGGGCGGGAGAAGCGGTCTACATCGACCTGAAACTCGGTAACCATGGCAATGATCATCGAGACTTCAAACTGGCGGGGAAAGTCGATCTGGCCACCTCTCGGATGCAGGTGCTGCTCCCCAACGGAAGCAGCATGGATCTGGTCGACCGGATGCACGACATCGGCTATGCCCCGAATGAAGGGTACTGGACCGGAAAATTCGTCAGCGGATCTGCGGGAACGCATCTCGCATGGCAAGCGTCGGATCAGATCCGGCATCATGGACGGGCGGTCCGGTCTCTCAAAAGTGCCAAATGCTTCTTTCTGAGTACCGCACAACTGGATCGGCTGGAAGATCGTACGGACACCTGGAAGAAGCCGCTGGGACATGCCCTGGAGCTTGTTCCGGTCTCCCATCCGATTCTCATGTCCG